>Ga0070697_100000723_pt1 | contig 24580 bp, 26 predicted proteins | sample KBSK1501metaG_FD_65475 | JGI IMG/M metagenome (GOLD analysis project Ga0070697, IMG submission 65475) | Corn, switchgrass and miscanthus rhizosphere microbial communities from Kellogg Biological Station, Michigan, USA - KBS K1-50-1 metaG | ecosystem: Host-associated > Plants > Roots >...
TTCACCATGCCCACGGCCTGCATGAATGCATACATGATAGTCGGGCCCACGAACTTGAAGCCGCGCCGCTTGAGGTCCTTTGAAAACTCGCCGGCTCCGCGGCCAGCCAATCCCCACGCGTACTTCGAGAAGCTGCCGCATTCCTTCTTCACCGCGAGAAAGCAGCGCGCGTTGGCAATGGCGGCATCGACCTTCGCCCGGTTGCGCACGATGCCTGCATCCGCCAGCAGCCGCTTGCGATCTTTGGCGCCATAAAGAGCAATTCTCTCAGCATTAAACCCGTGAAATGCGCGCCGGTAGTTCGCGCGCTTCGCCAGGATCGTGTCCCACGAAAGCCCGGCCTGCGCGCCTTCCAGGATGAGGAACTCGAAGAGCTTGCGGTCGTTCCTGACCGGCACGCCCCACTCCCTGTCGTGGTAGGCGATGGCGAGCGGATTGCGCGCCCAGGAGCAGCGGCGCTTCATGCGACCGGCGCGTTGCGCGCAAAGCCGTCGAACAGGTCGAGCATCCGTTCGCGCCAGGAACAGAGCGGATCCTCGGGCCCCAGCACTTCGTGCGGGCTCATCACTCGGGCCCACTGGAACACCGAGAACAGGATGTAGTCGGCATAGGCCGGCGCGCGGCCGCAGACGTACGCCTGGCGCTTGAGCGCCGCCTGCATCGGCTCGAGAGTGCGCCCGAGCCGCCTGAGAGCGTCGTCGCGTTCCAATCTGGTCTGCTCAAGGGATCTCTTGAGGGCTTTTTCGATCGACGAACGAAAATACTCCTCGTCGGCAGGATCGACGCGCTCGTGGATGTCGGCGGCGATCACCGACAGCATTGCCGGCACCGCGGCGCGGTCGACCCAGGCGTTGAAGCCCTGCGACACACCGTGGCCGATGTCGCCGCCGAAGAGCGTCGGCGCATCGCGGTAGCGCTCCTCCAGGTGCTCGGCGATCTTCCACGAGTCACGCACGACCTTGTCGCCGTCGCGGATCACGGGCACCGTCCTGCCGCCGGAGAATTCGATCGCCGCCTTGTCGGTGAGGCACACCGGCTGGGTGGCGAACTCCAGGCCCTTGTGCTTGAGGGCCATGCGCGCGCGCCACGAAAAAAGGCTGTAGCGCCGCTCCCCTTTGCCTTTCAGCTCCCAAAGAGTAATCACGCCGCTTTCTTGACCTCGTGGCTCTCGGGGCGGGCGCGCAGGCGCAGATCGGTCTGCTCGGCGCGCTCGCGCGCGGCGAGGCGAAAGGCCTGGTCGCGGCCCGCGAGGTATTGCGGCGGCCAGAACTGGCTCATGTGCTGGTACCAGGCCGAGGCCTGCAGCGTGAAATAAGGGTTGGTCAGGTGCGCACGCGCGAGCGCGACGAGATCCGCCTTGCCGGAGGCGAGCAGCGTGTTGACCTGGTCCGGCGTCGTGACCGCGCCGACGGTCATGGTGGCGATGCCGACCTCGTTCCTCACCCAGTCGGAAAACGGCGCCTGGTACATGCGGCCGTACACCGGCTTCTGGTGCGGCACCGTCTGGCCGCTCGAGCAGTCGATCATGTCGCAGCCGGCTTGCTTCAGCATGCGCGTGAGCGCGATCAGGTCTTCGCCCGCCAGGCCGCCCGGCGCCCAGTCGGTCGCCGAGATGCGCACCGACATCGGCTTGCGCTCGGGCCAGATTTCGCGGCAGGCGCGCCACAGCTCGAGCGGGAAGCGCATGCGGTTTTCGATCGAGCCGCCGTACGCATCAGTTCTTTTATTCGTTAACGGCGAGATGAAGCTCGCCAGCAGATAGCCGTGCGCCATGTGGAGTTCCAGCATGTCGAAACCGGCCTGAACAGAAAACTTCACAGACTTCCGAAAATCATGAACCACCTTCTCCATGTCCGCGCGGGTCATTTCGCGAGGGGTCTGGGAAATGCCTTCGTAGTAGGGAATCGGCGAAGCCGACACCACAGGCCAGTTCCCCTGCTCGAGCGGGTGATCCATCCGCTCCCAGCCGAGCTGCGTCGAGCCCTTGCGGCCGGAGTGGCCGAGCTGCATGCACAGCTTCGCCCTGGAGTTGGCGTGGCAGAAATCGACGATGCGCTTGAAGGCGTCGCGCTGCGCCTCGTTCCACAGGCCGGTATCTCCCGGGGAGATGCGCGCCTCGGGCGACGGGCAGGTCATCTCGACATACAGCAGCCCGGCACCGCCGATCGCACGGCTGCCCAGGTGCACGAAATGCCAGTCGCCCGGCACGCCGTCCACCGCCGAATACTGGTCCATCGGCGAAACCACCACCCTGTTTTCTATCACCAGGTCGCGCAGCCTGAACGGCGTGAACATCGGCAGCGGGGGATTCTCGAGGTCGATGTCGAACCCCTGGTCCTTCACTTTCCCTGCAAACCAGCGGTGGACCTCGCGCACGAAGGCCGGGTCGCGCAGCTCGAGGTTCTCCCAGGTGATCTGCTTGGAGCGCGACATCACGCCGAAGGCGAACTGCTGCGGCTCCATGCCCCAGTAGCGCTGCATGTGCTCGAACCAGGCCAGCGACACGTTGGCGGCATGCTGGGTCTTCTCCACTTCCTCTCGTCGCGCGGTGTCGTAGAAGGCCAATGCGGGTTTTACATTTTCATGCTTCTTGAATGCCTCGAACAGCGCAATGGCATCCTCCATGGCCAGCTTGGTTCCCGAGCCGATGGAAAAATGCGCGGTCGCCTTGGCATCGCCGACCAGCACGGCGTTGCCGCGCACCCAGGTGCGGTTGACGATGTTCGGGAAGTTGCGCCACAGCGAGCGGTTCAGGATCAGCGGATGGCCGTCGAGCTCCGCGGCGAAGACGCGCTCGAGCACCGGCAGCATCTCGGTCTCGCTCATCGCGTCGAAGCCGAAGTTGCGCCAGGTCGCCTCGTCGGTCTCGATCACCCAGGTGGAGCGGTCGGGCTCGTACTGGTAGCAGTGCGCGAGGATGATGCCCTGCGGGGTCTCGCGGAAGAAGTACTTGAAGGCGTCCAGCGGGCGCGTCGAGCCCAGCCAGGTGAACTTGTTGGGGCGCAGGTCCACGCTGGGCTGGAAATGCTCCGCATATTTCGAGCGAATTTTCGAATTGATTCCGTCCGCGACGACGATGAGATCGGAACCGGGGAACTCGTCCAGATCCTCGACCTCGCGCTGGAAGCGCATCTGCACGCCGAGCTCGCGCCCGCGGTCCTGCAGGATGTTGAGCAGCGCCACGCGCGAGCAGCCGCAGAAGCCGTTGCCGCCCGAGCGCAGCACCTGCCCCTTGTAGACCACGTCGACGTCGCCCCAGTAGGCGAAGCGCCGGCGGATGCGCTCGTAGGTGACCAGGTCGTAGGCCTTGAAGCTGTCCAGCGTCTGGTCGGAGAACACCACGCCGAAGCCGAAGGTGTCGTCGGGCCGGTTGCGCTCGCAGACCGTGATCTCCCAGCGCGGCCAGGCTTTCTTCGCGAGGAGCGCGAAGTACAGGCCGCCGGGCCCGCCGCCGATGATGCTGACTTTCATGCTGCCTCCTCGGGGATCACCGCCGTGGCCTCGATTTCCAGGCGCGCGGCGTCTTCCACGAGACCGCTCACCTGCAGCACGGCCATCGTCGGGTAGTGCCGGCCCATCAGCTCGCGGTACGCGGCGCCCAGCTCCTTCAGCGACGCCAGGTATTCCTTCCTGTCCAGCACGTACCAGGTCAGCCGCACGAGGTGCTCGGGCTTGCCGCCGGCCTGCGCCAGGATGTCCAGGATATTTTTCAGCGCCTGCCGGAACTGCCCGGCAAACGATCGATCGGGCCATTCGCCCTGGCCGCTCCAGCCGATCTGGCCGCCGATGAAAACCAGCCGGCCCTGGCAGGAAATCCCGTGGGAGAAGCCCTTCGGCCGCGCCCAGCCCGGCGGTTGCAGGATCTGCATCGTCATTGCCTCAGCTTGAAGCGCTGCAGCTTGCCGGTCTCGGTGCGCGGCAAGGCATCGACGAACTCCACCACGCGCGGATACTTGTACGGCGCGATGCTGTTCTTCACGTGCTCCTGCAGCCGGCGCGCGGTGTCCGGGTCGCGCGGGTGGCCGGGCTTCAGCACGACGAATGCCTTGACGACGGTGCCGCGCTCAGCGTCGGGCGAGCCGACGACGCCGCATTCCGCCACGGCCGGATGCGCCAGCAGGGCGCCCTCCACTTCGGGACCGGCGATGTTGTAGCCGGCGGAGATGATCATGTCGTCGGTGCGCGCCTGGTAGAAGAAGTAGCCCTGCTCGTCCATCAGGTAGGCATCGCCGGTCAGGTTCCAGCCGTTGCACACGTAGTCCTGCTGCCGCTCGTCGGCGAGGTAGCGGCATCCGGTCGGCCCTTTGACGGCCAGCCTGCCGACCGTCCCGGGAGGACAGGCTTTCCCTTCGTCGTCCAGCACTGCGGCCTGGTAGCCGGGCACGGCGTAGCCGGTCGCGCCGCGGCGCGCCTTTGCCGGCGTGTGCGAGATGAAGATGTGGATCATCTCGGTCGAGCCGATGCCGTCGATGATCTCGATGCCGGTCGCCCGCCTGAAGAGCGAGCGCGTCGCGTCGGGCAACGCCTCGCCGGCCGACACGCACTTCTTCAACGAAGAAATATCGAAGCCTCCGGCCATCGCGGCCATTCCGCGGTACATGATCGGCGTGGTGAAGCAGACGCTCGCTTTGAAGCTCTGGATCGTCTCGAGAAGCGTCTGCGGCGTGTGCTTCTCCACCAGGACCGTCGAAGCGCCGTAGCGCAGCGGAAAGCACAGCATCCCGCCCAGGCCGAAGGTGAACGCGAGCGGCGGCGTGCCGCAGAAGATGTCGTCCTTGTGCACCTGCAGCATCGAGCGCGGGAAGCAGTCGCACATGGCGATCACGTCGCGATGGAAATGCAGCGTGCCCTTCGGCTTGCCGGTGGTGCCGGAGGTGAAGGCGATCAGCGCGACGTCGTCCGCGGCGGTGGCGGCGTTGGTGAACCACAGCGGCTGCTCGAGCGCCAGCTCGTCGAGCGAATCCGGCCCGTCGTCGTACCAGTAGCGCACGGTGCGCAGCGTAGGACACTGCGGCAGCGCCGCTTTCAGCTCGGCGTCGAGGCGCCTGTCGCACAGGCCGTGGGTGATCTCGGCCTTCGTGATGATGTCGGTGAGCTCCTTCGCGCGCAGCAGCGGCATCGTCGCGACGCAGATGCCGCCCGCCTTCATCACCCCGAACCAGGCCGCCGCCATCGTCGGGTTGTTCGGCCCGCGCAGCAGCACCCGGTTGCCGGGCTTGAGGCCCATTTCGCGCACCAGGACGTTGGCGATGCGATTGGCCTGCGTGAAGAGCTGCGTGTAGCTGCATTCGCCGTCCGGCGAGCGCAGCGCGATGCGATGGCCGTGGCCGCGCGTCACCGGCTTGTCGAGCAGCTCGGTCGCGCAGTTCATCCGCCCCGGGTACTTCAGCTCCGGCAGCTCGAACAGAAACTCCGGCCACTGCGCGCGCGGCGGCAGGTTGTCGCGCGCAAACGTATCGGTGTGCGCGGTGTAGCTCACGGCTTGAGCAATTCCCTCGCGATGATGACCTTCTGCACTTCGGTCGCGCCTTCATAGATGCGCAGCGCCCGCACTTCCCGATACAGCCGTTCCACGGGGTGCCCGCGCATGACGCCGAGCCCGCCGCAGATCTGCACCGCGTCGTCGATCACCTGCTGCGCGGCCTCGGTGGCAAACATCTTGGCCATCGCCGCTTCACGCGTCACCCGTTCTCCTTTGACGTCCTTTTCCCAGCCGGCTCTGTAGGCAAGCAGCGCGCCGGCCTCGATGCGGGTCGCCATGTCGGCGAGCTTGGCCTGGGTCATCTGGAAGTCGGCAAGAAATTGGCCGAACATGCGGCGTGATTTCGCCCTCTCGGCAGCTTCATGAAAGGCTCTCCTTGCAAAACCGAGAGCTGCCGCGGCCACCGTGGTCCTGAAAATGTCGAGATTGCGCATCGCCAGCTTGAAGCCCTGGCCGGGCTCGCCGAGCAGCACGGCTTTCGAATTCCTGAGGCGCACGGTGGCCATCGGGTGAGGCGCCGTGATCTCGATGCGCTCGCTCGCATCGACGTCCGCGGCGTCGACCACGAACGCCGTGATGCCCTCGTCGGCCTTCGCGAACACGACGTAGAAGTGGGCAATGCCGCCGTTCGAGATCCAGGTCTTCGTGCCGTTCAGCTCCCAGCCGCCGCCGGCGCGGCGCGCGGTGGCCGACATCGCCTGCACGTCGGAGCCGGCGTCGGGCTCCGAGAGCGCGAACGCGGCGATCGCGTCCCCGCTCGCCGCCGGCGCGAGATACTTTTCCTTGAGGCCCTCGCTGCCGGCGAGGGCAATCGGTCCGCTGCCCAGGCCCTGCATGACGAAGGCAAAGTCGGCGAGCCCGGCGTGGTAGGCGAACACCTCGCGCAGCAGCGCGATCGAGCGCACGTCGAGGTTCTCCCCGACGCAGCGCGCCAGGAATCCGGCGCAGCCGAGATCCTGGACCAGTCTGCGGCAGATCGAGTCGGCATCGGCGCCGTGGGCGTAGCCGAGATTCCCGGCGCACCACGCGTCGGCCTCGCGCGCCAGCTCGCCGTGCCGCGGCTCGAAGAACGGCCAATCGTAGTGGGCAAAGCGGTCCATCAGTCGCCTTCGAACGCGGGCTTGCGCTTGGCGGCGAACGCCTCGTAAGCGCGCCGGAAGTCCCGCGTCTGCATGCAGATCGCCTGCGCCTGCGCCTCCATCTCGATCGCCGCGTCGAGGCTGGCGTTCCATTCCTGGTGCAGCATTTTCTTCGTCATCGCATGCGCAAAGGTCGGGCCGGTAGCGAGCTCGGCCGCGACCTCGAGCGCCGCCGGCAGCACCGGATCGGCGACGCGGTTGAAGAAGCCCCAGGCGAGGCCTTCCTCGGCGCTCATCGAGCGGCCGGTATAGAGCAGCTCGGCGGCGCGTCCCTGGCCGATCACGCGCGGCAGCATGGCGCAGGCGCCCATGTCGCAGCCGGCGAGCCCGACGCGAACGAAGAGGAACGCCACCTTGGCGCCCGGCGCGGCGTAGCGCAGGTCGGAAAACAGGGCAATGAGCGCGCCCGCCCCGGCGCACACGCCGTCGACCGACGAGATCACCGGCTGCGGGCAATGCCGCATCGCCTTGATCAGGTCGCCCGTCATGCGCGTGAACTCGAGCAGCTGCGGCATCTGCATCTTCGCGAGCGGGCCGATGATCTCGTGCACGTCGCCGCCCGAGCAGAAGTTGCCGCCAGAGCCGGTGAAAACGATAACGTTGATGTCCTTTTCGTTTTTTAGCTGAAGAAAAAGATCTCTCAATTCGGCGTACGACTCAAAAGTCAAAGGGTTCTTACGCTCCGGGCGGTTCAGAGTGATGACGCCGACCTTGCCTTCGACGCGCCAGAGGAAATGCCTGGGCTGGATCATGAGCCGACCTCCATCGCGCTCGCCTTGAGCCTGGCGAGCAGCTTGAGCAACTCCTCGTGCTCTCGGCGCGAAAGGCCGGCGAGCAGCCCCACCACCCACTCCTCGTGCGCGCGCGCCATCTCGCCGAAGCTGCGCTCCCCGGCCTTGGTGAGCCGGATGCGGAAAGCGCGCCGGTCGGCGGGCTCGTCCAGCCGCTCGACCAGCCCCTCCTTCTCCAGCTGGTCGACGATGGCGGTGACGTTGCCCCCGGTTACCATCAGCAGGCGCGAGAGCTCGTTCATCTTGAGGCCCTCGCGATGGCGCTCGAGCTGGGCAAGGAGGTCGAAGCGCGGCAGCGTGGTGGCGAAACGCTCGCGCAGGCCCGAGCGCACGCGCTGCTCGATCAGATGGGTGCAGGTCAGCAGCCGCAGCCAGATGCGCAGCGCGCTGTGGTCGTCGGAGCGGGAGATGGTCTCGCGGTCAGTCCGGGCGGCGGGAGGCGACAAGGCGGGTTGCTCCAAGCCTGAATAGATTAAGCTTAAAGTATACCGCCGGGGATTGCAACCGGTACCGCGGCTCGATCGGCCGTCTGCGCCGCGCGCCGCCGCTGGACCGTGTCGCCGGAATCGGGTTTGTTTTATGATGCTGCAGTTCGTCGCCACAAATGGGAGCGGCGGTGGATAAGCGCGCGGGCGGCCTGACGGAAGACTGGCTATCGGTCTGGATCGGACTGCTGGTCTTCGTGCTCGCGCTCGGCGTGCTCGTCGGCGTCGATTCTTTCGGCTGGGTCGTCACCACCGCGGTCTGGACTGATGCCTCCAAGGCCCTTGCGCCGCTTTCCAAGAGCTACGCCCGGATCGGCGGCATCGGCGCCCTGGTCGCAACCTACGCGGCCCTCGTGGTGGTGCTGAGCGCCGGCGCGGCGGTGCTCGGCGCGAACGTGAAGCGCTTCGCGCTCGGCTTCACGGCGGTGTTCTGGATCAGCTACCTGTGCTGGATCGCGGGCAGCTGGGCCAACTTCGCCGTCACCACCCCCGCCGACATGCAGAAGTTCGGCATCGGCTGGTCGCTCAAGCTCACCAACGAGGGCGGCTTCATCGTCGCCCTGCTCGTCGGGCTCGCGATCGGCAATTTCTTGCCGGGGCTCGCGGCGTGGATGAAGGAGGCGGTGCGCCCCGAGTGGTACATCAAGACCGCGATCGTCATCCTCGGCGGCTTCCTCGGGCTGATCGCGGCGGAAAAGCTGAGCCTCGCCACCTCGCTCATGTTCCGCGGGCTCGCAGCCATCATCGAGGCCTACCTCATCTACTGGGCGGTGGTGTACTTCGTCGCCCGCAAGTGGTTCGGCTTCAGCCGCGAATGGGCGGCGCCTCTCGCATCGGGGATCTCGATCTGCGGCGTATCGGCGGCGATCGCGACCGGCAGCGCGATCCGCGCCCGGCCGGTGGTGCCCATCATGGTGGCGTCGCTGGTCGTGATCTTCGCCGTGGTCGAGCTCCTCATCCTGCCGTTCGCGGCGCGCGCCTTCCTCGCGCACGAGCCGATGGTCGCGGGCGCCTGGATGGGCCTTGCGGTGAAGACTGACGGCGCAGCCGTGGCGAGCGGCGGCATCACCGAAGCGCTGATTCTCTCCGCCGCGGCGGCGGAGGGCGTGAACTACGCCAAGGGCTGGATTCTCGGCACCACCACCACGGTGAAGATCTTCATCGACATCTTCATCGGCATCTGGGCCTTCATCCTGGCCTGGATCTGGACCACCCGCATCGAGGTGCGCGAGGGCGACCGGGCCAAGATCGGCGAGATCTGGCTGCGCTTCCCGAAGTTCATCCTCGGTTATCTCCTGACGTTCGCGATCATCCTGGCGCTCGGCCTCGCCGCGGACGCGCAACTATTCGCCAAAGTCCGCTCCGCGATGGCGGAAGCCAATACCTTCCGCGGAATTTTCTTCGTCATGACCTTCTTCACGATCGGCGTCATGACCGATTTCCGCAGGCTTTGGGAAGAGGGGATCGGCAGGCTCGCCGCCGTGTACCTGCTGTGCCTGTTCGGCTTCGTCATCTGGGTGGGGCTTGCCATCTCGTTTCTCTTTTTCGCGGGCGTGAAGCCGCCGCTCGCGCCCTAGGAGCCGCCATGGTCGAACCGCCGAAGGTCGGCGACGAGCTGCGAAAAATGCCCTACGAGCCCCTGCTGCCCGTGGAGAAGAAGCTCATCGTCTGGAGCCTGGGCCTGGGGATCGTGCTGCTGATCGTGCTCGTTCTCGTCAGCCGCAGCTTCTTTCCGGCATAGCTAGGCTTTTCTCAGGAAATCGAAGTCGCAGCCGTGCTCCGCCTGGAGCACGTGGTCCATGTAGAGCTTGGCGTAGCCGCGTGCCGGCGGAGCAAGCGGAGGTCTCCAGGAGGCTTTTCTTTTCTGTAATTCATTCTCCGCAACCCGGAGGTCGATCCTTCTATCGCGCACCGAAATCGCGATCCGGTCGCCGTTCCTCGCCAGCGCGAGCGGGCCGCCGATCGCCGACTCCGGCGAGACATGCAGCACGATGGTGCCGTACGCCGTGCCGCTCATCCTCGCATCCGAAATGCGCACCATGTCCTTCACGCCGGCGCGCGCCAGCTTCGCCGGAATCGGCAGATAGCCCGCCTCGGGCATGGCGTAGCCCGATTTGGGCCCGGCGTTCTGCAGCACGAGGAAGTCCTCCGGGGTGACGTCGAGGCCGGGATCGTCGATGCGCGCCGCAAGGTCATCGAGCGAGCTGAACACCACGGCGCGGCCCTCCTTTTCGAACAGCTTGGGGTCGGCCGCCGAGCGCTTCAGGATCGCGCCGTTCGGCGCGAGCGACCCGAACAGCGCGACCAGGCCTCCCTGGGCCGAGATCGGCTCGTTGAAGCTTCTGACGACCGCGCGGTCGACCCACGCCGGCTCCTGCTCCAGCCGCTGGCCGAGCGTCATGCCCGTGACCGTCATGCAATCGAGATGCAGCAGCGGCTTCAGCTCGCGCAGCACCGCGCCGAGCCCGCCGGCGGCGTAAAGGTCCGACATGTAATGCGAGCCGGTGGGCTTCAGATCCACCAGGACGGGGGTCGAATCCGACAACGCATTCAGTTTTTTGAGATCTATCTGAACACCCGCGCGTCCTGCAATTGCCGTGAGGTGCAAGATCGCATTAGTCGACCCACCTATAGCGAGCAGCACGCGCACCGCGTTTGCGACGGAATTCTCAGTAATCAATTCAGTAGGCCGGATAGGAGAGCGGGTGAGTTCCACTGCGCGAGCGCCGCTGGCCTCGGCGGCGCGCAGCCGGTCGGCATGCACGGCGGGAATCGCCGCGCTGCCCGGCAGCGCCATGCCGAGCGCCTCGGCGATCGAAGCCATGGTCGACGCGGTGCCCATCACGGCGCAGGTGCCCGCGGTCGTGGCGAGATTGCCTTCGACTTCCTCGATGCCCTTCTCGTCGATCTTGCCGGCGCGATGCAGCGCCCAGAAGCGGCGGCAGTCGGTGCACGCGCCAAGGCGCTCGCCGTGAAACGAGGTCGGCATCATCGGGCCGGCGAGCAGCTGCACCGCCGGCACGTCGGCCGATAGCGCGCCCATCAGCTGCGCGGGAACGGTCTTGTCGCAGCCGCCCACCAGCACCACCGCGTCCATCGGCTGCGCACGGATCATCTCCTCGACGTCGATCGACATCAGGTTGCGGAACATCATCGAGGTCGGGCTGAGGAAGACCTCGCCCAGCGACACGGTGGGGAACTCGATCGGCAGGCCGCCCGCGGCGAGCACGCCGCGCTTCACCGCCTCGATCAGCTCGGGAAAATGCCGGTGGCAGTTGTTGAAGCCGCTGCGCGAGTCGGCGATGCCGACCACCGGCCGCGCGAGCATCTCGCCCGAGTAGCCCATGCTCTTCGCAAAGGAGCGCCGCAGGTAGAGCGAGAAACCCGCGTCGCCGTAATTGGTGAGACCCCGTGTCAGGCCTTTTTTCACCCCCAGACCTCGCGCGCGACATCCATGATCAGCTCCAGCTTACGCCGGGTATCGTCCTGCGTGAGGACCTGCCCGCCGCCGCCGGCGCTGGAAAACCCGCACTGCGGGCTGATGCCGAGGCGATCCAGGGGGACGTACTTGGAGGCCGCGGCAATCTGCTTCTTCAGCGAATCCCTTGATTCCAGCACCGGCGTTTTCGTGCTCACGAGGCCGAGGACCACGCGCTTGCCGTTGGGGACGAAACGCAACGGCGAGAAATCCCCGGCGCGAGCGCTGTCGTATTCCAGGCAGTAGATGTCAGCGTTCAGGCGGTTGAAGAGCGCGTCGGCGACCGGCTCATAGCCGCCGTCCGCCATCCAGGCGCCTTTCAGGTTGCCGCGGCAAAGATGGGTGGCGACCGTCATGCCGGCGGGCTTGCCGGCGATGCTGTCGTTGACCAGCTTCACGTAGCGCTCGGTGAGCTCGTCGGCGTTCTCGCCGCGCGCCGCGACCTCCTCGCGCGCATGCGCATCGCAGTTGCAGGGCAGCGCCGTGTCGTCGAGCTGCAGATAGCTGCATCCCTCGGCGGCGAGATCCGCGATCTCGTCGCGATACAGCTTCACGAGATCCGAGAAGAAGGCTTCCCTGTCCGCGTACACCGTGCGCTCGAAAGCCTGCGGGCCGAGGAAGTAGTGCATCACCGGCGGCGAGGCGACCGTCGCCTTGGGCACGCCGCGCTTCACGGCCGACCTGAGGAAGCGATAGTCGTCGGCGACGATGCGGCGCTTGCGCCTGAGGGGAGCCCTGGCATAAGGGGACGCGGCCACGCCAATGATGCTGCTTTCGTTCCTGAACGTCAGGGTTCCGTCGCGCAATCCAAAACCGTCGATCGCATCGATGAACCCCGCCGACCAGCTGCGGCGGCGGAACTCGCCGTCGGTGACCGACGGCAGGCCGAGCGACTCCTGGAAGGCCACGATGTCGCGGATGCTTTCATCCTGGATTTTACGAAATTCGTTTTCATCCAGGCGTTTCGCCTTGTGCGCCCGGGCCGCCTCGAGCAGGCGCTGCGGCCGCAGGAAGCTGCCGATATGCTCGACGCGAAACGGCGGTTCCATTCCCCGCTCATCCCCCGACGACCGGCTCGACGTAGATCTCGACGCGGCGATTGGCCGAGCGGCCGCTTTCGGTGTTGTTGCTCGCCACCGGCTCGGCCTCGCCCTTGCCGAGGGTCGCGAGCCGCATGGGGCTGACGCGCCTGGACTCGAAGTATTGCGCCACCGACACGGCGCGCCGCTCCGAGAGCTTCTGGTTGTACTGGTTCGAGCCCACGTTGTCGGTATGCCCGACGATCGTCAGCGAGGTTTTCCCGTAGCGCACGACCACGTCGGCGAGCTTGTCCATCGTGCTGTGGAAAGCAGGCTTGATGCTCACCGAGTCGGTGTCGAACGCGGTGTGGCTGGTCATGGTGATCCGCACCACGTCGTTGGGCATCTTCTCGACGCGCGCCTCGCCGGACTGGATCTCCTGGTGCAGGTTTTTCTCGAGGTCGCGCTTCTGGCTGTCCATGTAAGCGCCGACGGCGCCGCCGGCAAGGCCGCCGCCCACGGCGCCGATGAGCGCGCCCTTGGTGCGGTTCTGGTGATAGGCCACCGCGCCGACGACGGCGCCGCCGAGCGCGCCGATGAGGGCGCCGCTCTCCAGGTCGGTCAGCGGCCGGTTGCCGGTCCCGCCGCCGTCGCCGGCGCAACCGGAAAGTGCGATGCTGACGGCCAGGATGGATTTGACGTACGAGTTCATTGTGCCTCCGCTCTCAAGATTTTTGCCCCCTCTACCATTGCCTTCATCTTCCCGAAAGCCACCTCGCCCGGCAGATATTTCATGCCGCAGTCCGGCGCCAGGATGACATCTTCCTTTTTTAAGAACTGGAGAGCCTTTCTGATTCGGTCGGCGACCTGCCGCGGAGTTTCCACGGTCATGTCCGAGAGATCAAGGCAACCGACCATGATTTTCTTGCCCTGCAACTTCGCAAGCGCGGCGCAATCGAGCCTGGACTGCGCGGTCTCGATCGAGACCTGCGAGCAGGAGCAGCCGGCAAGCTCGGGAAGGAAGGAATAGCCGGAGGGCCGCGAGTGGATGATCGCCGCGTAGCCGAAGCAGATGTGCACGGCGGTGGTTCCCTCGACGCCTTCGAGCGCGCGGTTCAGCGCCCTCAGCCCGTATTCGCGCGCCTTCTCGGAGCGCGCCTGCATGTACGGCTCGTCGATCTGCACGATATCGGCGCCTGCGGCAAACAGGTCGCGAATCTCCTCGTTCAGGGCCGCCGCGTAATCCATCGCCGCTTCCTCCGCCGACTCGTAGAAGTCGTTCTGCGCCTGCTGCGACATGGTGAAGGGGCCGGGCACCGTAATTTTTACCTGTCTGTTGGTGTGCCTTTTAAGGAACTTTAGATCTTCGACCTCGACCGGGTGCTTGCGGCGGATCCTGCCGACGATGCGCGGCACCGGATTGGGATGGCCCGAGCGGTCGAGCGCGCTGCCGGGATGGTCGATATCGATGCCTTCGAGCGCGGTGGCGAAGCGGTTGGAATAGCTTTCGCGCCGGATCTCGCCGTCGGTGATGATGTCGAGGCCGGCCCGCTCCTGCGCCCGGATGGCGAGCACTGTGGCGTCGTCCTGCGCCTCGGCGAGATAGGGCTCGGCAACCCGCCACAGCTCTTTCGCGCGCACGCGGGGCGGAAAGCGCCCGGCGAGCTTTTTCCGGTCGATCAGCCATTCAGGCTGCGGGTAGCTGCCGACCAGGGTAGTGGGAAAGAGCATGGCTCGGGTTCTATCCGTCGGCGAATTTCGGGGAAATTTTTCTCAGGCGCGCCGGATCGATGCGCCCGCTTCTCTGGATGTAGCTCCAGGCAAAGTCCCGCGGCGCGAGCCGCATGTGCTCGGCGAAGCGCTCGTACCACTGCGCGCTCGCATCGGCGGCCGCGACCAGCTTCTCCACGATCGGGCGGCGCGCCGCTTCGAAGCTTTTCAACGCTTTGTCGATATTAGCCTCAGTTCTCAGTGCCCTCGCGAGCGCGATCGCGTCCTCCATCGCCAGCCGCGTGCCCGACCCGATCGAGAAATGCGCCGTGCGCAGCGCGTCGCCTATCAACACCACGTTTCCGGCTGACCAGCGGGCGTTGCGCAGGTTCGGGAAGTTGCGCCATACGGACTTGTTCGACACGAGACGGTGCCCTCCCAGTGCCTCCCTGAACACGTTTTCACAATAGTTCAATGTCTGTCCTTCATCCATGCGGGCAAAGCCGGCGCGCTTCCAAGTCGCGGCGTCGCACTCGACGACGAAAGTGCTCATCGCCGGCGCATGCCGGTAGTGATGAGCGTTGAAACTGCCATCCTCGTTCTCCAAGAAGGTCTGCGTCAGGGTCTCGAAGCGCCGGGTGGTGCCGAACCAGCCGAACTTGTTGGTGAGATTCCTCACGCTGGTGCCGAACGCGTCGCCGTGCGCGCGCCGCACGAACGAATTGACACCGTCCGCTGCGACGAGCAGATCATAGCCTTTCAGCTCATCTTCCGAATTAAGTGTTTTATTGAATTCCGGATTCACGCCAACACTCCGGAGCTGATTCTGGAGGAGCTGCAGGAACTTGAGCCGCCCGATCGCGGCGAAGCCGATGCCGTCGATGCGCACCGGGGTGCCGCGGTGCGCGACCACCAGGTCGGTCCACATCTCCATCTGCGGCGTGATGCGCTCGTAGGTCTCGGGATCGTCGTCGCGCAGGAACTCGAGCGCGCGGTCCGAGAACACCACGCCGAAGCCGAAGGTGGAATCGGCCGGGTTCTGCTCGACGACGCGGATCTGCCAGTCGGGGTGCTGGCGCTTGGCGAGGTAGGAGAAATAAAGCCCGGCTGGGCCCGCGCCGGCTACGAGAACTTTCATCCGCTTTACTTTAGGAGAGACCGCAGGTCCTCTAGCCTGTCGAACAGGTGCCAGACGTAGTCCGACGTCCCCTTGATGCGGTGTGGATGCAGATCGGCCAGCCCGGGATCGTTGCAGTAGCTGTCGAACGCGTCCTTGGAGGTCCATTCGACAAGGATCAGCACCTGCCGCGGCTTGATCTCGCCGGCCGCTGCCTCGCGGAAGCGCCCGAGGGCGACGACCCGCCCGCCATGGGCCTGGACCTCCTGAGCAGAACGGCGCGAATAGGCAAGGTACTCAGCCTTGTTCGCGACGTTGAAGAGATTGAGCGCGTACACCCTGCTCATTGCGGAATTCTAACGTGACATAGAATCGAGGCATGCTGGTCGCCAGGGCAGGGCTGCTGCTCTTCCTCGTCGGTCTGTGGCAGCTGCTGTGGGTCTGGGGGCTGCCTGCGTACGTCCTCAGCCCGGTCGACATCGTCAAGCACTTCTTCGCCGCGCTCGGCTCGGAAGAGCTGTACCAGCATATCGGCGCGAGCCTGCTGCGCTCGCTGCCCGGCTTTGCCATCGGCGCGCTGCTCGGCATCGCCCTGGGGCTCCTCGCCGGCGTCACCCGGGCGTTCGAGCAGATGCTCGGCCCGGTCGTCTTCCTCACCTATCCGGTGCCGAAGATCGTCATGCTGCCCCTCTTCATGCTGTGGTTCGGCATCGGCGATCTCTCCAAGATCCTGATCATCGCCCTCGCCTGCTTCTACCCGATGTACATCAACGCCTACTACGGGGCGAAGTCGACCTCCGCCCTGCTGGTGTGGTCGGCGCTCAACCTGGGCGCCGACCGGCGGCAGATCTTCCGCAAGGTGGTGTTGCCCAGCGCGCTGCCGCTGATCTTCGCCGGCCTGCGCGTGTCGCTCGCGCTGTCCTTCATCGTCATGTTCGCCACCGAGATGATCAATGCGAGCTCCGGGCTGGGCCACCTCATCCGGGCCGCGGAGAGCGGCCTGCGCTTCGACCTGATGTACGTATCGCTCGTCACCATCGCGATCCTCGGCTACGCCGGCGATCGCCTGCTGCGCCTCGCGCGCCGGCGGGTGCTCGCCTGGCAGGAGCAGGCTGCATGATTCGCCTGCTGCCCTTCGTCTTCATAGCGGCGGTTCTGCTCGGATGGGAAGTGGCCGCGCGCAGCGGCCTGTGGAGCCCGCTCCTGTTTCCCTCGCTCGCGAGCATTGCCCACGAGCTCGGTCTGCTCCTCTCGCGCGCTGACCGCCTGATCGACGCCTGGTATTCGCTGTATCGGGCGGTCGGCGGATTTGCCCTGGCAGCGGTCGTGGGAGTGGCCCTCGGCATGCTGATGGGACGCTCCGCTTTCGCCGCCGGGCTGCTGGAGCCCCTGTTCTCCGGCACCTATGCGGTGCCGAAGCTCGCGCTGTTCCCGATCTTCATCTTCGTCTTCGGCATCGGCAGCCTGTCGAAAGTCGCGCTGGTGTTCCTGGAGTGCCTCTACCCGATCGTCATCATCACCAGCCAGGGAGCGCGCGGCGTCGGCCGCGTGCTGCTGTGGTCGGCGCAGAACATGGGCGCTTCGCGCGCGGAGATCCTGCGGCGCATCGTCATCCCGGCCACCGCGCCGTTCATCTTTGCCGGGTTCCGCGTCGCCCTGCCGGTGGCGATGATCGTGGTGGTGATCACGGAAATGATCAGCTCCGCCGACGGGCTCGGCTACCAGGTGATCTATGCGCTGTCTTCGCTCAAGACCGATCGCATGCTCGCGATCGTGGTCGTCATCGCGCTGCTCGGCTGGCTGCTCGACCGGGCGCTCGTGGCGCTGCGCGACCGGTTGGTATACTGGGAAAAACTAGAAACCTACTACGTCTAGAAGGGACGCCTCGTGAAGCCCGTCCTCGCGCTCCTCGCGGTCTTCGGCTTGCTCGATTCCATCGCCTACGCGGCCGAGCCGCCGCTGATCCGTTTCGGCCGCGGCTTTGCCGCCGAGGAGCAGGTGTGGCTGATGAGCGCGCGCCCGGACCTGACCCCCGGCCAGGGCAAGAAATACCAGCTCAAGCAGATCCTCTTCCAGGCGAATCCCGAGCGCTTCCAGGCCTACCTGGCGGGCGAGCTCGACGGCGGCACCGCGCCCGGCCTGGCGGTGATCTTCGCCCGCGCGCAGGGCGTCGACATGAAGATCGTGGCGAGCGTCTGCATGGAGGCGTCCGGCAAGGAGTACTTCAGCACCACCTACATGGTGAAGGACGACGGCCCGATCAGGAGCGCCAAGGACCTGAGGGGTGGCACCGTCGGCGTGGTCGGCATCAAGACCGCCACCGATCTCTGGGCGCGCGCCGGGCTGCTCAACGCCGGCATCGTCCCCGACAAGGACGCCAAGATTTTCCCCATGGCCTTCCCGGGGATGGGCGACGCGGTGCGCACCGGCAAGATCAGCGCCGGGACCTTCGTCGAGCCGTTCTATTCGGCCGAGATCGCCCGGGGCGGCCTGCGCAAGATCTTCACTGCCGTCGAGGCCGTCGGCTACGACCACGAGCTGCTCGATCTCTGGTTCGGCGACAGGTTCCTCAAGGCAAACCCGGACGCGGTGCGCGCCTTCCTCGCCGACTACGTCGCGGTCACGAAGTACTACCTCGCCAATGCCGCCCAGGCTAAGAGCGACCTGCACAAGAGCGGGTTCGTGCGCACGCCGCTGGAGATCTACCTCAGGAACGCCGACTGGAAGCGCGATCCCGATGCGCGCGTCGACGTCGCGAGCCTCGAGAAGCTCTCCAGGTTCATGCTCGAGAAGCTGCAGTGGCTCGAGAAGCCGGTCAACGTCCCGGAGATGGTCGACCAGAGCTACCTGCCGCGCTGACCGGCATCTCTTCAGCGATGCCGATCCTGGTCGTCGTCATGGCCGCGGTCGTCGTGGCACGCCAGGCCGACGCCGGGATCCACGAACAGCGCGAGCAACTGTCCTCCCTCGACCAGCTCGGCGTCGGCGCTCCGCTTGTGCGCCTGGACGTCGAGCAGGAACCAGCCTTCGCCCAGGAGGTGGGCAGCGTCGATGATGCCCGACGATTCCTCGTCCACGGTGATGAAGTCGGGGTTGTTGGGCGTGGCGCCGTCGAAGAACTTCGGATTGTGGGCGGCGACCTGGATCAGCTGACGGGTCTCGATCCCGTATAGCCAGATCTTGGAGATGCGGTCGCTGTTGCCGGGGTCTTCGTCCATGACGATGCGGCCCAGGCGATCGATCGTCACGTTATCCAGCATCTTGTGGCCTTCATCGCCTCGCAGCAGGATTTCGATCGTGCCGCCCATCTCGGGGCGCTCGATGTCGTCGAAACGCAGGTGCCAGAGGCGGCAGTTGTTGGCCAGGCTCGCCGTGGTCACGAAGTAAAAGTTGTTCTGGTGCTTCTCGCGGGGATCCCAGGCGCCGTCTTCGCAGCGCTGCAGGCGCGCCACCCCCTGGGTGATCGAGGCCTGCTCGAGCTGCAAGGCGGAGAGATTCGAGACGTCCTGCAGGTTCTGCAGCTCGAAGCGGCCCTTGCCGAGGTAGCCGGTGGTGGCACTCCCTAGCCCGAAAGCATCGCTTTCCTCGGTGACCGGCCTGCCGTCGACCGAGATCGTCAGGCCGTAGAGCCAGCCATTCGTCAGGCCCGCCTGCTCGATGGGATGGCCATTGCGCATCTTCGTCCCGATGTAGACGTAGACCTCGCTGGGGAAACTCGTGGCTACGGGCGCGGTGCTGAGCGCGCCGTCGTCCGTGAGGACGACTATCGTCTTCTGCTGGGGGTACGGACAGGCGACTGCGTTCTCGAACGCGATGCGCCCGAGGCGGGGCAGTTGCCAGGCTTCCCCGGTGTGGGGACCCGAGGCGATCCGCGCCCAGGCGCGGCCCTCGCTGACTTCCTCGCCATTAAGGAAGATGCGATCGCTCGTGCCCAGGCCGTGGGCGAAATAGGCGCTCTGCGCCGCCAGATCGGCCGAGCAGAGCCGCTGCCACTGCGTGGTGCCCGGCTTGTATTGGTTCGCCGCGGCATCCCACAAGAACACGTGATTGGCCGATGGCGTGTGGTCCTGGCCCTTCACGACCTTGAGGGTCTCCTTGTCGATCGTCCAGCGCGAGACGAAGGCTCCGTTGCTGCCGTGCGCGCGGACGAGGCCGGGCGAGCCAGCGGTGATCTCGTGGTTCATGAGCAGGGTGAACTCGTCTCCCCCGCTGCGGAGGGCGCCCAGTCCATCAGGGATGCCCACCATGCGGTAGCCGCCGACCGAATCGCCCACGGTCAGGATCGACCGCGTTTTTGCGCCGGTGATGGTCGGCAGGAGGTAGGGCTCCGCGGTCGTGCTGGGACCGATGCTCGAAGCCGGTGTTTTCTCCGCTGCCGACAGTGAGGGCGCGCTGACTAACAGTACCGGGGTCGCGAGCGCCCGTCTTAGAAACGACCGGCGGGTGACATCTTCCTTCAGTTTCATCGCAGCTCCTTCGCGTGGGCATTTCGTGTGAGCGAAGTACCATCTCGCACGCAGATGACGCTTTGATGAACAGCGGCGACGAAGAGGAAACAGCGAACTTCAGAGTCTTGACGATCCTTCGAAAGCGAGGAGCGCCACCCCGAGATGCCGCGCGACACCGCGCCCGCCCTCGCGCATGACCTGGTCGTGATTCCACGCAAATACGGGTGCCAGAATCGGCGCGAGCAGGTTCATCCAGCCCTTTCCCGTGGTCACGGTCCATGTGTACTGCACTTGAGTGGTTTTGCCGAGGTCGCGCAGCTGCCAGCGTCCGGTTCCGGTCAGCTCGCCGGTCGCGACGCCCTCGATGCAGGTGGGCCGCGCAAGCGCGGTGGTCCGCATTTCGAAACTGAGACGATACGGAAGCCTGCTCGACCACGTGTAACGCCGGAGCGCGCCGATGCCTTGCGCGTCGCCTTTCTCGAGCTCGACCACTGCTTCCACGTATCGCCACCAGCGCGGCCACTCCTCGGGGGCCACCAGAGCTTCCCAGATCCGCTCGATCGGCGCCTCGAGGTGCCACTGCGTCACCAACGAGTATTGCCTGTGCATGGCCGAGCGCTACCGCTTCTCCGGCGGAATGTTCCTGATAGGGGCTGAGAACTTTGCATGAGCTATCGGATCAACGGGCCGGTGCTTGATCCTGGTGCTTGCCGGATCTTTGCCGAGGAAGTTGTCGCCCTTCCAGTTCTTCGACGGCCTGACGGGCCTGGGAACGAATCCGCCGCCACAGTTTGGACAGACGTTGCCCAGGACACGTAGAACGCACGTTGCGCAGAACGTGCACTCGTAGGTGCAGATCCGTGCTTCCAGGGATTCGGGGGGCAGCAGTTTGTTGCAGTGCTCGCAGGTCGGTCTGAGTTCAAGCATGGTGTGGTCACCGCTTCATTCGACTGTACTCAGCCATGGCAATGAGCGTGCTGTCGCGGATTAACGGTCAAGAGCATCCCAGCCAGCAGCGAAGTACCGACGAACGGCAGGCAAGTGAAATAGGCATGCGTACATGATTGCAGCCACCAGTAAGCCGCCGAGGATGCCAAACCAGACGTCTTCTGTCGAAAGCAACCCGGAGCTCAGGAACGGGACAGATGCTATGTAGGGTGCGGTTGGCGCAGCGACAAGCGCCCAGCGACTGCTGAGATTGCGCGCCGCCAGACCCCAAGCGCCGACCATGAGCAGGAAAAGAAATAGTCCGAATGCGAGACCAGCACCCGACTTCCAGAGCTCAGCGTACGACATTTGACGACCGTCGATTGTCCAGTCGACGATCGGTAGCACGAGGAAAACGAACAAAACGGGTCCTGCAACCATTGCGCCCTGGCAAAGCATATCTAATGGGAAGGGCAGGTCCTTCGTGTTCCTCCACCATCCCTTGATGATCGCAAGAGCGTCCATTTCGCCAGCGCCCAATGGCCTGAGCAATGATGCCGTGCTGCTATTTTGCCGCGGTCAACCAACTATGAGCACGCTGGGCACCAATGCAGCAAGCGACGCACCGCACAAGGGGCTCCCTCGGACCGCCGGGACAAAGAAAACCACAACAGACTGCAGCCGATTACGACAAGCGCCAGGACATCCCAGATGCAGAACAGGCCGACCTTGTAAAACGGCAGGAAGCGCCACAGGCCATGACGATCTATCACGAGCTCTTCGAACAGGACCCAGGCCGTGAAGAAGCTGACGAAGACAGCCGCCTTGACCAAAAACGGCAAGTCTTTGAACGGGACCTTGCTCATTTCATGCTTACTCTATTTTCTCGAAGGTCAGGGTTCTGACGCTCATCTTCCCATCTTTGGACGACGGTCTTCCCGTCGAATGCGTATCGCCCGCTATACGCCGTCACCGTGCGAAACAAGTCAGCCCGCTGTTGATCGGTCATCTTCTCGAGGCTTTCCGGTTTTGGCCTCTTGCCCCTGACCAGAAGCACGAACATCCGGCCGTCCCTGCCGTAGGTAATGTAGCCCGATTCGTCGGTGTATTTTTCTTCCAGGCCCGTCTCCAACATTTTTGCCGTGGTGCTGATGAGCCGGTAGGTCCCCTCCATGATGTCCTCTGAGTGGATGACGATGCGATCAGCCGAGTAGCCCGGTCGCCCACTGCGCGAAAGCGAGCCAGCCCTCAGTACTCGACACGACGAGCCGTAGCGGCTGTGAAACGATGATGAGCAAGCCTCCCCATAGCGTGACTGGATGCAGCCGGCCGCGCGTGCGGAAATCCCAGATCGCCAACGCGACCACGAACAAGTCCGTGAGGCCAAAGAATGCGAGTGGCCCGAGGGGAAGTACGCCCGGCCAGCGCGCGATGGCGGCGGTAACCAGGTTGACGGTCGCGAGCAACATCCAGCGCTTGTGGCTCTGCGGGTTGCGCCGCTGGGCGATCGCCAGCCATACGAATGGCGCGAACAGGATCATGTCGAATATCGGGACCGCGAGGAACTGCAGCGGCGGAATGGTGATCCCAAAGAAACCCGTGTCACGACGCGCAGCGATCAGTGCCCCGAGCGTGCCCAGCACCACCATTGCAACGGCCAACACGGCGCTGAAGGGGCCGATCTTGCGATGCAGCTCGGTGCGCCCGCCGGCGACAAGCGATGCCTGAACGACCAGGAGCGCGATCCACGCGGTAAACACTACGCCGTGCACGTAGAAAATCATCTCGGAGGGCGAAGGCAACTCGGGGAACAGCGGTCGCAGGAAGAAGCTGCGCGAGAAGCCGACGATGACGGTCGCCAGGATGGCGAGCGCCATCCCTGTAAAGAAGCGGCGCTCGGCCGATGCGCGGCCGGGCGACACCATCACTGCTGCCATTGATTCCTCCCTTTTGGCACCGCCGCGAGCGAGGCGGTCCCTCTATTATCGCCTCGACAGAAAGCCTCGAATGGCGGTGATCACGATCGAGGGCGCTTCCTCCATCAGCCAGTGGCCGGCATTCGGGACGACGAGCTCGGTCACGTCGGTTGCGGCGTTTCGCATCACCACTGCCTCGTTCGCGCCGAAAGACTTCTCGCCGCCGATCGCCAGCACGGGCATGCCGAGCTTCGTTGCCATCGCAAGCTTGTTGTCCTCGGCATCCTGCCGGATCGAGGTGAACTGGGCGAAGGCGGCGCGCATGCCGCCTGGCCGCGCATAGAGCTTCGCGTAATGCTGCCGGGTGGCTTCGTCTATTTTCGTGCGGTCGCCCGCGAATTCGTTCCAGAAGCGGTCGAGATAGATGCGCTCGCGCCCTGCAACCAGCCGCTCCGCGTCCGGGCCGCCGAAATCGAAATGCCACAGCGCCGGCAGGCGCACGATGGAGTCCCAGGGCGGAATTCCGGGAACTGGCGCATCCATCACGACGAGCTTCTCGGTCTTTTCAGGGTAGCGCGCCGCGTAGGCGTAGGCGACCATCGTGCCGATGTCGTGCCCGACGACCGCAGCCCGGTCGAGGCCGAGCGCCGTCAGGACCGACCGGATGTCGGCTGCCTGCGTGCGCTTGTCGTAGCCGCCGGCCGGCCGCGACGAGAGTCCCATGCCACGAAGGTCGGGCACGACCACCGTATGGTCGCGCGCGAGGTCGGCCGCCAGCGGCGCCCACATGTCGCCCGTGTCGCCGAACCCGTGCAGCAGCACCACGGCCGGCCCCTGGCCGCCAACACGGACGTGAAGCGTCGCACCCTCGGTCTGGATATTCTGCGTCCGGAACGAGGCTGGAAACGGGTGCACCTGCGCTGCTGCAGGCAACGCCATGGCGACTGCGCCGAGCGTGCCTAGAAGGAACCTGAGCATGTCACTTTACTTTCTCGAAGGTTAGGGTTCTGACGCTCATCTTCCCATCTTTGGACCAGAAGCACGAACATCCGGCCGTCCAATGGACGCCACCCGGCCGCCGGTGAGCCGGACGAGCTCCTCGGGTGTAAGCGCAAAGACGGTGGTCGGAGTGCCCGCTGCCGCCCAGATGGTCGAGAGGCTTAACAGGTGGGCATCGAGAAACGTGACGGGAGGCCTCTGATGCGCGACCGGAGGCACGCCGCCGATCGCGAAGCCCGTACTTTCACGAACGAAGTCAGGGCTGGCCTTCTGGATGGGTTCGCCCAGAAGGCTCGCGATGACGGCCTCGTCCACTCGATGAGAGCCGCTAGCCACCACGAGGACAGGCCGACCGGACTGAGCCGCGCGAAAGACGATTGACTTGGCGATCTGAGCGACAGAGCAGCCGATGGAGGTGCTCTTGAACTCGTCTGGCGCTTTCAGGAAGGGGTGCAGCCACTATCGGTTGTCGTCTAAGCGTTGAACACGAAGCTAATAGCCAGTGCCGAAATGTATAGGCCGAGCCCGAACACAGCGTGGTTCATGATGCTTCGGAGCATGGCTTGAGTAGGGTTGGGCGTCTTCGAAGACGCAATACCTAGCCCGAACGATGGCTGCATGACAAGTAAGGGGATTGCGACAGTGGCAAGGCCCAGGATCATCGCTGGCAGAAGTGTCGGCTCCTGCAGCCACCGAGGAGAGGCCAAGAGCACCAGCGACAACGCGAAGATGACACCGATTGCGTAGTGCGCGATCCAGCCCACAGTGCATTCGGCCGGCTTTTGCGGCGCGGCGGCAATGCTGCTGTGGCGGAAGATACCCGCAGGCATGTAGCGCAGCCAACGACCCACAAAGCAGTAGTTGGGCGAAGGGATGTTGAAGGCGCGCTTGAGGAAGATGGCCCACAAGTCCATGACGAGGGTTGCCCCGAGCCCCACGGCAATGGCGATCAGTACGTAGGTGAGCTCGATGTTCATAAGTCGCACTGGAATCCCTTAGGACTTCGCTTTCTTCGAGGGTTTCGACTTGCCGGAACTGTTGAGGGCGACCGCCTGGCGGACGTGCCGTC
>Ga0070697_100000725_pt1 | contig 24569 bp, 23 predicted proteins | sample KBSK1501metaG_FD_65475 | JGI IMG/M metagenome (GOLD analysis project Ga0070697, IMG submission 65475) | Corn, switchgrass and miscanthus rhizosphere microbial communities from Kellogg Biological Station, Michigan, USA - KBS K1-50-1 metaG | ecosystem: Host-associated > Plants > Roots >...
ACATGCCCCTCGGGATGTATCTCGCCCATAACTACTAAAACTTATCACTGCATCAGTGAGGCGCTTGGGGCGCAGCCAGCGGCCTGGCCAATAATTTGCTAAGCTGCCTTCTCATGGCTGTTGGAACCTGGGCTGCTGACCAAATCTTGGCGGAGTCGCTCCATTTGTGCCGATGCTTCCTTTATCTGCTCAGCATATTCGTGGCCTTGCCGTGGTAGAAATCCCCCGTAGTTCTCCAGCAGCAGGCGGGCGTTCGCCTCGATGGCAGAGGTCTTGGAGCGGGCTTGGTTGGAAAGGGCATACGTTAGTTTTTCTAGCTGCAAATCGCGCACGGCTAGCTCTTGTCTGCTCTGAGCGGCTTCCTGTTCAAGCACTTGCCCATGGTAGCGGATGAGTCCAAACAGACATGCTGCCAGTACGAGCAGACATGAATTGGCAACAATGATTTCTGTCAACGCCTGGCTTAGGCTAGCATTCCTCTCTCTGTCGAATCTCGCGAAGCTGCTGGTCTCCGCCGCGGATAACGAGGACAGAAGCCCGCGAGCTCTATCCATGTACTCCATGCCCTCGTTTGAATCCACCAGCATGAATGCGCGGTGGCGATACCCCTGTTGGCGAAAACTAATAGAACGCTCCATCTCAGCTTGCTTTGAGATAGCCAAAGACTCGAGTTGCGACTCCAGAGACCGTTCGCGCTCCGCTCGATTAGCTAACCCTGCACGAAGGCCGGCAAAATCGGTTCCGATCCTGCCCTTCGCGTCGGTGTAGGGCTGCAGGTATGGCGGGTCCCCGGTTAGCAGGTATCCGCGCTGACCTGTTTCCATATCGGTCAAGTCTTTCAGAACACCGGAGATGTCCGCCTGGATCATGGAGCTTTCCAGTGTGAGCGCAGCAATTCTCTGCATCTGCTTTAAATGGTTGACAGCAAGATATGCATTCCATGCCATGAAAGCGAGTAGCGCGGGGGCCCCTACTTGCAGCGCAGCTTTTCGAATCATTTTGATTGTGCCATCCTTCACCTGATGTTCAGAACACCCTCAGCCGTGATTCGACTGGCTTTGCAAATCTCCTCCGCAACCTTGACCACTGCGACGCTCCTGTGGACGGGGCCTTCCGCTGACATGACCGAACTGGCAGCCAGGGTGAAAAGCAGGGCATCCTGCTGTTTGTCGAAGTAAAGCACTACCTGATTCGCTGCCATGTGCGTACCTCCTACTGATTGTTCTTAGGAATGATAGGCCGAATGGCCACAAGGATGAGGTTATCTCTTTTGGTGCGCAATATGTAGATTGAATCCAGGACCTTCTAGCCCCCCGAAGTGCCGGAAGCGAAGACGAACGCAGTACCACGCTCGCCCTTGACGCAGAGTCCGACTGAGGCTTCCTCACCGTAGAATCAGCTGGCAGCGCAGAGCACCAGCGATGCCCAGCCGCACGCAAGCCGTTGGGATAGTAATCGGTTGGTCCGCTTTTACCGAGCCAGCAATTCGGGTATGAGAGGCTTGCGGAGGACGCCCTTGTTCTGTGGGGCGAGGGTCAGAACATCCCTATTGAAATTGGTCTCCATCAAGTATGGCGCCGATCGGCGCTACTACAATTGCGGCAGCGAGTCTGGCACCTGCGGTGCTGGCCCCATCACATTCTGGCTGCTTTGGAGACTAGGCCGGGAAATCACCAGCTTCTGCATCTTGTGGATCATGTGGATCAGCGTAGTGCGCTTCAAGCCAAGTTTGGCGGCCGCACCTTTTGGGCCGCCGATCACCCAACCGACTCCTTGAAGCGTATGCAGAATCAGCGTGCGTTCAGAGTCCCTCAGAGTAGTTGCAGCCAGAGAGACGACGACACCCTGAGTGCCTGCCGTCGGAAACCGGAGATCGCTGGGCGTTGCTAGCTACGCGACCCAACACCCCTAAGCGGTGGGGTTGGGGACCGACGTTTCAGCTGGCCACGTGCGCCTCCAATTTCCTAAAGCATTTCACCACCCGCTACGCGGCCGCGTCAGTCATTTCGTCCCGCATTTTCAGGTAATCCAAACCGGGCTTCGTTATATGCAAATACTGCTTCACGTCTTTCATACTTTTGTTGTCGATCTTCTGCATGCCCTCCTTGTCGTAGAGCAAACCTCTCACACCCTTGTTCGGCTCGCGCTCGATTAAGCCTAGTTCCAGCAAGCGATGCAATTCTCGGTCGAAATACGGCTTGGTGCCGCTACTGAAATCGAACCAGAAAGGCTCCAGAGATGCCAACTTCTTCAGGTGTTCAAGTTCATATTGTGTCAGGAAATTCCTCATAAGGAACTTAATCCACTCAATTTCGTCCGCCTGTCGTCGCTGTTCTTCTGCCACTTCCCGGAACTTTACCTTCCAACCTCCAGGTAACTCCGCTTCGGATATTACGGTCAAGACCCATGGCAATACTGCGACAACCAGCAATCCAATTCCAATTGTGTCGGCGGGCAACAAACCGGGGTAGAGCTTATGCAGGACAATCAGTGCAAGGGCAGTTAACGAAATGCCCATTCGTACGTAGAATGTTGTGCGCGTCGATTTCCTACGCGCTTGACTATCGCTTCGATTTTCCACCGCAACAATCCTTAATTCTAGGGAACTCGATTGCTCGATTCGTATTGACGCTGATATCTTACTCCCGTTTTTTCCTTCGTGAATTGCCGTTCAGAAAACGGACACCTGCATCTCAACGCTCCACTCTCGGCCCTCCGAAGGCTCGCATCCTGCCCAAAACGAAAGCGTCCCATGACTCGGTTAACTCGCGCCCTTGCCCTGTTAGCCTCCACAGCTGTCGGTGTGACGCGCGAGGTTCTTTTGTACAACTTTTTTTGGGCGGAACAGATCGTAGTGGGGAGAGTTCATGCGATGCTCCGCGCATGTCAGCCACAATGCTTCCCGATCTGAATCTTCTTCCTGCGGAAGCGATTTTTTCACGCAGTGGTTTGCTCGGTAACAAGCTCACTGCGCGATGCCATTAGGGCCAGAGTTCCTAGCACAAGGAAAAGGCAAGCCAACGTCAGCGCTCCCGCTGCAGTGGCGTGGCCGGACGGAGTTCCACCGGCAAAGCGAACCTCGCGTGCATCAGACCGCTTGTACAAAATCGGAATCTGACGTCCCTGCGGAAAGCGGGCGGCCCAAACGCCGGCGTCGAGTTGGGTGGCAAATATGGGTCCAAAGTCGAGTTGAGATTGACGAGCTTCGCCGGTCACCTGCTATGAAACTGTGCAGCGGAGACCATAGAACCGACAATCCTACCGATAGCAAACTGGCAAGCGCAGCGGAGTTGGTTAGATGCCAAAGGCGTGCGCCAGGGGCCTCCAACGCGCCACAAGCTCTTCGAGGGTTTTGGGCCAGCTTAGCTCCGCCGATGGGAGGAGGCCCTTTTCAGTGTGCAACGCCACTGCATGCTTTTGTGCGCACTGCGGGCAGAATCCGGCTGACAATCTCGTGGTCAGTCGCGGGCTCCTTAAGGATTTCCCATCCCGTAAACACTGCGATCAGTTCTTCGTTCGGAAAGACCATCAGGCGCTGCCCGCCGAACCCTCTGCCCATCCAGACATATCCCTGCGTATCGGCTCGCGGAAACAGCCACCACTTGAACCCATACTTGTAGCCTTCCTCCGCATCAATGAACGGAGCTAATGACCGCTTTACCCAATCTTTCGAGACGATGGGCTTCCCGTCCCACATCCCATCGTGCAAATACAGGTACCCGATCTTGGCCAGGTCTGAGCCGCGCAGATACAGGCCTCCTTCAGTATCCACCAGCCCCAGTGGCGTGCGCTTCCAGAAGTGCTCCATGCCCAGCGGATTGAACAAATATTTCTCGCCATACTCCTCGATATCTTGCCCAGTCTCTTTCTGAAAAATGTAGGCCAGCAGCTCCGACACTCCGCTGCTGTAATTGAAGACCCTTCCGGGCTCCTGCGCCATCGGCTTATCGATCACGTACTTCACCCAATCGTCGGCCGCCTCCATCAAACTCGAATCGTTTCGGGGGTCGTCGTACGCAACCTCTTCATTCCACTCGAGACCCGTTGACATGGTCAAGACGTGACGCAGCGTCATTCGCCGTTTGCGGTCATCTACGTCTTTCAGTTTCGCAACGTCGAAGTACTTGAGCACGGGGGTGTCCAGGCTGGCCTTGAAATCGCCGCGTGTAACGGCAACGCCCAGAATGACCGAGCTGACCGTCTTGCTCACCGACTGCATGCTGTGCAGATCGGTTCCGTGATAGTACGGGTGCCACGTCGGGTCGAAGTAGTTGTAAGGACCAGTCAAATGCGCATTCAGGGGCCCGCGCGTCTTCGCCTCTCTCCCGTAGATCTGTCTGTAGTCGTGGGGATATTTGCGCTCGTAGACTGTTTTTCCGCACCGGAACACTTCAAAGCTATCTACCATGGAGTATTTTCCGCTTGCCAGGTCGGCATCAAACGCCGTCAGAACTTTTTTATCGAGTCCCACTCTGGCTGGATTGTCCTTCGCCCAGCCATGGGTCGGCCACTCCCTTTTGTCTGCGCCTTTTCTCTCGGCGCCCTCCGCCAGCGGAAGCGCCGCTAGCACCGACAAGCTCACGAACATCAACGCCGAAGCGATCTCTTTCACTTGCTGGGCCTCCTAGGATTCAAGTGAGTTTCGGAGCACAAAATACGGGCGTCGTGCTGCTGTGTCAAGCTCCCAGGACTTTTGCAGGTGTGGGAGTAGTACTTTCTGACACTATCAAGCGAAAAGGGATTGCTGGGCTGAACGTGGGTTTGAGAGTTTGAGAAGCGCTAATCCCGCGCGTCAAAGGGGGCATGGTCCGTAAACAGGAGACTATGCGGTTGTTGTCGCAAAATTGCCTTCACGCTAACACCCCGTCGCTTGCAGTCTATGAATGCTGGGCGACTCACGCGGTGGGAAGGTCTGGGAGGCGCTGGATCGGGAGATCGGCAAACCCGGGAGAATCGCGGCCAAGGAGTCGCGCACTGGGAGTTTCAACCTGCGGCAGCTTTTCATGAATAGTTAGTCCAGTTAGGCTCACGAGCGTTCTTCGGGTGTTTTCCCCTATTTACTGACCGGAATACTGTAGTGCGATGCGACAACTTGCCACGTGCCGTTGAACTTCGTCCAAACATCGGTGAAACGGTCGCGGTATTCGTAAGGTTTACCCTTGGATCGGCCCTTTTCGTGATACGCGCCAATGACCACGACTGTGCTGCCGTGTGTTCGAACCTTAAGATCCGACATTTCTGTAAGCTCTACGTGGAGAGTAGAGTCCCCGTTGTGCGCAATTTAGCCAAATTTGCTAAGTGTGCTCCCGTCTTCTACGGTGATGATGAAATCAGCAGCAAGCAAAGACTCCATGGTCGCGATATCCCCTCGCTTATAGGCTGCATTCCATTTGTTCTCCAATGCAAGAATTGTTGCCGACACAATCTCGGGCTTATCTTGTGCGGCTGCCGAATTGCAGAAGCCCACACGGCGAACGATGCAACGACAAAAAGCAAAACCCTGATTTTCATGAGCTGGTGCGCATTTTCTCGCGTTCCAATAGGGTAAGCATAGTGACAAACCTGATAGCAACCTTCCTCTTCCCGCACCATGGGGCACAATCTCGCTGGTTTTGAGTGGCCCTTTTTGAGATCCGCCCGGCGTTCAGTTTTAATTGTGCTCCAGCTGTGCTCCATTGATCCTCGCACCTGTGAAGTCATACAGTTGCGGGTACAGCGGTACAGCGGTTTCATAATCGTCTTCTTCTCTTGTGATGCCCTGCAATCCCAACAATTTACACTCGCACCGACAGACCAACGGCAGTTTCGGGACACCGCTCGGGACACTGCAGTCCTATCCGCTTTGAGCCTGGTAACGGAATGAAGGGAACGGACTGGGACGCCGGAACAGAATTGCCCTTTCGTACCGCGGCGCGGAGACCCGTTCTTTCTATTCCGCAGCCTTAGCCGCCAAGGTTTCAACTACCGCTATGTTTTGCACCATGTCTTGTGGCAGGTTGTGCCGCTTCTGTAAATAGACAGGACGGTTGTAGCTAACCCAGACCTTGGCTTGCGGATCTTCCCACACCAAGATCTTGAGAGGAAGGTCAAGGGCGATGCTGGGCGCGGCCAGCATCAGAGGCGTGCCCGCCTTCGGACTCCCGAAAATTAAGAGCTTGGTCGGAGGCATTTTCATCCCTACCTTCTCAGCTTCTCCGCTGTGGTCGATCAGGGCAAACAGCGTGACTCCCTTAGCTTGCAGAATATTCTTGAGCCGATCCACCGTTTCCTCGACGGAGTGATTGCTCGGCTTATCGGTGATTCCTTCAGTTGCTGCTGCCGGTGTCATGGAAACCTCCTCGTTACTTTGGGGATGCAGATTCGCGGAGCTGTGAACGGTAAGCAGATAAATCGTCATTGCCAGCCCGATCAATGCCAGGAAGAAAGCAATGGCGACAGGCTGGATGGAAGGTCGAGAGTGTGCCGTTTCACCGCGGTCCAAGTCCCGAACCAGTCGGAGGTGGTGCCATCCGGCAAAAGCATTCACGATTACTCCAATTGCGATCAGCACCGTGCCGAACCACGGAGACAGCCCGTACGACTGTGGCGACAGATTGTGTTGGGCGACCCAGACTTGCTGCAGCAAGAGCCCGAAGCGCGCTACCACAAAACCGAATCCCATCAAGGCCAGGCCGGTGCGGATCCACGCAAGCATAACGCGCTCGGCGGCTAGAGGCGTTGGCGCTCGCGTTGGCGTGTGCCAGACTGCCGAGGGCAACCCCAGCCTCGTGACGGCATCGCCCGTGGACTCGCGGCTTGACCCACGAATTATTAGGTACGGGCCGAAAGCGGCCGACTGCCTCAATGTCCAAAGAATCACAATGCTGATGTTAAGATGTTAAGGCCACTGAAGAACTCCTTCATTCTGGTCCTTTTAGCGTTTGCTGGCTTCTCACCGTCGCTCGCGCAGCAGCCATCAGGCTGGGGCTCTCACCCTCTCACAAGCCGTGACGCGGAAGGGATCCGCAGGTTTTCGCAAACCAGCGGATCGCGTCTGGCACGTGTCCAGACTGCGGGCCGCTCTTTTACAGTTGCTAGCTATGTTGAGTTGTTTTGCTCGTCAGATATGCCGCATGGCTGATCCCAAGCAATGCGACGAGCGCATCCGATGGCGTCGGCATTGCGAACCCCCTTGCCGGATAAATGTCATTCATGGCTGAGTACAGAGCATACGCGTAGGCCAGGACAGCCACTATAGTGAAGTAAAACATCTGGACTTTGGAAACGTCTACATAGGCGGTGTTTCCAATCTCATCTCCCTGAAACATATCTATCAGTGACGCGTCGGCAATGCGTGGGTTTGAGTACAGTGTTCCTTGACTGTTTCTTTGAATGTCGACGACCGGCTCGTTCAGGGCCGCTGCTGCCTTGTCGACCGTCTTTGGCTGCGGTTCTTGATTTGTTTTGGAACTTAATATCAAGGGGCTTCCAACCAGGGATGTTGCGCTGATTCCCATGAGAGCCCACAGCCGCCAGTCCATCGAGATATTGATCGGCAACGCAGCGGAGTTCGACGATAGGACATGCAGACGTTTCAGCGCCACCTCAAAAAAAGCAGAAAGTAGCAACACGGTCCAAGACATCATCTGAAACCGTGAAAGACTCATCAAATTGCGCTCGTTCACGAGGATGCCTAACGGCCTCGCGGAGATCCACCGTCCCAAAAAAAGACAATAGACGACCATCAATAGTGCGATGACGAACCACCCCGTCCGTGGCGGCAAGTAGATCCCCCCACACACAGATAAGATCAGCCACAGTAACGACACTATGGTCACCTCCGCCGTTCTGAAATGAGGGAGGCGGGGGGGATTCGCTGCTTGAAGGGCCGGGGTTGCCATACAGAGTCTCCTTTGATCGGTAGGTTCAAGAGCTGCATCGACCGCTCGGTCGGGCGTTCCCAACGCCTCGGCAGTTTGCCACTGTAAATCTAGCCTGACAGACCCATCTACAGCTGAACCCCCAGAGCTTGTGCTGTTTGCGGGCCAACTTCGCCGTCCGGCGTCAGACCAGACGAAAGCTGAAATGCTACCACTGCAGCCTGAGTGTGCGGCCCAAACTCACCGTCAATGGTGCCAGGATCGAAACCGGCAGCCTTCAGCTTCCGCTGCATCTGCAATACCTCGTTTCCACTCATGACTGGCATCATTAGACGATAGACGGCAGTCTCCGGTGGAGAGACAGACACTGCAGCGCCTTGGGTGTACTGGATACCCGCAATCAGCACACCCGTATCCCAGCGCCTTTTGGCGAGAGTAGACGTGATCACCCCATCGTTCGAGGAGTGAGCTTCTACCGTTCCCCCCGCCCCATCGGAGAGGACGATATGACCGATGGCGCCCGCCTGGGGTATGCGCAAGACAAACGCACCGGCTGTGCGGGACGCTGACTCAAGAGAGACGATTTGGCCCAGGCTCTTGGCGTCCCGAGCCCAATAGCCGGTATACGCGTCTGCCGTGGCGGGGTCCCCGAAATCTCGTCGACAGCCGTAGAGCTTGGCGGCAATCTGGAAGACTAACCAAGACGCAAACTCAGCGCAATCCCACGGTCCTATCCAGTCCGGGTTGTTCTTTGGAGCCAATGCCCCGAGAACATATTTCTCACCCACGTGTTGGTGGGCGAGCCGAAGTAAGCTGTTCCCGTCTGCCGGAGCTGGGCTGGCCGCACCTGTGGACATGAACTCACCTCAATTCTCGCCCTCATGCAATCTATGCTGGGATTGGAACTCCTGCGGCCCTGACCGCTACTTTGGCGGTAGCAATCATTTTTTGGAGCAACTTCACGCGAGCTTTTTCGTTGTCAATCTCTTGTTGAACCTGTTGAGCCAAAACTCTAAGCTGAGATGTGTCCGCGATCGTAACTGAGTCGATGTCCTTTAGCGGGTCGAAAGCGGCTACCTCAAGTTCACGTTCGAGTTGGAGAATGAGAATGTGCAGATCCCGTTTACTCGTGTCGTCGATACCGGCGTCATCAAGCTTCTGGAAAGTGCTGTTTAGAGTGCTAATGATGTCTTGAAGCGTCATGGTGATGCTGCCCCCTTCGCCGGGAAGAGCTTTTCGATCTCGTTTGCAATATTCGCGATGTCAGTGGTTGACTGGGTGATCTTGTCCCGATTCACGCCTACGATACCGGCGAGCTCATGCATAACAACATCATCCGCCTTTTGGAGTTGAATGTAGTCATCGAGTTTCTGCTGGGCGGACGCTATGTTTTGGTAGGCCTCCAACATTTCCGCTTGTTTGCCCTTCAGTTTGGCGACAAGGTCGGCAATCCTTTGTTTTTGTCCGGCCGCAGTTGCTTGGTTTTCGTCGATCTTGCTGGCGAGGTCGTTGAGCACTTTGAGACGCGCATTGTCGTCTCGGGCCGCTGCTACTTGGCCGAGGGCAGCACTCTTATACTCCTGCTCAATGTCTTTCGTGAGACGGTCGATTCTGAAGTCACTCGCTTGGACTTGAGCGTCAGCAAACCGACTTATCACGTCGAAGTACGCCTTGAGAGAAGCAGAATACGAAAGCTGTGCTTTTACCTGCTCAGCAGAGAGGCGCTTCACTGCCATGGGAGTGCCGCATCCCAGGCAGGTAAATAGTAGAAACGTGAGTAACAGTGTTTGCTCTGTTCCGGGTCGGTTTGGTGTTGCCTCCGAATATGTTCCCATCAGAGCCTCCTACGGCAGAAAGACCGATTGAGTACTCCTAGCTGCAGCACGAAATGAGTTATCGGCTCGATAGCCGCTTGGAAATGTGGCACTCGTTGGCTTTGAGGACTTCCGAAAGCTCCTGACAAATCCGCTCCTTCCAGGACCTTCGCGTGCCGCACATGCTTCGTCATAATGCCCGGGAGGAGAGCCCAAGTACTTATCGTTCGTCATAGAGGTTCGGCATGGTGCAGGGAAAGCAATCTACGCGACGGGGGATTATGTCGCGCGCATTCTCGTCCCGCCAAATCCTGAAGTCAAGAGAAAACGATTCTTGTTCGGAAAGGATGAGCAAAGGTCGATTGCTAAGGTCGCGATTCCGACCAACCAAACATAGGTCGGATTTCCGACTAGACACGGCTAAACCGCTGTCTTGGAACTACGCTCGGCAGCAATTCCACTTATTCGGACGAGAAACCTGATAGGGAGGAACCGGCCCCTGTGACCATCGCCGGAACTGCGTTCTTCAATTGCTCAAGTTCGGCCTGAACTTTTGCCCAATCTTTTGGCTTTCGCTTAGTCGCATATGGAGCGTCCGGATGCCCAAAGAATTCCATAAGTTCGGCCCGCACCTCCGGCGAAGCACCATTGAAATTCTGCTTCGCCAGCACGTGGAGCCACTTTGCATGGGTCTCATCGTTGAGCTGATATTTTCCCGGTCCCGTTATTTCACCAGTGTCAAAATTGTCGTTGGGCAAATCCAGCTGGCCGGTGCCTACCTGGCTTAACAGCTGTCGGTAGCGATCCAGAGTCGCGTTGAAACTCGCTTCAAACATTCGTTCCGTCTCAGGCGTTGGTGTCTTGAGCTGTAGTCCTTTTAGAGGGCCTATCTTTGGGAGAATCCGAGCCAGGAAGGCGAGAAATCTCTCGCCAAAGGTGGGCGGCTGATATTGGTTTCCCCAGTTCTTTTGGTAACTCGCGCGAGAAAGATTATAGAGAAACTTCTTTTTCGTCATGCCGGGCTGATCCTTCATGATCTCGTTTTTCTTCAGGCTCCAAGCAATGCGCGTCGCCTTGGGAAGAAGCTGGCTGACATCGTGACGGTACGAACCGAGGACCTTGTCTTCGTCAGAAAGAACACTTTTCAGATCTAAGCTGTAGGTTTCCCGAAAGGCTTGTTCCAATAGCGGAGCCGAAACTCCAAAGCCGATGAAGTCGTGGTAACTATCCGGAGCGTAACGTCCGTGCGCTACTTCTAGAACGTCGAATCCAAATTCCGTCTTTACGTGCGCCAGCCGGTCTTGTTCATACGTAACCGAGCCGCCGTATTTCTTCTTCAACTTGGGATACAGGAGCGGGACCGCGCGATTCGTACCGATGGGATGACCGTTACTGTCCGCGGCATAGTGAGCGAGTGCCCCAAGCGCAAACGCGTAGCCGTTAAGGTCCTTGGCATCGGCTAGAAGAGCCAGGATAAAGTCTCCGCTCCGCACATAGTGCGCCAAGTCGCTGAAGAAAAAATTTCCGTGCGGGTAATAACCCATGTCCTGGATAATAGCCCCGCCGTATGAATAGCCGTGCGCTTCTTTGATTTCTTCTGGCGTCGCACCGGGAAAACGCTTCAACAGCAAGGGGCGGATGTTGGTGTCCCATACGCTGTCAATGATCGCTTCATGCGCAAGAACGGCGTAGGCCGCGGTCTCGCTTGGCCAGCACATAGACAGGACTAGCACCATGATGATGACGAAGACTCTCACAGAACAATTACCTCGCCCCGTCTCAATCTACCAACCTCGTCTGTGACGCGGCACATTGGAACTCAAGCAGCGCAGGACAGGATAGATTTCCTCGCGACAATTTGTCGGCAATTACGTGTGTGATCTGACATTTTATCTCTCCTTGCTGGTCCAACGGTCCCTAGCAACGTGAGCATTCTTGAACAGACCGGTTTACCTTGGACTGGTAAACTCGTCGGCGATGTCCGTCATCAAGCACATTCCCGATACGTCACCGGGGCCGACCGGCACCTCTTGCCTAGGATACCCGCGTGGCACCTGGCCTCCGCTGACCTCCTCATTCTGCGCCAATCCTTCGGTGGATAACAACCGACATCAACATTGCAGCCTACCAGGGTCTACTTGCCGATGCTACACCCATTGGAGATAAGTCAGGAACTGCGCGAGCCGGGATCGGCGTCGTATGCCGTGTGGTTCGTGCGATAAAGTCATTCAAACGGTGAGCAGCATATGGCCAATCTCGCAGCATCCATCAGACCGGAAACTAGCTCAGGGAGCGCGACGGAGGCATCCAATGACTCATGTGCCTAGATCCGTAGCGACTACCACGCAGTGGTTGCTTGACTAGCCTCAAGTACAAAGTGTCAGCTCTAGGGCGCCACGGTCGGTGGTTGGAGATTTTTGTCAGTCCGTGTGTTGACACTGCTCCTGGTCTCGCTGGTGTCGAACCGTGGGTCGTTCGGATACTGGACAACTTCGTCTTCGCCCGCCCAGCACTCAAGCAAACCAAGTCGATGCGCAAGAACCTGCCAAACTTCGGCGAGGCGACTACGACTTCGTATCGGGCGGCGGTCAGCCTTCCAAGGGAGGATTTCGCATCCTGGCAGAGATGGGCGTCAACATCGTGGTGGACCTGCGTGGGTCGCGCGATAGTGAGCGCAAGATCGTGACCTATCTCGGGATGCAGTACGTGGCCCTATCCTGCCAGTGCTTGTTTCCGAAAGACAAAACGTTTGCGCAATTCCTCCCGTTGCTGCGGAAGAATCGAGGCAAAAAGATCTTCGTTCACTGCCGTCTAGGTGACGACCGCACGGCAATGATGATTGCATCCTACCGTGTAGCCGAAGAGGGCTGGTCTGCCGAAAAAGCCGAGAAGGAAATGGAGAAGTTCTGTTTTTCCTTCACCCACGGACGTCTGATCTGCCCCGGCCTGTCTTCCTATGAAGAGCACTTTCCCCAGCGATTTAAAACCGGCCCGCATTTCGGGACCTGCGTTAGGAGGCCAAATCTAGATCATTAGCACAACAATAGCCGCTTGGTGGTGGAACAAAAGAGGCGACCGCTAAAGCAGTCGCATCGGTGGTGGTCCAATTGTATGCTGTTGAGCCAAGGCGAGCGGCCCGACCGGTTTCACGCGTGCAGTTAGCAAGAACAGTCCTTTATACGCTTCGGGAATCCCTGGGTGGAATTGCACCAAACTTGTTCACAATTGAACTCTTTAACGACTGGTTTTGCAGCACGCTAATGGATGCCAGTCGCTCCACCGGTTGCTCGTATCGCCCGGCACGAAAACAATTGTATTCTAAAGCTCGCCATGCCTATCCGCCGTGGAACAGGTCTAATCGCTGTGGGAATCGCCGCGATACTTTTGCTCGCGCTTATTTTCGTTGTACCCGCCCTCATTAACGTGGATCGCTACCGGCCTCAGGTAATTTCCTATCTCCAAGAAAAAACTGGAAAGCAAGTCGAAATCGGACGGCTGGCACTCACGTTTTTTCCCGTAACGATTCACATTGATCATATCGGCGTGAAGAACCCTCCGATATTTCCCTCCGGCTATGTTGCCCAGGTAGCGCGGATCGATGCTGAACTTAGCGTCGGAGCGCTCCTGCACCGGCAGTTGGTCATCAAGTCCCTCGTACTTGAGAACCCGGTCTGGAATCTGACTTCGGATCCCGACGGCCCGTGGAACTTCGAGAATCCTCAATCAAAGGTTTCGGGGAATGCCTTTCCTCTCGGCCCCATTTCGAGCGTGAAAATTAAGCGGGGGGTGATGATAGCGTCGAATCTATTGCCGTCTGACGCAGCGGGGCCCATTTTTTTCGAAGCCCACGAGATCGCCTGCGAACTGGGGCAGGTGAACCTAGTCGGAATTATCAATCCTTCTTCTTCCTCGATGGACGGCCAGGGCAACCTGAAGGTGGGTCTTCTGCGCTTCGGCGCCGTCGAGGCAAGAAATCTGGAGTCCAAACTGCGGTTGGAGTCGAGGCGTGTTTTTTTTACGGATGTCAAAGCAGAGGTCTATGGCGGGAGTGCCATGGGTGGCCTCTCCTTCGACTTGTCGAAGAAAGACGCTAGCTTTAAGACCAATGCGCGATTGAACGGAATTGATCTGGCCCAGCTTCTGGCGGCCTTCCCAAACGGCGGCGGAAAAATGACCGGGAAGATGGAAGGAGACGTACGGTTAGCGGGGGAAATCGCACATTCGCTCCGCCCGTTAGCGGGAATCCACGGAACCGGACACCTGACGGTGCGCAACGGTCAGGTGCCGAGTCTCAAGCTCAACGCGAATTTAATGAAGCTGGCGCACTTCAACGATCTTGGCCCGGCCAAAAATGATCCCTCCTCATTTAACTTGATAACCACCGATCTGGAGCTAGCCGACCAGCGGATTTCGAGCAGGGTCATTGACATTGACGGCTACGGGGTCGATGTGGATGGCTCGGGCAGTGTCAGCGTGTCAGGCTCTGACGAGTTGAACTATCGCGGTTTGGCGGAGATTACAACTAAAGAGAGTTTCTTCACCAACACCATTGCCCGGCTGTCCGGAGCCACATTAAAAGACGGTAAGTTGCAGTTTCCCTTTCGGATTGGCGGCACAATCGATAGCCCCGTTTTTTCCAAGGGTAAGGGCGATAAGGACGTGGATGTTGCACAAAAACATCGGTGAGGGAGATGGGAGAGTCTCGCCTTCTGCCGCCTAGCTCCAAAAACCTTTCTTAAACTTAAAACATGGGCAACCCATCGGTCTCGCATCAAGAACAACTGGTTTCTGAATGGCTAACACCCGCGTCCGGAAAATTGGTCCAATCCTCGTTCAAGACCATCACTAAAACGCCGACAGCAATTACGATATGTTTGACCTTTGACTTCCTGATGTGGCGATCTCGTCGGGCATTAAAACTGGTTGAGATCTCCATTCTGGTCTTTCAATCTTGCCCACAACTCACCCGTAGACTAGGGTACGAATTCCGAGGCTGCCGGGCAGCATGTTGATAGTTACGTCCGTTGAAGCGGAATGCTATAACCCAGGGAAATAACATGATTCGTTACGCTATTCTTGAGGCCCCATCAAATCTTGGTTTACGATCCTTTGGCGTCGAGAATTCGCCGACGACTCTTCTCGGAGTTGGGCTTGGGACGACGCCTGAGTGCGCGATGTGCGGGTCGGGCTGAGGTGCCAACCTATAATTTCGTTCGAGATCCACAGACTCGCATCCTCAATCCACAGAATATCGCTGACTACGCTGTCACTCTTGCAGACGCCTTAGAGCCAATCTTTTTTGGAGGGCCTGGGAAGGCCTTTCAACGCGTCGAGGAATACTCACAACTCGCTGCAAACAAAAGGCGCTGGCGGAGGGAGGGATGCGAACCCTCGGTACCGGTATTAGCCAGTAAAACGGTTTAGCAATTCTCTGATTCGATGCGACCTCATGTAACCTCAATTACCCATAGTCGCGCTCTCTCACCACAACTCACGCAAAATAACCCCATTCGGCAGTTTCGGGACACTGCTCAGGACACCAGTCGCCAACTTGCCTTGAGGGACCTTCCATCGCTCCCGTACGAAATGGTTGTTGTCGCACGAACGCGCAAGTTAAATTAGCAGTCACTTAACCCTAGCAACAAATTGAGCGGCCTTAGCCTGAAACCGTTCTAAAAAGGCACATTTGATCGCGCTAGACTAAGTACGGGAGTTTGAGGTATGGGCTGGAAGCCATCGCTCTGGGCCTCGGTGATTCCGCTCGATCCGACTGAGCGCAAGCCGAACCACTACGCGGAGATGCTGCGCGTAGCTTGGGAGAACCGCGACCAGCTCCCCTTCGCCTGGCGCATCCTGAAACACGGCGTCTGTGACGGCTGCGCGCTGGGGACAACCGGGCTTAGGGATTGGACGATGGATGGCGTCCATCTGTGTATGGTGCGATTGGAACTAATGCGCTTGAATACCGCTCCAGCGCTTGATCCCGATCGCCTCAAAGACGTGTCATCACTTTCTGGAATGAGTTCACAGGACCTGAGGGCGCTCGGCCGCCTTCCTGAACCGATGATCTGGCGGAAGGGCGAGAAAGGATTTCGGCTGGTCTCGTGGGCCGAGGCATACGCCGGCGCCGCCGAAAAGATCCGGTTAACAACACCGGATCGGTTGGCGGTCTACGTGACTTCACGCGGCATGATAAATGAGCACTATTACGCGGCCCAGAAGGCGGCTCGCATAATGGGAACGAACCATGTCGACAACTCCGCCCGCCTTTGCCACTCGGCTTCGACGGTCGCAATGAAGAGGACCCTCGGCTACGGAGCCTCGACCTGCTCGTACCGAGATTGGATTGGCACCGACCTGATTGTCTTTTTCGGCTCGAACGCGCCGAGCAACCAACCGGTCACGATGAAGTACCTCTACTATGCCCGCAAGGCGGGAACCAAGGTGGCTGTCGTGAATCCCTACTTTGAACCCGGTCTCCAAAGATACTGGGTTCCTTCGGTGACAGAATCGGCGCTGTTTGGAACGAAATTCGCAGATGAGTGGTTTGCCGTCGATACGGGCGGAGATCTGCCATTTTTCAACGGCGTCTTCAAGATCCTCGTTTCCGAAGGATGGGTCGACTATGACTTCATTTCTAGGCACACAGTTGGTTTCGAGGAGGCAAAGGCTAATGTCGAAAAGCAGGACTGGGATCTTCTCGAACGCGAAAGCGGGGCGACACGTCAGGGGATGAGGCGCTTCGCTGAGATGCTGCGAGACGCCAGGAACGGCATCTTTGTTTGGTCGATGGGGCTCACTCAGCATGCACACGGCGTTGAGACGATCGAAGCACTAATAAATGTCGGTCTCGCGCGAGGGTGGGTAGGACGAGAAAAGGCTGGGCTCATGCCGATCCGAGGGCACTCGGGTGTTCAGGGGGGAACCGAGGTTGGCTGCGCTCCGGGGCTGGACGAAAATCAGTGGAGACGCCTGGAAGAGGTGTGGGGCTTCAAGTTGCCCACTTTCCAAGGCCTGTCCGCCGCCGAGATGGTCGCCGCGGCTTATCGGGGCGGGATCGACGTTTTCTGGATGGTGGGTGGCAATTTCCTGGAGACGCTCCCAGATCCCCCTGCGGCAGCGCAGGCTTTAGAGAATGTCAGCACGCGTATCCACCAGGATGTAGTTCTCTCCTCGATGATGCTGTTGCCCCCTAAAGATACGGTCACGCTTTTTCCTGCTACCACCCGATATGAGTCTCTAGGCGGCGGGACAGAGACCTCAACCGAACGGCGCATTATCTTTTCTCCGGAAATCCCGGGTAGGCGCATCGGCTCAGCAAAACCGGAATGGGAAGTTTTTGGCGAGGTGGCGGCCCGCGTTCGGCCGGAACTGGCGGACAAGATCCGCTTTACCTCCCCGCAACAAATTCGCGACGAGATCGGCAAGGCTATCCCTCTCTACGCCGGGATCGAAGGGCTTTCGAGGGAGGGGGACAACTTCCAGTGGGGCGGGTCAAGGCTGTTTGCCGACGGGAAATTCGCCACCCCCGATTGCAGGGCTCTCTTCTCCGCCGTCACTCCGAAAGAGCGCCGGGCTCCGAAAGGCATGTTTTACATCTCTACACGGCGCGGCAAGCAGTTCAATTCTATGGTGCAGAGAGCCATAGATCCCTTGACGGGCGCGTCGCGGGACAACATTCTCATTTCACGAGAAGATGTCGAGCGCCTGGGCATCGCGGACGGCGATCTGATCCGCCTCTCGTCAAACGTGGGAAGCTACTGCGGCCGGGCTAGGATCGACGAGATGAAGCCGGGCAACCTCGAGGTCCACTGGCCCGAAGGCAGTTGCCTTCTTTCGCGTGAAGAGATAGACATCGCGTCTCGGGAGCCGGACTACAACGCGATTGTGAGGGTCGAGAGAGTAACGGAGGAGCCACACTGACACAGGAAGCGCCCATCCCCGATCAGCGAAACGAAGATCCAGCGCGAAGCTCCGGCGTTCACCGTTCACGGAGTACTGCCGGGCCGGAGAACGTCACGTTCCCCTCCATCGCGCTCCCACACCGTCCCGCCAATGGCGTCGCTGATCGCTTGAGAACGCGGGCGGCGGGCGGCGGTCTCAACTTCTAGGTTTCCGAAGATCCTCTCCCAAACTTCAATCCGCCCGCAGAGCCTTCATGGAGTCGACGGAAGCTGCACGCCGGGCGGGCAGCAACGAAGCGGCTAAAGCTAATATCAGCACGAACACCGCGGCAAGAGCCATCACCAGCGGGTCAAACGGACTCACGCCGAACAGAAACGACTGCAGCAAATGCGAGGCCGCAGCGGCGCCAAGCAATCCCATGACGCAGCCACCAATGCAAGTTTGGCGGCGGAGGTAAAGACCAGGCCCAAAATTCCGGAACGTTGCGAGCCAAGAGCAATGCGGATTGCCATCTCTTGCGCACGCTGAGCGGCCGAGAACGCGATGACGCTGTAAATACCAGGGGCGGCCAGCAGCACTGCCGCGAGGGCGAAGGCGGAGATGAAGTGCTGTGTTGAAGCGGCGCGGGGCTTCGCTGTCGGAGACCGTCTGCTCCATACTTTGGACTTGGTCAAGCGGCAGTTGAGGATCGATGGAGCGAACCGTGGCGCGCAGAACATTTGCCATCTGCTCGGGCTCCATCGCCGTGCGTACCGAGATGTAGCCTCCGTTGCCTCTAGGGGGATCCGCAGGTGAGGCCAGGGAGCCCAGGGATTTCTCAAACTGCTCGCCCGGCTGATAGTAACTGTTCCTTGCTGGGGGTGTCGGGCGAGTCCTCCTTCACGTCGGCAACTTTCTCCAACAATTGTCATCCAGGGTGTTTGCATTTCCTGCGTGCCTATTCGGAGGCGCTTCCCAATGGGATCCGAACCGGCCAATAGTGCTCGGCGAGCTTGTGGTTGACGATCGCGACCAGTTGCGTGTCTGGCCCGTCCGTCTGGGTGAAGAAGCGGCCGCCCAGCAACCGGATGCCCATGCAGAAAGTCGCCTTGCACCGCCACTGGAGTGGCGAGGTTCATGCTCGCGCCTTGGGGTGCAACGTAGCCTTCGGTAACGAACGTCGTGTTGGCGCTATTGCCCGAAACCGGCAAAAACGACGTTAGCCCCACGGACACCACGCCGGGAAGCTGCTGCAGACGGCGAATCATTTCATGATTGAAGGTATCCACCGCCGCTTGGGTTGTGTACGGTTGCTGCGGCAGAGATCACTTCAACATTTTGGTTGCCCATGAGGCTATGGCCAGATCCCCGCACCTTAAGAATTGATAGCTCGCTTTCAGTTCTGACGACTAGAAGTCGATCTTCAACCCGAACTCGATCACTCGAGGTGAGCCCAGTGCAAACACACCCGACCCGATTCCAACACGGTCCGGACGTGTAATGTCGTTTGGGGTTCCGTTCGGTGAACCGAAGCTGCCGTCAAGTGCCTGGGTGAAAGAATTATTCGGCGAATCAAAATTGGCCAAGTTGAATAGGTTGTAGAAGCCGATGCTCGGCTCGATCTTGAGATTCTCGCGGATCGGGATGGGCCAACTCAATTTTAGGTCAAATGCCTTCAACCATCCGATGCCAGCCTGATTGGCTGGCGCGAGCGGCAGCGGCTGTTGCACGCCGCCCAAAGCCTGCAATTGCGCCAGTGTAAACAAGCCATTGGCAACTAAGACCTGCCCGGCAGGCGTTGGCTGGCCGGCAAAATTGCCGTTGTAATTGGTGATCAGTTTAGTAACGCCGGTGGTGGAAATATCGCGCCCGAAGGCACCCAACTTCGTCCCGGGCACGAGATCTCCGTTGCCGCCATTGGAGACGGAACCACCGTCGCCCGTGCCATCGCCCGTAACATCGCTCACGAAGATGCTGGTGTTTGGCAGGCGAAGGTCGCCTGGCAGAGGACTGTAAAAATGGGAGATCAGGCTCAGCCGCGTGTAGATAGGCAGGTCGAAAGTGCCTCCAAACGAGAACTGATGGGTACGGTCCAAACCGTTTGGCCCAATACTCGCGACAGGACTGCGGTTGTCTTCCGCGTTGTTAATGAAGTCACCGTCCCGCGCGCTGGAGACGTAACGTGAGAAGGAGTAGGCAAACTGGAAGGTGGTTGCCTTCACTCCGCGCATAGGATTATTAAGAGTCTGCTTCAGAGACGCCTGCAGGCCGTTGTATACCGACCGACCCACTGGCCACAACATCTGGTTCGTACCCAGACTCGGATTTATGCCGGCAAACGCTGCTCCTGGGCAAGGACTACCGGTACACATAATGTTTCCAGAATCTAAGCCGTTCGCCTGGAAGTCTGTCATGGTTGCCCCGCCTGCGGGATGCAGGCCAGGACAGCTGGCGATGGCCGCATCGATCGAGCCGGCGCTGCAGGCTGCTAACGTTGCTGCGATCGCGGCCGTTGCTGCGGGAGCATTAAAGAAGCGCGAATCACCGACGTGGTTTACATCCACTGCGAGCTGAGTGTGTGTGGCCACGTTGCGCAGGTAATCCACTGTCGCCACCATTCCGTGCCGTATCTCGCGCTGGATGCCGACGTTCATCTGCACCGATCGCGGGGTCTTGTAATCGGGCGCAAACATGTTCGTCCCTGTCGCAAATGTCCCTGCCGTTAGCGTATTGCCGATGAACCCCGCGTTTACAGCGGATCCCGCTGCGATGGTGGCTGCCTGGTACGCATGTTGGAAAGCCACAACTTGCGGCAACACACTTCCGATGGGCTGCCCGCAGAATGTAGGAGTTTGCGTAGTGCCATCTGGGAAGGCAAGCGCAGCCGCCGTACCGTTCGAGCACACCACGGGGGTGACAAGGAATAGTCCGGTTTTGAGCCGAGGAGGTCGATCGAAAAGGTTGTTATTCCATACCGAATTTTCGTAGAACAAGCCAATGCCAGCACGGACCACTGTTTTTCCGTTGTTCGCTGGATCCCACGCAATTCCGAGCTGGGGGGCGAAGTTTTTGTTCGGCTGAGTCACTCGCTTGCCAAGTCCTGATCCCCAAAGGTCAAGAATACTGGAGGTGCAGTTCACAGTCCCTGCGAACGAAGGATTGAGTTGTGAACAGGGAATAGGGCCAAGATCGCTGTCGGTGCGGCCCGTATCCCGCACATATCTTAATCCCGCTGTCAGCGTAAAGTTTGACCTGACTTTCCAGCTGTCACCGAAATATACGGAGAAACGATTGTCCGGTCCCAATCCGCCGCCTGGCAGATTGAACGCCGCTTTTTCGGAGCTGAACCCTTGGCCGTTGCCTAGCTGAACATTGTCGGCAGTGTAGTTCAGCGGATTCGACGCTCCACCTGGCAGAGTGAGGCAGATTCCAGCGCAGGTCGAGGCATTGACCGCCGGTGCTAATCCAAGAAATTTGGCGAAACCTCCACCCTGCAGATGGTTGTAGCCGACGCCGTAGCGGAAGATGTGACTCTTGAATGCCTTGCTTCCATCGTATTTAACCTGATGATCTGTCTGGTATGTCGCCTGCGGAGCCAGGAAGTTGTTGCCGGAGCAGAATTGATCTGTATTCGCTACGGTGCAGGTAAGATCGGCTCCGATCGCGAGTTCGATCCCAGGGGCGGGGTTGAAGATACTGCTTCCTGTAACCGCATCCGTGATTTGGTTGCGGAACTTCGTATAGCCTGCGCGGATGCTGTGGGTGTACGAGCCCGTTGTGAAGTCTATTCCTCCGGCATGCACCGGCGTGTGGTCCACGTTCGCAAAAGGCTGAAACGAGTTAGGCACGAAACCCGTCACGTTCTTGTTCTGCTCATAGGTGAAGCGATAGAAGACCTTGTAATTGTTGGGACGTACTTGCCAATCCACGCGTCCGACCAGCTGGTTATCTTTGAACGGAGAAATAAAATTCCCCGATAGAGGCTGAAAAGCGCCCTTTAGGCTCACCGGGGCAACCAGGTCCTGTTTCGTGCGTTCCGCGTCCATGAAGAAAAACAACTTATCCTTGATAAGTGGTCCACCGAAGCGTCCCCCAAATTCATTTCGTTGGAACGGATTCTTTCCCCCGCCAGGAAGCGCGGCTGCGAAGGGATCTTCGCGGAAAAGATAGAAGCCCTCTCCATGATAGTTGTTGCTGCCAGAGCGCGTTACGACGTTCACCGAACCTGACGACGTCAGTTCTGTCGAAAGATCGAGAGAAGATTGTCCGATCTGAAATTCCTGAATCGCGCCGTAAGCCACATTCTGAGTAGTAGTACCAACTGTCTCATCGCTGATGTCAATACCATCCACTTCGATACGAGCCGTGCGCCCGAATCGGCCGCCGAACGAAATCGACGAGAATCCGTTCTTTGTCGGGTCGAAGTTGCCACCGTCCTGAATTTGCACTCCTGGCTCCAACTGCGCCAAGTCAAGAAAATTTCGTCCGTTGATCGGCAGATTGTCGATCTGCTGGCTGGTGAGAACGCCCTGTACCGTCACTTGTTCGGTGTTCACGACAACTTCGGAAGCTTGAACCTCCACAACCTGCGCGCTTTCCCCGACGGTCAGCTTGCCGTTTGCCGCTAAGGTCACGTTCACCTGTACCGTAACTGGGATCTCCTGAGTTTTAAATCCTGGTGCCTCGATGCGGACCACATAGTCGCCGGGAATCAACGCGCCGGAGGTATAGGTGCCAGAGGAGTTGGTTGTGGTTGTGACGGTCTGGTTAGTGCCTTTATTGCGGACGGTCACTTTCGCGCCTCCGACCATGGCGCCGGAGGGATCAGTGATCGTTCCTTGAATGCTCCCGGTAGAGATCGTGCTCTGTGCGAATGTCACCGCCGAGATCGACAACAGAACATACAGTAACGCGTAGAGCCGGTATCGACTCTTGATTCGAAATGGCATGTGTGTTTTCACAAACAATCCTCCATCTTGCGGAATCATACGTAAAGGCCTGAAGCTGTAGGTGAGTCCCGGAGCGGAGAGGAAAAGAAACGGTACGCTTCGAAAATGACGCCGAATGACGACGTCTAACGTCCTAAGAACAAATCAACATACCCGAGGAATTAAGATTGTCGCCCCTGGTTAAGGTTGAGCAACCAGCTAACCAAACCGTCGATTACAGCGACTGTGATGATCTTGAATAACTTGGCCGATTTTCACTCGTACAGTATTGACAGTAGAAAATCGCCCGAAGTACAAAAACTGGAATTACTGCTCTCTGGATTTTGGAAGATTCGACAACTGCCCCAACGAGACTCATGAATCGAACACGGACCCGGACGCGAAGTTGGCCCGCAAAGGCAAGGGGTAAAGAAGCCAAGCTGAGTTACAACGGTAATCTGCTCGTGGAGAACCGCAACGGTCTGATCGTCAACACCGAGGTATTCGAGGCCAACAACGCTGAGCGCAACGCGGCGCAGCTCATGGGAATAGATTGCGGGTACGAAAAGTAACCGTCGGAGCCGACAAGACATACGAAACACAGGAGATTCGTGGCCGAGTGACGAAACCGGAGAAGCGAAGGCAATGCAGGCATAAAGTTCGTGGAAGCCAAACCGCCCACCAAGCGGGAATTGCGACTCTGGCTATAGAGCTATAATCTGCGGCGGAGAAAATGAATGTCGAAATCGCGCAGGCAGTTCCTAGCCCAGGCATCTGTGAGCCTTTTGGGAGCGGCTGTTGCGGCCCGCACTCATGCTCAGCAAACTTCGGAGCCGCCACCCGGGGCGCCACCCGCGTTCGGCACGGCACCGCCTGTTGGACCGGAAGTGCTGCCTTCCACGTTTGCCCAGGCAGAAAAGCTCCTACAGGTGCAGTTGACCGCAGCCGAGCGCGCCGAAGCCGCCGGCAACTGGCGCAGTGCGATAGCCCCGCTCTACGAGCGACGCACTGGGCCACGCAAAGTGGAAATCGAGCCGACAATCGCTCCCTACTCGCGCTGGGATCCGGTTATGCCGGGGGAAAGAGCTGGCCCGGAGCGCAATCAATTTATCCGGACCAAAACTGATCCAGGGCCAGTTCCTTCGCACGAAGAGGACATCGCTTTCGCCCCGGTGACTCGCCTGGCACGCTGGATCGAGAACCGCCAGCTAACTTCCGAGCGGCTGACACAACTTTATCTTGCGCGCCTGAAAAGCTTTGATCCCAAGTTACGGTGCGTAATTACGCTGACTAGTGAACTAGCGCTCGCGCAGGCGAGGAATGCAGATCAGGAGATAGCTGCTGGCAAGTATCGCGAGCCATTGCACGGCATCCCGTGGGGCGCCAAGGATCTTCTCGATACGGCGGGCATTCCTACCACTTACGGAGCCGAGCCCTTCAGGAACAGGGTACCCCGAATGGATGCAACCGTAGTGCGACGTCTGCGGCAGGCAGGCGCGGTGCTGGTGGCCAAATTGAGTCTGGGTGCGCTGGCGCTCAACGACATTTGGTTCGGCGGACAGACCATGAACCCGTGGCTTTTGGAGGAAGGGGCGTCCGGGTCGAGTGCGGGTCCTGGCGCTGCCACTGCGGCAGGGTTGGTGGGCTTCGCTATCGGTAGCGAGACCGGCGGTAGCATTGTAGCTCCCGCAATGCGATGCGGGGTAACCGGATTGCGGCCTACCTATGGCCGTGTCCCCCGTGCCGGCGCGATGACGCTTTGCTGGTCCCTCGACAAGCTTGGCCCTATGACCCGCAGCGTCGAAGATACATTGCTGGTGTTGCATGCCATTTCCGGTCCGGACCCAGGCGACCTCTCCAGCGTATCCAGCAAGCTTGACTTCGATGCTGATGCACCGGTTACAGGACTGCGGGTTGGCTACTTTCCGGCATGGATGAAGACCAACCCCGCGACCGAAGTTGACCGCGCCGCCCTGGAGACGGTTAAGAAAGTCGGCATGGTTCCGGTTGAAGTGGCGATACCAGACTGGCCCTATGGCTCTCTCGACGTAATCCTGTTTGCTGAGGCCGCAGCGGCCTCCGAG
>Ga0070697_100000726_pt1 | contig 24563 bp, 14 predicted proteins | sample KBSK1501metaG_FD_65475 | JGI IMG/M metagenome (GOLD analysis project Ga0070697, IMG submission 65475) | Corn, switchgrass and miscanthus rhizosphere microbial communities from Kellogg Biological Station, Michigan, USA - KBS K1-50-1 metaG | ecosystem: Host-associated > Plants > Roots >...
GGCGGATTGAAAGCAAGCTGGTCCCGAGAAATATCCGCATTCACTTGCGGCTTGTACTTCGTTATGGTTTCTAACTCAAACGTTCCGAACCTCACTCTCCGCTGGATCTTTACAACCAGAAAATCAGGTTGACCAATCCAGAGCTTTACCATCTGACCCTGAAACTTGCCCTCAACTTTAAAAGTCTGGCGGCCATCAACCGTGTCCTCCCCCGCGAGACTCAGCTCATCCAGCGAAGTAAGGACGCTGGTACCGCGAAAGAGGTCGGGCAACAGTAAACTCGGAATCGTCAGCGCCGCACCGGAAGACAGGGCACCAAAGCCAAGTAGCGTCCCCTCGAGCGGCGCTTCTCCACCATCCGGGTTGGGCGGCGACCAGAACTTTTCCACCTCTCCATCTTTCCAGCCGATGAACCAATCCAATCCCTCTTTGCCGCTACGACGCGAAAACTCAAAACGGAAGCTTGCAGGCCTGGCAAATGCAGTGAAGAACGGCTGGCGGGTGGGTTCCATCGACTGCATACTGACATACGCGGTGCGGACCTCTCCTTCATCTGAGTAAGTGCGGCACGATGCATAGACCTCGGCCATTCGATTTATGATCTCCTGGGCGGACATTGGCGTTTGCGGCCTAGTGGGGAAAAGATTCGCGAATACGAGAATCGTGATGCAGCTAGTGATGAGCTTCTTCACGGCTGTTGTCCTCGCCGGCCGGGATTCGCAGAACGATATCTGCCTGAATAAGTTGCCGGGGATCTTTGCGGTAACAAAATTACTATGAACTCAGGTTGCCGGTTTCAGAAATTGAACCTGTCAATGTTTCCCTTGTTGAAAACAAACGGCGCCCCCAATCTAATTTCGTCGTCTACCACCTCAAGCTTTCCTAACCTGCCTGCGGCAAACTCGTGATCACCTCGTTTGAGGGTTCCGTTGCTGAGCGCATTTGAGACATAGACAGTCAGGTATCCGAGATCCAGCGTATTCCATAAAACGATACTGTCGATGATGCCTTCGTGAACGTATGGTTTGCACATGTTGGGTAGTGAAAGGCCGGTGACTTTCACATCGGTGCGGCCCGATTGCTTGACTGCTTCGGCGGCGCCCGGCACCGCGGGCGCGGCAATCGCCATCACCAACTTCACATTTGGATAAACCTTCAGGACAGTTTGGGTTTCGGCGAAGGCGCGATCGCGATCGCCTTCACTCGGCTGAATAGCCACCAGTTTCAGGTCAGGATACTTCTCAGCCAAACGCTCCTTGATGTATTTGATCCACTCGTTCTGATTCGCCGCGCTGAGCGAAGCAGTGATGATCGCAAACTCCCCTTTGTTGTTAAGAATTCTGGCGGCTTCGTCAGTCAACGTATAGCCGATCCCCTGCGGCGTCGCCTGATTAATGAAAAAGTCGCGGGCGTCCTTCTCGGCGTCCGCGTCCCAGGTGACAATCTTGATGCCCTTGTCGCGGGCCTTGCGGAGCACCGAGGAAATGCCGACTTTGTTTTCCACGCTGACCGCAATCGCATCGACACCTCTCGTGATCCAGGCTTCGACCACTTCATTCTGCTTCGCCGGATCCAGATCTGTTGGTCCATCCCACAACAATTCTACTCCCAGCTCTTTCACCGCCTCCTCCGCACCCTGGCGGCAGCTAATGAAATAGGGATCGCCCTTCGCTTTTGGCATGAGCGCAATGACCGGTTTACGACCCGCGGGTGGGGTCGTGTTGGCGATGTTCTGGGAAGTCCCTGCATTTCCGGGCTGCTGGTGCAACGACCGCACCAACCACCAGTTGGTACCGGCGACGATTAGTGCGGCGGCCAGTATGGTTGCGCTTAGAATCGCGACTTGTGAATTCTTCACTTCAGCCTCCTCGAAAGAATGCCGATTGGCAATTGCCGGTTGCCGTTCTGTTGTCACCTCAACCCCGGTGTGCGGACTCGGGTGTAATCGCCTGGAAAGTCGATCGATGAGTATGGTGCCAACCAACAAAACTCCGGTGAGAATGCCGGCGAGTTCAGTGGGCTGACCACTCAACCGCAACCCGTTCTGCAAAATCACGATCCCAAACAGGCCCAACATCGTTCCCAGCACGGTGCCACGGCCGCCAAAGATTGAGGCGCCACCCAGCACCACCGCTGTGATGGCCATCAACTCGTAACCCGTTCCGGCGTCCGATTTGGCCTGGCCCAGGTGCGCCACATAAATCACAGCAGCCAGACTGGCAGCCAATCCGGATAACACGTACACAAAACCGAGTCGACGGTTGACTGGAATCCCCGCGTAACGCGAACCTTCTGCCGAGTAGCCGATGGCATAGAGACTGCGCCCGTAAGTCGTCCGATGGAGCCACCAGGCAAAGGCAGCAATCGCCACCAGCAGCACAAACAGTTGCGTGGGGATAAAACCTGCCACATACCCCTGGCCCAGGAACAAGAACCTCGAGGAAAACCCGGAGTAATTCTCAATCCCTCGGGTAACTCCCTCTGCAATTCCGCGAAACAGCGAAAAGGTTCCCAGGGTCACTATCAGCGGCGGGAATCCCAGCCTCGTGATCATCAACGCGTTCAGCGCCCCACCAAGCACACCGACCACCAGCGCCATGGCGATCGCAATTGTGATCGGCAGATGAGCGTCGCGCCAGAGACCACCCATTACAACTGCTGCCAGCGCCATCATCGAACCTACCGAAAGATCGATGCCGCCGGTGATAATAATTGGCGTCAGTGCCAGCGCCAGCAAACCGACTTCTACGCTTAGTCTCGTGATCTCGAAAGCATTTGAGCTGCTCAGGAAATTATTGCCGGCCACGCTAAACACGCTGCACTCGATAAGCAGCACAAGCAGCAGCACCCACTCGTTATTTGGAAATAGCCGCTCGCGCAATGGCGCTTCAGTCTTAACCATTGGCGTTGCGAGCGGGAGAGAGTCTGCCATGTTGTTCAATGCGTCCCAGCACTACATTTGACCCGAGCGATGCCAGGATGATTCCTCCCTGAATTGCCTTCTCCCAAAAAGGATTGACTCCCATGAAGGTGAGACCCGTGCCGATTGTGCCGAGCAAAGCCGCCCCGATGAGCGTGCCAAACAGCGAACCCCGTCCACCGGTAATCGCGGTCCCGCCGACGACCACGGCGGCGATGGCCTTCAGCTCCAGGCCAATTCCGGCATTGCTCGGTACGGCGTTAAAGCGAACCGCGTTTAGTAATGCAGCCAGCCCCACCAGCGCGCCAGTCACCGCAAAAACCCAAAAAATCACGCTGCGAGGCTCAATGCCTGCAAGCCTCGCGGCCTCCGCGTCTGACCCAACCGCATAAATCGCTCGCCCCACGCCGAGGTTACGCATTAACCAGCTCAAACCGATCAGCATCCCCAGCGCAACTATTACGATCAACCACTGACCGGCGGGTTGGCCCAACCCAAACCACTGGAAGTTTGCCGGTATGTTTTCCACCCAGGCGCCCTGTGTGACCCAGCGCAGCGCATCACGCCAGACACTCAACATCGCCAGCGTGACAATGATTGACGGCAAACGCAGGCGCCCGACTAGAAACCCGTTTACGGCGCCCATTGCCATGCCGAAGGCAAGCAAGCAGGGCAAAAGCAACGCCATTGAAACTCCCGACTTAGCCAACCAACCTGCGGCCACGCTGCACACCGCGAATTGGGAACCCACTGAAATGTCGATCTCGCCCACCAGAATCACCAGGGTCATTCCCAGCGCCACCAGTAAGACGGGTGCATTGTTTAGCGCCAGGTCTCTCAGGTTCGCTGCGCTGAAAAACGAAGGCGAGATCACTCCGATCAGAATGAGCAGAGCTACGTAAGCCAGCGCCGCCGACAGTTCTCGTTTGTAATGTCCCATTGTCATTTACTTCTCAAAGGACTCGCCACGAGCAGGCAGCTCAAAACCAAGAACGATCCACGAAATCACACGAAGCAGCACGAAAAGAGGGCCCTGGTTTCGAGTCATTTCGTGTTCTTTCGTGGATCCTCTTACTCGTTTCTACGCACCTGTTGCCTCCACTCATAACACGCGAGCTATGTTTGCGCCGTTGTCGATGTACCAGACTCGGTAAGCGCGTGCCCCAACGCCAGCGCCAAAATTTTCGACTGCGTCGCCTCAGCCCGATCCAGTATTCCGAAAATAGTTCCATCATGAACAATGGCGGCACGATCACTCATTCCCAGAATCTCCGGCAACTCCGAAGAGATCATGAGGATTGCCGTACCTTGCGCGGCCAGTTCACTAATCAACGCGTGAATCTCCGCCTTGGCCCCAACGTCAATTCCCTGCGTGGGCTCGTCCAGAATAAGTACTGAAGGATTGGTAACCAGCCAGCGGCTTAACGCGACCTTTTGCTGATTACCGCCGGAAAGGTTGGCGACAGCGGTGAAAAGCGAAGGGGTCTTGATCCCGAACCGTTGCGTGTAGTCGATTGCAATCTCTTTCTCTCGACTGACGTCCAGCGAGCCAAAACTACTAAGACGATCCAGGGCGGCCAGGGTGATGTTTGGACATACGGCCATCGGCAGAATGACGCCGTGCTTGCGCCGATCCTCGGGGACATAAGCTATGCCTGAAGCAATCGCCTGGGCCGGACTCTCAATTTTCACCGGCTTCCCGCGCAGCAAAATCTCGCCCTCGTCGGCAGGGCTGAGGCCAAATATGATGCGGGCCAACTCCGTGCGGCCGGCGCCCACCAGGCCAGCCAGTCCGACTATCTCTCCGGCGCGCACTGAGAGATTGACATCATGAACACCCAATGCCGAGCAACCAAGATGGCGAAGCTCAAGCACCACCTCTCCCATGGCAACTTCATTTTTTGGAAAGACGGCCGACAGTTCGCGCCCAACCATTAACTGGATCAGTTGCTGCCGGTTCACGTCAGCCATCAAACGCGTATCAATGGTGCGACCATCGCGCAGAACCGTTACCCGGTCCGCAATCACGGACAACTCTTCCAACCGGTGGGAGATGTAAATTATCCCCACACCCTGCGCCCGCAGTTCACGGATCACTTTGAAAAGGTTCTGAGTGTCTTCTTCGGAGAGCGAGGCGGTGGGCTCATCCATGATCAGCACCCTGGCTTCAGCGCCTAACGCTCGCGCAATTTCGACCAACTGCTGCTGAGGCATCGTCAAAACGCCGGCCTCTGTATCCACACTGATCTTCGCTCCCACCCGGGCGAGCAATTCCGCGGCATGGCGACGCCGTTTGCGCCAATCAATCCGGGCCCACAGACCCTTCTGCTCCAGACCAATGGCAATGTTTTCGGCCACGGTCAATTCAGGAAAGAGTGCCGGCTGCTGGTAGATTGCCGCGATGCCCAATTGCCTGGCCGAACGCGGCGAATGGTGTTTGATCACCTGGCCGTTAAGATTGATCTGGCCGCTATCCGACTCCACCGCGCCGGTCATGATCTTGATAAGGGTAGATTTTCCTGCCCCGTTTTCTCCGATTAGCGCGTGCACCTCGCCGGGCCGCAGTTCGAACGAAGCGCTCTTGAGCGCCTGCACGCCGGCGAAAGCTTTGGTGATGTCGGTAACTGATAGAAGAACTTTATCTGTCATGTTTTTTAGAACGCGTACGTCACCGTGGTGCCGGCCTCGAGCTTCGCGTAACGATGCGCCGCTTCTTCCCACGCGCGCGATGGGTGCGGAGTAAATTCTCTTAACTGCGTGTTGAGCGCCACGTGGTGTCTCGCTTCGGCCAGCGATTGAAACTGTCCAGCCGCGATTGCCTGCACCAGCGCATTGCCGGTGACAGTAGCTTCCACTGGCCCGGCCAGCACGGATCTGCCTGCGGCATTAGCCGTCGCCTGACTGAGATAATCGTTTTGGCTGCCTCCGCCCACAATCTGCACACCCTTTATTGTTCGGTCCGTTAATCTCTCCATCGTACGCAGCACCGACGCATAGCGCAGAGCCAGCGAATTCAGGATCATCCTCGCGATTCCCGTCGGGTTCTGAGGCAAATACTCCTCTCTCTCCGCCAGTTGCTGTGACATCGCCACCAGCATGCTTGGCGGCTTTAAGAAGCGCGGATCGTCCGGAAAGATCAGCGGGCCAGAGGGCTCAATTGTTTCGGTCGGCCCCGGCAGCTTGTCATAATTGAATTCGACTCCCGATTCCTTCCACTCTGAACGGCAACATTCGAGTATCCACAAGCCAGTCACATTTTTCAGAAAACGAGTTGTGCCAAATGCGCCGCCTTCGTTTGTGAAATTCTCGAACGCGACCTCGGAATTGATTAGCGCTTTCTCGAGCTCGATGCCGACGAGTGACCAGGTTCCCGAAGAGATGTAAGCCCAGCCTTCCTGAAGCGGAGTACCCGCGACCGCGCTTCCGGTGTCGTGCGTTGCTGGAGCGACAACTCTAACTCCTTCAACCCGTAACTCAACGGCCAGATCCGGCCTCACAGTTCCGAGATCGGCGCCCGCCGCGATAATCTCCGGCAGCAAATTCCCAGGCAGGTCCAGAGAACTAATCATTTCCCACTCCCAGGTTTGGGATTGGGCGTTGACTAGCTGAGTAGTAGTCGCGTTGGAAGACTCCGTAACAGCGTTGCCGGTCAACAGGAAATTGATCAGATCCGGAATCAAAAGTAGTTTCGCTGCAGTATTCGGAATACCAGCTTGCGCGTGCGCATAGAGTTGGAACAATGTATTGAAGGTCAGGAATTGAATGCCGGTGCGCCTAAAGATTTCCTCCCGCGGCGCGCGCCTGAAAACCTGGTCCATCACTCCCAGCGTTCTCTCGTCACGGTAACAGATAGGTTGTTCAATGAGTTTACCGCCGGCATTGATCAGTCCGTAATCGACGCCCCAGCTGTCAACTCCAATGCTGCGAACCGGCCGGTCTAAATCTCGAGCACGATCAGCGGCCAACCGGATTCCATTCTTGACCTCATCGAAGATGTGCGAAAAATCCCAGCGGAGATGTCCAGCGGATAGAGTCGGGGGGTAGCGGAATCGACGCACTTCTTCAAGCAGCAATTCGCCTGGACCAAACCCCACCAGGCACACGCGTCCACTGCCGGCGCCGAGGTCCACCGCAATGTAGAGGGCGTCGTTCATCGATTGGTCGTTTACCACCTATCACACGGTAGTAAACCTTATCTCTTGTGGCTCAAGAAGAGGTTAACTATTATGAGTCTCAACACTTTGCTCGAGGGGTGGCCAACAGTACAGGCCGCCGTCGGTCGATGTTATTGCCTGGGACGCTATCTCACCGGGAAACAATCCACGACTAACGAGTTGATCGAAAAACTCCGAGCCTCCAGATGCCTCCGTGGGAATTGTAAAAGACTCAGCACGGAGCGAGGTAAAAACATAGATACCGTCGGAGGCAGTAAGCCCCTCGTCCTTAAAGCAGACCCGCAGAACAGAGGACCATGGAAATGATCGCTCCCAGGACGCTCGGCCTGGAGGCTTGGCTTGCACCATTACTTCAAAATCGTTGAATGTGACAAAAAACCATTCCTTAAGTGGTATGTGGCGCCGACTCTCGCGCCGCGCTTTGAACCTTTCTAAAAAATCCATTTTGGCGACAAACCTGGATAGGGCTTAGACAATCCCGCTCGCTGTTGCCCCTATTGTGACCGGGCGCTCGTTGGCTTTGTGTCTACGGTAGCCACTGGCCCGGTAGGTGGCGATTGGATCGATAGCTCCGCCGCCTCGCTCGCGCGCGATGGCCAGAATGGGCGCCACATCGGTAGTAAAGGCCTGCTTCAGAGTCGCGAGTGCTATCAATGGATCACAACTCTCCTGCACCTCCGATAGTAACTGGCGATCGATCAGATGCGCTTGCACGTATGCGCGCACCAGTTCCGATGCACTCATCATCAGCGACTCGATCGGATCGGTTACGTTGTGTGATTGATCCAGCATGTAGGTTGGATTGAAACCCGGCACGCCTTCTGATTCGGCATCCACCAATTCATTGAAAATCAGGAAGAGCTGGAAGGGCTTAATCGAGCCGGAATCGAGATCGTCGTCGCCATACTTGCTATCGTTGAAGTGAAAGCCCCCCAGTTTGCCAAACTGGATCAGCCGCGCGACGATCATTTCAATGTTGACGTTGGGAGCGTGATGGCCTAAATCCACGAGGCAGAAAGCCTTCGGCCCCAGTTCGCGCGCGCAGTGATAGCTAACGCCCCAGTCATTAATTACCGTCGAATAGAAGGCTGGTTCATAAAACTTATGTTCGATGAACAGTCTCCAGTCGTCGGGCACCGCCTGGTAAATCCGGCTCATGCTTTCGAGGTACCTCTCCAGCGCATTACGAAAATGCTGCTGCCCGGGAAAATTCCCGCCGTCACCAATCCAAACCGTGTGCGCCTTTGAGCCCAGTGACTTGCCGATCTCTATGCACTCGATGTTGTGTTCGATAGCTTGATTACGGGTGGCCGAATCTGGATGAGTCAAACTGCCGAACCGGTAGGAAAGTTCTTGTTCCGGCTGATCCTGAAACGTATTGGAATTCATAGCGTCGAAGTTCAACCCGAGGCGGGCGGCAAAATCGCGCAACTCAGTAGCGTTGCCAGGCTTGTCCCATGGAATATGAAGGGAGACTGCCGGCGTTGACCGTACGAGTTTGAAAATCGTTCCGCAGTCTTCCAGCTTTTCAAAGATGTCGCGCGGCTCGCCAGGTCCGGGAAACCGCGCGAAACGCGTTCCACCTGTGCCCACACCCCATGAAGGTACCGCCACGCGGAAACTCTGCGCTTTGCTTACAAGATCCTCGATGTCGACATTCTGCCGCTCGAGCTTCCTGGAAAGATGGTCGAAATCTTCGTCAATCCACACTTTGGATTTCTTGTTTTGCTCGGCAACGAAGCCGTCATCAATCTCGAAATGCTTGGCCATGTTGAGTCTCCGGAAGGTTGTTTGCCGAAAGCGAGGGAATCCAGAATAGGACCTATAGGACCAATTGGACCTATAGTCCTAGCGCAAAAAGCCGTCCGCCAGTCCACCGTCGACCGGAATAACGTGTCCGGTAGTTTTGGACAAACGCTGCGAGACGAGCAAAAAGATCGCTTCGGCCTGGTCTTCCGGCTCGATTGGTGTCTGGGTCAGCGAACGCTTTGCGTAAAAATGTGCCAGCTTGTCCCGCAGGATCTCCGTGTCTTCACTATCGCTGAAAGCTATATCGTATTTCGCCAACGAAGCGATTACTCGATCGCGCGGGAACATCGTGCTGCCTTTGACTACCGTTGCCGGCGCGACAGCGTTCACGCGTACCAGGGGCGCCATCTCGATGGCCAACTCGCGCATCAGGTGGTTCGCCGCCGCCTTGCTGGTGTCGTAAGCGAGACTTCCCTTTTTCGCCACCACGGCGTTGGCGCTGGTTGTGAGCACGATGTTGCCGGGAATTCCCTGCTCTTTGAAAATCTTGTTCGCTTCATCAGCAACGATGTAAGCGCCGGTAACGTTGATGTCGAAGGTGCGCGCCCATAGCTTGTCCTGAATGTGACCAGTCTTATCCGGGGGCACGAAAATGCCGGCGGTAACCACAACGGCGTCCATCCCACCGTAGGCCAGCATCACGTTCTTGAACATCTCGGCAACGCTTTCGCGGTTGGTAATATCGCAAGCCAGCCCGATAGCCGGACCACAGTTACTGATGCCACTTCCCGCTACGCCGATTCCCTCTCCATATTTGGCAATGATTTCCTGCGCAGACTCCTGCGCTGCGGTTTGGTCAAGATCAACGCACACAATATGAGCGCCTTCGCGGACCAACCGGTGCGCGGTCGCCTTTCCGATACCAGCGCCCGCACCGATCACTACAATGATCTGCCGGTCCAGCTCTTTTTCCGGCGGCATGCGCCGGAGCTTGGCTTCCTCAAGCGACCAGTACTCGATGTCGAACGCCTCTTGCTGATCCATTGCTTCATACTGGTCTATTGCTTCCGCGCCCCGCATCACTTCAACCGCGCAATTGTAAAACTCTGCCGTTACCCGTGATTCGCTCTTGTTCTTTCCCCAGGCAATCATGCCCAGGCCCGGAATCAGCACCACGGTTGGATTGGGATCGCGGATGGCAGGCGAATCCGGCCGCTTACACTTGTCGTAATAGGCCTGATAGTCTTTACGATACTGGACCAATCCTTCTGCCAGAGATTCCTTCAAAGCCTCCGTGTCGTTGCTGGCTGGGTCCCAGTCGGCGAAAAGCGGTTTGATCTTGGTGCGCAGGAAGTGATCGGGACACGAGGTGCCTAGCGCAGCCAGGCGCGGGCCGTCCACGCTGTTAACAAAACGCAGCATCTTTTCATCGTCCTGTACGGTCCCGACGAACCGTTTGTTAACGGAGACTTGCCCGCGCAGCCACGGGATGACTTCAGCTTGCATGCGTTTTCTATCAGCCTCCGGCAAAGGCTGGTGCTTCTGTCCTCCAAATGTTTTTTCTCCCCGATCGTGATTCTCGATGTGCCGGGCAGCGCGATCAATTATTTCCAACGCTGTCTCGTAGCAGAGCTTGTCGTCATTGTTCCAGGAGCTCATGCCATGATGACCAAGTAAGACGCCTTTCGCCTGCGGGTTCTGCTCAATCAGATCTTCGATAATCAGTCCGATGTCGAAGCCGGGCCGTTGCCAGGGCACGTAAATCAATTCGTCGCCGTAAATCTCGCGGCAAAGTTTTTCCTGATTGACCGACGCGGCGATCGCAATCACTGAGTTGGGGTGGAGATGATCGACGTGCCTGTAAGGGACCAGGGTGTGGAGCGGCGTGTCAATCGAACAGGCGCGAGGATTCAGATTAAAGACGCAATGGCTGTACATGGGGTACATCGCGTCCTCGATCTCAGACTTCGGACCGCGATCGGCGCGGCCGAGATACAGCGACTTCATCGCCCGCACCTTTTCGAGGTAGAGAGAGGCGAAACCATCGCGCTTTGAGGTCCGCAGATCGCCTCCGGAACCCTTCAGCCACAAAACGTCCACGTCTTCCCCGGTGAGCGGATCTTTTTCGGTTAGCTTGGACGACGTATTGCCACCGCCTGTGTTAGTCAGGGTGAGGTCCTCACCAAGTTTGTTGGATCTATAAACCAGTCGATCTAGTCCGGATAATTGTCCGGCAATATCATCCTGCCAAAGATACCGGACATACTTGAATGCTTTTCGTTCTACAGATGTGCTCATACCGAATTTTCCATACCATAAAACAGCAATGATCTCGTTGGTATCCTGAGTTCAACTCTTTGCGTGACCTTTGCGTTCTTAGCGCTCTTTGCGGTTAATGGTTTTAGAGGTTTTCTTACCGCAAAGTACGCAAAGATCCGCCAAGATGCGCAAAGAAATTCTCCCACTTAGGCACTACCATCTGGAACATCACTGATCCGCGAATAATAATTCCAGCATGTCATCCCTCCAGCCCTTGAGAGTGTTTTTCATTAGCTCGCGCATTTCCGCCGCATTCTTCGTCTCCAACCCTTCCACGATCCGTGCATGAATTGCGGCGCTGCGAATGTACGACTCCCTCTCGCGCCTGGTTCTCATTACGAAGAAAGCAAATAACGGCACCACGATCCTTTCCAGCAGCGCCACCAAATAGGGATTACCCGACATGGCCCAGAGCCTTCGGTGAAACTCCAAATCGATCTGGTAAAACTGATCCAGATCGAGTTCGGCTCCCGCCTGTTCCATTCTGCTAACGAGTTTTTGCAGGTCCTTGATGTCGTCTGGAGTAACGTTTTCTTTGGCCCATTCCACCGCGATAGCCTCAAGCTCAACCCGCAATTGAAAAATCTGACGGATTTCCGTTGGCCCCAACTTTGTGACCATTGTTCCTTTGTAGGGAGTCTTTTGCACAAAGCCATCTTGCTCGAGCTCAATCAACGCTTCACGGACTAGTGGTATGCCGGAACCCAACTCCCGCGCTATTTTGCTTTCCACGATTTGATCTCCAGGGTTAATTGAGCCCGTTAGAATGGCTTCCTTAATTGCCTGGATGACCTGGTTTTTTTTGGAAATAGGTTGAATCAGTTTAAGCATTGTTCATCGACGAAACTGATAAAAACGATCAGGATGATCGAAAGTTGACTCCGGCGCTGCCTGCACGCGCAGACTGGATCCTATTTACTTCTTTCCATGCGAGTTGGGATCATAATATGATGTTGTCATCTGCTAATCAAGGTCGACGCCCTGAGGAATTTGTGAAAGCGACGATTCCTGAGCTGTAACTGCCCCAGCTCGGCCGGTGCCCAGGGTCGCTGTTACCGGGGCGGCTTAATCCTTATTCACGACTAAGGAGCCTGGTTGTTTTGTTAATTTGAAGGCCAAACGAGATTTCGAAGTATGAATCGAAACGCACAGATCACAGCCAGGGTATTGATGCCGGCCCTTTTTCTGTGCCTGCTGCTCGCCATAACGGTGCGCGCAGCTCCAAGGATCGCACTTGATGGTACGTGGCGGTTTGCCCTGGATCGAACCGATATAGGCGTGCGGCAGCAGTGGTTTGCCAGAGATCTTCCTTTTGATCGAATAAAACTGCCCGGCGTACTTCAGTCACAGGGCTTCGGTGATGAGATCAGCACAAATACGCCGTGGGTGCTTTCGCTTTACGATCGCTTCTGGTACCTGCGCGCTGACTACCAGGGCTACACGCAACCCCGCAACATTAAGGTGCCGTTTCTGTCGCAACCTCCGCGTCATTATCTAGGCCCAGCCTGGTATCAGCGCGAGATCCAAATCCCGCAGTACTGGCGCAACCGTCGGGTGGTGCTTACTCTCGAACGCCCTCACTGGGAGACTACTGTCTGGGTCGACGAGCAGAAGATTGGTTCTGACAGGAGTTTGGTCGCCCCTCACGTTTATGACCTCAGCAATCTATCGTCCGGACGGCACCGGCTTACGATTCGCGTCGACAACCGCATGCTCATGTCCTATAGACCTGATGCGCATAGCGTATCGGATTCACTTGCGGGGAGCTGGAATGGCATTGTCGGCCGGATTGATCTGACGGATACGGGGAGGGTTTGGATCGATGATGCCCAGGTCTTTCCGAACCTGGCAAAGCAGTCGATGCTGATCAAAGTAAAAATCGGAAACCTAACCGGCCGATCTGGTGCGGGAACGCTAACGGCGATTTGGCCTGACATCGGCGTTGTGCCGGTAACCTGGGATGATCGGGGTGGAACTGCGGAGGTTGAAGTCCCGCTCCGTGTTGATGCGCCCACCTGGGATGAGTTTCATCCGCGTTTGCAGCCGCTAAGGTTATGGCTAAAGGGAACAGACGTCGACGAGAATGAGCAACTGATGGTCGGTCTTCGCGACTTTCGCGCCGAGGGAAAACAGTTCGTTCTTAACGGCACGCCAATTATTTTTCGCGGCACACACAGCGGTGGTGACTTTCCGCTGACAGGTTATCCGCCCACTGACGTTCAATCGTGGAAAAAGCTATTTGAGACTTGCCGGGCCTGGGGCTTGAACCACATGCGCTTCCACTCGTGGTGTCCACCGGAGGCAGCGTTCGAAGCAGCAGATCAACTCGGATTCTATCTGCAGCCGGAGCCGGGGATGTGGAACGAAATTAGTCCGGGCAGTGAAATAGAGCGGATGCTGTATGAAGAAACTGACCGCATGATCAAAGCTTACGGTAATCATCCGTCGTTCATGTTGTTGTCAGCGAGCAACGAGCCGAAAGGCAGGTGGAAAGAGTCGCTCTCAAAATGGGTCGAACGTTATCGCAAGGAAGATCCGCGCCGGCTCTACGCCAGCGGGACCGGGCATACCGAAAAAGAAGTGCCGGATATCACCGAGGGCACCGACTACCTGACTATCCAACGCATCGGTCCGAAGATGCTGCGCGGGCCGTCTGCATGGTTTGGTGGCGACTATGGTCAATCTCTGGTCGACGTCGACGTGCCTGTGATTTCGCACGAAGTGGGCCAGTGGGTCGCTTACCCCGACTACGACGTCATAAGAAAGTTCACTGGCTACATGCGGCCCGGCAACTATGAAATTTTCCGCGACTCTATGAAAGCGCAGGGCCTGCTGGAAAAGAATAGACAGTTTGCCAGAGCCTCAGGTGAGTTTCAGCTCGAGTGTTACAAAGAAGAGATCGAGGCTAACTTGCGCACGCCGGGCCTGGGTGGATTTCAACTGCTCGACCTGCACGACTATCTGGGGCAAGGCACTGCACTGGTTGGATTGCTCGACGCGTTCTGGCAACCAAAGAGTTACGTTGACGCTGAAGAGTTCAAGCAGTTTTGCAATACCACCGTGCCTCTGGCCCGCTTGCGGCAGCGCGTTTTCACAACCGCCGATGCGTTCGATGTTGACGTTGACCTGGTGCACTTTGGCGCCGAGCCGATGGAAAACATCCTGACGGTCTGGAAGATTTTGCAGGGTTCAAAAGCGGTGGCGCAGGGCGAATGGGGACCACGCACAATTCCGATCGGAAAGAACTTTTCCTTTGGCAAGATTTCCGCAGATCTATCGAAACTAGCGGCGCCTTCAGAATACAAGCTGGTTATTACGGTGGCTCCCGCTACATTCTTCAGCTCCCTGGATCGGAAGATCCTACCGGGGCCGGGGGTCGTTCGCGGGGACACCTATTTTGAGAACGACTGGAACTTCTGGCTTTACCCGGCGACGCAGGCAATCAGTTGGGGCGCACATCGGAAAGGTTTCGGCGTAACCCCAACGCACCAATTCATTCCCGTTGCCAATGATTCACCGGCGGTCTGGAAGCCGGCGCCCACTGAAGATTGTCCACCAAGCGGGGCCGATTTTCTGGTCACCCGTTCATGGGATGAGGCCGAGAAGAAGTTAGCAGCAGGAGGGCGTGTATTGTTGGTTCCGCGCAATTCTGATCTGGATTGGAGCAGTCCGCCACTCGACACCCTGCCCGTGTTCTGGAACCGTTTTATGGGGCCCGCCTGGGGCCGCATGCTGGGACTGTGGATTGATAGGAATCCAAACGAATCAAAGAGCCATGCGCTCGATGGCTTCATTACCTCTTCGAGTTTCGACTGGCAGTGGGCCGCCATCATTGGAAATGTGCGGGCAGTGAATCTTGATCGCTTGCCGCCTGAGCTGGAGCCGGTTGTTTGGGCCATAGATGATTGGAATCGCAATTACAAGCTTGGCGTCATCTTCGAGTGCGCAGTCGGAGATGGAAGACTCCTGGTCTCAGCGATCGACGTCACAAATCCGGGTGACTCAAATCCGGTAGCGCGCCAGCTGCGCCATTCGCTGCTTACTTACGTCGGGAGCGATTGTTTTCAACCGCAAATCGCGGTAACGCCTGAAGAAATCCGTAGTTTGTTCTTCGATACCCTGATCATGAAGAAGCTGGGCGCTGTCGCTCAGGTAGGTGGTGTGACTGCCAGGGCTGCCATCGATGGCGACCCGAACACCTTCTGGCTGGCGGGCAATCAACGCGATCCAACACGGGAACAGGTGGATATGGTGATCAGTTTTCCCGAGCCGGTTGTCATGTCCGGCCTCGTGTTGATGTCGCGCCAAAACCATCGCGAACATGAAGGCGACATCCGTGAATACGTCTTGCAGGCAAGCGATGACGGCAGCGACTGGCGCGATGTGATGCGTGGTGAACTGCTTTCGACCTTTGCGCCGCAACGCATTCCTTTTTCCAAACCGATCACGGCCCGTTATCTGAAACTCATCGCGCTTTCCGGCTTTGGTCCGGACAAGACAACGGGGCTGGCTGAGTTGGCCGTAATCTATGCGGGGAAGAAACTGAGGGAACCAGGCGACGGCGCGATGCAGTATCAGCGCAACCGGAGTGCGACGCCCGATATCGACGAGGGATCAGGGGCTGCGGATAAGCCGCCAAAACCAAAACCGGCGCCGCGAACCAGGCCATAAACAGTGCCTTGTCGACATATTAGGGGGCGGTTGCATATGACCTGTTACAAGACGTGGCGTAGGGGAGAGCGATGAAAACATCGATATATCTGGTGGGCCTGATGGTCGGATTGATGATTACCGGCGGGCCATCGCAAGCGCAGGAGAAAAGACTACCGACACTCTTCATCATCGGTGATTCCACAGTCAAGAATTCAGGAAAAGGATTGCTGGGATGGGGCGATCCAATCGCGAACTTCTTTGATCAGACCAGGATCAAGATTGACAACCGCGCCCGTGGAGGCCGCAGTAGCCGCACATTTCTAACCGAAGGGCTCTGGGATCAAGTGGTTGTTCAACTCCAACCAGGCGACTTTGTCCTGATGCAATTCGGCCATAATGACGGCGGCGCTATAAACGATGATTCTCGCGCTCGTGGTTCTTTGCGCGGTATCGGCGACGAGACTGAAGAAATTGACAACCTGCTGACCAAAAAGCACGAGGTCGTCCACACCTTTGGCTGGTACATGAAAAAGTTCGTCACCGACACGAAGGCCAAAGGCGCAACCGCTATTGTGCTTTCTCCAATACCAAGAAATATGTGGAAGGACGGCAAAGTGATCCGGGGCTCCGAGAGCTACGGCAAATGGGCGGCCCAGGTGGCGGCAGCAGAGCAGGTCGCGTTTATCGATCTGAATGAGAGCGTGGCCCAAAAGTATGAAGCCTTGGGGCCCGACAAAGTGAAGGAGTTGTATTTTCTCGAAGACCATACGCATACGACGCCGGACGGCGCTGAAGTCAACGCTGCTTCGGTAGTCGAAGGTCTGAGAGCCTTGAAGAATTCTCGGCTGATCGATTTCCTGCTGAAGAAGGAGAAGTCAACGATCCAGGAAAAGACACGAAATGACTCGAACAAAGAAACCTTTTCGTGCCGCTTAGTGTGATTTCGTGGATCGGTCTTGGTTTTCACTTGAAATTCACGGAACTCATATGAAAAAAAACATTTTCCATTGCTTACTGACGGCCACCTTCTTGATCCTCGCACCAGCCGCGTTCGGACAAAGCGCACCGGTTCGTGAGCGTCTCTCGATGAATGCCGGCTGGCGCTTCCAAAAAGATGATCCCCGCGGTACCGAAGGCATGCTGAGTTACGAGCGGATCAAGGAATCCATTAAGGCCACTGGTTATGAATTCCTCGGCTCGAGTACTCCTGGCGGCCCAAGGATTGTTGGAATTCTCGGAGCCAATGTTTCCTACGCTGAACGGGCCTTTGACGATCGCCCGTGGCGGCAACTCAACCTGCCACATGACTGGGGTATCGAAGGTCCTTTCAAACAAGAGTACCCGGGTGAGACCGGCAAGCTGCCATGGTGGGGCGTTGGGTGGTATCGGAAACACTTTGTAGTTTCTCCGCGCGACAAAGGCAAGCTGTTCTTTTTGAGCATTGATGGGGCGATGGCCTACGCAACGGTCTGGCTGAATGGAAAGTTTGTAGGCGGTTGGCCTTATGGCTATGCCTCGTTTCAGCTCAACCTCACGCCCTTCATCGACTTTGGTGTTGATAATGTGATCGCGATTCGCCTCGACAATCCACCCGACTCCTCGCGTTGGTATCCCGGCGGCGGTATCTATCGAAATGTATGGCTCGAAAAGACAGCCCCCGTTCACATGGCCCACTGGGGAACCTACGTTACTACACCCGAAGTAACTCCAGCCGCGGCGACCGTCAACCTCAAGGTTGCCATCGATAATGATTCTGACTCGCCAGCCGACGTTATCGTGGGGACGCAGGTCTATGAGACCGTGAAAGGGAAAAGGTCGGCAACGCTCACTTCGTCATCGGCGAAGTCTGCCTTAACGATCGCTGCTAGCGGGAGCAACACTACTACACTCGAAGTGCACGTCTCCAAGCCGCGACTCTGGGGTACACAGCACCCGAATCTTTACACAGCGGTCACCACCATCAGGCAAAACGGTAAAGTTGTAGACACGCAGGAAACCGTTTTTGGCATTCGCACCCTCAAGTTTGACGTTGATAAAGGATTTTTTCTCAACGGCGAGCACGTAAAACTCAATGGCGTTTGCGATCACCACGATCTGGGAGCACTGGGATCGGCACTCAATACTCGGGCCCTCGAACGCCAGCTGGAACTCCTTAAGCAGATGGGCGTCAATGCAATCCGCACCAGCCACAACCCGCCCGCACCTGAATTACTCGACCTCTGCGACCGGATGGGCATAGTTGTCATGGACGAGGCGTTCGATGCCTGGCGCCGGGGCAAGAAGAAAAACGATTACCATCTGTTGTTTGATGACTGGCACGAGAAGGACCTGCGCGCGCAAGTTCGGCGCGATCGAAACCACCCATCAGTGATTCTCTGGAGCACCGGCAATGAGATTGGCGAACAGGGCAATGCTGAAGGCCACAAGCTGGCGGCGGAACTGCAGAGAATTGTTCACGAAGAAGACACCACCCGACCGGTCACCGCCGGCGCAAACAATACGGCAGCAGGCTACAACGGCTTCCAGAAAACCGTTGACGTTTTCGGATACAACTACAAGCCCACTGAGTACGGAAAGTTTCGCCAGGCCAATCCCACGATTCCGCTCTTTGCCAGCGAAACTTCGTCAGCGGTGAGCTCACGTGGCGAATATTTTTTTCCGGTGAGCGACGACAAAGCCCAGGGCCGGGCCGATTTTCAAGTCAGCTCTTACGACCTTTACGCGCCGCGTTGGGCGTGGCCGCCGGACGTTGAATTCAGAGGACTCGATGAATTTCCCTTCACCGCCGGCGAGTTCGTCTGGACCGGCTTCGACTATCTGGGGGAACCGACGCCTTACAACGCCGACTCAACCAACCTGCTCAATTTTACCGATCCCGTGGCCCAGGCCGGCGTGGCAAAAGAGTTGAAGGAGTTGGGGAAGATAAAAGTCCCTTCGCGCAGCTCTTACTTTGGGATTATCGACCTGGCAGGCTTCAAGAAAGATCGGTTTTATATCTATCAAGCTCGCTGGCGGCCTGAATTGCCGATGGCCCACATCCTGCCGCATTGGAATTGGCCGGAGCGTATGGGCCAGGTCACGCCGGTGCACGTGTACACCTCAGGCGACGAAGCGGAGTTGTTCCTGAACGGTCGTTCCCTCGGCCGAAAAAAGAGAGAGCAATATCAATATCGCTTGCGATGGGACGATGTGAAGTATGAACCGGGTGAGCTGAGAGTCGTTGCTTACAAGGACGGAAAGCGTTGGGCTGAAGATTTTATGAGAACCACGGGCCCGGCGGCGAAATTGTTATTGAACGCCGATCGGCGCACCATCAGAGCCGATGGTCACGATCTTTCGTTTGTCACCGTGACGGTCGCTGACATGAAGGGATTGCTGGTTCCACGTTCGCACAATCGAATTATCTTCGAGCTTTCGGGACCGGGAGAGATCGTAGCGGTCGACAATGGCGATGCGACGAGTTTCGAATCTTTTCAGTCTAAAGAGCGAAAGGCATACAACGGATTATGCCTGGTTATCGTGCGAACGAAGAGAGGTCAGGCGGGAGCAATAAAGCTCAGGGCACACTCAGAAGGTCTTGCAGGCGCGGAGATCGCCATCATCAGCAAATGAAAGTTGGCGTATGTTATTAAAATTGAAAGATCAAAGTCAGGAAGCTATATCCAGGACCGGCGAGAAGATCCACTAAATCACACGAACTAACACTAACAAAGATCGAGCCTTTTTCGTCCGGCTTCGTGTGAATTCGTGGATCGTGCTCTGAGGTTTCGGGATGGTGAATAGACACTTGCACATCACTGTGACCTTACTCGCGCTGATCGTAGGCGTTGGTGGGCCAACAAACGCTCGCGGGGTTCGCGCAATGGTGAACAAGACTACAACGGCTGTGATGACAAATCTCAAATTCGATTTCGGACCAGGCAAGGTCGCGCCCGGATACACGCAGGTGACGCAGCAGACTATCTATAGCAAAGAACTCGGATACGGTTTCGAACCGGGTGCAAACGTTTCATGCGCTGATCGCGGCGGCAGGAACGCCTTGCGCAGCGATCTTTGCGCCGGCGATCAGCCTTTCTTTTTTTCCGTCGCCGTGCCTGAAGGCAACTTCAACGTAACCATCACGTTTGGTGACCAAAACTTCGAAACCAACACCACCGTCAAAAGTGAGTTGCGGCGCCTGATGTTGGAAGAAGTTCACACCCGGCCAGGTCAATTCATTACCCGGACCTTTACCGTCAACATCCGCGTTCCGCAGATCACCTCCGGCGGAGAAGTCAAACTTAAGGACCGGGAGAAGACATTTGAACTTTGGGCGTGGGACGAAAAGCTGACCCTGGAATTCAACAACCGGCGTCCGAGCGTGTGTGCCATTGAGATCACACGGATGAAGGGATCGACACTTTTTTTGTTGGGCGATTCCACCGTCTGCGATCAGCCGCTCGAACCCTTCAACAGTTGGGGACAAATGTTGACTCGTTTTTTCAAACCCGGCATCGCGGTAGCCAATCACGCGGAATCCGGGGAGTCTCTGCGAAGCTCGCTCGGCGCCAAACGGCTCGACAAAGTTTTGAGCCTGATGAAGCCCGGCGACTATTTGTTCATCCAGTACGGCCACAACGACGAGAAGGAGAAAGGCGAGGGTGTGGGCGCGTTCACAACTTATAAAGCAATGCTTAAACGCTTTGTCGAAGGAGCGCGCCAACGCGGCGGCATTGCAGTGCTGATCACGCCGGTGCAGCGCCGGACGTTTGACGCACTGGGAAAGATCACAAATTCACACGGCGACTACCCGGAAGCAGTTCGTCAAGCGGCGAAACAGGAGAACGTGCCTTTGATCGATTTGAACGCCATGAGCACTTCCCTTTATGAAGCCTGGGGACCGGACCAATCCCCACGAGCTTTTGCGCCAAACGATGGCACGCACCACAACAACTATGGAAGCTACGAACTCGCCAGGTGCATCGTTAATGGCATCAAGGCAGCGAGGCTCGGTCTGGTCAAATATCTGTCGACTGATTTACCGCCGTTTAATCCAGGTCATCCGGATCCAATCGACGGATTCAAGATACCGGCGAGTCCACAAACGACTAAGGTAAAGCCCCTTGGTAGTTAAGAAGATGACAAGCAAGGTTTGACAAAAAAGCGATCCACGAAATCACACGAACAAACACGAAATGTCGTTAGTGTCTTTTCGTGTGTTTTAGTGGATCGTTCCCTTTTGGTTGCGGCGTAAGCCCTACTGTGAGATCGCAAGCGATATGACAAGCACTGAACACAGAAGTCTACTCACATCGATTTGGCTTATTGTTCTGGCGTCTGCTTTGGCGATCGCTACGGACGTATCAGCGCAGGCAAATTTTCCAACCAGCACAAATGGCTTGCCTTCGTGGGCCAGGGACGTGGGCGCGAGACGACAACCAAAACGTACCCGAATCTTCTCAGCAAATTCGTACGGCGCGACAGCGGATGGCGTTACCAACTCCACCAGGGCGATCCAACAGTCGATTGACGCCTGCTCAAAAGCCGGCGGCGGCATCGTGACGTTCAGCCCGGGTCAGTATGTGACCGGGGCGCTCTTCCTCAAGAGCAATGTGCATCTGCGCGTGCCTGCAGGCGTGACCCTGCTCGGCAGCCAGGACGACGCTGATTATCCTTCTCTGCCGACACGTGTCGCAGGAATTGAAATGGAATGGCCGGCGGCTTTGATCAATGTGAACCAACAGAAAAACGTGATGATTTCCGGCGGGGGCGTGATCGATGGCCGCGGCGAGAAATGGTGGAACAAGTATTGGGACTTGCGGATTGACTATGAGCCGCGTGGCTTGCGCTGGGCATCCGACTATGACGCGCAACGTGTCCGCCTGATGGTAATTTGGAAATCGGCCGACATTACCATTGAGAACCTCAGTTTGAAGCGTTCGGGCTTCTGGACCGTGCAAGTGGTCTACTCCGATCACGTCACAGTGAACGGGATTAAGATCACGGACAATAAAGGCCCCAGCACCGACGGAGTCGACATAGACTCTTCCGCTTATGTGCTGGTTGAAAACTGCGACATCGATAACAACGACGATGACATTTGCCTCAAAGCCGGACGCGACTCGGACGGCCTGCGGGTAAACCGCCCTACTGAATACATTGTGATTCGGAACAACATTACCCGGCGCGGCGGCGGTGTGATCTCGTTCGGCAGCGAGACGTCAGGCGGCATCCGCAAAGTATTTGCTTATCACAATCGAGGTATCGGCACTAACGAGGGCATCCGTTTCAAGTCTGCCAGGACGCGTGGTGGTTACGTCGAAGATGTGCTGGTGCGCGACCTGATCCTGGAAAATGTCCAGCTGCCATTTACCTTCACTCTGAACTGGAACCCGAGTTACAGCTACGCCACGATTCCGCCTGATGCAAAAACCGTCCCGCCGTACTGGCGAGTGTTGAGCACACCCGTGACGCCGGCTGAACGAGGACTTTGCCAGTTCAGCAACATCACGATCGAGGACGTAAAAATATCAGGAGCCCGGCGCATTTTCTCGGCCGCAGGTCTTCCTCAAAAGCCGATCGCGAACGTGAAATGGACCAACATCACCGCCCATGGAAACGAAGCCGGTATCATCGAAAGCGCGCGCGATTGGACCATGACGAACGTTGAGCTTCATACTGCCGACGGTAAACCTGTGATGATGACGGACTGCACCAACGTCCAGACCCCAAGAGTGATCAGGCAGTAAAATTTGTAGGGGCGGCACTCCGTGGCCGCCCCTTCGTTAAGTTTCGCGACTGTATATCGAAAAATTGAGAGGCCGCGGGAAGAGGGGGCGGCCACGGAGTGCCGCCCCTACAAAAATGAGCAAGATGAAAACAAAAATTCTCATAGCAACCATCCTGGTTCTGTCCTCGGCAATACTCGCCAGGGCCAACGTAGTTTTGCCTGACGTGATCGCGGACGCGATGGTGCTGCAACGCAATCGCCCGGTTCCCATCTGGGGCCAGGCTGACCCCGGTGAAGTCGTCACGGTTAAGTTTGCCGGTCAATCAAAAAAGGTGATTGCTGGAGCTGATGGCAAGTGGCTCGTCAGACTTGATTCGCTCAAGGCCGATGCTACTCCAGCGACGATGATCATCTCGGGCAAGAACACGATCGAGTTGAAGGACGTCCTCGTTGGCGAGGTCTGGTTGATGTCAGGCCAGTCAAACATGCAGCGTCTTCTAAGCGAAACCGCCGATGGTGCCGCGGCGATCGCGGCCGCCAATCATCCCCTGATTCGTCTCTTTAACGTCAGCCGCCAAGTTGCCTTCAAACATCAGCCTCCACCTCTCGCCACCTGGCAAGCGTGCTCGCCGGAATCGGTGAAACAGTTCTCGGCCGCCGGTTACTATTTTGGAGTTGAACTCGAGAAAGAACTGGGAGTCCCGATCGGTTTAATCAATTCCTCCTATGGTGGCTCACAGGCTGAAGCCTGGACGCCGGTCGAGTATCTGCTGGCCTCGGATGATCTGAAGCAAACAGTGGAGCGAACGAAGACCTGGGATGCAGAACGAGCCCAGGTGCGAGCCGACTACGAAGAGAAATTAAAGGTGTGGCGCGCGAGTGTAGAAGAGGCCAAAACTACCGGCGCCCGTCCCCAACCGTCACCAGCGGTGCCCGACGCGCTACGCGAATATCGAATTGCCTCGTCAATCTACAACGGCATGATCGCGCCGGTGATTCCCTTCTCCATCCGCGGCGCTTTTTGGTATCAGGGCGAGTCGAACGAAGCGCGGGCGCAGCAGTATGGCATCCTCTTGCCAACCATGATCAGGTCGTGGCGCGAGCGCTGGGGAGAAGGCAACTTCCCTTTCGGCATCGTGCAACTGCCAAACTATCGCGACCCAAAAGACGAGCCTGCCGATGAAGCGTGGAGTCATATCCGAGAGGCACAGCGGCGCACAGCCCTGAGCACACCGAACACCGGATTGATCGTAACGATTGACATTGGTGAGGCGCACGACATACATCCGAAGAACAAACTCGATGTGGGCAAGCGCATGGCGCGTTGGGCCCTGGCTGATGTGTACGGACGGAAGATCACCAAGTCTGGACCGACGTTTAGCCGGGCAAAGATCGGCGGCTCAAGAATAGTGCTGACGTTTGACGATGTGGGACAGGGTTTGAAGATTCGCGACGGCGACAAGCTGGACGAGTTTGCCATTGCCGGAGCGGATCATAAATGGCATTGGGCCGAAGCGCGCATCGTTGGTAAGAACCGCGTAGAGGTATGGTCCGACGCCGTGCCGAAACCGCTGGCCGTGCGATACGCGTTTAATAACAATCCGAAGCATCCGAACCTTACGAATGACACGGGCTTGCCGGCCACGCCCTTTCGTACGGACGATTGGCCCGGGCCAACCGACGGAAAGCGATGACAGGTGAAGCAATCAGTCAGCGGCGGTCCCATGAAGAATAGTTAGCCACGGGTTTAACGAGAGACCGTGGCTTTGCGAGCAGAGAACTCATCACAATGAATAGTCGGCAAAAGGCGCGAAGCTTGATCGGAGTGGTTATCCTGACTTGTCTGCTGTCAGGTGGATCCATCAGTCGCGCCCACACCTATCCAAGTGCGCCCGCCGCGGCTCGCGTGGTTTCCTCCTTTGATAGTGATTGGCGCTTTTTCAAAGGTGATGCGCCCGGAGCGGAACGGCCAAACTTTGACGATGAGGCGTGGCGCAAGCTCGACGTGCCGCACGACTGGAGCATTGAGGGGCCTTTC
>Ga0070697_100000727_pt1 | contig 24562 bp, 26 predicted proteins | sample KBSK1501metaG_FD_65475 | JGI IMG/M metagenome (GOLD analysis project Ga0070697, IMG submission 65475) | Corn, switchgrass and miscanthus rhizosphere microbial communities from Kellogg Biological Station, Michigan, USA - KBS K1-50-1 metaG | ecosystem: Host-associated > Plants > Roots >...
GTGGAGAAATAGCTCATTGCCTCCGTGCTCCGCCAGGGCTTTCATTTGAAGTCCTCACGCGAGTAAGTAGTTCGCCTTAGCACGAACAGGCAAATCGCTGTTATCACTCCAGTTAGCAATTCTCCAAAGATGTTGCTGACTAAGAAACTCGCCCGATTGTGACTCGACGGAAGTCTCTCTACACTTCCAGCAATTCGGATCGAAATCCAAATCATTCGCGCAGATCCCCCGCCATGAGGTTTGCGTAAGAGGGAGGTCCCATGCGTCCTGCAGTGCGTTTCGAAATCGTCTTTTTATCTTTGGCGCTGACTACATGCTTAGGTTGTTCGGGCGCTTCGGGTTTCACACCCCAGTCGCAGCAAAATCCTCTACAGCCCACAATCGCGATTAGCGCCCAGCCCACAAGCATCACCACTGGCTCGGCAGCAACCCTGAAGTGGACGTCCACTAACGCTACCTCCGTTAGCATTGCAGGTGTTGGAACGTTCGGCGCTACTGGTTCGGTGATGGTCACCCCCACTACAACCACCACTTACAGCGCGACTGCTACTGGGCCAGCGGGAACCGCCACCTCCAAGGTCACGGTCACAACAACTACGGGATCGTCCACACAGCCCACGCTCAAGTTGACCGCGCAGCCCGCCAGTATCGCGAGCGGCGCATCCTCAGTCCTCACCTGGAGCAGCACGAATGCCTCTTCCGTGAGCATCGCGGGCGTTGGCACGTTTAGTGCCAGCGGATCGGCCACGGTGAAACCATCCGTGACCACTACCTACATGGCTACTGCCAGCGGCAGCGGCGGCACCGCAATGTCCTCGGCCACGGTGACCGTGACCAACGCGTCGGCGCCGTCGGTTACGCTAAGCGCGAATCCGACCTCGATAAGTCCGGGTGCATCGTCCACTCTCAGCTGGACTTCTAGCAACGCTACCTCGGTAAGCATCCCGGGGGTTGGGACGTTCGGCGCCACCGGTTCCAAGAGCGTGACGCCCTCGGCGACTACTACCTACACGGCAACGGCCACAGGAGCAGGCGGGTCAGCAACCTCATCAGCGACGGTGACAGTCAGCTCATCTGGTATCCCGTCGTTTGGTCATGTCTTCATCGTGGTCGAAGAAAACCACGGGTATTCGAGCGTGATTGGAAGCTCGTCGATGCCGTACCTGAACAGCTTGACGCCGCTGTACGGACTGGCGACACAGTACTACGCCAATACTCATCCTTCGATCGGCAACTATTTCATGATGACCACCGGGCAAATCATCACCAACAACGATTCCTACAACAGCACGGTGACTGCCGATAATGTCGTACGGCACCTAATCACCGCAGGAAAAACCTGGAAGTCGTACGCAGAGAGCCTGCCCAGCGTCGGCTATACCGGCTTCGACATGTATCCCTACGTAAAGCATCACAATCCATTGGCGTACTTCTCCGATGTGGTGAACAGCAGCACGGAAAAAAATAATCTGGTTCCGTTCACCCAATTCGCCACTGACCTGGGCAACAGCCAACTGCCGCAGTATTCCTTCATAGTTCCCAACCTGCTGAACGATGCGCACGACGGCACCTTGCAGCAGGCCGACAGCTGGCTGAAGACCAACATCGCGGCGCTGATCGCGAGCACCACGTTCAAGAAAGATGGCCTGCTGATCATTCTCTTCGACGAGGCTGCCACCAGCGATAGTACCCATGGCGGAGGTCACGTCGCGTGTCTGATCATCAGCCCGTTTGCCAAGAAAGCCTACCAGTCTACGACTTTGTATCAGCACCAGAGCGCTTTGCGTTTGATGCTGAAGGGACTGGGCGTCACCAGCTATCCCGGCGCTGCCGCCAGCGCTCCGGATATGACAGAGTTCTTCTGAGCGGGGCTAGGTTGGGAAATGCTAGTCCTCACTAAACTGATCAGAGTGCCGCGTCTGGAGATTTATTGTCCGCGCGGTACCTGGTCGAAGCTTCTGCCGTACTCTCTCCAGAAACAATTCAGTCCAGACACACAGCAGGCACGATTGAACATCCATTCAGCAACTGCCGGCGGTTTTGATCGTCTTCCTCAGGGGTCGCCCGTACGTGCTGCCAGCTTCCCTTCGCGGGACTGTGCTTTTGACTAAACCTGTTCCTGCCGCGCTTCTGCGCTTGATTTCCGCGCTTATAGTGATATAAAACCAGCGGTTACTTCCCTGCAAATGTGTTTGCTCGCCAGTTAACCCGACGAGGGGTTGTTTTGTGTTGCCGCGTGCCCATTGCACTTAGCGGGCGTCCGGCTGGAGACTATATGACGATAATCCGAAACTTCATCTGGCTCGCTTTCTCGATTCTCGTTCTGACCACCTTCGCCTTCGCTCAGGGCGTCGCCAGCGGTGATCTGCACATCACGATAAAAGACCCCAGCGGAAATCTGGTGACCAATGCGACCGTCACCGCGCGTCATCAAGCCAAGGGCACTTCCCGCAACACTACTTCCAATGTGCAGGGCGAGTACCGCATTCTCGCGCTTGCGCCGGGAAAGTACACAGTCGCGGTCCAGGCTCCGGGATTTGCCAAACTTGAGGTCAGCGACGTCACCGTGACCGTCGGCCAGATGGCCGAACTACCTGTGAGCCTCACGATTGCCGGCGGCAAAGAAGTGGTGACTGTCTCCTCAGATGCCGAATTAGTGGAAACGCAGCGCACCTCCTCCACCGACACCATCGAGCAGCGGCGCATTGACAATCTTCCCATCAACGGCCGCAACTACATCCAGTTCGCGCTCACCGACTCGCGCCTGGCACGAGATGATGCCCCCAGCATCGGCGCCGCGCCCACCTCCGGACTCAACATGAGTGGGCAGCGCGGGCGCGCCAACCTGGTGAATGTCGACGGCGCCGACGCAGTCGATAACTCGACCAATGGAATTCGTTCCACTGTGTCACAGGAAGCGGTGCAGGAGTTCCAGATTCAGACTAGCAGCTACGCGGCGGAATACGGACGCGCCTCCGGCGGCGTGGTGAATATCATCACCCGGTCGGGATCGAACGACATGCACGGCACGGTCTTCGGCTATCTACGCAACCGCGACTTCCAGGCGGTGAATCCGTTCAGCACAGTTTCGAATCCCGCCTACACCCGCGTGCAGGCAGGTGCCGCCTTCGGAGGACCGATCAAGAAGGACAAAACCTTCTATTACTTTTCCTACGAGGGTACTTGGCGGCAGGAGACTGGATTTTCGTCAATTGGCGCGAATAATTTTGGATTGATTCCCTTCGATACCACCCAAGTTGGGCAGCCATTTGGAGCCTTGCTGCTGACGCCGGATCAGATCTCCTTCCTGACTAATCCCGCGGTACTGGCGCAAGAACAGGGGAATGCAGGTTTCGCCCAGGAAGTTGGACAGTACACAGCTCTTGCGGGAGCATCGTCCGGCCAGGCCTTGACTGGGTTCTGGCCGCAATCGGTGAGCGTCGTTCCTAACTTCAGCGCATTCCCAACCTCCTGCGCGCCGCCCGCACCCTGCTTTGTTCCGCAATCGTTCGTCTCGCTAAACAGTCTAATCGGGAACTTCCCGGTGTCCGAGCGGACGGATTTGTACTCGCTTCGCCTCGACCACAATTTCACCTCGAATCATCAGATATCTCTCCGCGGAGGGGTAAGCCCCAGCGATCTGACCGGCATTCAGGTACAGGCGCAGGGACCTCAGAACTTTGGCCAGAACGCCTTCTCGCGTACCTCGACGCAGAATTATCACGACTGGAATATCACCGCGCAGGATACGCTGACGCTGGGCACGAATAAGATCAATGAATTCCGCTTCCAGTATTCGCGGCGCGGATTGCTCTACAGCTTTTCGCGCGGTGTGGGCGGCGGCAACGTAGCCGTGAACATCCCGGGATTCGCTTTCTTCGGGCGCGAGCCGTTTTCTTTCGTGAATCGTACTGAGCAGCGCTACCAGTTCAGCGACAATTTTTCGATTTCCAAAGGCACCCACAACCTGAAGTTCGGGGCCGACGTGAACTACCTGCCGTTGCGTGCGGACTTCACAGTCAATTTCGGCGGAGTCTACAATTTCGGGCAGCAAGACCTCTTCAGCAATCCGCCGATCCCCCCGCCAGCAAACACTCGCTTTCCGGCCTTTAGTGCCGTGCAAGCCTACGGTGCCGGCATTCCTTCCAACTTTATTCAAGGCGTGGGTAATCCTCACGACGAATTCCACAACATTCCGATCGGTGTATTCGCGCAAGACAGTTGGCGTATCAAATCGAACCTCACCCTGAACTACGGCGTGCGTTACGACGTGGAGCTTACGCCCACGTTCAATGCAATCAACTCGCTATCGCAGTCGGCACAGAATGCGCTGGGCATCACCCAAGGCATTCCCCGCGACACCAACAACGTGGCGCCGCGCATCGGGCTGGCGTGGGATCCCCACAATGACGGCAAGACCGTGATCCGGGCGTCGTACGGGTTGTTTTACGATCATCCGCTGCTCGCATTGGCCTTCGACTCCGACGTAGCCGACGGAGCCCAGGCGCCACAATTCGTCTTGTTCGGGGGTGCGCCGTGTGTGGTAGGCGCGATGACAACTCCAAATCCGCTGAACCTGAACGCCGCCAACACATTTCAAGGCATCGCCGGAAATGCCAACTGCACGCCGCCAGGACTGACCACCGCGCTTAACTTCCTGCCGGATCAGCAGCGCTTCAATCCCGCCCCCAATGCGCCCTCCGCGTTTGTAAATCAGGGATATCTGCAGCCGCCGGGCGTGCCGCTGATCGTGCAGCCCTTCGGATTCCCCACGGCAAGAAATTTTCAATACGCTTACGCCAACCAGGCCAACCTGGGGTTTGAACATGACCTGGGTCACAACATGTCGATCAGCCTGGAATACAATTTCAATGGCGGACGCCACCTGAACCGGCCGATCAACGCCAACACGGTCAAGAACCAATTCCTGATTCAGAACTACAACATCGCGGTCTCGGCAGGGGCTGCAAACGCTAACGATCCGATCGGTCCGCTGACTGTCTTTCAAGATCCGAACACGGGATTTCCATGCGGTGCTAATGGTCTGGGACAGCCGTGGGTGGCCGCGGCCCTGGTCAGCTTCTTCCGTCCGTCAGGGCTAAATCCGTCCCTTGCCAACTTCTTGAGCGCACTCGGCGCAGGATCGTGCGTCACCTTAGCAAACCAGATTCTTGCCGGCGAGGGTTTGACCGCTAAGTGTGATCCGACAACTCTGTCGGGTTGCATTCCTTTCAGCGATATGCCGGCCAATTTTTCCAACGGTAGTTCGGTCTATCACGGTCTGACGGCTAACCTGCGCAAGCGGTTCGGGAACCACTACGAGTTCCTAGGGTCGTATACCTGGTCGCATTCCATTGACGACTCTACCGACCTGCAATCGCCGCTGTCGCCGCAGGACAATTACAATCCCTCAGCCGAGCGGTCGAACTCCTTGTTCGACCAACGCCATCGCTTTGTGTTCAGCGGGGTGTATCAGAGCGGAAACCTGGGGGGAAGCGGATTCTTGAGAAAATTCCTGTCTGACTGGACTTTCTCCCCAATCATCGAGGTTGCATCCGGACGCCCGTTCAACATTATCGTGGGCGGTGATCGCAACTTTGACTTTGGCACCACAACGGATCGCCCGGTGATCGCGGCCCCCGGGGCGACGAATTCCTGTAACGATAGCGCCGCTCCGTCGCGCTATTCGCCGAGCGGTTTCTTTATTCCGGCCTGCTTCCTCGACGGTACTGTGATCGGCAACCTCGGCCGCAATGCGGGGACCAAGCCCTACAATCTGTTTACGGATATCCGCGTCGCGAAACGGATTCCTATCACCGAGCGCTTCGCGGTCGAGGGAATCGTGGACGCGTTTAATTTCATCAACCGCTTCAACGTGGCGGATGTGAATCCGCTGTGGAATAGCGGACAAACTCCCACGGCGTCGTTCGACCCGCGGCAGTTGCAGTTCGCACTGAAGCTGACGTGGTAGCTTTGCGGTAGTGCCGGTATCTCGCCGACCAGACTATGGACGACAGCCGGCAGTTGCAAAAATTAGAAAGATGGTTCAGGCGGGCTCAGAGCTCGCCTTTTCTTTTACTCGAACGTACAGCAGGCTTCCTAGGATTGGAAAGCCATTTCTATGTTGAAATGATGCAATGCGAATCGTGGTAACCGCTGCAAATGGATTGTTCGGATCTGGAATCGTCAAAGTTCTTCGCGGACAACACGATCTCGTGCCTCTCACCCGAGCCGACGCTGACATCACCAATCAGAACGAAATAAGAGCCACCCTGCACCGTGTCAATCCCGATGTCGTGATTCATACGGCTGCCAACCCCGACCCGGACTATTGCCAACTCCATCCGGAAGAAGCCCGAGGTGTTAATGTTGGAGGAACCAAGAACGTCGTTGCAGCAGCGAAGGAATTTGGGTTTGCACTCGCCTTCATTTCGACTGATGCCGTCTTTGACGGCGCCAAGTCAACGCCCTACGTCGAGACCGATCCGCCTCATCCGATCTCGGTATACGGAGAAACCAAGCTGGCGGCCGAGGGTGAGGTGCGACAGCTTGAACGACATTGGATATTCCGTGTCTCCGTGCTCTTTGGTCCGGGAAGGGATTCGGGAGGGAGTCCGGGAAAGCTCAACTTCATCGAAAAAGGCCTGCGGAAAATCGCGAATGGGGAGAGTTACGTCGTTGCGTCCGACCAAGTGGGTTCCGCCACCTACACACTCGACGCGGCACAGTCGATGCAACAAGTTATCGAATCCCAGCGATACGGCCTCTATCACCTCTCAAACCAAGGTTCATGCAGTCGCATCGAGCTCGCGCAGAGGGCCGCGCAACTCGCCGGATTTGATCCATCCCTGGTCAAGGGATTGCCTCTGGACCAGATGGGGCGCCCGGGGCCGCGCCCCAAGTACGCTGTAATGCAAATGCAGGCGGTACGTGAGGCCGGTTTTACGCTTCCCAGGCCGTGGGAAAAAGCGCTGACCGAGTACGTCAATCAGTTCTGGAGAGCGTGAGGGCACTCGCCGCTGAGAATTCACGTTCAATTCAATAGCGCCGCAAATGAGAAAGGCACAGCGTCGCCGTGCCCCAAAAAACAGAAGATAAACGCTCCCTTAGCCGACCGGCACCGGCACCGGCTCTTCGATGCTGGCCTCCCGCAAAAATTTGGCGGCTTCTTCCGGTGGCGTGGGATTGATGTAGAATCCCGTGCCCCATTCGAATCCTGCCGTCTTGGTGAGTTTGGGCATGAATTCGATGTGCCAGTGATAGTGGTCGTTGGTCGGATCCTGTACCGGTGAGGTGTGGATCACCAGGTTGTAGGGGGGATTGTCGAGTACCCGGTCGGCCTTCATCAGCAGATTCTTGAGCGCCTTGGCCAGATTCTCGAACATATGCGACGACGAATTCTCGAATGCCGACTCGTGTGACTTCGGCAAAATCCATGTCTCAAAGGGAAATCTCGGAGCATACGGAGCCAAAGTCAGGAAATCTTCATTTTCCGCAACCACGCGAACGTTCGTGTCCATCTCCTGGCGAATGATGTCGCAGAATACGCAGCGCTCTTTGTAGATGAAGTACTGCTTGGCGCCTTCTAACTCCTCGACCACGTAGATGGGCAGAATCGGCAGCGCGATCAGCTGCGAGTGGGCGTGCTCGAGCGACGCTCCTGCCGCTTCGCCATGGTTCTTGAAAATCAGGATGTACTTGAAACGGCGGTCTTTTTTCAGGTCAAGGATACGGTCGCGGAAGGTCCACAACACGTCTTCAATGCGCTTCGGCGCAAGCGTAGCCAGACTGGCATTGTGGTCGGGAGTCTCGATGATGACCTCGTGCGCCCCGATGCCGTTCATCTTGTCGAACATTCCTTCGGCCTGACGGTTAAGTTGGCCTTCGATGCCCAGTGCGGGAAACTTATTGGGCACCACACGCACCGTCCAGCCCGGCGAATCGCGCTGTGGCGGCGGCCCGCCATTGGGATTGGGACGATAGGCCTGGATCTCGGGCGGCGTCTTGTTTTCGTTGCCGTAGCAGAACGGGCAGAAACCGCCTTTGATCTTTACTCCTTCGCGAACAAAATCATTCGGACGCTTGGCCCGGTCGGTCGAAATAATGACCCACCGGCCTACAATCGGATCTTTTCTGAGCTCGGGCACACTAATCCTTTCACGAATGCAAACGCCAAAATCGTTATTTTACGACACTCGGAAGGCATTCTGAAACAGTTCAAACTGCGGCTGGCAGGAATGTTTCTCATAATACACGGTCACAACATCGCAGCGCCACTGGCACGAAGGTGGCAGACGGCGCAGGTACTCTCTGGCAACAGCAATGACTTCGCGCTGTTTGTCGCGATCTACCGCAGCCTCCGCAGGTTTCACTTCGCGAGTCGTCCGCGTCTTTACTTCCACAAAGCACAGCACATCTTTGTCCCAACCAATCAAGTCGATTTCTCCGCGCCGCCGTGGCGAACGGAAGTTTCGCGCCACCATTACGTATCCGCGCTTGCGCAAGAAAAAGTAGGTGTCTTCCTCACCCTGACGGCCGGTTTTCTGGTGTGCGGGTCGAACATCGGTCGGACGACACTTTGCGGCAAACCGATCGAGTGTGTGTATCGCAAGCCGAGTGAAACCTGCCAGCATGCTTTTCCAGAGTGGTCCAGATGGCGGGGGACTCTTATATTGTCATCCGCATGGCTAGCTTGCGATGTGACGAACCTCACATGCTCCAGTCCTACTTTTGGGGGTATCCATATGGGACGGACGGGTCAACGAAGGTGCCTTCCCCCAGAGTTGGACCATCATTACGCCGGCTAAGGCCACTGCGCCGCCAATCAGAGATACAGTTTTCGGAATCTCGCCCAGCCAGATCCATGCGATCACAACCGCCAGCACCGGAATGACGTAAAGAAGGGTCGTCGTTTTTCCGGCTGGCGCATGCGACAGCACATAGGCCCAGGCAAGATACGCAATCGCGGCGGGAAATATGCCCAGATAGACCACAGCAAGCGTGGAGTGTAGCGGCACCGCAAGCACAGCGCCCCACAATCCTGTGCTGAAAGGAATCATCAACAGAGTGCCGGCCCAGATGGTGTACGCCGTGAACTCAAGCGCGCTGTAGCGTCCCAGAAAATACTTCTGAACAACGATGTAAATGGCGGAAGCAATCGCGGCGGATAGAATGATCAATGCCTGCGGAGAGAGATGAATGCCCTCGACTTCTCCGTTGGCGATGAGCGCGACGCCGCCAAAACTTACCAGCACACCGCACCATCCCAGGACGCTGAGCCGCTCGCGCAACACGACCCTGGCGATCAGCGCCGCCCATATCGGAGTAGAGCCGATCAGCATGCTGGCCGCTCCCGCGGTTACCCGAGTTTCGCCGTAATTCAGAGCGATGTTATAGAACGTAATTCCAATCGCTCCGGTGAGAATAAGCCCCGGGATGTCCCTCCATTCAGGACGGCGGAAGTGCGCGATGGCGGCATAGACCGCTAACACGGCCGAAGCGACCAGGAAGCGCAGAAGCGCCAGTTGCGGCGGCGAGTAAGCCTTGAGCCCGGCGCGAATGCCAGCATAGGCAGACGCCCAGAGCACTAGTACGACGGCTACGGCGAGAAGAACGCGAGTTGGGAAGCGCGATGTCATGGGTCGGGGAATCGTAGGACGGGCGTGGCTGCCCGTCCCACCTCAAGCAGAATGGATGTAGCGCTAGGCGCCTTTGCTCACGATGCCAATGCACTCGTCGAGCACATCGACTGCGACATCGGCTTCGTCTTTAGTCACCACCAGTGGCGGCGCAATGCGAATCGTGCTCGGACCGCAGCCGAGGAAGAGAATGCCCCGCTCGAAGGCCAGTTCGACAATGCGGTCGCGCTCCTCGTGGCCGTATTCTTTGGTCTTCTTGTCCTTGACGATCTCAACTCCAATCATCAATCCACGACCGCGAACATCGCCGACCAGCCTGTGTTTCTTCGGCCAATCCGCCATGCGTTTCAGCACGTGGTTTCCGACCTCAGTGGCATTCGACATCAGGTTCTCGCGTTCGATCACGTCAAGTGTCGCCAGCGCTGCCGCGATGCAAACCGGATTCCCGCCGAACGTAGAGGCATGCGAGCCCGGGACCCAGTCCATGATCTCGGTTTTCGAGACCACGACCCCCAGCGGCATTCCCGACGCAATCCCCTTCGCCACGCAGACGATGTCCGGCTGCACTCCGGTATGTTCGACCGCCCACCACTTGCCGGTGCGGCCCACTCCGCTCTGCACTTCATCCATCACCAGCAGGATTCCATGCTTATCGCAAATCCGGCGCAGTTCCTGCATGAACACGTTGGGAGCGATCACGTATCCGCCCTCGCCCTGAATCGGCTCGACGAAGATCGCCGCCACTTCTTCGGGTGGAAGCGTGGTCTTGAACAGCTTGTCTTCAATGAAGCGGGCGCAGCCGAGCGCGAACGCTTCGGCATCCTGCGGGCCACCTTCGCATCCGCGATAGACATCGGGATAGCGCACATGCGTCACACCCGGCACGAGTGGAGCGAAACGCCGCCGCTGCTGGGGCTTTGACGCGGTCAGCGACAGCGACCCCATGGTGCGTCCATGAAACGCGCCGAAGAATGCGATCATCTGCTGCCGCTTGGTGTGATAGCGGGCTAGCTTCAGCGCGCACTCGATTGCTTCCGTCCCCGAGTTGCCGTAATAAATCCTGTGCGGCCCGGGCATGGGCGCGATCTTCGACAGCCGCTGGCCGAGGGTCACCATGTTCTCGTAATAGAAATCGGTGCCCGACATGTGGATGAGTTCGCTGGCCTGCTTCTGGATGGCGGCGACCACATCCGGATGGCAATGGCCGGTGGAGGTCACGGCGATGCCAGCGGAGAAGTCGAAGAACTCGTTTCCATCGACATCGGTGATTACGATGCCGCGACCGCTTTTTGCCACCAGCGGATACGAGCGGGTGTACGACGGCGAAATATATTGCTCGTCGCCCTGAAGAATGCGCTTGGCATTGGGGCCGGGCAGAGCGGTCTTGATCTTCGGGCCTGCAAGAGTCTTGGTGGTCATGGGATCCTCCATAAAACCAGTTGCCAGTTCTTAGTTCTCAGTTGCCAGTCACGCCGCGCTATGGCTCAGCCGTTCTGGCTCGAAAGATTCCGCGGAGCTTCAAAGAAAGTCTTGGACGCGTGCCTTAAGCGCGCGAGTACGCCCGGCTTATTGCGGGCTTCCGGGCTTCCGCTCCGGCGGAACCTGCAGCATGGGAGGATCGGGGAATTAATCGCTTCCGAAGAGACTAGGGCGCGCCTGCGAGGGCAACACCGCCAGATAGCGCCGCGGTGCGACCAGGAAGTGCAGCCAGCATGCGGGCAGATGCGAATTGAGATTGAGCGGGCGCATTACAGAATTCCAGCTTTATTATAGCTCGCGAAGCAAGCTGACGTAACCCCCTGCATAGCTTACGGAGGTTCATGGTCAGCTCTTCGGTGCGAGCCCTGGCTGAGGACCGGACTGTATTTGCGCTTCGATTTCAGGTTTCTGGCCAGCCTATAATTGCGTCAGGGGAAAGGTGATGTACCGACGCCTATTGCTCCCAATTGGGCTGTGGTCATTGGTTTTGTGCAATCTCGTCGCACTGAGTCACTCGACCGATCACCTGGTCCTAAAAATTCGTCGCGCGACTTTCATCAGTGCTCATTCTCTCAACCCCGCCGATAAGGCAAAGATCGTGAGAGACATTCGGGAACACTTTTTCAAGTCGCATGGTGTGTTGTCGTGTGTCTTCAACCCGGCGGATTACTCGCATGTATCCGATGAAGTAACCGAATTGCTGCGGGAAGAGTACCAGAACAGGGGGTACTTCAAAGTCGAAGTGAACGCCCAGGCCACCCCGGTGGGTCATAACAGTTGCATCATTAACCTGAAGCTCAACCTAATCAATGAAGGACGGCAATATCGGACCGGAGAAATTCATTGGCTGGGAACGAAGGCATTTTCCGAATCCGAGCTTCTAAACCTCACGCCAATCCGCTGCGGCGAAATTTTCAAGCGAGAGAAGATTGCGCAAGCCCTGGAAACGGCTCGGAAATTGTACGCTGCTCATGGGTACGTTAATTTCACCTCAATTCCGAACACGATCATTGACGAAGACAAAGCAGTCATCAACTTGAACATCGAGGTGGATGAAGGAGGCGAATTCCGCTTCGGCAACCTGAACATCGCCGGATTGGATGAGGACAGAACCAAATTACTTCAAGAAGCTTGGGATAAGGAGCTACGTGGCACACTCTACTCACCAGATCGGCTGCGAAATTTCTACGGACAGTTTTCCGACCCTACGTGGCCCGACTTCGACACGCTATTGTTCAGCGGTCGCCGACTCAACGAAGCGGCGCACACCATCGACATCGCCCTGACTGTTGATACGCACTCGTATCCGTAAAACATCGCGTTTGCTCTAGACTTTTCGCAGCGCCGCAATCAATTCATCCACCTTAGGCATCTGGTCCAGTTCGTAGACCTTGGCAAAGACAATCTTTCCTGCCTTATCCACGATGAAAGCGGCGCGCTCGCTGATGCCGGGCACGGGAGCGCTTTCGCGCAGAATGCCGAATGCCTGGGTAACGTCGGCATGAGGATAGAAATCGGCGCACAGCGGGACACGCATCATGCCAATTTCCTTCTTCTGCCACGCGATGTGACTGGGAATTGAATCCACGCTGATGTCCAGAACCTGGGCATCCAGGGCTTCGAACTCTTTGCGCCGGGCATCCAGCTCGGGCACCTGCGCCGCTCAAGTCGGAGTCCAATCCAGAGGATGGAACGTGATCACGACATGCTTCTTGCCACGATAATCCGCAAGCTTCACTCTACACTTCTGCTCGCCTACCACTGCGGGCAGCTCAAAGTCGGGGGCATGATCGCCAACTCTTAGAGCCATAATTTCGCCGCCATTATTTCGAGGCCAGGCACATCGTTGAAGACGCTGGTGCGTCTCGCTGCCGGTTCCTAGTTTATTCGTCTTCCCCTTTATCCGTCGACTCCGAATCAAGCACGCATGGTCAGCGGCCGGTGCGCCGGTTCACGCGGGGGCACCCGCGCCACACTGGTTACCAAGCTGCCTCGGCTGGTGTGATACATCTTGGATCGTTGATGTTGATCTTCAATTTGAACTTCGAGACCGCGGTCTTTCTATTCATTGCGGGAGTTCTCGGCGGCGCGCTCAACGCCGTAGCCGGGGGCGGGAGCTTCGTTGCGTTTCCGGTGCTGGTGATCACGGGTGTCCCGGAAATTCCCGCGAATGCCACCAACGCGCTCGCGTTGTGGACTGGTGTAACGGCCAGCGGCGGCGCGTATCGCAACCAGCTCGACGTGCCCCGGCGGCTGATGATCCCATTGCTCGTCACCAGCTTCATTGGCGGCGGACTCGGCGCATTTCTTCTGTTGCACACTCCCGAGCATACATTTCGACAAATTCTTCCCTGGCTGATGTTGGGAGCCACCTTGCTGTTTGTGTTTTCCGGAAAACTGGCGCGAGAGCGCGGATCGGCGCTGGCTCACGACGCGAGCACAGCGGCCATTGTGGGAGCATCGGTTTTTGAGTTGCTGGTCGCTATATACGGCGGATATTTCGGCGGTGGGGTGGGTATCGTGAACCTGGCAATGCTGGCGGCAATCGGCATGACCGATATCCATGCCATGAATGCGCTGAAATCGGTGTTGGCAAGTGCGATCAACGGGGTGGCTGTCTTGGTGTTCGTCTTCAAGCGAGCAGTGTACTGGCCGCAGGCAGTGGTCATGATTGCAGGGGCGGTGGTGGGTGGATATTTTGGGGCGCGGTATGCGATGAAGCTGCCGCCGGCGTGGGTAAGGGGCTTTGTGATCGTCGTAGGTATGGGTATGAGTGCGTATTTCTTCGCGCGGGCGTACTGAATCCAGCAGTTTCCAGAACAGAATACGGGGCGATTGCTCGCGCCCAGAACGTTGTCCGGAGCGATGCTCCGCTGCCCAGACGAGGACTTCTAGACCTACGCAGAAAGAGACTCTACCTCGCTGCTTTCGGTTGGACAGCCGGGGGCGGCTGTCCCTACGTGATCCTTATCCCAACGGGGCGGAGACGTGTTCGTGGACGATGAGCCACTTTCCATCCTCTTTGTGAAAAACGTAGGTCCAGCGGAAGGTTCCCATCTCGCGTTTACCGGATTTCTGGGTCATATCCGACTTCACAGTAGCACTGCCCCAGACATAGTCTCCGGCGGGATGGAGCTCGGCATCGTCATTCAGGGTAAACTTCCCGGCCTGGTAGTCTGCGAGGACTTTCTTGACCCCGGCTTCGTATTCGTCCCAACTGCTGTATTTCAGGGGTGCAATATCGAAGAAGGTGTGCTCGCCTTTGGCATAGTACTGAGCCGTATTCGCCGGATCGAGTGTGGACCAGCCGTCCCAGATTTTCTGCAAATAGGCTTTGTCGGGCGCGCCAGCGGCCATTTTCCCGGCCGGCTTGGATTGCGCGAATGTGGAAGTGGCCAATGTAAACATACAAATGATCAGGGCGAAGCGATTCAACATAAGTTTCCTCCGAGTCGGGCAGCATTGTCGCACAGAGCGTTCGGAATGTGCGACTGGATTTCGTGCGCGGTTGGTGCGAGTATTCTCGGACGAAGTGTGAGGATTGCTAAGCGATTCATGATCCGCATCAAGTTGGGTTACGAGGCGCGCTGCCGGCATCGCTTATGAACATTGCACTTTTTGGTGGCACCTTCGATCCTGTGCATCGCGGACATCTGGCGCTGGCGCGGGCTGCGCGAGAACGGTTTGAGCTGGGGCGCATCTTGTTCGTTCCCGCCAACATTCCGCCACACAAGCAGAAGCAGCCGACCACGTCATACTTCCATCGATACGCGATGGTGGCGCTGGCGACGACAGGGGAAAAGGAGTTTGTGCCCTCGCTGCTGGAGGCGCCGGGCGTAGTCGATATTCGCAGCAGCAAAGGCAAGCAGAACTCAGACGCAGTCGCCGGGGCGAATTACAGCATTGATACGGTGCGGCGGTTGAAGCAGGAACTAAAAAAGAGCGGTCGCTTGTTTTTTCTGATTGGCATTGATGCCTTCAAAGATATCGCGAAGTGGCATGAGGCGGAGGCGTTGTTTCGGGAATGCGAGTTCATTGTGGCCAGCCGTCCAGGATATTCCCTGGCCGATGTGGCCAATGCGCTGCCGGAAAATCTGCGTCCAGCCGCGGCTGTAACTAAGCCGTTTGCCAAACAGCCAGCCAAAGGAGATCTGGTTCTGCGCGGAGTCACCGTACACCTGCTGGAAGGTGTGCAGGAGCCGGTTTCGGCGACAGCGATCCGGGAAGCGGTCGCAAAGAAACGTCCGCTAACCAAATTCGTGGACCCGGCGGTGGCGGAGTACATCAAGAAAGAAGGATTGTACTCGGGGCGCTAGTGATGAACAGCAGGACCTTCGACTGCGTGTCGTCCGCTCCGCGAACGACAACTTCGCTCAGAATCGCAACTTTAAAGCCCTCCCCTCGGAACCCCGTTTGGCTTGCGGTTTTCCACGCTGAAGCTCGGCTACAATGGCTAACGAACAACGACTAACAACCAAAAACTAATGAAAAAGAATGATGTGAAGCGGCAGGTTTCAGAGGCGATTGGCGCCTGTATGGAGAAAAAGGCGGAAGAGATCGCTATCCTCGAATTGGAAAAGGACTCCGGAGCTTTCACGGATTACTTCGTGGTGTGCAGCGGGACCAATCCGCGGCAGATCCAGGCGATTTCCGACGAGGTGGAGGAACGCCTGCAGCGGGCTGGGCTGCGTCCGACCCATGTGGAGGGATACAAGCAGGCGGAGTGGGTGCTGCTGGATTATGTCGATTTCGTGGTACATGTCTTTTCCGAGAAGTCGCGCAAGTATTACGACCTGGAGCGTCTGTGGAAGTCGGCGAAGAAGCTGGAGCCTGGGCAGTTAGCCTCTGCGGCGAAGAAGAGGGTTGCTGCGAGAAGAAAGCGGGCATAGTAGCGCTTCCCTTATGAGGAAAATGTGAGCGTTGAAGCAAGATCGCCATGGGGAGCTTCGTACCGTCTGATTGCGGCGGAGAAGTGGAAGGCCAAGTCAGCGGCCATGGGCAAGGACGTCACTCGGGCTTTCGTGGAATACGCGCGACCTGAGCCCGGCATGAAGGTTCTGGATCTGGCCAGTGGAACCGGGGAGCCGGCCATCAGCATTGCATCTCAAGTTGGAGCTGACGGGCATGTGACCGCCATGGACCTCAGCCCGGAGCTGCTTGAGATTGCGGAGAGCCGTGCGCGGGAGCGCGGCCTCACGAATTTTTCCGTCCAGCATGCCGATGCGCACCACTTGCCGTTCGCGGACCAAAGCTTCGATTTGATCACCTGCCGCTTCGGGGTGATGTTCTTTACCGATGCCGACCAAGCTTTGCGCGAATGCCATCGCGTGCTGAAGCCACATAGCCGCGCCTGTTTTGTGGCTGCGGGACCCTTTGACCAGCCTTATTGGTCGAGCACTATGGCCATCGTTCACAGACATGTTGGGGGACCCGTCTTGGCGCCCGGCGGTCCAGATCCGTTTCGATTTTCGGGGCCGGGAAGTTTGTCGGCGGCGCTGCGGGGCGCGGGATTTGCTGACATCGAGGAAAGGACCGAGACTCTCCCTTGGACGTGGCCGGGACCGGTCGAGGAAGTTTGGGAATACGCGCAAGCCATGTCGACTCACTTCCAGCCGCTGCTCAACCGAATTCCGCCTGAAAAGCGCGACCAGATCACGCGCGACGTCCATGCGGCGATTCGGAAGTACGTGGACGGGGATAGCGTGAAGTTTGGGGCGGTGCTGGTGCTGGCATCAGGAACGGCCAGGTGAACTGGCCGTTGAAATCGTCCCAGATGCTTCACCTGTACTTCGTCGAGAATAGCGGTTCCAGATTGCCCCGCCGCGCGGTCACAATCAGTTCTGTGCCAAACTGCCCACCCACATTGACTCCGAAGAGGCGATGACGAAGCCTGTTTTGCTGCAGAAATGGCCAGCGGAGAAGAGATCCAACTCGCTGCCTGAGAGTAGGATGGCCCACCGCAGGAGAGTGGAACACAATATCGTCAAAGCAGCAGATATCAAGCAGTGACTTCAGATTAGAGCCGCAGAATCCATACTCATGTGCCAGAGTGACATAAAGGCTCGAGTTAGCCGTTGGTCCTTCCATGTTTGGGGTCCGCAATAATAGGACGCCTTCCCTCTTAAGCGCACGATAGATAGCGTCGACTATCCAAAGCAGCGAATATTTGGGGATATGCTCGATCACGTGTGACATGTGTATGAAGTCGTACGTGTGGGGCCGATGGCTGAGAAAGTCTCCGATATCCGTTTCAATCGAATGTAAAGTAACGGCGCCATTTCCCCAATCGGCGACGTGCGCTTTGTTAGCGATCCCAAAATCGGCGCCTGAGATGTTTGTATATCCCAGCTTCAGGCATGCAGCGATGAACCAGCCACCTCCAAATCCGATGTCCAGTATTGCCGCGCTCTTCCGTGCCGGCAAGAGCGGCGCGTATTCGGATACGGCCAGCAAAACCTGCGAGTCGTTCTCAATCTGCGCGAAGCTGGGTTTGGGACGTTCGCTTTGATGCCGTAAAGACATCCGGCGATAAACCTCGGCCACGAAGGCGTTAGGTTCCATAACGGTTCCCAAATTAGTTGCCGATTCGGTGGCTCGTCAACTAAAGATCGCGTGCCCGGAGAAGGCAAATCTGCTGTCTGCTTGTGCTGGGACAACATTGTTATGACCTCCATCGCTCGCTCGTCCCTGGAATCGTGATTAAATTCTCTTGTGAAACTCAAGGTGGCATGGATCGGCAAGACGAAAGAATCCGCAATCCAAAGCCTGACGGATGAGTATCTGAAACGGCTTTCGCGTTACGGGGAGGTGGAAGGAATCTCTCTCAAAGACGAGGAGAGCCTTCGAAAAGCTTTCGGGCGCAACGCCCGCGCATCTTCCAAGCCAGTGCTCGTACTCCTGGATTCGCAAGGCAAGCAGTTGTCGTCCGAGGAGTTGGCGAAGTATCTGGGGAATTATCCAGACAGCAACCCGTCGCCACTCGTGTTTGCCGTAGGGCCGGCCAGTGGGTTCAGTGAAGAGACCCGGCGGAACGCCAGTCTGATGCTGTCCCTGGGAAGAATGACGCTGCCTCACGAACTGGCGCGAGTCGTCCTGCTGGAGCAGCTTTATCGGGCATTCACCATTCTGAAAGGCCACCCCTACCACTTGGGTCACTGATTTCAGGAACTTACCCTGCACTGGCGGGTCATGCCGGATGCCCACGTTTCTTTCGACCTCGGCGGCTACGAAGTCTATAATTGCCGGATTCATTCCACGTAGAGGTCTCGATTGATGAGAAATCCGTATGAGGTACTCCGTTCCAAGGAGCAGGAGATCGAGCGGTTAAGGAGAGAAGTGGAAGCGCTGCAGATTGCGGCCCGTCTCCTGGGCGACGAAGGAGAGAGCGAAGAGGAGGAGCGGCGGGTCATGGAGATGCCGTGACCGGCCATCCAATCATTTTGTAACTGTGGCCTGGTAGCTTGCGACCTGCCACTGGCCGTTGCGTTTCACCCAGACGCGGGTGAAGCGGTAGGGGCCGCTGAAGTCGGCTCCAAGGTCGGTACCTTTAACATCGGCGCGCGCGGTCACGATAGCGGTATTGCCGTAGACCCGCACCACCATGTCGGTGAGGTTGATCGCGTCATAACGCAGTTGTGCATTTTTCCTGGCGGCAATGCTTTCGCTCTTGGTGATTACGTCGCCTGAGGGAGTGATAGCGACATAGTCGTCGGCATAATGCCGCTCGACGAAGGCTACGTCACGTCCGATTGCGGCGTCTTTGGAGTCGCGCTCCTGTTCCAATATTTCGCGAATGGCTTGCTGGTTGTGATCGGCAGCGGAATTCTTTTCCTGCGCAAAGGCTAGACAGAGGAGAAACGTAAGGGCGAGAGCGGTCACGCACTTCATGAGGCCTCCGGGGCAGGGGCTCGCTCATGGATGTACGCGGGTGCCGAGGAGATGGTTCAGAAAATCGTGCCAGTGCCGAATTCAACTGGCATGACACACAGTCAATGTTGTGTTGAGCTGCTTTTCTGCGGGGAGCAGGCCGAAAGGGTAAAATCAGGGCTTGCTCTATGGCATTTCCTCTATGGCAGATGTCCGCCGCGGTCTGATTATCGTCAATACCGGTCCGGGGAAGGGCAAGACCACGGCTGCCATGGGAACGGCGCTGCGCGCTGTAGGCCAGGGCATGCGAGTGCTGATGCTGCAGTTCCTGAAAGGTTCGTGGCACTACGGCGAACTGGATGCGGTGAAGGCTTTCGGCGATAAGTTCATCATGAAGCAGATGGGGCGCGGCTTCGTAAAGGTAGGAACAGCCGAACCCGATCCGGAAGACCTGCGCATGGTCGGGGAAGCCTGGGCGGAGGGGGAGCAGGCTATCAGATCAGGGGATTGGGACTTGGTCATCCTGGACGAGATCAACTACGCGATCAGCTACGGTATGTTGGACGCTGCCAAGGTGGCTGAAAGTCTGAAAAACAAGCCGGAAATGGTACACGTTATCCTGACCGGGCGGAATGCGCATCCGGCAATTGTTGAGTTGGCGGATACCGTGACCGAGATGCGCCAGGTGAAACACGCCTACGAAAAGGGTGTGATGGCGCAGAGAGGGATCGAATACTGAGGATTTCTGATTGTAGGATTGGCGAATTGACGAAGTGAAGAACGTCAGCCTGAATTCGTCAAACCAACAATCCGGCAATTCGTCAATGGCTATGACCTGGTTTAAGCGCCAATCCGGCGAGCTGGACACCTCGGGGGAGAAGAAGGTCCGCACCGAGGGGCTTTGGGTGAAGTGTGAGAGCTGCCGGCAGATCATCTGGAAAAAAGACCTGGAAGATAATCTGAGCGTTTGCCCCAAGTGCGAGAAGCATTTCCGGATCGATGCCCGAACCCGTCTATCGCAGCTGCTCGACAACAATGAATACGACACTTTCGACGACAACCTGTCGTCTACCGATCCCTTGAAGTTTGTCGATCTGAAGACTTATTCGTCTCGGCTGAAGCAGGCGCAGGCGGATACCGGACTGAAGGACGCGGTGATCAACGCTCGCGGCAAGCTGAATGGGAGGCCGGCGATCGTGAGCGCTATGGAGTATGCCTTCATCGGCGGAAGCATGGGCGCGGTTGTCGGTGAGGCCATCACGCGGGCCATTGAAGAAGCTGACAAGAGCAGAACGCCAATCGTCATCGTTTCCGCTTCAGGCGGAGCGCGCATGATGGAAGGTGTCATCAGCCTGATGCAGTTGGCCAAGATCTCGGCGGCCCTGGGCCGGCTGGACGATTCGCGTGTCCCCTATATTTCCGTGTTGACCGATCCCACCACCGGCGGGGTCACGGCCTCATTCGCCATGCTGGGCGATCTGAACATTGCTGAGCCGGGGGCGCTGATTGGGTTCGCCGGGCCGCGAGTCATTGAGCAGACGATCCGGCAGAAGCTGCCGCACGGTTTTCAACGCAGCGAGTTTCTGCTGGAGCACGGCATGCTGGATGCCGTCGTTCACCGCAAGGAGCTGAAGCCTTATATTGCGAGGGCCCTGGATTTCATGTCGCACTCAGCGGCCTGAGCTTTCAGGCATGAGCTGTCCGCTTCAGCTATCAGTTCTCAGCCAACCGGCAGCGTTCCCCGTTCGGGGCGTCCCTATGTACCTTAGCTGCAACCCTGTCGAAACTCCAAACTTGAAACTGGTAAGCTGAGAGCTGATAGCAGACAGCTTCGAAGCTGATTTCCATGTCCTACTCAACCGCCGTAGAACGCATGTACGCGCTGGGACACGAACTGGCGCAGATGCCCTCGCACAAGTTCGATTTGAAATACATGCGGGTGCTGCTCGCGGGGCTGAATAATCCCGAGCGGCGTTTTCCGGCGGTGCTGATTGCGGGCACCAATGGCAAAGGCTCAACCGCGGCCACCCTGGCTTCGATCCTGCAGGCTTCCAGGGTGCGCACGGGACTTTATACCTCGCCTCACCTCGTTCGGATAAATGAGCGAATCAGAATTGATGGTCACGAAATCGGCGATGACACCTTCGCCTTGCTGCATGACGTAGTGGATCGCACGGCGGAGCGATTGGTGGAGGAAGGCGAGTTGCCGTGGTATCCGAGCTTCTTTGAGATGCTGACCACGATCGCGTTTGAGTACTTCGCGCAACGGAAAGTTGAGCTCGCGGTTTTGGAGGTTGGGATGGGCGGGAGGCTGGACGCCACTAACGTCGTTGAGCCGCGGGTCAGCGTGATTACCGATATTTCGCTGGATCACCAGAAATTCCTGGGGAATACGCTGGCGGAAATTGCGCGGGAGAAGGCGGGAATCATCCGTCCGGGTGGAGTGGTGGTGACGCTTCCCCAGACTCCTGCGGCCAACGATGTGATCGGAAATACGATTCTGGAGCTTGGCGCCACGGCGGTGAGTGCAGTGCCTTATGTGCCTCCGGTGTCGCCGGCGGCTGCGAACACCGCGTACCGAGTCCTGAGTCGCGAGTCAACACCATCAACCACTAAGGACACTAGGGGCCCGAAGGAAGCTCAATCGGCGTTCGTATCGCGATATCCGTTGCAGGTGATGGGTCGCGAGATTCTGGTGGAAACACCTTTAGTGGGCCGGCATCAGTTGCGCAATGTGGCTTTGGCGATCGCGGCTGCTGAGGAGTTGAGCAAGCAGGGACTCCCGATTACGGCGCAATCGGTAGAGCTCGGCATCCGCGAAACAGAGTGGCCGGGGCGATTTCAGGTTGTCGCAGCGGCAGGTCACGTCGAAAAAGCCGGCTGGGAAGTCGGACTGAGCAACACTCCGGATTTCGTCTTCGATGTAGCCCATAATCCCGCCGGGGCTTGGGCGCTACGCTCGACTCTGTCGGCATGCTATGAGGATCGCCGTCTGATCTTTGTGTTCGGCGCGATGCGTGATAAGGCGATCGGGGAGATCGCGGAGATTCTTTTCCCGTTGGCGGAACGAGCGTTTGTCACACGAGCGGACAATCCGCGATCGGCTACACCTCAGGAGATTCGGCAGGCCGCGTTGCGCGTATCGACCGAGTTGGAAGAGGCGCCGGACGTGGCATCCGCTATAGAACAGGCTCGAGCGCTGGCCAGTGGAGATGGCGTGGTAGTGGTGACGGGATCGATTTATGTAGTCGGGGAGGCGATGCGGCAGCTGGGCATGCGCATCTAAATAAGCTGTGCAGGAATTTCAGACATCGGCGGAAACTGAAGCGGAGCACAAGATTGTAGAGCTTCGCGTGACCGGGCAGGTGAGGACACCTGCCCCTACGCGATCTCACGGATGGCTGAGCCGGCTGCGTTCTTACCTCATTTTTGATCCGCTGATCTGGTTGTACACGATTGTCCTCGGATTGATCTCCCTTCCTGCGTCATTGTTCGGCGACCGGGAACGAATTCTTCATTCTTTTGCGCGGGCCTGGTCGTGGCTGATTATGAAGACGATTTTCTCTCCGGTGAAGGTGACCGGGCTGGAGAGAATCGACACCTCGAAGCCGCATGTCTATGCGGTAAATCACGCCTCCGCGCTGGACATCCCCATACTTTACGTGTACCTGCCGTTTCAGTTCCGCATTGCGTTCAAGAAGGAGTTGCTGCCGTATCCGATTGTCGGTTGGCATTTGAGGCGGTCGGGGCAGGTTTGCATCGATCAGCAGAATCCGGCGGCGTCCGTGGGCAGCATCCGGTCGGCGCTGAAGGGGTTGAAAAAGGGATTGCCTCTGGTGATTTTTCCTGAAGGGGGACGCTCGCCCGACGGCGAGATCAAGCCCTTCATGCCGGGAGCTTTCTTCCTGGCAATCAAGGCCCAGGTAGATATCGTGCCGGTCGCGCTCGTGGGAACGTTCGAGCTGCTGCCAATGAATACGTATCACATCAAGTGCCGTGCTTTGGAGATGCGGGTGGGCGAGCCGATCTCGACCGCTGGGTTGAGGGGACATGATATGGAAGCTCTGTCGGCGAAGGTGAAGAAGGCAGTGGAAGAGCTGTATTACGGGGCAAGAACCACGTAGGGACAGCCGCCCTCGGCTGTCCTGCCGGGCGAAGCCAGGCAGATCATACAATCGCCAACTCAACTCCCTCCGCAATCATTCTGTCAGTTGCGTATTCAATGTGCAGAATTCTTCTTGGTGCACTCCCTGTGCACTTGGACGAGGAATGGACAATCAGCGGGCGCATGGCGACTATTCCCCCAGTTGTCACGACGCAATAAATCGGCGAAGTGGCACGGACAACTTCTTCAATCTGATCGTCTGTCAGAATGCCCAATTCATGTGTTATGGGCAGAACCCGAAGTGGTCCGTTGTGCTCGGTGGAATCGTCGAAGTGTACGCGCAGGGCCACTATCTTCGAGAGCGTGCTCGCTGGAGCGTGCGCGTATAGCACGCCCTCCTTAACTGACCAGGGTCCCCAGCCGCCAACTTCTCGACGTTCGCGAACTGGCAAAGCAGTATCTTGATGCCACACCACCAACCAGTTCGAGTTCTGTGACTTGTCAAAAATCGTGGCTCGATAAGGAAACGCCTGACTGCCCAGAATCTCCGACGCGAGCCGAACCAGTCTTGGATCCTGGGCCAGTCGATTTATCTCTGGGTACTTAAGAGCGTGCCTCACGCCCGCGCGGCTGAAAGATGGTTTTCTCGTATAAAAATCGTCGAGCAACGTCGCTAGTTCTTGATCGCCGAATACGTCCGGGATGATAGCGAAGCCCAGCTCGGCAATCGAGCCCAGGCATGGCGATGGTGTCGTCATTGGGTGCATTCTACGTCCATGCGGTGGGCCTTAGCTGCAGACTCTGACCGCTCGGACAGCCGAGGCGGCCGTCCCTACGCGAACCTTGCCACGTTTGATTCTGTGCTTCCCCTCCAATAAACTGAAAAGATTCAGCAGAGTACAGACCTACTACCATGGCAGACAGTATTCATATCAAGCTGCCCGATGGCAGCTCCAAGGAATTCCCCAAAGGCACCACGGCCCTTGATGTCGCGAAATCCATCAGCCCTCGGCTCGCCGATGCGGCGCTGGCGGCGAAGACGAATGGGAACCTGATCGACCTGACGCGTCCTCTGGAAAAAGATACCGAGCTGAGAATTCTTACCGACAAAGATCCTGAGGCGCTGGAAGTTTATCGACATTCTTCTGCGCACCTGCTGGCTGCCGCGGTGCTGGAGCTCTTTCCAGAGACCAAGCTGGGTCATGGTCCCGCAACTGAGAGCGGATTCTTTTACGACTTCTATCGTCCCACTCCCTTCACTCCCGAAGACCTGCAGAAGATTGAGAAGAAGATGCAGGAACTGGTGCGGCAGAATATTCCCTACGCGCGCGAGTTTCTGCCCCGGGACCAGGGCCTCGATGAGTTCAAAAAAGAAGGCGACTTCATGAAGTGTCACTTCATCGAGCAATTCACCAAGCCCGATGAAAAGATTTCGATCTACCGCACCGGGAAATTCACCGATTTCTGCCGCGGC
>Ga0070697_100000729_pt1 | contig 24543 bp, 13 predicted proteins | sample KBSK1501metaG_FD_65475 | JGI IMG/M metagenome (GOLD analysis project Ga0070697, IMG submission 65475) | Corn, switchgrass and miscanthus rhizosphere microbial communities from Kellogg Biological Station, Michigan, USA - KBS K1-50-1 metaG | ecosystem: Host-associated > Plants > Roots >...
ATGAGGGCGACACCGATGCTGATTGTGATCGCGCCAATGACAAGCGTGGCGATGCGACCCACAATAACCAAACGTCGCTGGCTTGCGTCCTGGTGAAAGAGACGTCGATAGATGTCTTCAGTCATCACGCTCGCTATGACGTTGTAATCCCCGCTTAGTGTGGACATGGTGGCGGAGAACATCGCGGCAATCATCAAACCCATCAGCCCTGCCGGAAGATACCTCAGCGATAAGGCCGCGTAGGTATACTGCGGCGAGTTTGGAGGTTGCATCAGCTCGGGCATCAGGCTGCGCGCGGCCATCGCGGGCAAAATAAAGAGTGGCGGGCCAAGAATTTTGAGACCGACGGCCAGCATTCCGGCCTTCCGCGCAGCACGTTCGTCACTGACACTGTAAAACTTTTGGGCGAACGCCCAGTTGCCGTTGTAACTAAGAATGATCAAGAGATAGAAGGCGATCACGTACAGCGGAGAGAATGGCGCTCCTATCGGTGAGAGGAAGCCCGCTTGAGCGCCATGAGCGAGCGCTCCAAAGCTGCCAACCTGCGCGAAGACCAGAGGGAAAAGAACCACCACGCCCAGGGTAAGGATAATGAACTGAATGTAGTCGGTCACAACCACCGCCCACAGCCCACCCATGAATGTGTAAAGCAGCATCACCGCTCCGCTCACAATAATGCTGATCTTCAAGTCGTAACCCATGCCGACCGAGACAAACACGCCCGTGGCATAGATTTTCAATCCATCATCGACCACGCGGAGCGGAATACCGGCCCAGGCGAGAACCTGTCTGATCTGTTTGTTGTAGCGAGCTTCGAGGAATTCGACCGGACTAATAATGCGGGCTCGCCGCCAGCGTGAGGCCATAAACAATGTGCCGACGGCCATGGCGACCGCCGCGCTCCACGCCAGCGTCACAGCGACGAGACCGTAACGATAGGCCATTTCTGAGTAAGCCACGAAGGAGAATGCGCTAAATCCGGTCAGGTAAAACGAGACCCCGGCAAGCCACCAGGGAATAGCGTTACCGCCGGTAAAGAAGTCGCGGACGTGGCGCATCCGCTTCCAGAAGTAGAAGCCGATTAAGGTCAGCAACACGAAATAGCCGAGGATAACGATGTGATCGGCAGTGTGGAGACCTGTTGGCATCTGGTTAACCGGCCACGGTGCCTTTCGTAGCAACGCTTGAGACAGCTTCTGTCCCGCCTGATTCCAGCGAGCGCGTGACGGCATCGAGTACTGCCGTTACCTGGCGGCCATCGAATGCCGTTACTTTTGGTTCGCTGTTATTGATGATTGAATCAACGAAGTCTGACAGGCATTCGACAAAAGCACCGCGTAGTTTTCCGAAGATTTCATGAGTGAGGAATGTCTTTGGATAGGTGAACTGTTCGGGCGTACTCATCTCAATCGACTCGCGCTTGCGATCGAAGTGCAAGTGCCCGTGGCTTCCGACAACTTCGAGGAACGAGTCTACGATCGTCGGAAAAGTGTTCGGATAAATCCAGGCTGATTCAAACGTGGCAAAGGCTTCGCTCGCAAACTTAACCTGGGCCTGAATCAAGTCGTAGGTATCTATGCCGCGTGCTGTTAGCACGCCCTTTGCGCCATAGGCACGGACTTCAATCGGCTCACTGCCAAAGAACCAGCGCATGAGATCTATGTCGTGCGCGCCCAGGAAGTGCATCGGCGTTGATTCACTGGCCCAATTAATCATCTCAGTCGAAACATAGATCGTGTCGTTCTTGCGCGCATAGCCGGCAATCGGCCGGCCTATAGATCCAGCTTTGATCTGAGCAAACCCATGATGGTAGGACGAGAGCCAACGATGGTTGAAAGCTACCTGAAGCTTCAGATCCGCGCGGGCCTGGCTTAAGGCGAGCAGCTCATCGGCCTCACTCAGCAGAGTTGTAAACGGCTTCTCGCAGAGCACATGCTTGTTTGCCGCGAGCGCTGCCTTGACTGGCTCGTAGTGCGCAAAGTCAGGCGTAGCAACGCAGACGGCATCAACATTTGATTGGGCCAACAGCTCGTGATAATCCGTGACTCGCGTCTGAATCCCGTACTTATCTCCAATCTCATTGAGGCGATCTTGCCCTCGAGTACAAATAGCGGTGACGTTAGCCAGCGGATGCGCCTGGTAAATGCGCACATACTGCTCCCCCATGATGCCGAGTCCGATTACTCCGATGCGTACCTTATCTGCCATCTGCTCTCTCGCTGGTCGAAATCAGCGCCGGTGATGGCTTGACGCCGTTGCCTCCATCGCTGAACAACTGCTCACTAAGGTTGACGACTTTTTCAATCAGGACGTCTGCTGCGCCCGGTTGGCATTTTGATGAAACTACTTCGTAGCCTCCTGTCGCGTAGGCCTCGCGGGTAGGAACGTAACCGATGTAGCCATTGGCAATTCCGACCACAAATGTCAGCCACGGTAACTGTCGCTTGATCGCCAGGCCGATTTCCACAAAAACCTCGCCGGGGATGGCGACAAAAGCAGCATCGCCCAGGCGGAAGCCCTGAAGTTCGATCGGCAGATGTCCGTCTGGCAGGGTCATCGTCTCACCAGCATAGAAATTGGTAATGGAGGCGTAAAGGCGTTGCGTCTTCGCCGGCATTATCTGATCGGGAAGCGCACCTTCCGTTGTTAGTTTTGCCAGCAGCTCGTCAGCTTCCCTCACAGACCTGGTGGCCTCTTCAAGTGGCGGATACTTCTTCAGCGGCAGCTTGATGGACATCGTTAACGCAGTGAGAGCCGGCTCGTCACTGGTGGCGATATCCGGCAATGCAACCTTTGTCGCGTCCGCGAGCAAATGGCCCAGCTCAGCCGCGCGCTCAAAAGTGCGGCCAGGCGTAATTACACCGATGGCACTCAATTCGGAGGAGTGGCCCATACTAATGTTGCCTTGCGTGCCATTGACGAACATCGCGAAGCCATCGGGCCCGATTTCCTTTTCGATTTGCTCGACAGCGAAATTCGGAAAGTCACCCGTCACCAGCAGATTATCCGGCCCGAGTACGGTTGGATGGCAAGCATAGTTTATGAGAACTGCGCGGGTGCGGCCATTGGAATCATCAACCTTGATGATTCCGATCTGTTCATCGATGGGCCGCTGATCGGGACTACGTCGATTGACTCCTACTCCGTCAACTTCCGCCGTACCGACACCCACTCGCGCCGGAAACTGCGTCCGCCAGGCATTGGTGACGCTTTGCTCGACGGCCTCCGCCAGCGAATCCATATAAGCGGAATCAACACTCTCTTCCGGGTTGAAAAACGTGGTGATGGTAACTGGACCGGCATGCGTGTGTGTAGAGGCGATCATTACAGACGAAGGCTCAATGCCCGTCCTTCGCTGAATCCCCGCACGCACTCGTTTGATGAAGTCTCCTGACAAGGCCAGCAAGTCCACACTGACCAGAGCAACAACGGCTTCTTCGTTTGCGAGGACGAGGGCGCGCGCGAACAAATCATCGTGGACTCCCTGGGATACACCTTGCCTGGCGGCGAAGCCGGCCAGCGGCGCACCTATCGGAGGGGATATACAGACTTTACTGAATCCTGCTCTTAACAAAGTTCTTCCCTGCTACGGTAGATCAAAAAAGGCTTTGATGCGTTATTATTTTTTGATTTGTCAATCAGGGTCGCTGATGAGCGGTGTCGTAAATCTGTAGGGGCGTCACCCCGTGGCGCCCCTTTTTTAGCCGGACCCTGCAAACGCCCTGATTGCCATGCGCTGTCAGAAAGCTATCCTCACACCAACTTGAATGATGTGCGGGGCAAAGAAGGCGCTGCGAGGCGGCATGCTCCCCAGCAGTGGGCTTTGCAGTGCGTTAGCCTGTGTGTAATTCGTGGCGCTGCCTAGCCGATGTAGAACTTCTCGTGTCACATTGAACATATCCATACGCACTTCCACACTTCGCGCCTCGCCAAAGCGAGTCACTTTAGCTGCCGAAAGATTCAAGAGTCGTCCATACGGCGCGCGGAAGAAGTTACGCGGAATATTTCCCAGAGTGCCCGGCGCGTAATTGAGGCTAATTGATCCAAACGGAATGAGAAACAGCCGCTGGCCACCGTGTTCCCACGCCTTGACCGCCGCATCCCACGCATCGCCGGTCAAATATGCAGGCCCCACAAGGTCGCCACGTTCGGGGATACTGAGTCCCGTATTGGTTAGTCTATTGAACATGTAAGGGTTGATAGGCAATCCAGATTGAATCGTGGCAACACCTGCGAGACGCCAACCGCCAACCAGCTTGTCGGTTAGGCCTCCACCGTTCCAAAAGCGCTTCCCTCTACCAAATGGCAACTCCACTGTTCCGTTCGTAACCCAGCGGTGGGGGACGTCAAGAGCAGAAACGCTTCTGCTGTCGTTAAAGTTTAGATTGTTGCCGACGAAGGCGTGATTGGAAAAGATTGAAAAGATCTCCGCCCCTTGATCTATGTTCTTCGACCAGGTGTAAGTTGAAGTGAAGCTATATCCCTTCGAAAAGCGTTTCGTGACTTTGGCTGTTCCGGCGTTGTAGTTCGACGACAGAACGTTGGCCACAATATTCGATCCGGTTGTGAAGTTTGCAAACTGTCTTCGCAGATACGGGTTGGCTGCTGGGTTCAGGCTCTGGAGGTCGGCCACCGTCGCGCTGAACGTAGGTTGGTTGAAGAACCATTGCAGCGGCAGATTTTTTGAAACTGAACCGGCATAGTCGAGTTCCACTACCATGTCGCCCCAGATTTGCCGCTGTAGGCTCACGCTCCACTGGTGTGTCTGCGGCGTATCGTAAGAACCCAGGCCCGAAGCGTTAAGAATCGGCTGAGGAACCACCGCAGGATTCACACCACCGGGAACAGCAACACTCACCCCGCTTCCGGTGGTGGGAGTGAACTGGCTCAGAGGAAAGAGATTGCTGAGCGAAATTGTCGGGTTCTGGAAACTGGTGAGCGACGGCGAAAAACTGCCGCTTCTAAAAGGCGTATATTGCTGCCAGTGGAAAAACTGTGACGAGTCGGAGTAGTACAGGCCATAACCAACGCGAAGGACCATCGGGTCACCTTTGAACGGCTGGAACGCAACGCCAATGCGGGGGCCGAAATCGTTTTTGTCGGCATCGACCACGCGGGCGCTGGTGCAGCACACAACCAACGGGCTATTCGCGAGCCTGGCAATTTCCGGGTCGGCCACTATAAGACGTCCGCCGTTTGCGAAGTCCACCCGCCTGCCGCCCAACAGATTTTCTCTGAAGGGTTGATGATATTCATAACGGAGTCCGAGGTTCACGGTCATGCGTGGGCCAAGCTTCCAATCGTCCTGAAAGTACACAGCCCATGGGCGGTTCTGCAGATTGGCTAGTCGGTTCGTGTTCAACGAATGGCTGCTGGGAAGACCCAACAGCAGATCAGCGACATGGTTATTGCGGTTACCGCCGGTCGCTATGCTGCTGTTCCCAGTGCTAAACATGCCGTTGAAATTTGCTAACCCGTTGCCGCCGCCCTGCTCGCCATTCCGGAACCGGTTCTCGTCAATCTTGAAACCGAACTTGAAGGCATGCCGCCCGCGGATCATCGAAACGTTATCAGCGATCTGGTAAGTGTTCTGCACAGTGTTCAGGATCGAGGCTGTGAAGCCGCCGAAATTGAGGCTGTTGGGTAATAAGAGGCCGGGCAGGGTGTTGAGCAGAGTATTGCTAACACCAACAGCAGCCGGATCTGATTCTTCAATGCTGTCTCCATAGACTCCGCGGACATAGCCAACACGAAGTTCATTAACAAGAGCCGGGTTGAGCATATGCGTCCAACTGAAATTGAAGACGCGACCGTTTCCGTTGATGTTTTTTTGCTGTAACGGAAGAATCGCTACGTTGTCACGCAAATTATTCTGCCACGTGTATCGTCCATAAATGTTGTCGGTGTCGGAAAATTTGTGGTCAATACGCAGGGAGTATTGGTCGTTGGTAAGCAACGCCCCTGTCGTACCTAAATAATTCAGGTCGGTGCCAGGCTGATTAGGCAGAGGTTGCTGAAAGTTGATGATGGCTTGAGCTACCGAGTTTAGCCTGGTGGATGGGATCTGATTATTCAAAAACGGCTGGCGGATATACTCCGGATTGAGAGCCGAGGCTGTGCCGCTAAATAGTGGATTCCTGACTGTGGTCGCCGGGTCAAAGATTTGACCAACCCTGATGCACTGCCCTGACGGGGTTCCGTTAGGATTGAGCAGAGGGACGTCTGTGGTTCCTGACTTAATACAGGCTCCCAGGCTTGAAGAAAAATCTCCCTTCCGCTCCGCTTCCGTTAAAACACGACCGAAGCCGGCAGTAGTACCAATTAGCCTTTTCCCTTCGTAGCTGAAGAAGAAGAACATCCGATCCTTTATGGCAGACGCGCCGCCCTCGCCAAAGCGTGGCAGCCAAACTGGCCCGCCGATGGTCCCGCCAAATTGGTTAAAGCGCAGTCTGTTTTTGCCTGGTTTGCCGCTTTTGTCCTTGGCGGCCAGTGGATTGCGGGGTTGAAAGAAGTCGTTCTGCGCGAACTCAAACCCCGATCCGTGAAACGCGCTGGTGCCGGCCTTGCTGGCAATGTTGATTTGCGTGATGCCTTCATACTCGGCGGAATAAGCATTGTTCTGCAACTGGAATTCCTTCACCGAATCCATCGTCGGAGTGATGGTGGGGGTACCGAAGGTAGGATCGGTATTCGCCTGCCCATCAATCTTGAAAGTTATCGACGACGCCCTTGTGCCTGAGACTACGAACGTGCCACCACTCTCAAGTCGGAACGCCTCGGCGTTGCCGCTAAATCCACTGGTGACCGTTGAGTCGAGGTTTAGAAAGCCGTAGATGTTCCGGTCCTGAGACGGGAGATCTGTTAGCTGTTTGGTCGTCACTACCGTGCCGATGCTTGCGCTTTCCGTTTGCAACAGTGGCGTTGAAGTATCCGTCACAACTACCTGCGCCGAGATATCTCCTGTCTCGAGTTGCACATTCACGCTCTCGCGTCGTCCTACATTCAGGAGGACTTCGTTAACCAGTGCGGTCTTAAAGCCATTAGCCTTCACCGTCACCGAGTAGGCAGCAGGGTTGAGAAACGGCGCCTCGTATCGACCTTCTTCGTTGGTCGTCAAGGTCTGAGTAGTCTTGTTTCCCAGGTTGGTAATGGTGACAGCCGCGCCCGGGACTGCGGCTCCCGTGCTGTCGGTTACGATTCCGAGAATTGAGCCTTTCTCCGATTGCCCGAACAGCAATGCCGGGGAAAACACAACGAGCGAAATACCGAGGAAGCTAAGTTTCAACCTTCTCTTTAAGTTCATGGCAATCTCCTAAAAAGCCCGCAAAGGGGGGTTTTGAATTCCCTGGTGAAATTTTTGCAACGACTCTCGTAGCGGACTAAAAGCAAAGCGATGATGCTCTCGTTTCCTCGCCTGATTAAGTCTGAGAGATCGCTAGCTCTGCCCGTTCAAGCAACGATCTTGATGCACCAGCCGGAAGGTTGGTGCGGTACCCTAGTAACGCTTCTTCTTGACCGCTTCGGAAGTCTTCTTGATTAGGTCCAGGCATCCTTCGCCGAGTGTTACGGCAAGGGCGACGGACAGCACATCGAGCACGCAGAGTTGTGCAATTCTTGAAGTCAATACTTCACCACCCAGGGGAGACTCCGGCGATGCCGTGAGGAGCACCACGTCAGAAACTCTGGTAATCGGCGAGGGACTAAAATTGGTGATGGAGATAGTCGCAGCTCCGGCCTTTCTGGCTGCCGCCAATGCATCGACCACATCTTTAGTGCTGCCGGAATGCGATACGCCAATCGCTACGTCGCCCTTCTTTAGTGACGCCGCTGCCATCGCTTGCAGATGCGCATCTCCATAAGCATCGGCGGTCAGACCGAGTCTCACAAACTTCAACTTAGCGTCCAGTGCCGTGAATGATGAATAGCCAACTCCATAGATGTCGACACGTCCCGCGTCTGCCAGAGCCTTGGCGGCTACCTCGACCATGTGGGGGTCGAGTGCTTTCATCGTGTCGCCCACTGCCTTGATGTTGGTCTGGAAAACCTTTTGTGAAAGGTCGGCAGTAGTGTCGGCGAAGCTTATGTTTTCATGAATGAACTCCACAGGCTCGACGAGGTCTTGTGCCAGCCTTAGCTTGAATTCCTGATAACCCTTATAGCCGAGCGCGCGGCAGAATCTGATTACGGTCGACTCTCCCACCTCGATGTCGCGAGCTGCCTCGGACACAGACATGTTCATAACCTGTTCGGCGTGAGACAAAACATAGTCAGCCACTGCTCTTTCGGCCGGCTTGAACATCTCAATCGCACTTTTGATCCGCAGTAAGCAACCGGCCCTTGCCGGCGCAATATGCCTGGATCTAGACATAGGACCTCTAACTCCCTTGCGAATTCGTTCGCGGGTATATCATTTTTTGATGGGTTCTGGAGTTTTTCTCCACATTCTCTACTTGTGGTGGAGATATACTCCAAGCCAATTCGGAATGTCAACCTTTTTCTGAAAAAGAATCAAGATCTAACGTCCATCACGCGGAGCGATCTCACTGCCACCGTGGCTTTAGCCCGGTGATCAGGGACGGAGGATAAGCATGGAGAACCGTTTGAAGGGTTTTTCTTAGCGCTGGAGCAGAGGAAACCGTTCGAAACGGTCCAAGGTCATTTCGGCACATCTCAATCACCGGGCTGAAGCTGCGGTGTTAATGAGATCGCTCCGCGTGATTCAAGGTGTAGCCCGTTGGGAACTCCCCCTGGCCGGTAAATTCACCATTTACCATTCACCATTACCGCTTCTCCAATGGAACTTTCTGAACCGACTGTAGCTTTTGCTCAATACCGGGAACCGACCGGGTTTGGAATTCCGGCTCCACCGTCTTCGCCAGGACCAGCGCTTTCTCGTATGCCATCCGCGCTTGGTCAGCCTGCCCCATTGCACCCAAAACATCGCCTAACATCATCTGCGTCTGCACTGCATTCGGCGCCAGCGCCAACGCCGCTTGAGCTTCCGCCAGGGCTTGCTCAGGTTGATTCGCCGTCAGATAGTTCTGGGCCTTCTGTATCCGACTTAAAGCTGATGCGAGCGGTACGTCGAAATGGCCATCGAACACAAAGACACCTTGCTGGATCACCGCGGTGGGCACCAGCTGCCTGAATTGTCCATAAGGATCAAGAGACCCGGGACCGAATTCGACGCCTGAGAGGTTGCCCGCGCTGATCAGCACCGGTCCGTCTATCGAGGGTGGAACTTCGATGGGTTCGTTTAGCCAAATTGTGTTTATTGTCGGCAGCGGCTTACACGGTATTCCGTAATAACCCGGTTCAGCTACTCCTTCGGCAAAATAAACAAACCAGCAATCTTTGACTCTACGCTGGTCCAGATACTGCCTGGTCGCCTTTAGCTGCTGTCCCCAGTCGGCATTCGAGTCAGTGAGGTACTTGTATGTTTGCGAGGGTCCTCCCCATAGTTCATTTGAGTAAGCAATATAATTGGGAAACGTTCGCAAGGAAGAACCCGCGTGGATAATCAAAAGGGCTCCGATCAGGTAAGCCCACTTACGATCCTGTCGAATCAGGCGCCAGGCTGCACCTCCAATGAGCACCGAGAGGAAGACATAAACCGGCAGAATGTGGCGCACTCCTATGTTCATCCCAACACTTATTGCCACGACTAAATAAAAAGCCGGCGGGATAACCAGGAACAAAATCTCCCTCCGGCATTTCAGCCGCCGGGTCGCAATCACTACAACAGTCAAAAGCAAGAGGGCCAGAAAGCCGAGCGTTGATTTGATTAAGAAGGCGGCGGGAAAATAAAACCAGACTCCGTGAGCATAAATCTTTCCCAATACGAAACTGGTGTAATAGTCCGCTGTTAACCGCACATCCGCCAGTCCGTAAAGATATGACTCTGGCAAGACACGCCATCGCGCCATCCTGGAAATGATCCAGGTCTCGTGAGGTTTTAGTCCCTGCACATAATCGGTGAGCGGCGGATTCAGCTGCAACCCGTTCGGCCGCGCCGCATAACGGAATCCGTAGAACGACCACAACACCGCCACGGCGATTACGGTAATCGCAACCAGCGAACCGGTAAGCTTGAGTGCCTGCCGGCCAGAGACTTTCGTCAATTCAGTCCCTTTTGTGCTGAGGTAGTAACGAATGGCTTCGCACATCGCTAGCAGTAAAAGAATGGGAAAGACAAGAATCCCGGTATGTTTTACAGCTAGCGCGAGCCCCGCCGATATTCCAACAATCACCATGCGCCAGATTGATGGAGTCTTCACATAGCGGTAGAAAGCGTAAATGCTGGCGAACATGAAACAGGAGAGTCCTGCGTCGGTCGTGACCAGCGCTCCATGGGCCAACAGGTTTGGGTCAAATGCCAGGAGGGTGAGGGCAATAAAGGCTGCACCCGTTCCGAACATCTCCTTTGTGCCCAGAAAGACCAGTAGCGCCAGCAGCAGGGTTAGCGTTGCAGCCGCCATCCGGGTGCGAAGGAGGATCTGGTCCGCATCGTTCTGATAAAGGAAATCCTTGCCACCCAAAAACGCGTCTTCCTTAAAATAGCGATCCTCTAACTTAGGCGTCTTTAGCGGCGACGAGAAGAGCGGGACTGTTGCCAGCAGCTTCAACATTGGTGGATGCTCGGGATTGAGCCCAAAGTCTGCGTGGGTCCAGGATCTATAACCAGCAAAGATATGGTTAGCTTCATCCCAGGTTTGAGATTCCAGCCTTACGGATAACAGCAATTGAAGACCAAGAATTATCAGAAGGCAGACGACCCCAACTGCCTCGAATCCATCGCGCCGGCTTTTTGAACTCGTTAACACGTTACCTCCCGTATTGAATCGATCTTGGGCCCTCGTTGCAGTTTTCCCTGTCGCAGTCGAGTGGTGTGCGCCGGGGTAGTTTCTAGATAATTGGTTTCCGAGCAGCATGACGCCCCTGGTCCTGCGGGCGTAAGTTCTACCATGCGTACTGCACTATGGTAACTCCCGCATCGGGCGCGGCGGAACAAACGTGTCAATGACAATCGCCAATTCATTACTTTACTAGTCACCGGGTTCTCACTCCGTAGGAGTGAAATGTTTATAGCTCAAGAAACCAATTCCCTGCCCTGGCACCGTTCGGAGGAGCGGAACTCACAGGTCCGGTACTCGTCTAGCCACGTTCCGCTCCTCCGAACGGTGCATGGTTTTTCTTCTGACCGGGTCTATAAACATCTCACTCCTACGGAGCGAAACCTGCTGATCGATTTCCTGGGATCTGCGTGTTAATCCATTGCCTATCAAATGAAGTGTCGTATATCGAGTTTCATAAAAACGATCCACGAAATCAGACGAAATCGCACTAAATCATTCGTGTGGCTTCGTGTGATCTAAACACGGTGAGTTATGGTGAGGTCTTTGCCGGAGCGTTGCGAGATATTGGTCGCGCCAAAATTGTGGTCCAAACGACTGCGGGACGACTAGAAACACTGCACGGTTACACCTTCGTGGATGGGTAGAAGGCCGGATCGCAAACGAAAGCTTCGATCCGATAAACTCACACGCCGTTTGGCAAGGAATCGGCGTCCGGCCTGATGTCGAAGCGTTTGCGGAATGGGACGAGTTCAATTTTGAAAACGATCCGGCCCTGGTGGTAGCGCTGAAACTCCTGCCGCGGCAATAGTCTCACTTCACCGAGGCCAGGGCGCGCCAGCAGACCGTGCGGGCGATAAACTTGCTGGCTCGGCTGGCCGAAGGTCTTCTTGCTGGTCCGGGTCTTCTCGATCCTGTCACCTGCGCGAATCTAGAACCTCACGTACTTTTAGCGCCAACGCCTGAGGACCAAAGGGTTTTTGTATGAAGCTAATTCCCTGGTCAAGTACGCCATGATGGACGATTGCGTTCTCAGCGTAGCCTGACATGTAGAGCACGCGCATCTCGGGGTGCATAGGCAGCAATCGATTGACCACTTCACGCCCGCTCATCTCGGGCATAACCACATCGGTCAACAACAGGTGGATTACGTCCTTGTTCTGCTCACAGATCTGACGAGCGGCGCTGCCACTAGCAGCCTCGAGTACCCGGTAGCCGCTTGTCTTCAATACCTCTCGTGCCACCCTGCGCACCATTTCATCATCTTCGACTAGCAGGATTGTCTCATTCCCTTGAGGTAGATCGGACTGTGCTACAGTTCGCTTGTATTCTTCCGCAACCTCGTCGACTCGCGGAAGGTAGATTTTGACGGTCGTGCCTTTGCCCGTTTCGCTGTAGACCCAGATGTTGCCTCCCGATTGCTTTACAATACCGTAAACGGTAGACAGACCCAGTCCACTCCCTTTGCCAACTTCTTTTGTGGTGAAGAAGGGCTCGAAGATATGCTGCTGCGTCTCTGCGTCCATTCCCATTCCAGTGTCACTAACTGCCAGCATGACGTAAGCTCCGGGCACTACAGCAAGGTGTTGCTGCGCGTAAGTCTCGTCCAGGTCTATATTTGCTGTTTCAATAGTCAGTTTTCCGCCCAACGGCATCGCGTCCCGAGCGTTGACTGCTAGATTCACGATGACCTGCTCTATTTGTCCTGGATCCGCCTTCACGTTGCCAAGCTTTGCCTGAAACCTGGTGCGCAACTCTATATCCTCTGCAATCATCCGTCGAAGCATCTTCTCCAGGTCAGCAATTACCGAATTGAGATCGAATACTCGCGGCTGCATCACCTGCTTACGACTGAAAGCAAGTAGCTGCCTCGTTAGCGAAGCGGCCCGGTCGCCTGCCTTCTTGATCTCTTCGAGATTAGGTCGGAGTGGGTTGTCCAGCGGTAAGCGGACAAGCGACAGCTGGCTGTATCCCATGATTGCGGTCAAGAGGTTATTAAAGTCATGAGCGATGCCGCCCGCCAGTTGACCTACAGCCTCAAGTTTCTGGGATTGGTTAAGCTGGGCTTGTAAATCCTTACGCTCGGCCGTTCGCTCTTCCACTCGTCTCTCCAACTCGTCGTGCGCATTCTGAAGTAACTCTTCAGCGTGCTTGCGAGCGGTGACGTCCATGCAAAGCCCGATCATCTGCACCGGCTTCCCCTTGCGATTTCGGATCACTGCTCCTCTGCCCTCCACCCAATGGATCTCGTGGTTGGGCCACACGATGCGATATTCAATTTCATGTTCGGACCCGTCATCGAGGGTGCGTGCGAGCGAGGTTTTGACGAGTTCACGATCGGCTGGATAAACCTGATCGAGAAAAGACTCCTGCGTTCCGCCGAAATCACCAGGCGCCAACCCGTGGATCCTTTCGAGATCAGCCGACCAAAAAATCTTTCCGGTAACGATGTTCCATTCCCAGACACCCATCCGGGCGGCGGTTATGGCAAACCGCAAGCGCTCTTTTTCCTTGTCTAGCTCTTCAGCGACGCGATTGACCTCGATGAGCCGGACCGCTTTCGCGACTAATATTGCGGGTTCATAGGGAATCTCAAGATAATCGTCGGCCCCCTCGTACAGGCCTTCGACGATGGTCTCAGGGTCTTTCTGAACGGCGCTGACCAGCAGAACCGGTGTGGTCGAGAGCATCTCGTTGGCCCGTATCATGTTACACAATTCTATGCCGTCGACCTCGGGCATCACGACGTCGCTGATCACCAGATCGGGCTGGATCTGTTTGGCCAGATCGAAGCCGCTCACGGCGTCGTTGGCCGTTTGCACGGTAAAGCCTGCATGCAGAAGCAGTTTTCTAACGAGTGCTAATTGATCGATGTCATCATCAACAAGAAGAATGCTCGGTGGTTTCTCTACTGAGGTTACGGTCATGGTGAGTCATCCGGGCGAGGCCGATTGCTCTGGTAGCCCAAACTCGTCAGGTAAGTTTGACGTTTGCGTGGACCACGAAATCGGTGTTCGTTATAAGCTTAGACCAAGTGGCGGGTTTGCGCCAGGGCCCTTAGCAATTCTCTGGGCCATGCTTCAGATAGCACGGGCGCAGTTACTAACTTATCCAGAAGAGTTGTTAGGGATTCACTTACCTGAATCGGTTAGAGACGTATTTCGGAGAAGGTTCTGCCGCTCGCCGCGCGCCTGATAAGATCTTCCAGCAGTCTAATTCTGTTCGTATCGATGCTATTCGTTTACGGCGCTCGCCACATCACGGTTGGCCCGTGAACTGCCTGACATATGATTTTTCTTCCGCCGGGGATCGGCCGCCAGCCTCGGTCGAAAAACGTCGGCCGCTGCCGGCTTGCCAAATAGGTAGCCCTGGCCTTCGTCGCACCGCAAGAGCCGCAGAAAACTCTTCTGCTCCTCGGTCTCCACGCCCTCAGCAACCAGCTTCAGCTTCAGGTTGTGCGCCAGAGTGATAATCGCCATTACCAGCGCGGCATCTTTTGGATCGGTGGTCGCTCCCTGAACAAACGAACGATCCAATTTCACTGTATCGATTGGCAGCCGTTTCAGGTAACTGAGCGAAGAATAACCGGTGCCGAAATCATCAATCGCCACCCGCACCCCCAACCTTCGAATTTCAAGCAGAAGGTCCACTGCCAATTCCGAGTTTTCCATGATTGATGTTTCGGTCACCTCCAATTCGAGGCGATGTGGATCTAGTTTGGTCTGATCGAGAATGTTCACAATCCGGTCCAGAAAATTCCGTTGCTGAAATTGCCGTGCGGAAATATTGACCGCCAGGCGCAGGCGGCCGAAGCCGCGGTCTTCCCATTCGCGCGCCTGCGCGCAGGCGGTGCGCAGGACTGTCTCGCCGATTTCAAGGATTAATCCAGTGTCCTCCGCCAGGCCAATAAACTTTGCCGGTGGCAGGATTCCCAACTCCGGATGCTGCCATCGAACCAACGACTCGACGCCAACGATCTCATCCGTGGCAAGATTCAAAACGGGCTGGTAGTAAACGACGAATTCTTCATTCTCCAACGCGCGGCGCAAACTGGTTTCCAGCGCCAGCCGCTTGACCGCCAGGGCGTTCATATCGGCAGCGTAAAACTGATAGTTGTTGCCGCCGCTTTGTTTGGCTCGATAAAGCGCTGCTCCCGCATTCTTCAAGATGCTCGCACTGTCTTCACCATTGGAAGGGAAAAGGCTAATGCCGATGCTTGCCGTGACGTAGACATCCTGCTCGCCCAGGCGAAAGTACGGTTTGAAGGCTTCGCTGATCGCAAGGGAAGTTTCCGTTGCGTCGCTGGCCTGGTCCAGGTGGGTCAATAGCAGAGCGAATTCATCACCCTCAAAGCGCGCAACGGTGTCGCCGGCGCCGATGCAATTTCTCAGCCGATCTGCCGCCTGGCTCAGGACACTCTCTCCGGCTGAATGTCCGAGTATGTCTGTAACCTGCTTGAGACGATCGAGCGAAACCAGTAGCACCGCAAGCTCGTGTTTGTCGCGTTGCGCGATGGCAATTGCCTGAGCACAACGATCCGCAAACAAAGCCCGGTTGGGAAGATCAGTCAGGCGATCGTGATACGCAAGGTGTTCAATTTCAGCCGTGCGCTTTGCTACCAGTTCCTCCAGATGGTTTTCATATTGCCGCTTTTCTTGTAGCAGCTTGTGATGATTAAGCGCGCGGCGGACGGATGCCAGCACGTGACGAATGTCCAGCGGCTTGGTCATATAATCAAACGCGCCGACGCGCAACGCTTCGATGGCGAGGTCGATCGATTGCTGTCCGCTAATCATGATCACCACGGTTTCCAGCGCCTGCTCGAGAATACGCGGGACCAGATTCAAGCCACTGCAGTCGCCCAGGTTGATGTCGCAGATCACCAGGTCAAAACTTCTCGTCTGAAAAACGGCGAGGGCCTCCTCGAATGAACTGGCCACCACACACTCGTGGTCCGAGCTCAACAACTCTCTCACCAGATTCCGTATCTGCTCGTCATCGTCGACGATCAGAATCACCGGCCGCCCGTGCGAATTCTCCGCCATACTTTTACCCAATCAGTGGAGCACCTAACTCTTTCTGCTGCCGTCACTCTCTAAAGCGCGGACCTCGCGACCTCTCTCAGACAGTGCCAGCGGGGATAAAGATTGCAATAACGCTGCCACATTTTCTGACAACGCGCGGGGGCCGGTCAGCACCTTTGCGGCGCATCCAGTACCTCCCTTACTTTCTGGGCCAGAGTGTCCGGCGTGAACGGCTTCTGGATAAAGTTTGCGCTTCCGTCTCCCAGGCCGTGACGCACAATCGCGTCGTCTGTGTAACCAGACATGTAAAGGACGCGCATTTCGGGACGCGACATGGAGAGATGCTCCGCTAATTCTCCACCGCTCATTTGTGGCATAACCACATCGGTCACCAGAAGATCGATCTCACAATCCAAGTTGCAGATTGAGACGGCCTCCACACCATCGCGCGCTTCTAAGACCTGGTAGCCGCACATCTCTAAAATTTGTCGGGACAGCGCCCGCACCGCTTGTTCGTCTTCGACCAATAGAATCTTCTCGGTACCTTGCGGCATTTCGCCGTTCGCTGCTTCCGACCAGGCTGTCTCTCCTTCGTCTTCGCCGTCAACCAGCGGGAGATAGATCCTGAACGTGGAGCCCTGTCCGACCTCGCTTTCTACGGTGATGTATCCACCTGATTGCTTGACGATTCCATACACTGTGGCTAACCCTAATCCCGATCCACTGCCTGTTTCCTTTGTAGTAAAGAAAGGCTCGAAGATCTGCTTTTGGATGTCAGCATCCATTCCGATTCCGGTATCGACCAACGCGAGCATAACGTAAGGGCCCGGCTTCGCCCCCAGATGGTGTCGAACAAACTCCTCGTCTAAGTGGATATTGGCTGTTTCGATTGAGAGTTTGCCACCCCGCGGCATAGCATCCCGCGCGTTGACAGCCAAGTTCATGATGATCTGGGAAATCTGACCGGGATCCGCCTTTATTTGGCCAATCGCGGGATGAAGCACCATGACCAGTTCGATGTCCTCACCGATTAAACGCTGCAGCATCTTCCCCACGTCATTCACAGTGGCGTTAATATCAAGCAGTTTCGGTTGCAAGACTTGCTTGCGGCTAAAGGCGAGGAGCTGGTAAGTCAGCGCGCTGGCACGTTTGCCGGCTTTCCTGATCTCTTCTACCTTCCAGGACACGCCTTCGTCGTCTTCAAAGCTTTTCAAGAGCATTTCGCTGTAGCCGGTGATAACCGTCAGCAGGTTATTAAAGTCGTGGGCGACGCCACCTGCCAGCCGACCCACAGACTCCATTTTCTGGGATTGTCGCAATTGTTCCTCAAGCTGCTTGCGCTCGGTGATGTCTCGGGCCACACCCTGTGTCCCCACTGCCTCGCCGTCGCGGTAGATGGCGCGGCTATTTATCTCCAACGTCAAGCGGTGAAAATCCCGGGTGACAATATCCAACTCATAGACGGTCGCTGGCTGTCCAGCGATCTTGCGCGCCAGCATCTCCCTTGCCAGGTCGAGGTAGTCGGGCGCGACAATATCAGCAAAATTCAAAGTGACGGCTTCCTCACGGCTGTAGCCTGTCAGCTGCTCACCAGCTCGATTGAGCGAAGTGAAGCGACCTGATAGGTCGCTGGTGTAGATAATGTCTCTGGCCCCCTCTACCAGATCACGATAGTTCTCCTCGCTGGCTCTGAGTGTCTCTTCCACGAGCTTTCGCTCAGTGACGTCTCTCACTATTGCCGTGTAGAAAACGTCTTTCCCCGGCATGAGTTTCGAGATCGATACTTCCGCCGGAAACTTCGTGCCATCTTTGCGCCGACCGAAAACCTCGATGTTCTCCCCCGTTTTTTGCGCGGTGTGACGAGACCTGGCAAAACCCCGGGCGTGCTGCCGGTGGACCCCCTGGTAACCCACGGGCAAAATCATATCGAGTGGCTGGCCCAACACTTCTGCCGCGGTGTATCCAAAAATCCTTTCTGCGCCTTGATTAAAAAGATTGATGAGGTGGTCCTGGTCCATCGAGATAATGCCGTCCTCGGCAATATCCAGTATTCCAGTCAGCCGGGCTTCCGAGGCCGATAACACGTCCTCAGCTCGTTTGCGAGCGGTGATATCAACCGCCACGCCCGCTATGTAACCGCGACCAGCAGAATCAGTCAGCGGGAACCGGTAAGTCCACCAATGAAGGTCGGAACCCTCAGGGCCGGGAATAGTCTCTTCACGTTCTACGGTTTGGCCGGTTGCGAGAACGATCTGATCATTTTCGGCCATCTGTCTGGCGATCTCCTCTGGCCACATGTCCAGATCCGTTCGCCCTCGCCAATCTGCCATGCGAAGCTGCTCGAACAACCGATTGGCGTAAACGTAACGTCCGTCTTCGTGCTTTACAAACGCGATGGCTGGGGTATTGTCCATAAACGCCCTGAAGCGATTATCGCTCTCGCTGAGAGCCTGCTCCGTCAATCCGCGCTTCGCGACTTCATTCTCAAGTTCGTCATTCGCGGCCCGCAGTTCTGCGGTGCGTGCGGTCACCCGCCTCTCCAGTTCATCATTGAGATTACTTATTTGCTCTTCTGCCTGCTTCCGTTCGGTGATGTCAATGCAGGAGCCGATATAGCCTGCAAGAGAGTGGTCGGCCATGAAACGCGGCACACCGGTATCGATCACCCACCGATACTCACCATCAAAACGTTGAATACGGTATTCCATTCTGAATTCGCGGCGGGCAGCAAATGCGGAGTTATAGATCTCAAGGCAACGTTGCAAATCATGCTGATGCAATCGTTCGGTCCATCCGTCGCCTAGTTCTTCTTCCAGTGTTCGCCCGGTAAACTCGAGCCAACTTTTATTGGCATAGGTACGACGCTTATTCAGATCGGACATCCAGAGCATAACCGGAGCCGCCTCCGCCATTAAACGGAATCTCTTTTCGCTTTCCCGCAGTGCGTTAGCGGCGCTACCCATTTCAATCAGACGCGCAGCTTTGGCAATGAGCCTCAGCGGATCACATGGTGATTCAAGATAATCGTCCGCGCCCGCCTCCAGACCTTTCAGGACGGTCTCCGTATCCTTACGTAAGGCACTCACCAGCAAGAGTGGGGTCGTAGACAGTTCTGCATCGGATCTAATGAGGCGACAGAGAGTGACGCCGTCAACACCTGGCATTAACACGTCGCTAATCACAAGATCGGGACGTTCTCGGCCCGCAACTTCGAAACCCTCGGAGCCATCGCCGGCGGTTAAGACTTCGTAACCTGCACTGCGAAAGATGGTCCTTAGCAACTCCTGATTGTCAGACGTATCGTCCACAACGAGGACGGTGTGTTCTCTGCGCTGACCAGCCAGGGCGATTCTTCGATTAGTTAACGGCCTAGGAGGGTCAGAATTCACTGTATGCGGCTCAGAATTAGTAGACACCTGTGGGTTGGTATTCATCTTCGAGTCCTTTCGAGGCAAAACCCTATGCCGCTGAACATTCGTAGGCAGCGGTGGCGCTCAGGACGGCTACGCAACAGGCGAAACGAGGAAGGAGGTTCGCCGACGATTGCAGGGTATTTCATAGTGGTTGAGGAATTCTTGAGAGTTTTAACACTTGCCGAGGCCGCTGAGTGAGCCCTAAAAAACTAGGGATTTTTACGATCCGCGGGTTTAACGTGGGGGCCGTAGGTGAGGTGGCCCAGAGACAGACCTTAAAACCGTTTTGAAAACGGGCAAATACGGCATCCGTTTCTGACGGGCCAGTTCGCGCTAGTGACCTTGATGGTTGGGATTCCCTAAACTAACATCTTCGGCTGTGCCCGAATCTCTGGTGGACATCTCTAGCCGGATCAGCGTGAACGGGGACTCCGCGCTGAAGACCGGAAAGTTCTACGCTATCTATGACGGCTACTTTGCTGAGTTTCGCGACAAACCAATCAGAATGCTTGAGATGGGCGTCTATACCGGGACGTCGTTGAAAGTGTGGGCTTCCTATTTCACCCGCGGGACGATCATCGGCCTGGACCTGGAAAGGAAAGCAGACTTCTCCGGTTACCCCAACATTGTTTTCGAACAAGGAGATCAAACCGATATAGCGCGCTTAAGGACGATCGCTCACGGCGGGCTCGATATAGTTCTTGATGATTGCTCACATATTGGCGAGAACGCCATGACCTCATACACAACGCTCTTCCCGTACCTGAATTCCGGGGGCCTTTACATCATTGAGGACTGGGGTACCGGCTACTTGAAAGACTGGCCTGACGGGAAACTTCCCGAGAGCGCAAGGCCGGTAATAGCCGGCAATCGCATTCTTAGTCACGATTTTGGTATGGCGGGTTTTGTAAAGTCTTTGGTAGATGAAGCGGCGGGCGACTCCATCTCATTCGCCCACTTCTACAAGCAGACTGTCATCCTGCGGAAAGCCTAACGATCCGATTCCACCGGAAGATTTACGCGACGGGCTTCGCGTCTAGCGACCTGACTTATTAAATGGGTATCTTAGTCGGCGGCATTCCGGTTTATAGCAATGGGCGCTTCAAAATCAAAACCAACCGTCGACTTTCAACAGATAGTCGATCTCATTCCGCAAACAATCACGGTCCTGGACGCGCACGGGACTATCATTTATGCCAATCAGGCAGTCCTGGATTACACGGGCCTTACCGTTGCCGACGTGATGAAGCCCGATTTTCGCGATCGCGTCTTTCATCGCGAAGATGTCGAGCGGTTGCGCGAGGAGCGAAAGCAGGCGCTATTGCGCGGCAAGCCATTCGAAAATGAGCAACGGGCGCGAGGAAAAGACGGGAAGTACCGATGGTTTCTCATTCGTTACAAACCTCTACTGGATGAGACCGGCCAGCCGCTGTGTTGGTACGCCAGCGGGACCGACATCGATGACCTCAAGCGCGCTGAAGCTAAGCTGCGATATGACGAGCGAGAGCTAAGACAATTAGTGGATTCCCTGCCCCAGCACGTCCTCGTGCTCGACGCTAACGGATCTATTCTTCAGGTGAACCGGATGATGCTCGATTATCTGGGCCGCACGATTGAAGAAATGCAGAGCCCGAGCGACGAGCGAATCAAAAGAGATCTTCACCCGGAGGACTTGGAGAGAGTTCAAGTCGAACGAAGCACCGGCTTATCACGCCGGGTCCCATTTGAGATCGAAAAACGCTCACTGGGTAAAGACGGCCAGTTTCGCTGGTTCCTCTTTCGGTATAAACCACTCCTTGAAGAAAAGGGACAAGTAAGTAAATGGTTCGTTACGGCCACGGACATCGACGATCGCAAACAAGCGGAAGATCGAATTCGCAATGAAACGTTCGCCTTACGCGAGGAGATTGATCGTACGTCGATGTCGGAGGAGATCGTCGGGTCATCGGCAGCGCTCCGACGAGTGCTGGCGCAAGTTGACAAGGTAGCGCCAACAGATTCGACCGTGCTTATTTTCGGTGAAACGGGCACTGGCAAAGAACTGATTGCGCGCTCGATTCATAAGCGCTCAAGACGAGCGGAGCGAGCCTTCATCGCCGTGAATTGTGCCGCCATCCCGCAGTCGCTCATCGCCTCAGAATTATTTGGTCACGAGAAGGGTGCCTTCACCGGCGCTGCCCAGCGGAGACTCGGTCGTTTCGAATCTGCGGATGGTGGCACAATCTTTTTGGATGAAATTGGCGAACTGCCACTTGAAACTCAGATCGCTCTGTTGCGAGTGCTCCAGGACAAGAAGATCGAGCGAGTGGGGAGTAGCCAATCCATCTCAGTCGACATTCGGGTCCTCGCGGCAACTAATCGTGATCTCAAGGCAGCGATTGCTGCGGGTAGCTTTCGCCAGGATCTCTTTTATCGATTGAATGTAGTCCCCATTGAGATTCCTTCGTTGCGTGAGCGAAAGGACGACATTCCGCTATTGGTTGAATACCTGATCGATCGTTACGCTCAAGTGACGAGTAAGAAGATCACGAACATTGAACGAAGGACGCTGGAGCTGTTTGAAGCTTACGACTGGCCCGGCAACATTCGTGAACTCCAGAACGTTGTCGAGCGTGCGGTGATCTTAAGTGACGGGGAAACCTTTGCAGTTGACGACTCCTGGTTTGTAAAAGGATCGAAAGAGTCAATTGGTCCAACGATCCCGTTTACGTATGAAGTGGCCCAACACGAGAAGGAATTGATTGAGGCAGCGTTGAAAGAATCGAATGGTCGAATATCAGGTCCATCCGGCGCAGCTGCCAGACTTGGAATCCCGCGACAGACTCTTGACTCAAGAATCAAGGCATTGGCTATTGATAAGTATCGCTTCAGAGACCGGTAGTCCCTGTACCTTCTCCCTTGTCCCTACGTCTCGAGGAGCGTGCCAAGCATCTCTGGCCACCGTTTCTCGTAGTCGCTGTCCCGTTGGAGTCCACATTTCAGCACAGCTTGAATTCGCTGCTGTGCTTCAGGCCATGTCAGCGCGGTTGTAAAGGAGTTGAAGGCGTCGAGGAGGTCGTCGGCGGATGGCAACGAGACTTGATTAATAAGGTTCTTCGCCGCCGCGATCGCACCCCGGTCAAAAGATGCAATCCGGCGCGCCAGCGCGTCGACGAAGCCGTCAAGCTCCGCGTCTGGAAGTGCACGGTTGACGTATCCGTATCGTTCCGCGGTATCCCCATCGAAGTCGTTCGCGCCGAGCACGATTTCAAGCGCGCGACCGCGGCCGACCAGGTGAGGGAGCCGTTCTGCACCGCCGCCGCCAGGATGCACTCCCACCCCAACTTCGGGTTGACCCAGGCGCGTGTTCTCGCGCGACGCGAAGCGCATGTCGCAGGCCAGGACGAACTCGCTGCTCGCGCCCCGGACGCAGCCCCGGATCTTTGCGATGCTCACTACCGGGGACTTGGTGAGACGGACGAATGTGTCCATCAGGATTGGGAAGCCGGAAGGCCCGACCGCTGTGGTGATGTTCCCAATCTTGCCCGTCAAATCAAAATGCGCCAGGTAGAAGTCAGGGTTCGCGCTTTCGAACACCACCACACGTAGGCTCGGGCTGGCATCCATTTGAGCCAGCAGTTCCTGGAGGCCTTCGAAGATGGTGGCGTCTACGATGTTGAAAGGCGGATAATCGAATACGACCCTCCAATACTCAGACGTTTCCTCAATGACCCGCACTGGCGCGGTTGATTTAGTTTCAGTCATGGTTCCGCTCCTTAGATCTCGAATGAGCGGGACGGCGAGGTGATCTTCTTCTCTTCATAGGAACGCATCCGCGCAAGCCCAGCTTCAGAGATACACAATTTCAAAAAAAAGGTTTCGTTCGAGCGCCAATCCCTGCGCCAGCGGCGTCTCGGTGGCATTGCGGACGAGCCGCTTGATGTACGCAAGCGATTCCGGCGTATGCGAAGACAGGCGCCGTGCGATCTCCATCGCGCGATCGAGGGCCTTGCCGCTGACGGTTTCGTGGACCAAACCCTTTCTTTCGGCTTCACGCGGACTGAGTGCCTTACCCATGAGAATGTGCATGAGCGCGGCTGGCGTTCCGATGGTGCGCGGCAGCCTTTGAGTGCCGCCGGCGCCGGGAAGGAGACCAAGCTCCGCCTCCGGCAATCCGATCAGGTATTTGCCGTCCTCAGCGATACGAAGATCGCAAGCTAGTGCGAACTCGAAAGCGCCGGCCAGGGCTGTGCCGGAAATAGCGGCGATTACTGGTTTTGGCATGCTCTCGCATAGCGCCATCGCCTTGTCGAAGAAGCCCCCATTGTAGGTCGCGTTTTCGGGCCACTGGCGGCCGGAAGCGCGCAGGGACTCGGCGATCTCGATAAGCGCAGGAATATTAAAATGGCGATTGAAATAACCGGGCGCGCCTCCAGTCACGACGACCACACGAACGTTAGGGTCGCCCGCGAATCCGTCCAGCGTTTCCGTGAGCGCGTCGCCCATCTCAGCATCGAAATAGATGCGCTTTGAGCTGCCCAGTGTAACGACCGCAATTCCATCGGCCACTCCTGCCGTCAGAACATCGGCGTTCATCATGTCCTCCTGAGTTGTTGACGCGTTTTACGCAGCTGTGGCTCGCGCTTGAACCGCCTGTGCGGCTGTACGGATTACATCGATTACCCGTTCCGGTTGGGAGAGCATCGGCACGTGACTGCTCTCAAGCTCATAGGTGGTGGCACCCATGCGTTTGGCGAAGAAGCGCTCCAGGTCAGGCTGGACGGTGCGGTCGTTTTTGCCAACGATGTACCAGCTCGGCTTCGACTTCCAAGCAGTTCCTCCGACTTTCGCCTCGAACAGGTCGGGTTTGGGGACGCCCTGAGCTGCCCACACGAGCTTCTGCTCCTGTTCCGAAAGGTCTCCGCAGAAATACTTCGTGCCCGCCGGACGGAGCCAGATACGTCCATCCACGACTTCGATGTGGGAGAAGACGTCAGTCTTCGGGAAATTAGACTGCTGCGTCTGAGAGGTTTCATCGGCGTCTGGAGCGAGCGCGCAGATATAAATCAGCCCGGCAACGCGATCGTCGGTTCCGGCGCCGGTGATGACGCTTCCGCCGTAGGAGTGGCCGACGAGGATAACGGGGCTGCTGACCCGGCCCATCGTTGCTTTCACTAAGGCGACGTCCTCGGCCGTTGTGTTGAGGCCGTACTGCGCTGCAATACACTCATACCCCTCCGCCTGAAGGGGAACGATCAGCTTGCTAAAGCACGA
>Ga0070697_100000730_pt1 | contig 24528 bp, 20 predicted proteins | sample KBSK1501metaG_FD_65475 | JGI IMG/M metagenome (GOLD analysis project Ga0070697, IMG submission 65475) | Corn, switchgrass and miscanthus rhizosphere microbial communities from Kellogg Biological Station, Michigan, USA - KBS K1-50-1 metaG | ecosystem: Host-associated > Plants > Roots >...
GGATCCTGGGTGGGGGCTGATTCCGGTCGGCCAGGGTAGGTCAGCCGGTGCCCGGCGTTAGGTTACAGACAGTGACTAATAGGCGTTCGCGCCGCGTGCGATATCCGCCGTTAGGCGCTGCGATCAGGGGGGAGTTGTCTAGCGTCGTGGACGCGCATATCCGGTTATTTTGCCGGGTTGGCGGGGTGGCGAAGGCGCCGGTGACGGCGGCCGTTCAGCGGTGATCAAGCGCGAGCGCCAAGGACAGGGCGGCAGGTCAGGCCCGCACGCGGGATTGTGGTACGGCGCACGTCTAGAGATTGACAGCTGGCAGCGGGCCATGTGGGCTGGCGTGGTGCGATGATCGGAACTATGGGGTCCGGTGCCGGAGCGGGCGCCGTTGCCGGCGGCGCCGCTGGTCGTGGTGCGGGTGTCGTTTCGCGTCCCCGGCTGTTCGGGCGGCTCGCGGCGCAGGCCCGGGTGAGTGTGGTGTCGGCGCCGCCGGGCAGCGGCAAGACGGTGCTGCTGCGGTCCTGGATCAGCTGGGCGGGTGTGGCGGGCAGCGCCGCGTGGGTGCCGGCCGGGCGCGGCGAACGTGATCCGCAGCGGTTCTGGCTGTTGGTCCTGGCCGCGCTGCGGCAGACCGCGGCGGGATCGGCGCTGGTCCGCGAACTGACGGCGGCGCCGGACCTGGACGGCTGGGTGATCACCGAGCGGCTGCTGGCGGATCTGGCGCCGCTGGCTGACCCGTTGTGGCTGGTGGTCGACGACGTGCACGAGCTGAGCCCGGAGGCGCTGCGGCAGCTGGAGCTGCTGATCCTGCGGGCCCCGCCGGGGCTGCGGTTCGTGCTGGCCGCCCGGCATGACGTGCGGCTGGGGCTGCACCGGCTGCGCCTGGAGGGCGAGCTGGCCGAGGTCCGCGAGCCGGATCTTCGGTTCACCGTGGCCGAGGCGGCCGAGCTGTTCGACGCGGCCGGGGTGGACCTGCCGGAGGTGGCGCCGCTGGTGGAGCGGACCGAGGGGTGGGCGGCCGGGCTGCGGCTGGCGGCGCTGTCGCTGGCCGGGCACCCGGACCCGGGGCGGCTGGCGGCCGAGTTCTCCGGCACCGAGCGGACGGTGGCCGAATACCTTTTGGCCGAGGTGCTGGACCGGCAAAACGAGCAGGTGCGGCGGCTGCTGCTGCGCACCTCCATCCTGGAGCGGATCAACGGCGAGCTGGCCCGCCTGCTAACCGGCGACAGCGGCAGCGAGCGGGTGCTGCAGGACCTGGAGGCCGCGAACGCGTTCGTGGTGGCGCTGGACGCAGGGCGGTCGTGGTTCCGCTACCACCACCTGTTCGCCGACCTGCTGCAGCTGGAGCTGCGCCGCACCGAGCCGGACCAGGTCGCCGGGCTGCACCGGGCCGCCGCGAGGTGGTTCGCCGGGCACGGGTACCCGGTGGAGGCGGTCCGGCACGCCCAGGCGGCGCAGGACTGGGGGCTGGCCGCCGAGCAGCTCGCCGACCACTGGCCCGGGCTGTATCTGGACGGCCAGGCCGCCGTCATCCACGAGCTGATCGCCGGGTTCCCCGCCGAGCAGCTCGTCGCGGATGCGGAGCTGGCGGCGGTGGCCGCAGGGGATGAGCTGGCCCGCGGGTCGCTGGAGGCGGCCGAGCGATACCTGGCACGGGCAGAACGGGCGCCGACGCTGCCCGGCCGGCAGGGGCAGGCGCAGCTGCTAGTGGGGATCGTCCGGCTGCTGCTGGCCCGCCAGCGTGGGGATCGGTTGGTGGCGGCCGAGGAGGCGCAGCGGCTGCACGCCGCGGCCGAGGCGACGCAGGCGACGCGGCCTGGCCTGGGCGACGAGCTGCGTGCGTTGGCGCTGATCAGCCTGGGCAGCATCGAGTTGTGGGTCGCCCGGGTCGTGGAGGCCGAGCGGAACCTGGAGCAGGGCGTGGCGTTGGCCCGCCGGATCGGGCGGCCCTACCTCGAGTTCACCGGACTCGCCTATCAGGCGGCGATAGAGACTTTCCGGTCGTATGCCCTGGCGGTGGAACGCGGCAGACAGGCGGCCGAGCTGGCCCGGCGGCACGGCTGGACCGACGAACCGGCCGCCGGCCTGGCGAGCCTGCTAGTCGGAGGCGTGCTGACCTGGCAGGGACGGCTGGAGGAGGCCGAACCCTGGATCCAGCGCGCCGAACGCACCCTCAGAGCCGAAGCCGAGCCGACAGTGGGACTGGCGATCCACCACGCCCGTGGAGAGCTGGAGCTGGCGCGCGGGCGGGACGCGGACGCGCTCGCCGCCTTCCAGGCCGCCGACCGGCTGGCGGGGCGCCTCGCCGAACCGAACCTGATGGTCGATGGGAACCGGTCATTTCTCGTGCGCACCCTGGTCCGCCTCGGTGAGAGCGAACGCGCCGAGCAGGCCCTGGCCGCACTCGGCGAGCAGGACCGCGACGGCGCCGAGATACGCATTGGCGTGGCGACGCTGCGGCTCGCCCAGGACGACCCCCACGCGGCGATCGCCGCGCTCGCGCCGGTCCTGGACGGCTCCGCGCCGATACCCTGGCCGGCCTGGCTGGCTCAGGCGTTCCTGCTCGAGGCGATCGCCCGGGACGCGCTCGGTGATTCCCCCGCCGCCGCAAGCGCCCTGGAGCGTGTGCTCGACCTGGCCGAACCCGACGGGATGCTGACCGTGTTCTTGCTGCACCCGGCGCCGGGCCTGCTGCAGCGCCAGGCCCGGCAGCGCACCGCGCACGCCGCCCTGATCGCCGACATCCTCAGCTTGCTCGCCGGGCGCAAGCTCGCCCCGCCGCCGGCCGGGCCGCCGCCGCCGCTGGAGCCGCTGAGCGACAGCGAGATCCGGGTGCTGCGCTACCTGCCGACCAACCTGTCGGGGCCGGAGATCGCCAGCGAGCTGTACGTCTCGCACAACACGGTCAGGACCCACATCACCCACCTGTACGGCAAGCTCGGCACGCACACCCGGGCCGAGGCCGTCGCCCGCGCCCGGGCCCTCGGCCTGCTGGCCCCCTCCCCGCTGCCGGCCAAGGCCACGCGTCCTGGCTGACGGCGGGCAGGGTCTGGACGGCGGGATTTCCGGGCCTCACGCCAGGTTGCCGTTAACGGATGTGTCACGAGCCCCGGCGCCGGCTTCTGACTGCAGAAGTCAAGGCGGAACTTCGCCGAGAGGAAAGCGCCTCGCCTGCCCAGACGGTGTCCGTTGCGGAAAGTGAACACCCGCCGAGCGGGCCGGACGGGACATTCGGCGCTGCCGAGTATGCGGGCCGGGGCGGGTGAGTTGGTCTGTATTCTGTGGGCTCCCGAACCGTTTCTGAGCAGGTGCCTCAGCGGTATCGCTTTCTCAGGAAGTTATGAGCGCTGTGCACAGTGACAGGATGGCCAGCATCTGCAGCCCGGAACGTGGGGTGATGACGCTGTCCCATCGCCGTTGAAGTAGCCGGGCGTCAGCCGGAGTTTCGTCTCGTTGAGATGCTGCCGTAAGGCGGGAGTTGATCGGCGCGCTGATCCGAGCGTAAATGATGAGCCAGCACGCCAATGCGACCACCGCGATGGCGCCAGCGACAGTCGCGGCCAGGTGCCCGGCCCACGCGACCACCACAGTTCCCAGTATGGTGGCGACGAGTCCGGCGACGCCTGGCACGCGCAGCCTCCGGTCCCCGAAGTCGTGTACTCGGCCCATGATGGACACAAGGGTCCGGTCGTCCACGAGGGCCAGTGCAGGACGCAGAACGATCGCCGAGAATACGTCTGTGCCGTAAATGATCCCGCAGGCAAGCACGGACGTCGCGATGAGCACCTGGCCGAGCGCTGTCACGTCGTGCTCTCGGTATCTCCGAGGTTGAACGCGGGAATCACGCCGATCTGCTGGAAGAGTTCGAGGTAGTTGAGCTCGTCCCAGTGTTCTACGAACTCGCCGTTCTCGGTTCGCCAGATGTCGATGGAACGCATCTCGATCGGGTTCCCGGTCGGAGGTATTCCGTAGAGAGGACCAGAGTGAGTGCCTCGGTAGGTGAATCGTCCGACGACGCGATCTCCGGCCACCACTAGATCGTCCATTGTCGCTTTGATGTCTGGAAATGCCGTGAAGAAGCTCGACCAGAAGGCGCGGTTGGCTTCTCGTCCGTCTTCCACGAATGCGTTGTGGTTGATGTAGTTGACAGCCAGATAGCCGTCGGCGGCATCGGGATCGTGGTCGTTCAACCCCTTTAGGTAACGCGCTGCAAGCGTGCGTCCATCAGTTTGGGTGTCTGTCATGGTGGTTCTCCTTTTGATTGTCGGAGATCGAGGCCCGACCGTTACCAGGGCCTCTCCGATGGTTGTTGGCGTCATGGGCTTGCCGGGCAGCAGGCCGCGCGTGTGGTGTTCCAGCGGTGACGACGATCTCCTCCTCCGGTGCTGGCTGGCCGGCCTGGGGCCAGGCTGCCGCCCGGCTGCGTGAGCGGGCATCACGCAACCGATGCGATTGAGGCCGCTTGCGGGATGGGCGACGACGCGGTGTTGCACGGCAGGCCGGTGCGCACCTGGGCTGCTGGCCCGAGGGCGGCTACCCGGTACTGGCAAGGCGGCATCCGGCCCGGCGAACCAGCCCACCGGCATCGTTGCTGCGGTGGAGCTCACCAGCTACAAGGTGCCCGGCAGGCGTGAGCGCGGTGCCGGGATCCGCGGTCGGCACCACGACGGCCTGCGCTCGCTGAGGACGGACGGCCAGTGGCCCGGGGCGGGGGCGTCAGACCGGTGGCAGGCGGCGGACTTCGAGCAGCTCGAGCCCGAGCGCCTCGATCTGCGCGAGCACGCCATACAGCGCGGCGCGGTCGGGGAGCGGCCCGGTCAGCACGGTGTCGCCACCGCTGGCCTGAGCCTGCAGGGCAGGGAACGCGGAGCATATCGTCTCGCCCAGGCGGCCGCGGACACGGATGCGGTACCGGTACGACGGCCGATCAGCGCGGGCACCGGTCACGTTCTCACCACGCACGCGGTGAACCGGCCTGCCGGCGGTTCCACGGTTATAGGGACCTGCACGGGTGCCCCCTCCTGCTTAAGCGGATCCTCACCGCGAGCCGCGGCGCCGGCCGGTGAGCGGCCGGCGCACGATCGAGGTGATCTCCTGCACGATCAGCGCCCCTCGCTGGAAGACATGACCAGGCCCAGAGCGCGGCGGGTAGCGCCGCGTGGATGCGCTCCACAGCAGGCAGGCCGTACACGGCCGTTGCCATGCCGTAGCCGGTCAGCCCGCCGTCCTCGCGCATCGGACTGCTTCTCCGGCTTGCGTTGAACTCCTTGCCCTCTCCTCGTGGCTGCTGGCTGCGAGCCTCGCCCCGGTCTGCGTGAAATGCCATCACGCAAGCTGCGTGATTGCCTGCCGCATCCGCGCGTCGGCCGGCGCCATCCTCGCCGCTGCCCTGATCGCAAGCGACAGCCTCCGGCCCTCACCCGCAGCACGCTGCGTTACGGCCATCCGGGCCGTCGGCTGACGCATCACCGACCAGGAACCAAGAAAGGAGCCACATGACGATCGGCACCACCAGCCGGACGGCACACCTGCTCGCGTTCATGAAGAAGGGCGCGACGTACATCCGGGTCCTCCGGGCACCCGCAAGGCGCCCGGGGCCCTTGTCGCGGCTGCTGTCGCGCTCCTTGGCCGTCTGCGCGGATCACGCAGCATGCGTGACGCCAGCTCACCCCGTCAGGCAAGAAGCTCAGGAAGGCGCACAGCGCAACCGAGCACATCAGCCGAGGAGGCTGACATGACCGAGTTTCTCGATGTTCCGGGCGGGCGGATCGCCTACGACGTGGACGGCAGCGGCCCGCTGATGGTGCTCTCGCACGGCATCGGCGACCGCCGGCAGGCCTACCAGCTCCTGGCCCCGATGCTGGCCCAGGCCGGCTACCGGGTGGCGAACGCGGATCTGCGCGGGCACGGCGAGTCCAGCCTGGGCTGGGCGTCCATCACCCGCACCGACGTCGCCGGCGACCTGGCCGCGCTGATCGGCCATCTGGGCGGGCCCGCGGTCATCGTCGGGCACTCCATCTCGGGCGGGGCCGCGACCATCGCCGCGGCGACGCGGCCGGAGCAGGTCAGCGGGGTCGTCGAGATCAACCCATTCACCAGGAAATCAAAGCCCGACCTGGGCGGGCTGCTGCGGGTCCGCCGCTACCGCCGGTGCGCCTTCCTGCTGACCGGGACGCAGGTGTTCCGCAGCCTGCGTCTGTGGCTGCGCTACCTCGACCTGGCCTACCCGGCCAGGCCCGCCGACTACGCCGGCTACGTGGCCGCGCTGGCCGCCAGGCTGCGTGAGCCCGGCCGGATGGCGGAGTTCATGAAGACCTTCAGGTCCACGCCCGCCGACGCCGGCGCTCAGCTGCCCAACGTCAGGTGCCCGGCCCTGGTCATCATGGGCACGCTGGACCCCGACTTCGCCAACGCTAGGGCCGAGGGCGAGGCGATCGTGGCGGCCATGCCGGCCGGGGTGGGCACGGGCGCGATGGTCGACGGCGCCGGGCACTACCCGCACGCGCAGTGCCCCGAGGCGGTGGCCGAACTGGTGATTCCGTTCCTCAAGGAGCACGCCGGTGCCTAGAGGGGGGCTGACCCGCCATGACGTCGCGCGGGCCGCAGCCAGCTTGCCCGGCGAAACCGGCTACCTCGCTGTCACGATCGACCTGCTCGCCGAGCGCTCGGCGTCCGCGCCCCGTCCCTCCCAGCCGGCGCCGTCAGATCCCACAACCCGAACAGGTCAGTGCCCCCGACGCCACGCTCAGCCAGCGGGATGCCCCGCTCGGCCAGCAACCTGCCAGCCGCCCGCTGTTCCCACGGCGACCGGCACCTGCGGAACACCATCCCCGCTGCCTCGGGCGGCAGGGCTCGGGTCATCGCGGCTCCCACGGTCAGATCTTTCCCCGCATCCTGCCCCGCCGGCTTGGCGCCGGCTTGGCAGCGCGGCACCGCACCCGCGCCAAGCCGACGCCGAGCGTCCGCCAAGTCCCCCGCAGGCTGGCAGTGTCCCGCCCGTATCCCCAAGTCGGCGCTGCGAAGGAAAGAAAGAAGGAAACAATGAACGCTACGGACATCACTGCCGGCCGCGGCCTGGAAGCCCTGCGGACGGCTATCGCGGGCCAGGTTTTCGTCCCGGGCGAGGACGGCTATGACCAGGCGCGCCAGGCGTGGAACCTGGCTGTCGACCAGCGGCCCGCCGTGGTCGTGGAGGCCGGGTCGGCCGCCGACGTGGCCCAGGCGGTCCGGTACGCCCGCGGCCACGGGATCCGGATCGCCCCGCAAGGCACCGGCCACGGCGCCGGACCGCTCGAACCGCTGGACGGCGCGATGCTGCTCCGGACGACGCGGATGCGCCGGGTCAGCATTGACCCGGCCGCCCGCACCGCCCGTGCCGAGGCCGGCGCGGTGTGGCAGGACGTGACCGTCCCGGCCGCCCAGCACGGCCTGGCCGCGCTCGCGGGCTCCTCCCCGACCGTGGGCGTGACCGGGTACACCCTCGGCGGCGGGCTCGGCTGGCTGGCCCGCCGCTACGGGCTGGCCGCCAGCAGCGTCACCGCGGCCGAGCTGGTCACCCCGGACGGCGACCTGGTCCGCGCCGACGCCGACCATGAGCCGGACCTGTTCTGGGCCGTGCGCGGCGGCGGCGGCATCGGCGTAGTGACCGCGCTGGAGATGCGGCTTTACCCGGTCGGCGAGCTGTACGCCGGGGACCTGTTCTTCCCGATCCAGCGCGCCGCGGAGGTGCTGCACGCCTGGCGCGCGTGGACCGACACGGTGCCGGACGAGGTCTCCTCCCAGGGCCGCCTGGTGCGGCTGCCGCCGGCGCCGCAGCTCCCCGGACCGCTGCGCGGCCGGGCCTTCGTCAAGGTCGAGGCCGCCTACCTCGGCGACGCGGGCACCGGCGCGGAGCTGACCCAGCCGCTGCGCCGGCTCGGCCCGGAACTCGACACCTTCGCGACCATCCCGCCCCCCGCGCTCAGCCAGCTCCACATGGACCCCGACCAGCCGGTGCCCTTTCAAGGGGCCGGCGCGTTCCTGTCCGACTTCCCCGCCGCCGCGATCGACGCCCTGGTCGGGCTGGCCGGCCCGGACGCCGGCACGCTGCTGGCCTCCGTCGAGGTCGGGCACCTGGGCGGCGCGCTGGCCCGCCCCGCCCCCAGCGGTGGCGCCCAGCCCGGCATCGACGCGAACTACCTGCTGACCGCCGTGGGCGCCATCCCGGCACCCGGCCTGGCCGGCCCGGTCCGCGCGCACGTACAAGCGGTCAAGGACGCTCTCGCCCCCTGGCACGCCGGCTACGACTACTACAACTTCGCAGAGACCCCGGCCGCGGCCAGCGCGGTCCTTCCGCCCGCCTCCTACCGCCGCCTGCAACAGATCAAAGCCGCCCACGACCCCGGCCAGGCCATCATCTCCGCGCACCCCGTCCAGCCGGCCCGGCCCTGACATGACGCACCGAAACGCCGACCGCCATGAGCCGCGGAACCCGGGCGACGCGACGATCATCCGCCTGCTCGCCCGGCGAGCCATGGCCGCCCCGCGACGACACCGGCCACCTGGAGGCCACCTGACTTCCAGCCCTGGGTGCCTGCGAGGGCATGGCGGCGGGCAGGGCCTAGTGGTCGGGGTCGATGGCGCGGATGATGCGCCGGCCGATCTCGCGCAGCTGCCGGGACTGGGTCTTGGTCAGCGGGTCGAGGACCAGGCGGCGGACTTCCTGGACGTGGCCGGGCGCGGCCTGGGTCACCTTCGCCTGGCCCTGGCCGGTCAGGGTCGCCAGGGTGTAACGGCCGTCGGCCGGGTCGGGGGTGCGGCGCACCCAGCCGCGCTGTTCCAGCCGGGCAACGACCTGGGACAGGCGCGGCAGCGAGCCCTCGGCCTGCGTCGCCAGCGCGCTCATCCGCAGGGTGCGGCCGGGCGCCTCGGACAGCAGGGCCAGCACCTGGTACTCGAAGTGGCTGATCCCGGCGTCGCGGCGCAGCTGCGCATCGAGCGCGGCCGGCAGCCTGATCAGCGTGTTGGCCAGGGCGCGCCAGGCCTGCGTTTCCTCGGGGTCGAGCCAGCGGGGCTCCTCGGTGGCGTCCATGAGGACAGCATAACTTAACGGTTGAAGTAACCCGGCAGCCTGATGACTTGCATCATGAAGTGATGCGGAGATACCGTCAGTTAACGCTTTAAGTCAGTAGCACCCGAAGGAGAGGCATAGCCATGACCCAGCACCAGCGCGAGGTGATGACCCAAGAAGCCGGCACGTCTGAGCCGGCCGCAGGACCGGATGCGCCCGGCGGCACGCCCTATCCGGACATCGCCGACACCTCGCACGCGACCGCCGCGGCCGCCGCGTTCTTCCGCTCGTTCTTCACCGCGAAGACCCGCAAGGACATCGAGGCCACGCACGCGCACTTCCATCCCGGCAAGACCGTCTACTTCGACGCTACCCTGGGCTGGGCCCTGCCGGCCAACGCCGACGTGCGGAAAATGTGGGAGCAGTACATGCCCCAGTGGCCAGCCGGGGCGAAGTCCTACCCGACCCGGATTCTCGGCGACATGACCAGCGCCGTGGTGTTCACGACCGACACGCCGGAACTGTTCGGCGGGGAGATCCGCACGATCAGCATCGCCGACCTGGAGGACGGCAGGATTGTCCGCTTGGTGGACTACTGGGACGGCCGCGGGTTCGGCGCCGAGCTCGCCGGGTCGCTGCGCGTGCCCGCGGATTCCTACCCGCACGACCTCGGCGCGAGCACGGTGACCAGCCGCCCAGGGCCGATCGCGACAGCAGCCGCCGAGCTGTCTGCCGCGTTCGCGGCCGGCGACCCCGACCGCGCCGGGCAGCTGTTCAGCTACGACGCGGTCTTTGAGGACATGGCGCTGCGGGCCCAGCTGCGCGGCCAGGCGGCCATCGTGCGCTACCTGCGGCGCTCCCTGCCCGGCCTGCCCTACGCCCGGGCATCGGTCCGGCACGTGGCCGGCGCCGGCCAAGGCGGCGGATACGAATGGCGCGCAGACGGCCAGCCCGTCGCCGTCGGCGCGGCCGCGCTCGAGCTCAGCCAGGACGGCACGATCACCAAGTTCACCATCATCTGGGACGGCTCCCTGCTCGACGACCGGGCCATCACCGCGCTCGCCGCCGACGCGGTCGACAGGTGACCCTCCGCGCTCAACCGGACGGCGCTTAGACAGTCAGGTGGCGCTCGCCGGAGACGGTTCCATCGAGCGCGGTCGTCCATCAATGAACCCACCGGAAGGAAGCAAAATGACCACCACCGTCAATCTGAGTTTCGCAGCCCTGACCATCGACTCCGCCGATCCCGCCGCTCTGGCGGACTTCTGGGGGAAGGTCCTCGGCCGCCCGGTCAGCCCGGGCGCGGTCGCCGGGGACATGGCGGTCGACGCCACCGGCGCCGACAGCGGCCCTTGGATGATTCTCCACCATCCCCCCGAGCCCGGGACGGCCAGGAACAGCGTTCATCCGGTCCTGGTCACCGACCACCACGACGAGGAGACCGAGCGGCTCACCGGCCTGGGCGCCAGGCCGCTCAACGAGATCAAGCTCCCGCCTGCGGCGCTTCCACCTGGCGTGGCGGCGGTCCGCCAGACCACGTTCGCCGACCCGGAGGGCAACGAGTTCGACCTGGTCACCTGGCAGCCCGAGTAGTTGCCAAGCCCGGGCACTCGCTGAGGCCCCATCGATGATCTTGGATCGGCGGCTACCTCCGGCGGTGACCTCCGGTCCAAGACCATCAACTGGCCGAAGGAAGCAGCCGTGAATTACCGGTGCTTGCTCTGCCCGGGACCCGGAGTAAGTGAAATCCGGCCAGGACCCGCGGCGGGCCGGCGACCCGGTGACGTGCGGCGGTGCTTTCCGCTAACTCGACGGGGCGGGCGCCGCAACTGCTGCCCGTCGCGCTCGCACGCCATCCAGGCCGGTCCGGCTGGCGGTCCGCCCCGGGAATCGCCTGCCGGCCTTCCTTGCCACGACGGCGCTGACCGGCCTGGCCGGACCCTGCCATATACGGCCCGCCGCCGATGACCCCGTCCGTCTGCTATTCCTGAAAACGAAAGGGCAAATGTCATGTCAACGCTCAAAAAAAATGCGCTCGGCGGCCGGGCAGAACGCCGCCCGGCACACACCGGCTTCACCGGCGGCCCACCGCTGGAAGGGGTCCCTGCAGTCCTGGGGAAACTTTGGCCGGATATCGGTGCAGCCAAGGTAAGTCCAGAACCCGCCATAGGATCCTGGGTGGGGGCTGATTCCGGTCGGCCAGGGTAGGTCAGCCGGTGCCCGGCGTTAGGTTACAGACAGTGACTAATAGGCGTTCGCGCCGCGTGCGATATCCGCCCAATATGAGCGGCAGCGGGAATCTCGGTGTCCATCCGCTGAGGCGCGCAGACCAGGATGATCTGCAGTCCTGGACATGGCTACCGGAAATACACGGTAATGCCGCACCTCCAGGGGCAACTGAAGTTTCGCACTTTGAGGGTCGGGCCCGTGGTCGTCTGCTCGCGGGCCGGGTTCGCCGCGGTGCGTGACATCCGGGCCCGCAGTTCTGGAGACCCGCGACGAGATCGGCGCGTTCGGGCAGGTTCTGCTCGCGGAGTTCATGCTGGCCGGTGCGTCGGCGGGGATCACCGACGTGACGATCCGCGCTGACGTCGCGGCAGTGGTGGGACTGCGGGGAGTGGCTGACCACGAGAACTTCTGAGCTGGCCGCTGTTCCATTGAGCGCGTTGTGCGGGCGCATGACCCTGTGCGCGGTCGTGCGGTCGCAGCGGTCATCTTCCGTGTCGCGGGTGGCTTACGTAGTGACGTTCCAGAGATCCTGGGTAGAGCCGTCCGCGAGGTGCTGCTCGTAGATGCCGACCTTCCTGGTGATGATCCGGAGGCACTCTTGGAGTTCGGTGAGCTGGTTCTCGACGCGGGCTTGCTGCTCTCGCAGCAGGTCCAGGCGCTCGTGCTCGTTGCCCGGCCCCTCGCGCACGAGGCATGCGTACCGTCGGACCTGCGCCAGCGGCATCCCGGATGCCCGCAGCTTGATGCAGAGCACCAGCCACTTCACGTCCATCGGCGTGTAACGGCGATGGCCGCCCGTTCCGCGGGCAACGTGCCGGGAGAGCATCAGGCCCTCGCGCTCGTAGAACCGCAGCGCGTGCACGCTCAGTCCCGTTCGCTCCGCGACGTCGCCGATGCTCAGCTCCGCTTCGAGACTCGTCATGCCTCTCACGATACCAACTTGACCTAGATCGCACTCTAGGTCCTACGGTGCGGCTCATGAACACCGTGAGCACCCTGACAGGAGCGTCCCAGGCCGCGCCCGGCCGCCGCCGGCGCCTGCTCGTCCTCGCGATCTGCTCGGTGAGCCTGCTGATCGTCGGCCTGGACGTCACCATCGTCAACGTCGCCCTGCCGTCCATCGGCCGTTCCTTCCGCTCGGCGCTGTCCGGCTTGCAGTGGACCGTCGACGCCTACACGCTCGTGCTGGCCAGCCTGCTCATGCTGTCGGGCTCGGCCGCAGACCGGTTCGGGCGCCGCCGCGTCTTCCTCACCGGGCTGGTCCTGTTCTCGGCGGGGTCGCTGGCGTGCGCGCTGGCTCCCAGCCTCGGGCTGCTGGTCGCCTTCCGGGCGCTCCAGGCGATCGGCGGCGCGATGCTCAGCCCGTCCACCATGGCGATCGTGCGCAACACGTTCACCGACCCCCGCGAGCGGGCGCAGGCCATCGGCGTGTTCGCGGCGATGTTCGGTATCTCGATGGCACTCGGGCCGGTGCTGGGCGGGTTCCTGGTCTCGGCGGTCTCCTGGCGGGCCGTGTTCGTGGTCAACCTCCCGGTCGGGCTGGCCGCGATCGTGCTCGCGGCCAGGTTCGTGCCCGAGTCCCTGGCCCCGCGGCCCCGGCGTCTCGACCCGGCCGGCCAGGTCCTGGTGATCGCGGCGCTGGCCGCCCTTACCTACGCGGTCATCGAGGGAGGGCGGGCCGGCTTCGGCACCGCCCGGATCGTGATCCTGCTGGCCGTCGCGGCCGGGTGCCTCGCCGGGCTGGTGCCCTGTGAGCTGCGCCGGGGTGACCCGCTGCTGGAGGTGCGCTTCTTCGCCAGCGCCCCGTTCGCCGGGGCCAGCGCCATCGCCGTCTGCCTGTCCGCGGCGCTCGGCGGCTTCCTGCTCATGAACACGCTTTACCTTCAGGACGTCCGCGGCCTGCCGGCGCTGCACGCGGGCCTGTGCATGCTGCCCACCGCGGCGATGATGATCGTCTTCGCGCCCGTCTCCGGGCACCTGACCGGCCGCTTCGGCACCCGCCCGGCCATGTGCGGCGGCGGCCTGGCCGTGATGGCCAGCGGCCTGATGCTGACCGGCCTCGCCCCCCAGACCCCGCTGCCGTACCTCCTCGGCGCTTACGCGGTATTCGGCCTCGGCTTCGCGCTCGTCAGCCCGCCGATCGCCAGCACCGCAGTGTCCGGGATGCCGTCGGCGCAGGCGGGCGTGGCCTCCGCAGTGGCGACGACCAGCCGCCAGGTCGGCCTCACGCTGGGCGTGGCCGTGTTCGGCGTCGTGGCCGGCGACAGCCCCGGCGGACAGATCAGCATCGGGTTCGCGCACGCCACGCGCCCCGGATGGTGGATCGTGGCCGCGCTGGGGCTCACGGTCGCAGCGCTCGGCTACCTGACGACCACTGGCTGGGCCCGCGGCACGGCCCGCCGCACCGCGGAGCACCTGGAAGACCCAGGCCCGTCAACCCAGGGACGGGGATGGCAGTGCCCGCCGACGGCCGGTAGGACAAGGCACAGGGACGGCTGGCCGCCCCCTCGCCAATTCCCGGACGCCTGCGGAAGATATCGAGGGTCAGCGGTGTCTCCCCGCTCCCAGGCCCAAACGCCAACCCGCGAACGGTCATGCCGCTCAACCCGCGAGTTCCGCAGCTCATGCCTTCAGAATCCCTGAGCTCCCGGGAGATTGGCCTTGGTGCGCGATCTGGCCGGTGGTACGCGGAAGTCGGCGGTGCTAAACGTCCGCCTCCTGCCGACGAACCCGGTGCTTCCTTCCCTGAACCTACCTGCTTCGCTGCTGGAGACGCTGTCCGCGCTCGGCCCGTGTTTCACCGCCCCGGGGTTCGTGACCTTCTGCGGCCTAGTTGCCGGGCTGGCGGGCCGGGTGCACCGCCGCACGGTCGTGGGCATGCTGCTGGGCGGCTGCCTGCAGCAAGCCTGGCCGCATGACCGGGCTCATTACTTCTTCGCCCGGGCCCGCTGGGAGCTTGACCAGCTCGGCCTGGCCGTCGCGCAGCTGGTCGTGCTGCTGCTGGTGCCGCCCGGCGCGGACCTGCGGGTGGCCGTCGATGACTCGGTGTTCCGCCGCTCCGGTCGCAAGGTGCACGGTGCCGGGTGGCAGCATGACGGCAGCTCCCCGGCGAAGAACAAGCTCAGCTACGGCAACTGCTTCGTGACCGCGGCGATCCTGGCTGACCTGCCGTTCTGTTCCCGCACGGTGGGCCTGCCGGTGCTGGCCCGGCTGCACCTGCCCGGCAAAGGGAAAGGCCCGGGCAAGGTGGAGACCGCCGCGGCCCTGGCCAGCCAGCTCGCCCTGGCATTCCCCGGCCGGCTGGTTCATGTCGTAGCCGACGCCGCCTACCACGGCCCCGCATTGCGCACCCTGCCGGAGAACGTGACCTGGACCTGCCGCATCCCGCGCAACGCGGTGCCGTATGACCTGGCACCGCCGCGCACCGGCAAGCGCGGCCGGCCCCGCGCCAAGGGCAAGCGGCTGGGCACCGCCGATGACATCGCCGCCGCGGCAGCCTGGGCCACGGTCACCGTCCCCGCCTACCGGCGTGAGGACATCAAGCACGTCACCGAGGTCACCTGCCTGTGGTACGGCTCCTGGCACACCCGCACCGTCCGGCTGATCCTGTCCCGCGACCAGCGCACTTCCAGCGGCTATGACCTTGCGCTAGTCACCACCGACCTTGACGCCTCCCCGGCCACCCTGGTCGCACGGTATGCCACCCGCTGGGCCATCGAGCAGGCGTTCGCCGACGCCCGCAACGTCCTGGGCGCCGGCGAGGCCCGCAACCGAGTCCGCCGCGCCGTCGAGCGCACCGTCCCGTTCGCCATGCTCGCATACACCCTCATCGTCTGCTGGTACGCCCGGCACGGTCACGACCCCGCCGACATCGATGACCGCCGCGCCGCCCAGCCCTGGTACCGCACCAAGACCGAGCCGGCCTTCGAGGACATGCTCATCAAGCTGCGCCGGACCATAATCGCCGCGCGATTTTCCCCAAGCTGCCCAAGTCAGCCCGCACACGACCAAATCCGCGCCGTCCTCGCAGCCTGGGACGCCGCCGCCGCATAACCACGAAACTTCAGGGGCAATAATCGCATCACATTTTGCACAGGTACGCCGCACTCTCGAACACGGCAGCGCGCCGGACCTATGACCCGCCGGGCGGGCGTTCGACCCCGCCCCGCTCCCGGAAGCGCAGATTAGGGTCTCTGACCTGCAGGAACGCCCACATCGAGGTCCTTGATCAGGCAAACGGCACGCGGCCCGTTCACGGGGAGAGCCAGGACCACATCTCGGTCTACGAGGTCACCGCAGCGCCTGGCGGATGAACGTGGCCACGGCGACCGGCTTGGCGCCGCAGCGGCACGGTCATGCCGATGCCGGGCTCGCCCTGCCGCCAGCACGCTACCCAGGCAGGCTACATTCCGGGGAGCCGGTAGCCGTTGTAGTACCAGAGCGCGGAGGTGTACCAAAGCACGCCGATGACGACGGCGAGCGTGCCCCCGGCAACTGGCAGCGCCCAGCCGGGCACGCGCCGACTCTGCACGAGCAGGACCTTAGCTACGAAAGCACCGTAGAAAAAGCAGCCGGCCAGAGAGTGCACGGCCACCCGGACGCTGGTGAGCTGCACGCCGTAGGCGATCAGGCAGTGCAGCGCGATCGGCACGGTGAGCGCGAACAGCGTGAAGCCGGTGATCCTATGGGCTAGCCGCACCGGGCGCGGCGGGCCGGGCGCCAGCGGCAGTTTGCGGTAGATCCACAGGGCCAGCACCACCTGCAGCGCCGCCACGCCGAGGGCGATGGATGCCAGCATGGACTTGAGCGTGACGGCGCCAAGCCCGACCCGCCCGAAGAGGCTGACGTTGTAGTTGGGGGTGAGCAGCCTGCCTGCCACATACAGCGCAACGGCCACCCCGGCGGCCAGCAGGCCGATGCCTGTAAGCCGCGCCGCCGCCGACCGGCGGCCTGTGGCGCCCGGTGCTGTCACCTCATCCTCCGCTCTTCCATTGGTCCGGCTGTCACCGCCTCCCGGGAACGGTCCGGTCGCCGGGACTGCCGTGCTCCCGGCCTGGTCACCTAGTGCCCTTGCGTTGGCCCGGTGAACCAGCGCCTGCCACAGTCGGCTCCGGTTTCTGCGTGCACCGGCCGCCGGGTGGACCCAAGCCCGCAGGACGACGGAAGGAGGCGGAGGCCGCCGCGCCATCCGGCAGGCCCCGCCGCGAGGTCCCGGTGGTGAAGTTATGGAACATGCGGCAAAGGGGGACCCGGCGGCCTTGGGCCCTGTCAGTACCCGTGGCCGCCGCCCCCGCCGGAGCTGGATGACGGTGCGGAGGCGGCCGCAGCCACCACGGACACGGTGACCTCGTGCCAGACCCCGCCGGACAGGTTGAGGCCGTTGCCCTTGGCCTGGCCGGGGGCGGTGTCGCCGACGTAGGTGTAAAGAGGATGCCCGTTGTAGGTGGCCTGGGCTGTGCCGTCTGACCGGGTGATCGTGCCGAGCTTGCCGGTGATTCCCGGGCCCGGGGCCGAGGGTCCCTTGACCGGCGGCCAGAGCGTGGCGCACGACCCGCTGCAGTTCGATTTGGCCGGGGTGTCCGGGGCGAACCAGTAGAGGGTGAAGCCCCCGGCGTTGGTGACCACCGTCGCGCCACCGATCTTCGCGGTCTTCAGGGTCGTCCCGGACGAGGCCGGGCTCGACGCGGCGGTGGCGGCGCTTGACGGCGTGCCACTTGCGCCGCCGGAGCCCGCAGATGACCCCCCGCACGCGGCAACGATCAACGTGACGGCGGCCAGCCCCGACGACGCCAGCCATCTGTTACGCATCGACTGCTTCCCTTTACCGGAGGACTGACTCAGATGATGTCTAAGACCCCTCAGCGCCGGCTGAGTACGGCCTGAGCGGGGGAGGCCAGCGGGCACGGGGCCGTGGCCGATTCCCTTGCGGCTGCGCCGCCTGCCGCGGTGATCAGGCCGGCGTTCTTGAGCTGGCGCGCCGCCGCGGCCCGTGAGACTTGGCTGGGGCTGCTCGGTGACCGCGTCGCCTGGCGGCCATCGGCTCCGGCCCGGGCTGAGAGGTAAGAGGCGCGTCTGCGCGGACGCATATCTGGTGTAACGAATCATGCTGGCCAAGAGACGGAACCCGGTCAGCTAAGCCGGCCGTGCCGAAGAAATATGGAAACTCGATCGCCTGAGGTAGGGCAGCGCATGCGCGTGGAAAAACAGAATCGGGGGAGCCTGGTGATCCGCCTGTTCGGGCCGCTCGCGATCCAAGACGGCGGCCGCACGCTGGGTCCGCGTGACCTGGGGGGCGCCCGGCCGAAGCAGGTGCTTGAGATCCTGCTCGCCGCGCGCGGCCATCGCGTGGCGACCGATCGCCTGGCCGACCTGCTCTGGCCGCGGCAGCGGCCGCAGAATACGGCCGGCTCGCTGCAGACCTTTGTCTCGGCGCTACGGCGTCATCTCACCCAGGACCCCGCGCGGGCGCGGGAGCTTGTCGTCACCGAAGCGCAGGCGTACCGGTTCGCGACCGATCTCGTCGACTTCGACCTGGACCACTTCGACGGGCTTGTCGAGCGCTCGGCGGGCGAGCCGACCCGGATGGCCCGGCACTCGCTGGAGCAGGCACTGGCCCTGGTGCGCGGCGACCTGCTCGAGGACGAGCCGTACGCTGCGTGGGCTCAGGACCTGCGCGGCACCTACCAGGGGCGGGTGCTGGGCGCGCACCTGGATGCCGCGGACGCGGCGCTAGCCGAACTCGATTACCCGGACGCCCTGGCTCACACCGACGCCGCCACCGCGCTGGATCCCTTCAGCGAACGCGCGCAGCGGACGGCGATGCTGGCCCTGTACGCGCCGGGCCGCCAGCACGAGGCGTTGCAGGTGTACCGCCGCTTCCGCGACCGGATCGACAGCGAGCTCGGGCTCGAGCCGGCCGCGCAAACCCGCGCGCTGCACTCGGCTATCCTCCGCCAGGACGACGTCCGCGCGCTGCTGCCGCGCCCGATCGAGCGGGCCCAACGGGACGCCGGGGAGTGCTCTGTGCGCCTGCTCGGCCGGGCCGGTGAGCTCGGCACGCTGGAGCGCGCCGCCCGGCAGGCGCTCGGCGGGTCGTTCGCGCTGCTGCTGATCGAGGGCGAGGCCGGGCTGGGAAAGACACGCCTGCTCGATGAGCTGGCGGCGCGCCTGGCCGGCGTGCGCGTCGGGCGGGCGAGCTGCTCGGAGCTGGAGCGCCACCTTCCCTACGTCCCGCTCGCCGCCGCGCTCCGGGACGCGCTCACCCGGGCCGAGCTGTCCGGGCAGCACCGGGCGGCGCTGCGCAAGATCGTGCCCGAACTCCCGCCCGCCGATCCGCCTGTAGAGGTCGCGGATATCGACGTGCTGGAAGCGCTCGTCGGCGTCCTGACCGAGCACGCCCCGCTGGTCCTCCTCCTCGACGACCTGCAGTGGGCCGACCCGGCGACGGTCACCGCCCTGAGCTACCTGCGGCGCCGCGGCGCCGCGCTCCCGGCCGCGCTGGTGGCCACAATCCGGAGCGAAGACACGCCGCCCGGCCACATGGCCCGCCGCCTTAAACCGGACACCACCGTGCGGCTCAATCCCCTGACCCCCGCCGAGCTGGCACCCCTAGCCGTCCCTGACCTGCACGAGTCGACCGGCGGCAACCCCCGCTTCGTGGCCGAGACGGTGACCAGCGGCAGCCGCGGGGAACTCCCCGCCACCCTCGCCGAAACGCTGCTGGCCCGCTGCCAAGCCGAGGGCGCCGCGTCCTACCGCATGCTCCTGGCCGCCGCCGCGCTGGCGCAGCCGTTCGACCCCGAGCCGCTCGCGGCCCTCCTGCACGCCGACCCGGCCGAGCTGACCGAGGAGCTCGAGCGGCTGTGCGAACGCCGCATCCTGCGCATCGACGGCCCGCGGTTCCGGTTCCGTTACGACCTCGTCCGCGAAGTGCTGCTCGCGAGCCTGTCACCGGCCCGCCGGCGGCTCCTCCGGCAGCAGCTCGGCCACCCCGGCGACCAGGCCGGTTCGATTGCGGCGAAGCCATCGCCCGGCGCGGTGAAGGGCTAGGCCAGCGATGCATCACGATCACCATTTCGGGCAGCTCTTCGAGGAATCCAGCGATCCGGCATTCATCGTCGACCCCTTCGGCGACCAGATCCTGGCCGCCAACCGCGCGGGCTGCGCGCTGCTCGGCTACACACGCCAGGAGCTGCTCGCCACGCCCGTCTCCCGCATCCATCCCGCTGACCTGCCCCAGCTCCGCGAGTTCTTCAACCGCGTCCTCGAACACCGGCAGGGCTCAACGATCAAGCTCACCTGCCGGACGAAATCGGGAACCTTCCTCCCCATCGAGATGGCGCTGTTCGCGTTCGGCAGCGACGGCCACCTCCGCATCCTCGGGCTGCTGCAGGACCGCAGCGAGCACCGCCAGCCCGCGCCCGGCGACTGAGCCCGCCCGGCAGCCGGGCTCAGACATCGTACAGCCCCGGGTCAGGCGCGACCCCCGGCATCAATGACGTGCCTGCCGGCCCGGCCCTCACCTCGGCGCCCCCCGTTTGCAGGAATACGCGGCGGCGAGCCGGTCAATCCCAACCGGGGCGGCGTTCAGGCAACCAGCCCGGCCGGCCGCGTCCTGCGGATGGCCGCCTGCGTTCCTTCTCGCGGCCGCTGGCAAGCGGCTGCTGGCAGATCGCGGGTCCGTCCCGGCCGGCTCAGCCGGCGCTCAGGCGGCGCTCAGGGCCCGTCCGCACACTGACAAACGCCGCCAAAGGAGGCCTGGCCGTTCTTCCCGGCAACCTCCGTCACACCCGTGAAGGCAGGAGGACTGATGCCGATCCGTCGCCAGCACCTGGCCGCCGCTGCCGCGCCCGGCGCGGCAGGCTCCAGGTCACCTGCGCCCGGCACCGCCTCTCCCGTTCACCGAAAGGAGGTACGGGCAAGGAGGTCATCCCCAGCAAGGCGGGACGAGTAGAACCGCACCCCCCGTGGACGACACGCATCCGCAGAGGACGCCAGACATGAGGAGACACCAGAACATGAGATCGTCACCAGCCCGCGCCCGCGTCGTGCGCGGAACTACCGCCGGCGCATTCGCGCTTGCCGCCGCAATAGGCGCCGCGGCAGGCACCGGCGCCCTGCATCCCACGACGGCAAACGCAGCCGCCCCGGACCAGCTGCCGTACATGTGCTTCAACACCTCCCACACGTTCCACCAGATCTTCGGCCCGGACAGCTTCTTCCTCAACGAGAACCAGCAAGGGCCGACGAGCTTCGCCGAGGGCCCGCCGACCTCCAAGCCGATCGCGACACTTCCGCTGCACACCGGGACCGCCGCGGGCCACAGCGTGTACTACGTCATCACCGACGCCTCCGACCGGTCCGTGGCCACGTCTCTCGGCGTGAACTTCGTGCCGAAGCTGGCCAACGCGGCGGACACCTCCGGCGTGCAGTTGTCGTCATCGAACGATCCCAAGGCGATCAACGTACCCGCCGGAGTCGATTTCTCCCCGACACACGTGCTGGTCGCCGGGCCGAACGGATTCCCGCCCGCGCAGGCCGCGGCCGGCGCCGTCGGCAACCCCGGATACAGCCCCCTGGTGCAGTTGCCGAGCGGGGTGGTCCTGAACGCGGAACAGATCGGCGACGGAACCACCACCAACGGCGCGGACAAGGCGCACTGGGCGGACAAGGTCGAGACCGTGGACACCGTCAATCACACGGTCGGCTACGACATCACCAACGGCTGCTACGAGGACCAGAGCGTCCACTACATGTCGTTCGACTCCTCCAACCCCATCGCCGCGGCAATCGAGGACGTAACCCTGGCTCCCCCGCTCAACAACGTGCCATCTCCGGACTGCGGCACCAATGACATCAACGCCACCCCGCCGTTCATCAACCCGGGGTGCGCCCGAGAAGACCTGATCGCCTTCATCAACGGCCAGACAGGCAAGGACAATACGCAGCGCCAGGGTGAGAACGCGGCCATCCTCGACCACGAATCGCCGCTCAACATCCTGGAGGACGTGCCCAACAACGGAGGCCAGTTCAACTACAGCCCGATGTGGGACATCCACTTCCTGCAGTGGGATTCCTCGGTGCCAGTGTCCAGCCGGGTACGGCAGACGGACTTCAGGCGCGCAGAGGCGCTGGTTGGCACCCAGGCGCAGAGCATTACGCCATCCGGCGCCGCCAGCGACACCTTCCAGTCGACCGGGTTCATCGTGAACTGCCCGCTCGTCAGCATCTTCGCCAACAACTAGGGCGCCCGCGCGAGCAGCCAGGCACGGCCTGGTCACAGGAGGCCTCAGCCTTAAATCCAAAACCGCCCGCTCATTGCGGGACGGCGGACCGAAGCCCATCAGCCGCCTTGACTATGTACAAGTGAATACTTAATCACCCACCCAACGAGGGAAGGCCCGGGATATCCCGGGCCTTCCTCTATTGCACAAATTCCACCACCCGTCAGCCCGGATAGTCGCCGCCCGGCTGTTGTCCGACACCGCTGCTCTAGCGGGCTGGTTCCAGCACGCTGACAGGCACGGATGAGACCAGCGGCCCCACCCGCTTGCGAAGGCCAAGGCCAGGATGTGACCAAGACCCATACCTTGCGAACTGGCCTGGGGTGCGGTGCCCCGCCTCGCCGACCTGATGGCCGCCTATGGCGGCCCAATCAGCGCGGGACCTGCCCGCAGCCCGTCTGTCTCGCGGATGCGCGCGGTAAACGGCAGGCCGGGAGTGGCCGTGCCCGGCGACAGCGGCGGCTGTGGACGTTACCCCAGGGTGGTCAGTACGGAATCAATCGGGCGGCTACGCGCGCGTGTGGGTACTGCGCCTCGGCCACGCTCCGTGACAAGATGGTGGCCTCCGGGCAGATCCTGATGGCCGGTCACTGCGCAGCTCCCTTGGGGCCGCCCACATCCTGTAGACCGGCCATCCCACGGGCACGATCGGGCGGCCGGGTCCCGCGCCGCGACCGCATACGGATCGCAGCTGGCCGCCTCGCTCGCCGGGCGGGGCTGGAGCGTCATTTCGGCCCTCCACCCGGGTCGTCTACGAGGAGAAGGCGATCAGCCAGGCGGCCGGATTCCCCGGCGATCCCGAGGGCCTTTGTGAGGTGCTCGATGTCGTGGACCGGCTGGCCGAGGATCCCCGTCCAGCCGGGTCGTTCCCGTACGGATCGCCAGACCTGCGGCGGCTGCGGGCCGGCGGCTGATCTCCCCGCCGACACCAATCCCTGGCATCAGTGCAGGGCGGGGATATCCGACCAAAGTTTCCCCAGGACTACAGGGACCCCTCCTAGGCCAGTGCGGGTGCCGGGGACCAAAGACCGTCGATCGCTTGCTCGGCCGCCGCAAGGCTCTTGGCGGCCAGCGGGATCAGGTCGGCCATGGCCGGCGTTACCTCGGCGAGGGTGAGCTCGGCGGTGATGAAGCGCGGTTCCAGGCCCGTGGACAAGATGGCGTGCGGTAGCCACGGCTCGGCGTGGTCCCAGCCTTCGCGTGGCGTGCCCGCGCCGTAGCCGCCGCCCCGGCTGGCGAGCACGACGAAGTCACGGCCGCCGAGCAGGCCGACGTGGGTCTCCGGGTCGATCGACAGCCCGGGGGCGATGAGGTAGTCGACCCAGGCCTTGACGCTGCTGGGCGCGCCGAAGTTATACAGCGGAAGCCCCAGCACGATCGTGTCCGCTTCCTTGATCTCGCTGACCAGCTCTTCGGTCAGCGCCCAGGACTCGGCGTGGGCCGCGGTGTGCTGGTCGCGCGGCAGTATCCGGGCCAGCCCGCCGGCCGCATCAAGGTGCGGCAGGGGATCGCGGCCGAGGTCCCGGTAGGTGACGGTGCCGCCGGGATGCGCGGCGCGCCAGGCGGCGGCGGCCCGGGCGCTGAGCTTGCGGCTGACCGAGGCGTCTCCCCGGATGCTTGAGTCGATGTGCAGCAGGTGAGCCATTTAACTGACCTTCCATAGTTGGTTCGTGCTTCACAAATCATTAGCCTCATATGGATAGTACGTCAAATCGGCTAGACTGGGCTCATGGCCTCCCAGCCCGTTGCCAGCCAGCCGGCGCACCGGTCCGGCGCGCTGCTCGACCATCTCGCGCGCCGCATGCGCCTGCGTGCCGAGTCGGTGCTGGCACCGCTCGGCCTGCGACCTCGCCACCTCGTCGCTCTCACGGTGCTGCGGGGTCGCGACGGCATCACTCAGCAGGCGCTCTCGACCACGCTGGAGATAGACGGGACGAACATCGTCGGACTGCTCAACGAACTCGAGGCCGAGGATCTCATCGAGCGACGGCGCTCGCCCGAGGATCGCCGCCGCCACGTCGTCGCGCTCACCGAAGCCGGCGCGAAGCGACTCGCGGAGGCCGAGTGCGCACTCGCGGCGGTTGACAACGAGGTGCTCGGAGCGCTCGATGACAGCCAGCGCGAGGTGCTCTACACCCTGCTCCTGCAGGCTGCCAGAGGCAGCGACGTGAGCTGCCCCCTCGACTAGGGCCTGTTCCTGACGCCGGTCACAGCTACTCGCCGGGTCACGGCGATGCTTCCTGGCGTCCCCCGGCTCCGGAGGGCAGGAGAGCCGGAATCCGTAACCCGCGAAGAGCGCCCGTCACCCCGGACATCACCATGGCCTCAAAGTGGCGTGGACGCATTGGGAAGCCGATTCTGTTGCGCCCAGCCGGCCCCGGCCGAAGCCGCCGTTTCTGCCGCGACGTCCTGGATCCGGCGATCTGGCGGGAGTTCGGCGCTCCGGCTGATCCCGGGTGGTGTTCTTACCCGGCCCGGGATTGCCGGAACTGTCTGGGCGCTCGGCCGGCCCGCCGGGTAGCCCGGTGATGATCTGGCTCCGGGTGCGGGACGTTCACGCTGAGCATCAGCGGCTGGCCGCGGCCCGGCGCGGCGCAGGGCGACGGCGATGATAAACGGCCGGCAGGTCTGGATCGATGACGTCAGCCGCTCGGCCAGGCCCAACGCCCGCCTGCAGGCCTCGCCCTCGTACTCCACGGCATGCACCGCGGTGTTCCACTCGAAGCAGATCTGCGCCGCGTGCGTGGCGAATAGCCTTTCCTGCCAGCCGCGTTCAGGAAACTGGACGCTGAAGCGGTGCTGGCGGGTCCGTTGTTTACCGGTGCCCCTTAACCGCCGGGACCGGGCCGGCGCCCGGCGCCGGGCCTAACGCGCCGGGCCTAACGCGCCGGGCCTAACGCGCCGGGCCTAACGCGCCGGGCCTAACGCGCCGGGCCTAACGCGCCGGGCCTAACGCGCCGGGCCTAACGCGCCGGG
>Ga0070697_100000731_pt1 | contig 24504 bp, 28 predicted proteins | sample KBSK1501metaG_FD_65475 | JGI IMG/M metagenome (GOLD analysis project Ga0070697, IMG submission 65475) | Corn, switchgrass and miscanthus rhizosphere microbial communities from Kellogg Biological Station, Michigan, USA - KBS K1-50-1 metaG | ecosystem: Host-associated > Plants > Roots >...
GCGCAGCGATCTCGGTGCGGTAGCTGTAGGCGGTCTGTCCGGCGAGCGCGACTGCGGCGGCCAGCACGAGCAAGCTCCAGAGCAGCCTGCGGCCCACCGGTTCCTCTTCCGCCATGAAAGCTGGCGGTGCGCCGTTCCCTGTTTTGAGCAGCGGCGCAGGCGGGCGGCGCGAAGGATCAAAGAGTCCCAGCTGCGGCGAGGGTTCGAGAATGAAAGGCTCGGCGCCCTCCTCCACCAAACCGGCAATGCCGTTAAACACCTCGCCGCATTTCCCGCAGCGCACTCTACCGCCGCGCGCCGCGAGCTGTGCGCGCTGGACGCGAAACGCGGTTCCGCATACCCGGCACCGAGTGGTCAGGCTCATTTGCGAATGCCCTCTATGAGCCCCCAGCCTTCGTCGATCAAAGACGTCCTGAGATCGAACCAGGTGGTGTAGTGGGCGGCTACCTCGAACGCCTGCCCCTCGAGCACGCCCGCGAGCGCAATGCGGCCCTGGGGCGCAGTCCGCGCGGCGAGCAGTGGCGCCAGCATAATGAGCGGTTGGGCGAGGATGTTGGACACCACTACGTCGTAGAGTTTGGATGCCAGCGCTTCAGGTGGCGAGGCACGCACCGCCGCGCGGTTGGCGCGCGCGTTCGCCGCGGTGACGTCGAGCGCCTGCGGATCGATATCGACTGCGTCGACCCGCGCGGCGCCGAGCTTTGCTGCGGCGATCGCCAATATACCCGACCCGCAGCCGTAGTCGAGGACGCCCTCGCCGCCCCGCAATTCCCGCTCGAGAAAGCGCAGCACGAGTCGCGTAGTGGGATGGCTGCCTGTACCGAACGCCAGCCCGGGGTCGAGCCGAACCACGGCGCGGCCATCAGTCGGCGGCTCATGCCAGCTAGCACCGATCCAGAGGCGTGCGCCGATCTCCAGCGGTGCAAATTGCGCTTGGCTGCGGCGCACCCAATCGTCGTCCTCGAGCTGATCGGCGCGGAAAGCCGGGGCGCGTTCGAGTCCGGCTGCGCTCGCGGCGTCCCGTACCAGCGCGCCGGCGTCGACGTTGATGCCGACCAGCGCACTCACCGCTTGGAGGGTGCCTTGAGGATTTTCGAGCGATACCGACTGTGCTCCCGCGTCGAGCAGGGCCTGCGTGAAGCGCTCTGCCGCGGCCGCGTCGACTTGCAGCGTAAGGGAGAGCCAGGGCATCACTTTTTCTTTTTCTGCTCCAGGGCGAGCTTCTGCTCGAGGTAGTGGATCGACACGCCGCCGCGCAGGAAGCGGATGTCGTTCAGCATTTCGCGGTGCAGCGGAATATTCGTCTGGATGCCTTCCACGACCATTTCGGACAGCGCGACGCGCATGCGGCCGATGGCCTGGTCGCGGTTGGCGCCGTAGGCGATTACCTTGCCGATCATCGAGTCGTAGTTGGGCGGCACGCTGTAGCCCTGGTAGATGTGCGAGTCGACGCGGATTCCCGGACCGCCGGGCGGGTGATACGAAGTAATTTTTCCGGGCGAGGGGGTGAAGCGGTACGGATCCTCGGCGTTGATGCGGCACTCGATGGCATGGCCGCGCAGCTGGACGTCCTTCTGCCGCAGGCGCAGCTTCTCGCTCGCGGCAACGTGGATCTGCTCCTGCACCAGGTCGACGCCGGTGATCATTTCGGTCACCGGGTGCTCGACCTGGATGCGCGTGTTCATCTCGATGAAATAAAACTCGCCCTCCTCGTATAGGAACTCGAACGTGCCGGCGCCGCGGTAGCCGATCTTGCGGCAGGCCTCGACGCAGCGCTCGCCCATCTTGTCGCGCAGCTTGGCCGGCAGGTCGGGCGCCGGCGCCTCTTCTATCACCTTCTGGTGCCTGCGCTGCAGCGAGCAATCGCGTTCTCCCAGATACACCACATTCTTGTGCGCGTCGGCCAGCACTTGGATCTCGATGTGGCGCGGCTGCTCGAGGTATTTCTCGAGGTACACCGCGGCGCTGGCGAACGCCGCCTGCGCCTCGGCGCGTGTCATGGTGACTGCGTTGAGCAACGCCGCCTCGGTATGCACGACGCGCATGCCGCGCCCGCCACCGCCGCCCGCGGCCTTGATGATCACCGGATAACCTACCTTGCGCGCGATGCGCACGATCTCCTTCGCATCCTCGGGTAGCGCGCCGTCGGACCCGGGCACCGTCGGCACCCCGGCCTTGGTCATGGCTTGCTTGGCGCTCACCTTGTCGCCCATCAGCCTGATGTTCTCTGGGCGTGGACCGATGAAGACGAAACCCGAGCGCTCGACCTTTTCCGCGAAGTCGGCGTTCTCGGAGAGAAAGCCGTATCCCGGATGGATCGCCTCGGCATCGGTGACCTCGGCCGCGCTGATGATCGAAGGAATGTTCAAGTAGCTGGCGGCCGCCGGCGGTGGCCCGATGCATACCGACTCGTCGGCCAGCTTCACGTATTTGGCTTCCGTGTCGGCCTCGGAGTACACGACCACGGTGCGGATGCCCATCTCCCGGCAGGCGCGCTGTATGCGCAGCGCGATCTCGCCGCGGTTGGCAATCAGGATTTTCTCGAACATGCTAGCCGAGAATGAACAGCGGCTGCCCGTACTCCACCGGCTGGCCGTTTTCCACGAGCACCGCCTTCACCACGCCGGAGGCGTCGGCCTCGATCTCATTCATCAGCTTCATCGCCTCGATGATGCAAATCGTCTGGCCTTCCTTGATGGTCTGGCCGACCTCGACAAAGGGCTTGGCGTCGGGCGACGCCGAGCGGTAAAAGGTACCGACCATGGGGGCCTTCACGACATGGCCTTCCTGGCCCGCCTCGGGTTCAGCTACCGGCGGCGCTGCCGGGGCGGCGGTTGCAGGGCGAACCTCGGCGGGTGCGGGAGCCGTACCAGGGACGAACGCCGCCGCGGACGCCGGGGCGATGCTCACCGCCCCACCCTTGACGATCTTCACCTTCTCCTCGCCCTCGGTGATCTCCAGCTCGGCGATGCCGGACTCCTGCACGAGGTCGATCAGCTTTTTCAGCTTGCGCAGATCCATACCTTCCTCCCCTCCGGGGGCGACTCAGCCCCCCGAACGTGCTGCGGCCTTCAGTGTTTTCCTGATTTTCGGGATTTTTCGCGGGAGAACGCTGCATTTTAACGCAACAAGTGTTTGAGCACCCCCTCCACCTCCGCTCGGGTGAGCGCGCCGAGCCGGCGATGAGCGACCGCACCCACCCGGTCGAGCACGACTGTGTACGGCAGTCCGCCAAGGGCGTTTCCCAGCCGGCGCATCAGCTCAATCGCGTCCGCCTCAGCTATCAGCACCGGGTAAGTGATGCCGTAGGTCTTCGCAAATTCCACAACTTTTGCTGCATGATCGATGCCGATACCGACAATTTCGGCACCTTTACCGGCATAAACCTCCTGGACGGCAACCAGCATCGGGATCTCCTCCCGGCACGGAGCACACCAAGTCGCCCAGAAGTTGCACACCACGACACGGCCTTGCCAGTCCCGCAGGGTGCGTCCGGTGCCGGAAAGGTCTCGAAATGGCGCGTCGAGCAAATCCGCCGCCCCGCTTTGCGCTTGCAGCGCGAGCGCGCCGACCAACCCCCCGGCCACGGCGGCCGCGGCACCAATCGCGCCGAGGATCAGAACTTCACGTCTGGCTAGCGCCATCGCCCAGGAGCGCCCCGACCTCCGCGATTCCCGCCCGGTCCATCACGCGGCCGGCCTGGGAGGTCTTCAGCGCAAGCCGCTCGTCGCGCGGATCGAATACCGACAGCTTGAGCGGCGCACCGCGCCACAGCAGCGACAGCACGCTGACCGCACGCGCCCGGTCCCCCGAGAAGCGCCGGCACTCATGCGTCGTGTACGCGAGGTTACGGTCCAGCAAAAACAGCTCCACGTCCTTGGCACTTTCGGGGAACAGCTGCAATTCGATCTCGGCGTAGCGTCCTGCAATGCCCTTCAGAACCGGACCGGTCAGGTATGGATTGAAGCGTTGCAGCGCGCGCATCGCGTCGAGCGCCATGCGGCGCAGTTCCGCGATGCGAAGGGGGTGCTCGTCAGCCTGGTAGAGAGCGCGGTACGACCGCAACTGCGCTTCGATCTCGTCGTTCCCGGGCAGCGCCTGTGCCTCGGAGGCCCCCAGCCTGCGCGCTGCCTTGCGCTTGGCGAGAGCGAAGTCCTCGATACCGTCCTGGGCCATGATGCGCGCCGCGGTCGCAGCGATGCGCGCGCGCATTCCGGTCTGCCGATTGCTTTTGCGGCTCATGGCTGCGACTTAATCATAGCGTAGGGGTCGCCGGGATCCATCGAATAGAATCTGCGCCTTTATCCATGGCGCATCTTCACATCCTCGGCATTTGCGGCACGTTCATGGGCGGCATTGCCGCCATCGCCAAGAGCGCGGGATACCGCGTTACCGGCTGCGATGCCAATGTCTATCCGCCGATGAGCGAGCAGCTCGCGGCGCTCGGCATCGAGCTTACCGAGGGCTTCAGCGAGGGGCAGCTGGCGTTGCGCCCCGACGCCTGGGTCGTCGGCAACGTCGTCACGCGCGGCAACCCCTTGATGGAAGCAATTCTCGACCATGGGGAGCGGTATGTTTCTGGGCCGCAATGGCTGGCCGAGCATGTGCTCGGCGGCCGGCATGTCCTGGCCGTGGCGGGCACCCATGGAAAGACCACCGTCGCGGCGATGCTGGCGTGGATCCTGGAGCAGGCCGGTCGCTTCCCCGGCTTCCTCATCGGTGGCGTGCCGCTGGATTTCCCGGTTTCGGCCCGGCTCACCGGCTCGCCGTTCTTCGTCATAGAGGCAGACGAGTACGACACCGCCTTCTTCGATAAGCGCTCGAAGTTCGTTCATTACCGCCCCCGCACTGCAATATTGAACAATTTGGAGTTCGATCATGCCGATATCTTCGCCGATCTTGCAGCGATCGAGCGGCAATTCCATCACTTCGTCAGGATCGTACCGCGTACCGGATTGATCATCACGAACGGGGCCGACGTGGCACTGCAGCGAGTGCTGAAGCAGGGGTGTTGGACACCGGTGGAAAGTTTCGCCGTTCCGGGCGGCTGGGAAGCCGGCGAACCGGACGCGGACGGGGGTTTTGAGATCGCATGGCAGGGCAGAGCACTAGGGCGGTTGACGTGGCAGCAGATCGGGGCGCACAACCGCATGAACGCGCTCGCCGCGGTCGCCTCGGCTCGCCATGTCGGCGTCGAGCCGGCCCAGGCGCTCGAAGCGCTCGGCAGCTTTTCGGGGGTGCGCCGGCGCATGCAGGTGAGGGGGAGCGCCCGCGGGGTGACGATTTACGATGATTTCGCCCACCATCCGACGGCCATCCGCACCACCATCGAGGGGCTGCGGCAGCACGCGAGGCAGGGGCGCATCCTGGCGGTCCTCGAGCCGCGCTCGAGCACAATGAAGCGGGGCGTCATGAAGGATGCGCTTGCCTCGAGTGTCGAGGCGGCCGATCGCATTTATGTTTATACCGAGGGGCTGTCCTGGGATGCGCCTGCGGCGTTTGCGAGCCTCGGCACTCGTGCGCGCTGCGTCGGCGATCTCGACGCGCTCGTTGCCGCGGTGGCCGCAGAAGCACGCGCGGGCGACCACGTCCTGGTCATGTCCAACGGCGGCTTCGGTGGCATTCACGACAAGCTGCTTGGCAGGCTTAGGCAGGGGACCGCGGCGTGATCGTCTATCTTCACGGGTTTAATTCCTCCCCGCAGTCGCATAAGGCACAGTTGCTGGGGCGCTATCTGCAGGAGCTTGGCTTGGGTGCCCACTATCTGTGTCCGGCGCTGCCGCCCCTCGCCAGCCGGGCAATCGCCGAGGCGGAACGGATCATGCAGCCCCATCGCGGCGCATCGATATGCTTCGTGGGGTCTTCGCTGGGTGGCTTCTACGCCACTTACCTCGCGGAGCGACATGGCGCGAAGGCGGTGCTGATCAATCCCGCCACCGAGCCGCAGGTCGGACTTCGCGCCTACCTCGGCCTGCAGAAGAACCTCCACCGCGGTGAGCCCTACGAGCTGACCGAAGCTCATCTGCGTGAATGGAAGAACTTCTATACCGAGCGCGTCACACCGCAGCGCTACCTGCTACTGGTCGAGACCGGCGACGAGGTGCTCGACTACCGCAAGGCGGTCGCCCGCTATGCGGGTGCAGAACAAGTCGTGACGGAGGGGGGCGATCACAGCCTGCAGAGCTTTCCGGAGCATTTGCCACGCATCGTACGTTTTGCGGGGCTGTCGCACTGACGATGCAAGTCCTTTACGAGGAGGAGGGCGATCTCAAGGTCGGCACGGTCCTCGCCCAGGCGCCTGCGTCGTTCCAGGTGGAAAGCCCGCATGGCCGGCGCTCCAAGGTCAAGGCAGTCAACGTCCTTCTCGCCTTCGAGCGGCCGCCTGGCGCGGGGCTGCTGATGGAGGCGCAAAAATTCGCCGCCGACCTCGACATCGAGTTTCTCTGGCAGTGCAGCGGCAGCCGGGAGTTCGGCTTCCAGGAACTGGCGCGCGAATATGTTGGACGCGACCCGACGCCGGTGCAGGCTGCAGGCGTGCTTATGAAGCTCCAGTCGGCACCGATGTACTTCTACCGGCGCGGCAAAGGCCGTTTCCAGGCGGCGCCGGACGCGACCCTTAAACTGGCACTCGCCGGCCTCGAGAAGAAGAAGCGGGTGCAGGAAACGATCGCCGCGTGGACGCAGTCGCTCGCGCGCTATACGTGCCCGCCGGAGATCGCTGCGCTGCGGGAGGAATTACTGTACGCGCCGGACCTTGCGAAGGCGGAAACCAGGGCCGTCGAGCAGGCATGCAAGGACACCGGCCTGACACCAGCCCGGCTGCTCGAGCGTTGCGGCCTGCTACGCGACCCGTATGAGTACCACCTGCAGCGCTTCCTGCATGAATTCTTTCCGCAAGGCACAGGGTTCCCGGCGCACAACGTGCCTGCGGGTCCGGACAGCCTGCCCCAGGCTCCGGCCGCCGCGTTCAGCCTCGACGACATCGGCACCACGGAGATCGACGATGCATTTTCAGTCCAGCGCACCGCCGCAGGGGTAGTGCGTATCGGCGTCCATATCGCCGCGCCGGCGCTGGGCTTCGCACCGGGTTCGGCGCTCGACGGCATCGCCCGCGAGCGGCTCTCGACGGCCTACATGCCGGGCCGCAAGTACACCATGCTCCCCGAGGACGTCATCGAGCGCTTTTCGCTCGACCACAGCGCGGAGCGGCCGGCGGTCTCGCTTTACTTCGATGTGTCCGAAAGCGACTGGACGGTGAAGGGACGGCACACTCGCCTGGAGCGCGTTCCGATCGCCGCCAATCTGCGGCACACCCAGTACGACGTGCTGAACGACGCCTTCGCCTCGGGGGCGAGCGCCGGACTCGCCTTCGAAGACGAGCTGCGCGCCATGTGGCGCCTGGCCGGGGCGCTCGAAACGCGTCGCGGGCGACCCAGCGTGGCAAGCGCAATACTGGAATACACATTTCATGTCGAGGACGACCGGGTGCGCATAGTGCCGCGAAAGCGGGGTGCGCCGCTCGACAAGCTGGTCTCGGAAATGATGATCCTCGCCAACAGCAGCTGGGGCGAACTGCTCGCCGAGCGAGACGTTGCGGCGATCTACCGCGTGCAATCGACCGGCAAGGTTCGCCTCAGCGTCCATCCGGAAGCGCACGAGGGTCTCGGCGTGGCGTGTTACGCCTGGATGACATCGCCGCTGCGGCGCTACGTCGATCTCTTGAATCAATGGCAGCTCGTCGCTGCTTTGGAGGGCCGCCGGCCCCCGTTTGCGCGCAATTCCGACGCGCTGCTCGCCGCGTTGCGCGCCTTCGAGGTCACGGCGGCGCGCTATGACGAGCACCAACGCGCAATGGAAACGTTCTGGAGCCTGCGCTGGCTGCTGCAGGAGGGGATCGAGTCAATCGAAGCGGTCGTATTGCGCGAAAACCTGGTGCGCTTCATAGGTGTGCCGCTCGTTACGCGCGTGCCTTCACTTCCCGAGGCCGCCCCGGGAGCCCGCATCCGCCTGGAACTGAAAGCGGTCGATCTACTCGAATGCTCGGTGTCGGCGGTCTACCGTGAAACGCTTCATGAAAGCGCGGCGGTGGTCGAGGATGACACGGCAGATCCAGGCTAAAAAGCCTAGAATATGAAAGGCTTGTCGAACCGAGGTGAGATCGCGCTTGACCGTCAGCAACGATGACCGGGTGCTCGGCGCAGCGCTGGGGCTCTCGGTCCTGCTTCATGCGGCGATGCTTTCGGTGCATTTCAAGTTCCCCGACCCCCTGCACTGGAAAGCCGCCAGCCAGCCGCTCGAAGTGGTCCTGGTGAATGCGAAGACGCGGGAAAAGCCCGCCCAGGCCGATAGCCTCGCTCAGGCGAACCTCGACCGCGGCGGTAACGTCGACGAGCGGCGCCGCGCAAGGACCCCGCTGCCGGTGACGGAGCCGCGGCGCCCTGGCAAGGACCTTGCCGATGCGCAGCGACGGGTGCAGCAACTGGAGGTGCAGCAGCAAAGGCTGCTTGCACAGGCGCAGGAGTCCCCCAGTCGCGCGCCGGTCGAAACCCCCCGTGCCGAGCACGCCGATCAGCCGACCCCGCACCCGGCGGGGCGCGACCTTGCCGACCTGTCGCTCGCCGCGATGCGGCTCCAGGCGCAGATCGACAAGCAGATCGAGGAATACCAGAAGCGCCCGCGCAAGAAATTCATCGGCGCGCGCGCCACCGAATACCGGTTCGCGCAGTACGAGGAGGACTGGCGCGTGAAGGTCGAGCGTGTCGGCACGCTGAACTATCCCGCCGAGGCGCGTGGCAAGATGTACGGCAACCTGCGCCTTACCGTCACCATCCGGCCCGACGGCAACGTCGAGTCCATCGAACTCGACCGCTCCTCCGGCCTGAAAGTGCTCGACGCCGCCGCGTTCAAGATCGTACGCCTGGCGACACCTTTCGCGGCCTTCCCGCCCGACATCCGACGCGACACCGATCTTCTCGTCATCACGCGGACCTGGTTCTTCGGCCAAGGCGACAAGATCTGGACCGAATGACCGGCTGTCACGCTGTCATCTAGGAGGCACTCGGGCTTGCTGCGCGCCCTCGTGACGGCGTGGAAGGTCTTCTGTTACAGCCTGGGGACGCTCGTGGCCGGGGTCCTGCTGGTCCAATTGTGGTTCTTCGGCCACATCCTGTATTGGAACTGGTACGAACCGACCTCAACGGCCTTCATGGAACGCCAAACCGCACAGGTGCGGCAGCAATGGGTCCCCTATGGGCGAATCTCGGTCCACCTCAAGCGCGCCGTGATCGCTGCCGAAGACGCGCGGTTTCTCGACCACGAGGGCTTCGACTGGCAGGCGATCCAGCTGGCGATGGCGAAGAACGAGGAGCGCGGGAAACTGGTCGCGGGAGCCTCGACCATCAGCCAGCAGCTGGCAAAGAACCTGTTCCTGTCGGGGGAGCGTTCCTGGATCCGCAAGGCCGAGGAGGCGGCCATCACGTGGATGCTGGAGCATACGCTGTCCAAGCGCCGCATCCTCGAGCTATATCTGAATGTCGCGGAGTGGGGCGATGGCGGCGTGTTCGGCGCCGAGGCGGCTGCGCGCCACCACTTCGGCGTCCCGGCGTCGGCGCTCTCCCAAGACCAGGCAGCGTGGCTCGCGGCGATTCTGCCCAGCCCGCGGCGCTACCAGCGCGGCCGCACCACGCCTTACTTGGCCGAAAGAATCGCCACGATCGACGCGCGGATGGGAGACGCGCAGATCCCCTGATAGGCTTCGGGCGTGCAGGAAGCGCCAACGCGACTGGAAGTCGAGGAGCTGCAGGAGAACCTGCGCGCAGTGCAGGAGCTCCTGGCGCACGAGAAGCCGCTTGCGCGGCAGTACCTGGTGGAGCTGCGCGGCAGGCTCGACGCTCTGCACGCGGCGGACATCGCCTACGTTCTTGAAGCCTTGCCGCTCGAGGAGCGGCTCGTGGTGTGGAACTTGGTCAAGGCCGACCGCGACGGCGAGATCCTGCTCGAAGTGTCGGACGCGGTGCGCGAGACGCTCATCGCGAGCATGGACTCGGAAGAGCTGGTCGCGGCCGCCGAGACCCTCGAAGCCGATGAGCTTGCCGACATCGCCGCGGACCTCCCCGCGAGCGTCATCGAGGAGGTGGTGCAGTCGCTGCCCGCAGAGGAGCGCGAGCGGCTGCGCGCGGCGCTGTCTTATCCGGAGGGCTCGGTTGGCGCGCTGATGGACTTCGACCACGTGGCCGTGCGCGACGACGTCACCCTGGAAGCGGTGACCCGCTACCTGCGCCGCATGGACGTGCTTCCGGACCATACGGATCAGCTGTTCGTCGTCGATCGCGAGCAGGGACTCAAAGGCACGCTGCCGCTCGCGCGCTTGATCGTATCCGACCTGGAGCTTGGCGTCGCCGGCATCATGGTGCACGAGAGCGTCAAGCTCTATCCCGAGGACCGCGCCGAAGACGCGGCCAATGCCTTCGAGCGCTACGACCTGGTGTCTGCGCCGGTGGTTGATGCCGGCGGCCGCCTGATCGGGCGCCTCACGGTTGATGCGGTGGTGGACTACATTCGCCAGAAGAGTGCCGAGTCGCAGTTGGCCGAGGCTGGCCTGCGTCACGAGGAGGACGTGTTCGCGCCGGTGCTCGACAGCTTCAAGAATCGGTGGGCCTGGCTTGCCATCAACCTGGTCACGGCATTCATCGCCTCGCGGGTGATCGGCGCATTCGAGGAGTCGATCGCGCGGCTGGTGGCGCTCGCGGCGCTGATGCCGATCGTCGCCGGCATCGGCGGCAATTCCGGCAACCAGACGATCACCATGATCGTGCGCGCGCTCGCGCTGGGCCAGATTCAGGGCACCTACTGGGCGAAGCTGCTCGCCAAGGAGATCGGTGTCGCGCTGCTCAATGGCGTGGTGTGGGGGACACTGCTCGGCGCGATTGCGTATGCGTTCTACGGCAATGTGGCGCTCGCCGGCGTGATGGCGCTCGCCATGCTTCTCAACCTGGTGCTCGCCGCGACGATGGGAGTGGCGATCCCCTGGGTGCGCGCGCGCTTCGGCAAGGATCCCGCGGTCGGCTCGTCGGTGCTGATCACCGCCTGCACCGACTCCGGCGGATTTTTTATTTTTCTCGGGCTCGCGACGCTGTTTCTGGTTTAAGGGCTATGACAAGCGCTCGAAACAGTTGCGCGCCGCGGCGAGCGTCGCGTCGATCTCCGGCGTGTCGTGCGCGGCCGACACGAAGCCTGTTTCGTAGGCAGAAGGCGCGAAGTAGACGCCGCGGTCGAGCATGGCGTGGAAGAAACGACCGAAACGCTCGCGGTCGCACCGCATCACCTCGGCGAAGCTGCGCGGCGGCGCATCGCGGAAATAGATGCCGAACATGCTGCCGATGGATTGCGCTGAAAAGATGACGCGTGCCTTGCGTGCCTCGGCGGCGAGACCCGTGACGAGCTGCTGAGTGATCGATTCGATCCTGTGTTGAAAACCAGGCTCGCTCACGAGCTTCAGCGTGGCGAGGCCGGCTGCGACCGCTACCGGATTTCCGGAAAGCGTCCCGGCCTGGTAGACCGGCCCGAGCGGCGCGATCTTCTGCATGATGTCGCGCCGCCCGCCGACGGCGCCCACGGGCAAGCCGCCACCGATCACCTTGCCGAGCGTGGTGAGGTCGGGCCGGACGCCGTAGCGGGCCTGGGCTCCGCCGAGCGCGACGCGAAATCCGGTCATCACCTCGTCGAAGATCAGCACTGCACCGCTGCGCGTGCATTGCTCGCGCAGGCCCTCGAGAAATCCCGGCGCTGGCAGAACGAGGTTCATATTGCCAGCCACGGGTTCAACGATCACCGCCGCGATCTGGTCAGCTTTCTCTCGAAACAGAACTTGCAGGCCGGAGCTGTCGTTGTAGTCCATCACCATCGTATGAGCGGCGGTTTCGGCTGGCACGCCGGCCGAGCTTGGATGGCCGTAGGCGAGGGCGCCGGACCCGGCCTTGACCAGCAGCGCGTCTGCATGGCCGTGATAGCAGCCCTCGAACTTGACGATCAGGCTGCGCCCGGTGAAGCCGCGCGCGAGGCGAATCGCCGTCATCGTCGCCTCGGTGCCCGAAGAAACGAGGCGGACCTGATCGAGCGAGGGCACGAGCCGGCACAGCATCTCGGCCAGCTCAACTTCGGCTTCAGTCGGTGCGCCGAAGGAAAGCGCGCGCGAAGCAGCTTCCTGGACCGCTTCGACCACAGCGGGGTGCGAGTGGCCGGCCACCATCGGACCCCAGGACCCGACATAGTCGATGTAACGGCGGCGATCCGCGTCCCACAGGTAGGCACCCGAGGCGCGCTCGAAGAACAGCGGCACGCCGCCGACCGCACGAAAGGCGCGTACCGGAGAGTTGACGCCGCCCGGGATGACGCGCTGCGCACGCTCGAACAGCGATTCGCTTTTCATGTGAACAGCTTCCCGTATTGGCGGGCGCGCAGACCGATATCGGGCGCCTCGAAGAGATCGGAAATGACCGCCAGCAGGTCTGCGCCGGCGCTGATGAGCTGCGGCGCGTTCTCGAGCGTAATTCCGCCGATCGCAGCCAGCGGCACGCCGAGATTCCTCGCTTCAGCGAAGAGGGAATGCGGTGCCCGCACCGCTCCAGGCTTGGTGGGCGACGCGAACACGCTGCCAAAGGCCACGTAATCTGCGCCCGTCGCGGCGGCGGCTTGGGCAAGCTCCAGGCGGTCGTAGCACGACGCCCCGAGAATCCTGCCCGCCAGCCTGGCGCGCGCGGCGCGCAAATCGCCGTCTCCGCGCCCCAGGTGGGCCCCGTCGGCACGCACCTCCAGCGCGAGCTCGATATCGTCGTTCACGATGATCGGCACGCCGTGGCGCCTGGCAAGGCGCACGACCTCCTTTGCCTCCAGCACGTCGCGCTTCTTCCTGCGGTATTGCACAAGCGCGGCGCCGCCCTCGAGCGCGTCTTGCAACATCGCGAACAGCGCGGCGCTCTCCGCCGCTTCGGGGGTGATGGCGTACAGGCCTCGCAGCTTCACTTCCTGCCTTTGCCCTCGCGCGCCCGGAAAAAGCGGTCGGGGAGAAGCTGGCCTGTGCCGGCACGGAAGCCTCCGGCGAGCGCCTGCCAGGTGTATTCCTGCGCGTCGCGCACCGCTTGCGCGACTTCGAGTCCGTTGGCGAGCGCCGCGGCGATCGCCGCCGCCAGCGTGCAGCCCGAGCCGTGATAGCTGCCCGGAAGACGCTGCCAGCGATCTTCGCGTATCACGGCGCCGCCGGCATACAGCGTGTTGATCACTTCCGCTCCCGCTTCGTGGGTACCGGTCACCAGGACGTACTCGCAACCGAGCTGGAGCAGCCGCCTCGCGCATTCGGCGAGCTCGATCTCGTCTTCGTCGTCGCCGCTCGCGGCGAGCCGACGCGCCTCGAGACTGTTCGGTGTCACCACCGTGCACTGCGGCACGATGAGCTCGCGCAGGGCCCCGATCATCTCGCCGCTGGCGAGCGCGTCGCCGCGCCCCGAGGCGAGCACCGGATCCAGAATCACCGGCACCTCGGGATAATCGGAGATCACGTCGGCGACGGCGCGGATGTTTTCCAGCGACCCGAGCACACCGAGCTTGAAGGCGGCGACGCGCATGTCCTCAAGCAGGTGCTTCGCCTGGCCTGCGACCCAGTCGGCTTCCACGGCGAGGATGCCTTCCACGCCGCGCGTGTCCTGCATGGTGAGCGCGGTCACGACCGAAAGCGGATGGCATCCCATGCTCGCAAGCGTCAGCAGATCCGCCTGCAGCCCCGCGCCCCCCGTAGGATCGGACGCCGCGAAGGTCAGCACGATCGGAGGCGAAGGGGACATGATCTAATATCCGGCTCATTCTACTGCCTGGCTTTCAATGACCGGAAACGAAGTGCAATTCAAGACCTGGATGTGCCTCATCTGCGGCTTCGTGTATGACGAGGCGGCAGGACTGCCCGAGGAGGGCATCGCACCAGGCACGCGCTGGGAAGATGTGCCGATGAACTGGACTTGCCCGGAGTGCGGCGCGAGGAAGGACGACTTCGAGATGGTCGAGATCTGAAAAACTTTCCGCCGAGAGCGGGCATCTAACCTCGATGCGGTAAAATACGGCGGCGAGCATGTCCTCGATCAACCTGACGCATCACTTCCTGATCGCCATGCCGAACATGGCGGACCCTTACTTCTCGAGGACCCTGACGTACATCTGCGAGCACAACGACCAGGGCGCGCTCGGCCTGGTCGTCAACCGCCCGATCGACATGACGCTGCAGGCGCTGTTCGAGCGCCTTTCGCTCACTTTACGCGACGGTTATCTTGCCACTGCGCCGATCTATTTCGGCGGCCCGGTGCAGACCGATCGCGGCTTCGTGCTGCACGAGCCGGCAGGCAACTGGCAGTCGACGTTGCGCGTGCGAGACGTGATCGGCCTCACGACGTCCAAGGACATCCTCGAGGCGGTCGGCCGTGGCGAAGGTCCCAAGCGCATGCTGGTGACGCTCGGCTACGCCGGCTGGTCGCCCGGCCAGCTCGAGCACGAGCTGTCGCAGAACGCGTGGCTCACCGTGGAGGCGCGCGACGCCATCATCTTCGACACGCCGGCCGAGGAACGCCTGCCGGCGGCGATGGAGCTCCTCGGCCTCGACTATGCGAGGCTGCAGGACGAAGCGGGACATGCCTGAGCGGGGCGCCCGCACCGTCCTTGCCTTCGATTTCGGTCTAAAGCGCATTGGCGTCGCAGTCGGCGAGCCCGAGCTCGCCACCGCGCATCCGCTGCCGGCCATCGCAGGCTTTGCCGAGATAGAAAGGCTGGTGGCGGAATGGCGTCCGGCGCGGCTGGTCGTGGGCCTCCCGGTGCGCGAGCACGGCGCGCATCCGCTTGCCGGGCGCGTTGAAAGGTTCGCGCGGCGGCTGGAGGGCAGGTTCAAGCTGCCCGTCGCTCGAGTCGACGAGCGGTTCACCTCGGTCGAGGCGGAGAGTCGTCTGCGCGGCATCAAGCACAAGTCGATTGATTCAGTGGCCGCGCAGCTCATCCTCGAGCAATACTTTCATGAAGCTGCCTGAAGCCGAACAGCTGTGCGCGCAGCTCGCCGGCGAGCTCAAGGCGCGGGTCGGCCCGCAAACCGCCATGATCGGCCTCTATACGGGCGGCGCCTGGCTCGCCGAGCGGCTGCACGCGATGCTGCGGCTGCCCGCGCCGCTGGGTCTGATGGACATCGCGTTCTACCGCGACGACTATCACGCCCGCGGGCTGCATCACGACCCGAAGCGCACCAAGATTCCGTTCGACATCAACGGCCGCGATTTGCTGCTGGTCGATGACGTGCTTTACACCGGCCGCACGGTGCGCGCGGCGATGAACGAGCTGTTCGACTACGGCCGCCCGGCGAGCATTTCGCTGGTGGTCCTCGCCGACCGCGGCGGCAGGCAGCTGCCGATCTGCGCCCAGCACTGCGGCGCGCGCGTCGAGGTGCCCTCCGGCATGCGCCTGCGGCTGAAGCGCGACGCCGGCGACAGGCTGGCCCTTGCACTCGAGCCCGAGCGTGCAGCGTAACCCCCAGCTCAACGCCAACGGCGAGCTGCAGCACCTGCTGTCCATCGAAGGCCTGCCGCGCGAGGTGCTGGTGCAGATCCTCGACACGGCGGAATCCTTCGTCGGTGTCACCGAGCGCGAGGTGAAGAAAGTGCCGTTGCTGCGCGGCAAGAGCGTGTTCAATCTGTTCTTCGAGCCCTCGACGCGCACCCGCACCACCTTCGAGATCGCGGCCAAGCGCCTCTCGGCCGACGTCATCAACCTCAACATCGCGCTTTCTTCGCACACCAAGGGCGAATCGCTGCTCGACACGGTGGCGAATCTGTCCGCGATGCAGGCCGACATCTTCGTGGTGCGCCACAACTCCTCCGGCGCCCCTTACCTGATCGCGCGCCACGTCAAGCCCCACGAGCATGTTGTGAACGCTGGCGACGGCCGCCACGCCCACCCCACGCAGGGGCTGCTCGATCTCTACACGATCCGGCACTACAAGAAGGAGTTCACGCGGCTCACCGTGGCGATCGTCGGCGACGTCATGCATTCGCGCGTCGCGCGCTCGCTGATCCACGGCCTGACGACGCTCGGCGCGCCGGAAGTCCGGGTCATTGGCCCGCAGACGCTCCTGCCGAGCGGCGTCGAGGCGCTGGGAGTGCGCGTGTTCCACGACATGCGCGCCGGGCTGAAGGACTGCGACGTGATCGTCATGCTGCGACTGCAGAATGAGCGCATGGGCGGCGCGCTGCTGCCCTCGGCGCAGGAATTCTTCAAGCACTACGGCCTCACCGGCGCGAAGCTCTCGCTGGCGAGGCCAGACGCCATCGTCATGCACCCGGGCCCCATGAACCGCGGCGTCGAGATCGACTCGACGGTCGCCGACGGCCCGCACGCGGTGATCCTGCCGCAGGTGACCTTCGGCATCGCAGTGCGGATGGCGGTGATGAGCATCGTCGCGGGCAATTGATGCGCCTGCATATCAAGAGCGGACGCGTGGTCGATCCGGCGAGCGGGCGCGACGCGGTCGGCGACGTCTACGTGGCCGACGGAAAAATTGCGGAGGAATTTTCAAGGCCGGACCGAGTGATCGACGCGAAGGGGCTGGTCGTTGCGCCCGGCTTCATCGACCTTTCGGCGCGGCTGCGGGAGCCTGGCTACGAGTATAAAGCCACGCTCGAGTCCGAGATGGAGGCAGCGGTGGCGGGCGGCGTTACCGCTCTTGCCTGCCCGCCGGACACCGATCCGCCGCTCGACGAGCCGGGACTCGTCGACATGCTGCGTCGGCGCGCCAAGGCGCTTTCCCGTGCGCGCGTCTATCCGCTGGGGGCGCTGACGGTGAAGCTGCGGGGCGAGGCGCTCACCGAGATGGCCGAGCTCGGCGAGGCCGGTTGTGTGGCGTTTTCGCACGCCAACGTGCCGCTGCGCGACACGCAGCTGCTATGGCGCGCGCTGCAGTATGCGGCCACGTTTGGATTCCCGGTATGGCTACGCGCGGAAGATGCCTGGCTCGCGAAGGACGGCGTGGCGCACGACGGCGAGGTCGCGACGCGGCTCGGGCTCGCCGGCATCCCCTCGTTCGCGGAAACCATCGCTCTCGGTGCCATTCTGGAGCTGGTCCGCGACACGCGCGCACGGGTGCATATATGCCGGCTGTCGACGATCGGCGCGGTGGAGATGATGCGGCGCGCCAAGCAGGAAGGCCTGCCGGTGAGCTGCGACGTCGCGATCCACCATCTGCATCTGTGCGACATGGATCTGGGCTACTTCGATTCGCATTGCCGGCTCGAGCCGCCCCTCAGAAGCCAGCGCGATCGCGACGCGCTCGCGCGCGGGCTGGCCGAGGGCGCTGTCGACTGCCTGTGCTCGGACCATACGCCGGTGGATGAGGACGGCAAGCACCTGCCGTTCGCCGAAGCCGAGCCTGGCGCGACCGGCCTCGAGCTGCTACTGCCGCTTACGCTGAAATGGGGCGCAGCGCACAAGCTGCCGCTCGCCGTTGCGCTGGCGCGCATCACGTCGGACCCGGCGCGGATCCTCGGGGTCGCTGCGGGACGCATCGCCACCGGCGCGCCGGCGGATCTGGCACTTTTCGATCCGGGCGCAGCCGTGCGCGTGACCGCCGAGTCGCTGAAGAGCCAGGGCAAGAACACGCCGTTCCTCGGCTACGAGCTGGCGGGCCGGGTGCGCTGCACAGTGGTGGCCGGCAACGTGGTGTACGAGGCATGAAGCTGCTTCTCACCCTCATCGTTCTCGCTTTGAGCGCATGCGCCTCCGCGCCATCTGGGTCCGGGGGGGGCTATTACAAGGATGATGGCCCCGGCGAGAAGCCGCCCGCGAACCTCGACCAGATTGCCGACGCCCAGCCGAGGGCCGAACCGCTGCACCGCTACGCCAATCGGCCGTACCAGGTGTTCGGCAAGGAGTATGTCCCGCTCGCCTCCGTGCAGCCGTACCGCCAGCGCGGCATGGCGAGCTGGTACGGCAGGAAATTTCACGGGCAGAGAACGGCGAGCGGGGAGACTTACGACATGTATGCGATGACCGCGGCGCATCCGACGTTGCCGATCCCGAGCTATGCCCGGGTCACGCGCGTCGCAACCGGGCGCAGCGTCATCGTGCGCATCAACGATCGCGGGCCGTTTCACCAGGGGCGGATGATCGATCTTTCGTATGCCGCCGCGCTTAAGCTGGGTTTTGCTCACCTCGGCAGCGCGGAGGTGGAGCTGGAAAGCATCGAACCGGGACAGGCTGTAACGCCGATCGAGCAGGCCGCACTGACGACTCCCCCCGCCGCAGCGACGACTCCGCCGGCCGCGACGGAGACTCCGCCGGCTGCAATCACGACTGAGCAGGCTCTAGCAGCGCCAGAGCAGGCCAAGGCCGTTTACTTGCAGGTGGGGGCCTTTTCGTCGCGCGACAACGCTGAAAGCCTTCGCTCGAGGCTGGAAGACGAATTTGGCTGGCTCAAGGATGCCGTCCAGGTGCTCGCCATCGGCAACCTGTGGCGGCTACAGGTAGGCCCATACCGCACGCAGGACGACGCGCGCTCGGCGGCGGAGCGCATCGAGAGCCAGCTGAGCATAAAGCCGCTGCTCGTCGTGCGCTAGTCCAGTGTCATTCATGCGAAGCATCCTCCCTGTCCTTTTTTTTGCATGCACCCTTGCCCAGGCCGCCGCGCTGCAGCCGCCCCCCGTCGTCGGCCGCTCATGGATCATCGGCGACCTCTCGAGCGACCAGATCCTTGCGTCGGAAAAGCCCGACGAGCGCATCGAGCCCGCTTCCCTCACCAAGCTGATGAGCGCTTATCTCGTGTTCGCGGCGCTGCGCGAGAAGAAAATCTCACCCGAGCAGCAGGTGACGGTCTCGGCACGCGCCTGGCGCGCGCCGGGCTCGCGCATGTTCGTCGAGCCAAGGCGGCCGGTCGCCGTCGAGGAGCTGATCCGTGGCATGGTCGTGCAGTCGGGCAACGACGCCTGCATCGCGCTCGCCGAGGCGATTGCGGGCTCGGAAGAGGTTTTTGCGCAGATGATGAACCGCGAGGCGGCGCGCCTCGGCATGAAGAATACCCGCTTCATGAATTCCACCGGCTTGCCCGACGCGCAGCATTACAGCACCGCGCAGGACTTGTACCTGCTCGCTCGCGCTTTGATCCGCGACTTCCCGGCCGAGTACGGTCAGTACTATTCGCAGAAGGAATTCCGCTACAACAACATTACGCAGCCGAACCGCAATCGGCTGCTGTGGCTCGATCCGACGGTGGACGGAGTCAAGACCGGCCATACCGAGGCAGCGGGCTTCTGCCTCATCGCGTCGTCGCGACGCGGCGGCAGGCGCCTGCTTTCGGTCCTGCTCGGCTCGACGTCGGAGGCGACGCGCGCGCAGGAGTCGCAGAAGCTGCTCAACTGGGGCTTCCAGTTCTTCGACAGCGTGAAGCTCTACGCTGGCGGTGACGCTGTGAAATCCCTCGAGGTCTGGAAGGGGGCCGAAAGCACGGTCAGGGCAGGCTTCAAGGGCGACCTGATGATCACCGTGCCGAAAGGCGAGGCGGACAAGCTGAAGGCCGAACTGCTGTCGCAGCAGCCGCTCGTCGCGCCGGTGGGACAGGGCGAGCGCGTCGGCACGCTGCGCGTGACGCACGATGGCAGGCCGGTCGGCGAATACCCCGTCGTCGCTCTCGAGCCGGTGGCCGTCGCCGGGATTTTCGGGCGTGCCTGGGATACACTCAGGCTGTGGTTCAGGTAGCGAGGCGCACATGGTTTTTCTGAACGGCCGGATTCTCCCGATCGAAGACGCGAAGGTCTCGGTGCTCGACCGGGGGTTCATCTTCGGCGACGGGGTCTACGAGCTGGTGCCGGTGTACTCGCGGGTGCCGTTCCGGCTCGAGGAGCACCTGCTGCGCCTCGAGCGCAGCCTTGCGGGGCTGCGCATCCGCAACCCGTACTCGCCCGCGCAATGGCGCGAGTTCATCTATCGCCTGATCGATGCGCAGCCGTTCGACGACCAGGGCGTGTACTTCCAGGTGACGCGCGGCGTGGCCAAGCGCGATCATGCCTTTCCGAAGAACGCGGAGCCGACGGTGTTCATGATGTCGAACCCGCTCGTCAACCCATCCATGGAGCAGGTCGAGAAGGGCGCCTCCGCGGTGAGCGCACCGGACAACCGCTGGCTGCGCTGCGACATCAAGTCGATTTCGCTCGTCGGCAACGTTCTGCTGCGCCAGCTTTCCGCCGAGGCGGACGGCGCCGAGACGATCCTGTTTCGCGACGGCAAGCTGACCGAGGCTTCGGCCTCGAACGTCTTCATCGTCCGGCGAGGCATCATAGAGTCGCCGCCGAAGGGAAACCTGATCCTGCCGGGAATCACCTACGACGTGATCGTCGAGCTCGCACGCGCGAACGGCATGCCGCTCGAGTTCAGGGAAGTCCATGAGGCGGAAGTGCGCGGCGCCGACGAGCTGTGGGTCACGTCCTCATCGAAGGAAGTTCTGGCGATCGTTATGCTGGACGGCAACAGGATCGGCAACGGCCAGCCCGGCCCCGTTTTCCGGCGCATGTACCAGCTCTACCAGGAGTTCAAGCTAAAGGTGATGCGCGCGGGCAAACGCGAGGCAGTGTCGGTCTGAAGGGCGGCGACTCATGCCGGTGGTAGCGGATGGCTCAGCGCTCGCTTTTCCCTGCGACTTCCCGATCAAGGTGATGGGACGCAAGGAGCCGCGCTTCGCGCAGACCGTGATGGAGATCGTTCTCAGGCACGCACCGGATTTCGACGCGGCGACGATGGAGATGCGTCCGAGCCGGCAGGGGCGCTACCTCAGCCTCACCTGCATCGTGCGCGCAACCTCGCGCGACCAGCTCGACGCGCTGTACCGGGAATTGTGCGATCACCCCTCGGTAGTGATGGTGCTATGACGCTGGTCGAGGAAATTCTGGTCAGGCGGCTGGGGCGGGTCGACTATCTGCCGACGTTCGAGGCGATGCGCGCCTTCACCGCGCGCAGGGGCGAGGCCACTGCGGACGAGATCTGGCTGCTCGAACACCCGCCGGTCTACACCCTCGGGCAGGGCGCCCAGTGGCCGAGGATCGATAACGGCATTGCGCTCGTCCAGGCCGATCGCGGCGGCGAGATTACCTACCATGGGCCGGGCCAGGTGGTGCTCTACGCGCTGGTGGACCTGGCGCGGCGCGGGATCAAGGTGAAGCAGTTCGTTGCGATGCTCGAAGGCTCGGTGATCGAGCTTCTCGCCGGCCGCGGCGAACGCAAGCCCGGGGCGCCGGGCGTCTACGTGGGCGGCGCGAAGATCGCGGCGCTCGGCATCCGCGTGTCCCGCGGCAGGGCTTATCACGGTCTCGCGCTGAATGTCGACATGGATCTTGCGCCGTTCCGGGCGATCGACCCATGCGGCTGTCCCGGACTCGCGGTGACGCAGACGCGCGACCTTGGAATCAGGAAATCGACGGACGAAATCGGCGCCGAGCTCGCGGCGAGCCTGGCAGGGAAGCTCGAGCATGCGTGAGGCCGGGATCAAGGAGAAGGGCCGCGCCAAGACCGAGCGCATCCCGATCAAGATCGTGCCGCGCGAGCCGCTCGCCAAGCCGGCCTGGATCCGCGTGCGCGCCCCGGGGCCGAATTCGCGCTTTCACGCGATCAAGAGCATCCTGCGCGAGCAGAAGCTGCACACGGTGTGCGAGGAAGCCTCTTGCCCGAACATCGCCGAGTGCTTCGGCAAGGGCACCGCGACCTTCATGGTCCTCGGCGATATCTGCACGCGGCGCTGCCCGTTCTGCGACGTCGCGCACGGACGGCCGCTTGCGCCCGATGCGGAAGAGCCGCGGCACCTCGCGGAAACGATTTCAAGGCTGAATTTATCCTATGTCGTGATCACGAGCGTGGATCGCGACGATCTGCGCGACGGCGGCGCGCAGCATTTCGTCGACTGCATCCGTGCCATTCGCGAGGTTTCTCCTAATTCCATGCTGGAAATTCTCGTCCCCGATTTCAGGGGGCGCGCGCAGCTCGCCCTGGAGATCCTCGCCAAGGCGCCGCCGGACGTCATGAATCACAACCTCGAAACGGTGCCGCGGCTGTACCGCCAGGCGCGTCCGGGCGGCGACTATGCGCATTCGCTGGATTTGCTGAAGCAGTTCAAAGGACTGCATCCTGCGCTGCCGACGAAATCCGGCCTGATGGTCGGCCTGGGCGAGACCGATGACGAGATCCTCGCGGTGATGCGCGATCTGCGCGCGCACGACGTCGATATGCTGACGATCGGGCAGTACCTGCGGCCCTCACCGCATCATCTGCCGGTGGAGCGCTACGTTGATCCTGCAGTGTTCCAGGAATACGAAAAGCAGGCGCGCGGCCTGGGTTTCAAGCACGCCGCGATCGGCCCGCTGGTGCGCTCGTCGTACCACGCCGACCAGCAGGCCCACGGAGCCGGGGTCGCCTAAACCCGGCACTGGACGGGTTATTCGCATCTGCGGGAGCAGTAGTTAACACGCGAACGCCGGAGTTTCTGGCTACCCTTCTCAATGTCTGCGTCCGGCTCGATAGCCGGGGAGGGGTCGGACATGAGGATAAACACCACGCTGGTGATCAACTCGAAGGGCGGGTCGGGAAAAACCACCGTCACGACCAACCTGGCCAGTTACTTTGCCGCCAGGAACATCCCGACCACCATCATGGACTACGACCCGCAGGGGTCCTGCCTGAACTGGCTGCGGCTGCGGCCGGCGCACGCAACGCGGATTCATGGCGCCAATGCCGCGCACCAGAGAGGCGGCCGGTTACGCAGCGTGGAGATGCATGTCCCCGCGGAAACCCGGCAGCTGATCATCGACGCGCCGGCCGGCGCATCAGGTCTGCTCTTGCAGGAGATGCTCGCCAGAGCGCATTGCATCCTCATCCCGGTGGCGCCGTCGGCGATCGACATCCACGCCACGGCGAACTTCATCCGGGACCTGCTCCTCGCGGGCAAGATCCGGGCGCGCAATGCCCGGCTGGCGGTGCTCGCCAACCGGGTCCGCAGCTCGATGCCGGTGTATCAGCCGCTCGAGCGGTTTCTCGGCTCGCTCAGCCTCGCGTTCCTCACGCGCCTCGGTGATTCGGACGTTTACGTCAAAGCCGCCGAGACAGGGGTGGGAATCTTCGAGCTGGAGACCTCGATGTCGGCCGCCGAGCGCCAGGCATTCATGCCGATCGTCGAGTGGGTCGACGGCGAGCAAAAACCCCGGGTCGATGCAAAGGTCATCGAGCTCGGCGCGCCTGCCGGACTAAAAGCCGCCGCGGCGTCTGCTGGGCCTAAAGGAACCCCCGCGCCTGTTCACGGCAGCCCGCGCCCGGTATTCTCATGGATACAAAGCTGGGCTAGGCCGGGTCGCTGAGCGCTTCACCCATTCTCGCTTCGTTCGCCGCGGCGGTCATGCTGTGGGCGTCTGCCGCGCTCGGCCAACTGGAACGGATCACGCCACAGGAAGCGGTTTCCGGCCTCAGGACCGCTCTCGAGAAGGGTTCCCACGCCGCCGTGGCGCAGCTCGGTCGCACCGACGGCTTCTTCGGCAATCCGCAGGTGAAAATCCCGCTGCCTGATTCGCTGACCCGCACCGAGAAGGTGATGCGCAGGGTCGGCATGGGCAAGTACGCCGACGAGCTGGTCCTCACCATGAACCGCGCCGCGGAAGCGGCGGTGCCCGAAGCGAGGCAGCTCCTCGTCGACTCGATCAAAAAGATGACCATTCGCGACGCCAAGGGCATCCTGGCCGGCGGCGACACCGCCGGAACGGAGTACTTCCGCCGCACCACGCGCGACCCGCTGCACGGCCGCTTCCTGCCGATCGTGAGGCGGGCGACGGCGAGCGTGAACCTCGCCCACAAATACAACGAATACGCCGAGAAAGGCGTCGCGCTCGGCCTGGTGAAGAAGCAGGACGCCGACCTCGACGAGTACGTGACGCACAAGGCGCTCGACGGCCTTTACTTCATGGTCGCCGAGGAAGAGAAGAAAATCCGCAAGGATCCGGTGCGGGCCGGCAGCGACATCATCAAGAAGGTTTTCGGCGCTCTGCTCTAGTGCGCTTGATCCCAGTTGTCGCCGACGCCGACGTCGACCAGCAGCGGAACATCGAGCTTCGCCACGGATTGCATCAGCTCCCGCAGCTTGGCTGTCACCTGTTCCAGCTCGTTCTGCGGCACTTCCAGCACCAGCTCATCGTGCACCTGCATGATGAGCATCGTGCGCAGCTTTAGCTGCTCCAGGAAATTCTGAACTGCAACCATCGCCAGCTTGATCAAGTCGGCGGCGGTGCCCTGCATCGGCGCGTTGATCGCGGCGCGCTCGGCCGCCTGGCGGCGCATGGGGCTGCCGCTCTTCATCTCCGGCAGCCAGAGGCGCCGCCCGAACACCGTTTCGACGTAGCCTTGCGTGCGTGCGCGTTCGCGAGTCTGGTCCATGTAGCGCTTCACCCCCGGATAGCGGGCGAAATACGA
>Ga0070697_100000734_pt1 | contig 24440 bp, 16 predicted proteins | sample KBSK1501metaG_FD_65475 | JGI IMG/M metagenome (GOLD analysis project Ga0070697, IMG submission 65475) | Corn, switchgrass and miscanthus rhizosphere microbial communities from Kellogg Biological Station, Michigan, USA - KBS K1-50-1 metaG | ecosystem: Host-associated > Plants > Roots >...
GCCCGGTTTCGGACCGTTCCCCGACAACCTCAGTTGCGACAACAGCCACTGGTGCGCCTCGCTGCATATCAATGACCTCGAATGTACCGGTCAGTTCCACTTCTGCAACTTCAATTGCATCGAGCCCACCAACTTCGCGTTCATCCAGACCGACGGCGTGCCGACCGGTCCTCCGAGCCCACAGCGCGCCAATCTCGCCACCGTCACACCGAACGCGACGACCCTCTTGATGAATCCTGGTGATCGACTTCGGGTCCACATCTTCGATGCACCGGTACCCGGAGGCAGCGGCTCGGCCCTGAAGGTCCAGGTCGATGACCTCTCGACCGGGCAGAGCGGTTTCATGCAGGCCTCAGCAGCCAACGGCTACATGGCGACCATCCTCGGAAACTGCAAGGGTGTGCCCTTCAACTACGAGCCGGAGTACAGCACTGCCCAGCCGCAAAACCTCGTGCCGTGGGCGGCGTTGCAGGGTGGCATTCTGACCCAGTTCGAGATCGGCCACTTCACGCCCTGCACGACGGTCTCTAATCCGGTCACCTTCACGGTGGGCGGCTTTACCGATACCTTCTGGCAGACCTGCAGCGGGCCGTACGAAGTGCCGGCCGACAACGCGACCAATCCTGAAATCAGTGATGCGCCCTGCTACCCTGCCGGCGACACGCACGGCGGTACGTCTGACCCCAATGAGGTCACCGGCTGCGTGAATTTCTTCGGCAACGGCGACGTCGACTTCGATGGGACCCCGTACTGGCGGGATTGGCCCAACAGCACCAGCCCGAACACCTTCCCATCGACCTTCCTGCAGCAGCAGCCGACCACCAACGGCCAGATGTACAGCGGCGTCCAGTTCGAAACGGATCTGGCGGCCAGTGAGTCGACCTGCGGTCCCACCAGGTTGAGCGGGTGCGCCGCTCCACCACCAGGAGCTCCGGGGGGCTTCTACCCCTATTGGACCCAAGCCAAGGTCGGCGGCAGCTGCGTCTGGGAGTTCGGACAGATGCCGAACGGCAATGCCTTTGGCGGAGATGCGCAATTCGACGGACCGTCCTCGTACTTCTTCGGCACATTGTCCAGTCCGGTGCTACCAAACCCGAACTGCTCCGGGTAACTAACCGCTAGCCGCGACAAGTGGGGCGGCCGCCGTGGCGGCCGCCCCGCTTCCATATGCTGTGCGCAGCACATGGGCCGAGCACTTTGGCGGCGCGGGAACGGGCTGGCCAGGGCGAGCGTTATCGCCACGCTGGCGTTGTTCATCGCCGGCAATGCCCTCCGAGGCGCAACGCCGACCAGGCTGATTTCGCCACACGATCTGACGGTCGTCGATGGGTGGTGGATTCGCCTCAGCCCCCTCTACGCGTTGGCCTTCGTCTTCGTCGGTTCGCTGATCGTCGCCCGCCGGCCAGGAAACCGGATAGGTTGGGTGGCCTGCGGGATCGGGTTGCTTACCGCAGTCTATGAATTCGGGCTCGGGTACGAGACCCTCGGGACGTACGTCAACCGATCACTCCCGGCGCTTGACTTCGCCAAGTGGCTGGAGGTTTGGGAGTGGGTGGTACCGGTCGTTCTCATGCTGTTTTTCCTGCCGTTGCTTTTTCCCGACGGCAAGCCAATCTCACCTCGCTGGTGGCTCCTCGCCCCGCTGGTCGTCGTCGGCTTTGGGTTGGGATTGTTTGGGATTCATATCGGCCAAGTGCTTGGAGTGATCGGTACGCTGCTCGCCAACGTCAGTCTCTTCATCCGCTTCCGCCGCGCGGGGCCCGATGAGAAGCAGCAGATCCGCTGGTTCGCATTCGCCGGATTGGTGTTGGCGATTGTCGCCGTTTCAGGCATCGTCGCCGGCGCCTTCGTTTATCACAACAATACCGTCGTCTTCAATCCGATCTTCGACGTGCTGACGCCGCTCGCGTTCACCGCGCTTGCGGTCTCGCTCGGAATCGCCGTGCTCAAATACCACCTCTACGACATCGATGTCTTGCTGCGCCAGGCGCTTGTTTACGGCACGCTGGTGGTGCTGATCAGCATCGTGTACTTCGTGACGGTCGTCACCGTCGGCAGCCGGGTGGGACAGCTGCCACGCAACGACCCTGCGGCAGGGGTGGCTGTTGGTGCGATCGTCGCCCTCGCCTTTCAACCGGTGCGTCGCCGGCTTCAGCGGCTGGCGAATCGGCTGGTCTACGGCAAACGCGCCACGCCCTACGAGGTGCTGTCACAGTTCAGCAAGCGCGTGTCCGAAATGTATGCGAGCGATGAGCTGCCGATCCGGATGGCGCAAGTGCTGGCTGAGGGGACCGCCGCGGATAGCGCTACGGTGTGGCTGCGCGTCGGGCACGAGCTCCGGCGCGCGGCGTCATGGCCGGCCGGCGCCGCTGGTCCGAGCACCCTTCCACTGTCGACCGACGAGTTACCGCCGATCAGCGGGGTCGCCGAAGCGGTGCCAGTCCGCTACCAGGGCGAGCTATTGGGCGCGCTCGCCGTTTCGAAGCGGCAAGAATTGACGGCAGCCGAGAGCCGCCTGCTCGGCGACCTCTCGCGGGAGGCCGGCCTCGTGCTGAAGAATACGCGGCTCACCGCGGAACTGGTGCAGCGGCTCGACGAGCTGCAGGCGTCGCGGCAGCGGCTCGTCACCGCGCAGGACACAGAACGGCGCCGGCTGGAACGCAACCTTCATGATGGCGCCCAACAGAACCTGGTGGCGCTGAAGCTGAAGATCGCCCTGATGAAGAACCTGGCGACGAAAGATCCCCAGCGGACGCAAGCGGCTCTGGACGAGCTGACGGCGGACGCCAACGAGGCCATCGAAACGCTTCGCGAGCTCGCACGCGGCCTTTACCCCCCGATCCTCGCACAGGACGGACTGGTCGCCGCCCTTGAGGCGCAGGCCCATCGCACGCCAGTACCCGTCGAGGTGGTGGCTGGTCCTCTCCCCCGCTACTCGCAGGAAATCGAAGCCGGCGTTTATTTCTGCGTGCTGGAGGCACTGCAGAATATGGTCAAGCACGCACAGGCCACGAAGGCGACAGTGAGCATCGAGCAACGCGATGGCCACCTGGCGTTCTCGGTCGCCGATGATGGCCGCGGGCTGAATCCCGAGCGGGCGCACTCCGGCAGCGGGATGCAGAACATGCGCGACCGCATCGAAGTTCTGGGGGGCGAGCTTCAGGTGGAGAGCTCACCTGGGGCGGGAACGCGCGTGACGGGATCTATTCCGGTGGCTGCGGCGGCGGCGCCGACGACTGGCGAGCTCGTGCCTGCAACGCCTTCAGCTGCATCCAGTCGATCCTAGGCCGCGCCAGTCCTCGCCGCTGCAGATAGCGCCGGGCCGCTCGACGTTTGGCGAGGGCGAAGCGCACCATCCCAGCCAGGCCGTCACTGCCGATCCCGGGCACGAAGCGCGTGGGCCGGAATTGCCAGCTCTCGCCGCCGGTGGGCGTAAGGGTCCCGCGAACCATGAAACTGTGAAGGTCCCAGAGCAACTGGTTGTGCCCATGGCAGAGCAGGCTGGCAGGCCCCGGCCTGATCCCGGTCCACCCCGGGAGAGACACACGCAAGACGTGCTGCGTCTCATCCAACTCGGGTGCGCATCGAATGCTGATCGGGTAGCCGTCGCCATCCACGCCGGTGAGGACTGGGCTGGAAAACTCCTGCAGGTGTCGCTGGACCTCAGCCCACATGGATCGCTTCCACCACCTTTGGCGGGCTAAAGACATCGCCATGCTCCCACCAGAGGATGCGCCGGGGCGTCACCGTGATCTCCAGCCGCATGAAATACCAATCGGAGAACCAGCGCGTCGCCGGGTTACTGGTGTACATCGCGCCGGCGGGCTGGCGGCGGTAGACCAGCATGATCTCGTCCTCGAAGCCGCCGATCGAGGTCTTGATCTCGTCCGGGGCGACGGCGTCACCCTGCACCAGGACCGCCGGCGGCTCGGAGAGCCCGCTTCCCGTCGGATCCGAAAAGAGCAGCGAGACTCGTGGATGGCGGCGGATGTTGAAGGCCTTGTCTGGAAGGCCGATCGACGTCGTAGTCATGAACTGCCCGGTCGATGGCCGAAAAAACGGCAGCATCGGCCAGGTGATCGGCGTGCCGTCAGCGGCCAGCGTCGAGAACTCGCAGGTGCGAAATTCCCGAAAAACTGCCTCGACCTCTGCCGGAATCGGTAGAGCCATCTCGACTTCTGCCGCCAGCGTAGTGCCTTGCCGCTTCGGCAGGAACCCTGCAGCCTCCCCAAGAACAGGGGGGCTAACCGTACGGCCGCACTGGTGACTTCCCCCTCGACGGAAGCCCGAATATGGCTCAGGATCGGTGCATGATCGCGAAACTAAGACAAAGAACGGCCGGCTTGCGATCCGATCCAGGTGTCGGCACCACCATCAAAGGATCGATTCCGGCGCGTGCCCTGGAGCCGCTCGCGTGAGCCAGAGACGCGCGACACCCGTCGCCTGGATCCGCTGGACCGCCTTGTTCCTCGCCTTCCTAGCCGTTTTGCTCTCGCTCGTCAGTGAACTGGTTGGGTTTCTATGGCAACCGACCGCACTGCCGAGCGGAATGTGGCCGCCCCTTTACGACGTGGCTCTGCCTCTATTTACCTGGTCGTTCGCACTGGTTGGCGGCCTCATCCTCTCGCGCCACCCCAAAAACGTCATCGGCTGGATTTGCTTGGCGACCGCCCTGCTAGCAGGCACCAACGCCTTAATCATTCGTTACAGCCTGGTTGCCGAATTCAACACGGCCGCGTCGCTACCGGGCGGGCTTTGGACAACGTGGGTGGTGCAGTGGGGGTGGATTCCCCTGGACAGCTTGCTCTTTGTTTTTCTGCCTGCACTGTTCCCGACCGGGCGGCTGCCGTCTCGCCACTGGCGAGTCATTATCTGGCTAGCCATCCCGGCCGCTGCCGTGACGATGGGTGCAGCCGCTCTCTACCCTGTAATGAGTCTGTGGACAGCCGGCCCCTCCTGCGTGTGGAGCAATGCAATCCCCGGGCCCTGCTACCGGTTTCACAACCCGTTTCCAGTCACCCTTTCAATCTCATTGCTTGACGTGGTATTTCGGCTCTCAGGCGGTCTCCAGAGTGTCACCATCCTGCTCGCCACGCTCTCGTTAGTCGCGCGGTACCGGCAGGGCTCTCGAGAAATACGTGCCCAGCTCAAGTGGCTCACTCTTGCGGGCGGCGTGCTGTTCCTCTCATCAGCAAGCTTGTTCGTGCTCGGGACAATGGTTCACCTGACTGTGCCGGCCGCGTGGCTGATCGTCGTCGCGACGATCATTCTCCTTCCGTTTGCGATCGCCTTCGCCATTCTCAAGCACCGCCTCTACGACATCGATATCGTCATCAACAAGACGCTTCTCTTCGGCGGGATGGCCGCCTTCATCACCCTGGTCTACGTCGGGATCGTGGTTGGCATAGGTCACTTCGTGGGACAGGGCACTAAACCAAACCTCGGGCTTTCGATACTGGCGACCGCCCTTGTCGCGGTGGCCTTCCAGCCCGTTCGCGAACGCGTCCAGCGAGTGGCGAACCGGCTGGTATATGGCAAGCGCGCTACTCCGTACGAAGTCCTCTCGCAGTTCTCGAACCAGGTGGCCGGCGTTTACTCGAGCGACGAGGTGTTGCCACGAATGGCCAACGTGCTGGCAGACGGCACCGGCGCCGCCCGAGCCGATGTGTGGATTCGGCTTGGAGATGCCATTGCACCAATCGCGTCCTGGCCGATCGGCGACGGACCCCCGCCGACGCCCCTAAGCGTCAGCGGACAGCTGCCGACTTCGCTGCCAGGCGTAAGCCGGATCGTGTCGGTGCGGCACCAGGGGGAGTTGCTTGGCGCCGTCAGCATCAACAAGCGTCCGGGTGAAGCGTTAACGCCCGTTGAAGAAAAGCTGCTCGCCGACCTTGCGGCGCAAGCAGGGCTGGTGCTCCGGAATGTTCGGCTCACCGCGGAGCTGCAGGCTCGGCTTACGGAGATCTCGCGGCAAGCCGGTGAACTCCGAGCTTCGCGGCAGCGAATCGTGGCGACGCAGGACGCGGAGCGCCGCCGGTTGGAGAGAAATATCCACGACGGGGCCCAGCAGAACCTGGTTGCTCTGACGGTCAAACTGCGGCTGGCGGCCAACCAGGCAAAGCGCGACCCCGAACGCGCACGAGCCTCGGTGAAAGCGCTGAAGGATGAGAGCAATCAGGCGCTGCGCACGCTGCGCGCGCTGGCGCGCGGCATCTACCCGCCGCTGCTGCGGGAGCAGGGATTGGTCGCGGCCGTTCGCGCCGAGGCGGAGAAAATGCCGTTGCCCGCCACGGTCGCGGCAGACCACCTCGATCGCTACCCTCCCGAGATCGAGGCTGCCGTCTACTTCGTTTGCCTGGAAGCCTTTCAGAACGTCACGAAGCACGCGCAGGCGACGCACGTCGAGATCAAGCTGCGATCCGGTGCCGATGAACTTTCATTCGAGGTCACCGATGATGGTGCCGGTTTTGACGTGGCGAAGGACGCCGGAGGCTCGGGACTTCGAAACATGATCGATCGGATTGAGGGCATGGGCGGCCAGCTGGTCATCCGGTCGGAGGCTAACCATGGTACGACCGTCGAAGGCACCGTCCCGATTGGGGTGATGAAGGCCGTGTCATGAGCGTACGCACCGCGACCCGCATCGCATGGGCGGCCGCCAGTCTATCCGCGTCGCTGGGCATCGGTGGTCTCGTGCTTGACCGGTTGGCTGGTCTCGGGATGGAGACCTCGATTCTCTACGGCTTCCCCATCGTGTGGGCGCTGTCCCTCTCAGTGATCGGCGCACTGGTTGTTTCCCGCCAGCCTGGAAACGCGTTGGGTTGGGTCTTCACGCTGGTTGGGGGCCTGGTCATCTTGAACTTCGCTGGATCCGTATATGCCGCTTTCGCGCTAAACAGGGGCCAGGGATCCTGGCCCGCCGGCCTTGCAATCGCCTGGCTGTCTTCGGGCTGGCTCTGGATTCCGATCAGCGCGCTGCTCGTCATCTTCGTTCCGCTGCTCTTTCCGACCGGCCGCGCACTGTCTCCGCGATGGCGCTTCCCAGCCTGGTTTGCGATGGCATTTATCGTGCTGGCAGGGATCAGCAATGCCTTGATGCCCGGACCGCTATCGACCATTCCCCGCATCAGCAACCCGCTCGGGCTTGCCGGTCAGGCAGCCATCTTGAACAAACTGGGCAACCTGAGCGGCGCATTGTTGCTCATAGCCGTCGCCGGCGCCGTGACTTCCCTCGTGGTGCGATTCAGGCGCGCCAGAGGACAGGAACGCCAGCAACTCAAATGGTTTCTGTACGGCGGCGTCCTATTCGTCGTTCCCTTTGTGGTTCACGGTTTCATATTTCCGCAGCAGATCCAGAACCTGCTGTTCATGCTCTTCCTCCCAGCCCTTCCGATCAGCATCGCGATCGCGATGCTGAAATACCGGCTCTACGACATCGATCTCGTGATCAACAAGTCGCTGGTATTCGGCACCCTCGCGGCGTTCATCACCGCCGTCTACGTCGGCATCGTCGTCGGCATCGGCACCCTGGCGGGCAGCGCCGGGAAACCTAATCTGGCGCTATCCATTCTCGCCACCGCGATCGTGGCGGTCGCCTTCCAGCCCGCGCGTGAGCGCATCCAGCGGATCGCCAACCGGCTCGTCTATGGCAAGCGGGCAACTCCATACGAGGTGATGGCCGATTTCTCCGAGCGCATGGCCGGCGTCCTTTCCGTCGATGAGGTGCTCCCCCGGATGGCCGAGGCGGCGGCCCGGGGCGTCGGAGCCAAAGCCGCCCGGATCCGGCTCTTCCTTCCCAATGAATCCGAGCGCATCGTTTCCTGGCCGGTCGGGCCCGAGCTTGACCGCGTCGACCGCGTGCTGCCGGTTTCGTATCGCGGCGCCGAGGTGGGCGAAATCGCGGTCGCGAAACCGACAGGCGAGCCGATCACCCCGGCGGAGGGCAAGCTGCTGACTGACCTGGCAGCACAAGCCGGGCTCGTAATGCACAACGTGCGGTTGACCGTGGAACTCCAGAGGCGGCTCGCGGAGGTATCCTCACAAGCCGCCCAGCTGCGCAGCTCGCGCCAGCGCATCGTCGCCGCGCAGGACGAAGAGCGTCGGCGTCTCGAGGAAACGATCCGCCTCGGCTGCGAGCAGCAGCTGATCCGCATTCGTGATGACTTGAAGTCGGCAGAGACCGAGCTCATCGACCGTCCCGGCGCTGCCGTGGCAGCGCTCGAGAGACTGACGGGGGAGGCGACCGCCGTCCTCGAGGAGCTCCGTGAGCTCGCCCGTGGGATCTACCCGCCGGTACTCCAGGATGAAGGACTGGCCGCGGCGCTGCGGATCCAACTCGGCAAAATCAATCCATCGATCAGCTTTACAAGCGAGGGCGTCGACCGCTACCCATCCGAAATCGAGGCCGCGATCTACTTCTGTTGTGTCGAGGCGCTACGCGCCGTGCCTGGGCCGTCCGAGGTGCGACTTGGTGGGCGCCACGATGGCATCGACTTCTCCATCATTGGGTGCGGACCCTTCGATGGTCGCTTGGTGCGGATGGAGGACCGGGTCGAGGCGCTCGGCGGGTCGCTTCAATTCGACGGGCGCACCCTGGGCGGTTCGATACCGCTCGTAGTCGCGACCCCAGCCTAGCCCGCCACGGCGAGACGGTACAGTGCGATAACCGCGTTGATAGCCCCCAGAATTACGAGGATCACAAAAACAGACCGCGGTCCCTTTCGTCTCGCGACCGAGGCAGTGCCCAGCAGCCAGACCGCCGCCGGGATCGTCTCCAACGTCTGCCACATCCCGAGTACAACCGCCCGGTACAGCGTGGCGAAGGCGGGCACGATCGCTTCCTTCTGGACCGCACTGGCCGTGGAATAGTCGGTGATCAATGCGGGGGCGGCCGTCGCCATCGAGGCCGCGCCGATCGATCCGATGACCACCACCGCCAGGCCCGCCGCCGCAAAGAGATCGATGTATCTCGCGGTGGCGTAGCGGGCGCGCAGGTAGATCATGACGGGTGCGATGCTCAGGTAGCCGAACATGTCGAGCAGGCTGCCCCAGCGGATCAGCGCCGCGCCGGAAGCACCCGACGCGAGCAACTTCGACGGCTCGACGCTCAGACCGCCGGCGTAGCCGGCTGCCGCGGAATACATCAATACCGCCGCCAGCTCCAACCCGACCGCTGCCACGGCGAACGAGATCGCCATGCGAGTCGAAACCCGGCTAATGCTTCTTGGCGCCTTCCCAGGCGGCGGTGAGCCGGTCGGGCTCGAACTTGGACTTCGAAATGTAGGTCGCCGCCCCGCACTCGGCAGCACGCGGAGCGTACTCGGCCTCTTCATAGGTGGAGAGCAGCAGCACGACGACGGTGCCGTTCGAGTTCTTGAGGATTTGTCGGGTCGCCTCGAGGCCGTTGATGCCGGGCAGGTTGACGTCCATCAGCACCAGGTCGGGCTGCAACATCTGGCTGGCCTCGACCGAAGCCTCGCCGGTGTCGGATTCGCCGATGACCTCGAAGCCGTCCGTCGCCTCGACGACGGCCCGCGCCGCCTGCCGGAACGGCGCCTGATCGTCGACGATCAGTACCCGTACAGCCATATCTCCAGACACAGCGTGACAGATATTCAGGGCCGCAAAAATGGTGCCAGCACCACCTGCACTCGGCGGCCAACCCGACCGGCTGGACTCCGCGTGAAGCCCTATTCTGTTGCCGTGCCGATTCGCGTCGTGCTGGCCGAAGACAATTACCTGGTCCGCGAAGGTGTCCGGCAACTGATCGACGCCCAGCCGGAGCTGCAGGTGGTCGCGGTGTGCACAGACTTCGACTCCCTGTTAGCCGCCGTCGAGGAGCATAAGCCGGACGTTGTCCTGACCGACATTCGCATGCCGCCGACCGGGACCGACGAGGGCATACGGGCCGCCGAGCGCCTGCGGCAGTTGCACCCCGGGATCGGCGTGGTCATCCTGAGCCAGTTCAGCGACCCGGACTACGCCCTCGCCCTACTGCAAAAGGGCGCCACCGGCCGGGCATACCTATTAAAAGAGCGCGTCTCCGACATCGAGCAGCTGGTCACCGCCATCCGTGAGGTGGCAAACGGCGGCTCGGTCATCGATCCCAAAGTGATCGAGGGCCTGGTGGCGGCAAAAGTGCGCAAGCCGAAATCGCCGCTGGCCGAACTCACCCCGCGGGAGCACGAGGTCCTGGCGCTCATGGCCCAGGGAAGGAACAACGCCGCAATCGCGGCCAAGCTCTTCCTCACCGAGCGAGCCGTCGAGAAGCACATCAACTCGATCTTTTCCAAGCTCAGCCTGGCCGAAGAGAAGGACACCCACCGGCGGGTGCGAGCCGCTCTGCTCTACCTATCTGAGGAAAAGGCGTAATCATGCCCGGACCATCGGCCCGCAGCCGGGTTTGCAACGTCCTCGTCATCGGTTCGGGCGCGGCCGGCTTGCGGGCGGCGATCGCCGCGACCGAGGCGGGAAGCCAGGTGCTGGTAGTAGGAAAACGGGACCGGCTCGATGCCCACACAGTCCTTGCCGCGGGCGGGATCAATGCGGTGCTCGGGACGCGCGATCCGCAAGACTCGTGGGAGCAGCACTTCGCCGACACGCTTCGGGAGGGCTACTTCCTCGGCCATCCACGCGTGGTCGAGATCATGGCCCGGGAGGCGCCAGACGCCGTCCGCGAGCTCGCCGATTGGGGCTGCCCGTTCGCGCGGCTCGACGACGGCCGGTTGGATCAGCGCTTCTTCGGCGCGCACAAGTACCGGCGCACCTGTTACGCGGGCGACTACACCGGCCGCGCCGTCCTCTACACGCTGGCGAGCAGAGCGCAGCAGCTGGGGATTCCGGTCGTCGAAGACCAATACATCTCGCGTCTCCTCGTCGCCGAAGGCGTCTGCTTTGGCGCGTATGGCTTCGACCTCGGGTCCGGCGACCGCACGGTCTTCGAGGCGGATGCGGTCGTGCTCGCCGCGGGAGGCCACACGAGACTCTGGCGTCGCAGTTCCTCCCGAAGGGACGAGAACTATGGCGAGGGTATGTACCTTGCCCTCGAGGCCGGTTGCCGCCTGATGGACATGGAGCTCGTGCAGTTCCATCCAACCGGCATGGTCATGCCGGAGGAGGTCGCCGGCACCCTGGTCACCGAGGCGGTCCGCGGCGAGGGTGGCCGCCTCTACAACCGCGACCACGAGCGGTTCATGCAGCGCTACGACCCGGACCGGATGGAACTGAGCGCCCGCGATCGCGTCGCGCTCGCCATCTACACCGAGATCATCGAGGGCCGCGGCGGCCCCAATGGGGGCGTCTTCCTCGACATTTCGCATCGCCCCAAGGACGAGATCCTCGAGAAGCTGCCCAGGATGTACCGCCAGTTCATCGAGTACCAGATGCTGGACATCACAAAGCAACCCATGGAGGTGGCGCCGACGGCCCACTACTCGATGGGCGGCATCGCCGTCGATCCGGAGACGCACGCCACCGATACACCTGGCCTGTACGCCGCTGGGGAATGCACCTCCGGACTGCACGGGGCAAACCGACTCGGGGGCAATTCGCTGGCGGAGACCGTCATCTTCGGCCGGCGCGCGGGCGCCGCCGCGGCCGCCCATTCGCAGGACTCCGAAGTCCAGCGTCGATCCAAGAAGGCGGTGCAGGAGGCGGAAGACGGGCTGCAGCGTCTGATCAAACCAGGAAGCGAGTTGGCCCGTCCGCTGCAGCGAGCGTTGCGCAATTTGATGTGGGAGCACTGCGGCGTCGTTCGCGATGAGACCGGGATGCGGGACGGTCTGCGCAAACTTGGCGACCTGACGCAGGCCGCGGAGAGCGTGGACATCCGTCCCGGGCAGGAAGGATGGGTCGAGCTGGAGCACGTGCTCGATCTACGGGCCGGGCTGCGAACGGCGGAGGCGACGCTTCGCTGCGGCCTCGAGCGCCGCGAAAGCCGGGGAGCGCATACCCGATCCGACTTTCCAGCCCTGGATCCAGCCCTGGAACGGAACTTCTACACCCGCGTGGAGGGCCGAGATCGTCCCTTGACGGTTTGGAGCGAGCCGGTCCCGGCGATTCCAGCACCGCTGAAGCGGCTGCTGACCGACGAGGAAATGGAGGTCGCCGGAAGGCTGCTGGAATAACGGCCGGGGGGCGGCCATCCTCGGTCGATTCGTGCTACCCGCCCCCTTGCGCGGCCTGTTTCCACCATCGACGGCCGTCCCCGCAACATCTAGGCTTACGGTGCTGACGAAGGCATCGCAACAGGAGGTTGGCCATGCGCTATGAATCGTCGACAACCTCGGTTTCCTGGATCCCGTCGGAAGCGATTCCGGGAATGATGCGACTGCCGTTCGACCTCGGTCCGGTCCATTACGACGACCCCCCAAGCGACCAGCTGACCGACATCGAGGCGTTGTCTCGCTCCGGGGCCGTGCGCTTTATCAACGAACTGCGCGCCTGGGTCGAGGTGGAGAACGGCTGGATCGTTCGTCACGGGCATTCAGGCCGGGGCTGGATGGGTAAGACCAAGCTCGGATTCGGCTCTCGCAAGATCCTTTATCCCACCATCGGCATGCGGGATATCCGCCCTCAGCCGGAGGCAAGCAAACTGTCCGTTCGATTTGTCCAGACGACTGGCGGACGCGTGGCGATGCCGCTGCCCCGCAAGCTGAACCGTCCACCGTTCGTGCAGATCATTCCGCCACTCGTGTGGACCACGCTGGCCCTCACCATCAACGCCGACGGCTCATCGAAGGCCGAGGTCATCGGCGCCAGTCCTTTCCCCAGGCACTGGATCTACGACGATTCCCTCCGACTTGCCAATAAAGTTGCGGTCACGGATTTCAAGAGCTGGTCCGGCGACATCTTCGGCGAGCGCACACCCTGGGGCGCGGAGGATTCGCCCGCCTTTGTGACCGAGGTCGAGACCGCGCTCGAACGGGAGCTGTCCCAGACCATCATGCGTGGCGGCACCAAACCCCAGATCCGGAAGCTCAAGAGTGGCGAGGCTCTGGTCGAGCAGGGTCAAGCTGGCGACGAACTGTTCCTGCTGCTCGACGGTGTCCTCTCGGTGGACGTCGACGGAAAAGTCCTGGCCGAGGTTGGACCGGGCGCCATCCTGGGCGAGCGGGCCTTGCTCGAAGGCGGAACCCGAACCGCGACCCTGCGCGCGCTGACCCCCGCTCGGGTCGCCGTCGCCAATGCGGACAAGATTTCGCCCGATGCGCTCGCTGAATTGGCCACGGGCCACCGCCGTGAAGAGAGCTGAGATTTCCCGTCCCCCGTCTGCCAATCTTTTCCGTCCCCCGCTTGCGGGGAAGGGTAGGGTGGGGGCTTCGTGGTCCATCCTCATTCTTTGGGCCGCGGTCGCCGACGCCGTCCTGCAGGCGATCGTGGGCATTGCGCATGTCGACCGGGAGGCGATTGCCTTCGCGGTGTTGTCCGCCGTGGGCGTCGTCGTTCTGCTGCGCGCCAGGCAAGGGAGTCGCGTACGCAGCGGGACGGTCATCATCCTCGGCCTGCTGTTTGCCGACGTCGCCTTCTGGATGATCACGGCGACCTGGAGCAATGTTCGCAACCACGAGCAGCTTCTCTACATCATCGAGCCACTCGCGCTTGCGTGCGCCTCGGCGGCCGGGCTGATTGGCGTCGTCGGCCAACTGGTCGACCGCCACGGTCACGCAAACGGAGCTGCGGCCGTCGTGACCGTTGCTGCGTTCGCCGCCTTCATCCTCGGTACGGGTGGCGCCGCGAACATCGGCTGGGGCAAGGAGCAGACGCAGGGGCCGAACGATCTGGCGTTGCGCATCCATAACACCGCCTATCGCACGACAACGATCAGCGCCACGTCCCACCGGGTCACGCTATACGTGACGAATGACGACCTCTTCTGGCATACCGTCACCATCGACCAGCTCGGAGTCGACCTGGCGCTTCCGGTCGGGAGCCATCGGCGCATCACGTTCAGCGCGCCGTCCGGCACCTACACCTTTTACTGCCGGATCCCTGGGCACCGTCAGGCCGGCATGCAGGGAACGATCAAGGTTCCATAACGGCGGCCCGGAGTGGGATGCTCGCGCCGACCGTCGTCCCGCCGCCCGGCGATGACTCGACGCGAAGCGAGCCGCCCACCGCGCCCACGCGATCCATCATGTTCGTCATGCCCGCGCCGCGCCCCTGCGAGGTGACGTCGAAGCCCGCGCCGCTGTCGTGGACCTCGAATACCAGCCTGTCATTTTCCTGCTGAATCCGCACGGTGGCGGTCGCGCCCTCGCCAGCATATTTGCCGGCGTTTTGTAGCGCCTCGAGGCAGCAGAAGTAGACGGCGGCTTCGAGCTCAGGAGGATAGCGAGCAATACCGTCGGCGTGCACCTGCGTTGGGATGACCGCCCGGCGCGACGCGGCCACCATGGCGGCGCCGAGCCCTTCGCTTGCGAGCAGTGGCGGATAGATGCCGTGGGCGAGCGTGCGCAGCTCATCGAGGGCTTTTGAGATCTCCTGGCCGAGCTCCTCGAGCAGCCGCGAGGCGCGTGCCGGGTCACGCTCGCTCATCTGGCGGGCGAGTCGCGCCTTGACCGAGATGGCGACGAGATACTGCTGCACGCCGTCGTGGATGTCGCGTTCGATCCGCCGACGTTCGGCGTCGGCGGCCGCCACGATGCGAGCTCGGGAGGCCTCCAGCGCTTCGGCATGCTGTCGCAGATCCTCGAGGGTGGCTTCGAGCGCGGAGTCGAGACGGGCGTTGTTGATCGCCACCCCGACTTCGCGGGCCAGTTCTTTCAGCGTGCCGTCGGCTTCGGCGGGCAGCGCCGGCGCGCCCGCCCGCCGTTCCGCGACGATCAGCCCGAGCAGGTGTCCGGTGTGACTCACCGGCGCGATGCGGACCGTCGCCCCGTTTCGCTCGGCCAGCACGGCCGGCAGCCAGACTTTGGCCCAGGCGATCCCAGAGACCGGCGCATGGGCGACGATCGATTCGTCAGACGGCGTCAACGGGAACCGCGCCGGTCCGCGCTCCGGATCGGAGACCGTACGTTCGAGCACCCCTGCGGACGCCGTCCAGACCTCGGCCGCGTCCAGCCCGAGGTTGCGCCGGAGGGACTCGGTCATGTCGCGGAGGACTTCGTTGAGCGGGATGGTGCGATCCAGACGGCTGGCGAAACTGCTGCGCACGAAGCCGATCGCGCCGAGCCGCGCCGCATCGCGGCGCTGCCCTCGAATGGCAGTCACGGCGACGTAGACCACCGTCGCGAGCGCCATTGCCAAAAGGATTGCGCCAAGCAGGAGCGTGCCCGTGTCGAGCTGGGGCATCTCAGCCCACCCCGCGAAGCGCCTCGGCGGGCCGCAGCCGCGCGGCTCGCACGGCGGGAAGGAGGGTCACAAGCAGCACCGCCGCGTAGACAAGCCCGACCGTCAGCAAGATGTCAACGTAGTCGAGGATGAACTGACTCTTGGGAGAAAGGCTGGTCAGCAACGGCCCTCCAAGCCCCAGGGCAACGGCGACCCCGACGACAAGTCCAACCGTCGCGATCAGCGCCGTTTCGATCAGCATGCCGGCGAGGACCTGCAGCCTCAGGAAGCCGACCGCGCGCAGGACGCCGATCGCGCGGCGTCGCTCGATCACGGCTCGCAGCGCGACCGCGCCCAGGCCCAGGATGCCGACCACCAGCCCAACCCGCATCATCGCGATAAAGAAATCGTTGAGCCCCAGGTTGGCGTCGTTCTGGGCTTGCATCAGCTGGAGCGTCGTGCTGGCATCGGCTCCCTGCCTCAGCAGCGCCCGCTGCAGATCACGCGCAAGTGCTTGCGGCGTAGTCCCGCTGGCGGCCTTCAACAGCAGGGTCGCGCCCGGCGGGGAGCCGGCCAACGAGGCCAGCGCCGGCTCCGAACCGACCAGTCCCGGAAGCAGCCCGGGAGACGAGCCGCCCGGGGAAGGGAGTTGCGCGACGACTTTGAACCGTACGGCGCCCTGCCCCATCGCCAGGTAGGCCACCGAGCCAATGTTTAGTGATGACGCTACCAACCCGGGATCGCGGCTGATGGCCGCCCAGGCCGCTGCATCGTTCGGAAAGCTGGGATCTCGACTGATGAGTGGCATGATCCCGCTGCCAAGCTGCTGGGCGCTCAGGCCGTAGATAGTCATCGACTCCTGGTGCCAATCGACCGTGCCCCTGAAGTCCGCGTAGACCCACTTGACCGGTCCGAGGAAGGTGCGGCTCGGCAGGGTCTCCTGCCGTGCGACCTGCGGGGCGAGCTGTTCCGGCAGGGCGAGCTGGGCCGTGCCCACGATGGTGGCGCGAACGTCCCACCCGCCCGTTGCGAGTCCCAGATCGCGCCGAGCGGCGGCGAGCCCACTCTGAACGATCACCAGCACAGCGGTCACGATCGAGAAGGCCGCGATCACCAGGCCGGTGCGGAGTGGGCGGCGCGACGAGTAGGCGAGCGCGGGCCGCAGCGTCGCCCGTAACCACCCGGACGGACGGCCGAGGAGCCCGCCCAAGCCCTCCAGTACGGCGAGGTTCGCCGTCACCAGCACCGAAAGGCCGACCACTGAAATGACCAGCGCCGCGGCGAAGGGCCCCGTGGAGGCCGCCGCCGATATGGTCCGGCTGACGTACCACCAGTACGCAAACGCCCAGGCGGCAGCCGCCACGCCGGCGCCCGAGAAACGTATGCGGTCGGCGACGCGACCGCGCAGCAGCCCCGAGGCGGCGATGATCGAGAGCGCACCGCCCGACGTGCGGAGGAACGGGTTGCCGAACGCCACCGCGGCCAGGCCGCCGATCCCGAGCAGCACCAGAAAGGCCAGCCGGCGTCGTGAGGACCGGGTCGGTCGTTGCGGCTCGGGCAGGTCGCGGATCGCCGCCGAGATGGACATCGACGACGTGCCGATCGAAACGATCAACACGGTGACCAGGTTGATCAGGGAAGCCGCGGCGACCGAGCCGAAGAGCGACCCGGGCGCGACGGAAAGGATCAGACCGAAACTGTTTGAGGTCGCCGGACTGTGGCCGACGACGAGCGCTCCCAGCGCGAGACCGGCCGGTAGACCCAGCAGTGCTCCGACAAGGCTGTAGAGCGCCCCCTCGGTGACCGAAAGCTGGATCAATCCGCCACGCGTCAGGCCCAAGGCGCGCAGGACGGCCAGCCTGGGGCGCCGTTCCTCCGCGAGCAGGACCGCCAGGTTCGCGACCATCGCGGTCGCCGCCAGCGCCACGATCACGCCAAACGCCGTTACGAACCCCCTCGACACGTTCTGCATGCGGCTGGCAAGGTCCAGCACCCCGCGCTTGGGCTCCAGCACCTGAAGGCCGTCGCCCGCGACGGCGCCGCGGACCAGCGGCGCCAGTTGGCGGGCGGCCGCCACCTCGCGATCGCCGTCGCCCGGCGCCGACACGCGGACAAGGTTGATGCGGTTCGTTGCAGCCAGCTGTTGAATCGTCGGCAGCGCGCCGAAGGCGGACCGCGCGTTGCCATAGGCGCCCGCGCCTTGACGAAGGACGATCCCGACGACGGTGGCCGGCTGCGGTGACGGCCCACCCGCCTGGACACGGAGATGGTCACCGAGGCGGGCGCCGAGCTCCTCGGCCAGGGCCTGCGTCAAAAAGACGCCACCGCCGGCGAGGTCATCGCCGTAAGTTGAGCGGCCGTCAGCCAGCGTAAAGGGATCGAAGCGACGCTGAGCGCCGAGGTCGAGGCCCGTGAGCTGAACGCCCGGCTTGCCGAGGTTCCGGTCTAGATCCACCAAAGAGCCGGTCATCACCAGGGCGCTCTGGAAGCCCGCCGCCGCGCTCAGCGACGGGTCGGCGGTGAGCCTGCCCGTCAAAGCGGGATCAAAGAGGGTTCCGCCGCCCGTCACCTCGAGGTCATCGCGGCCCCAACTGCGAAACGCTGCGGCTCGGTTCGACTGGTACATGCTGTCTTCGATCACCTGGATGAGAAAGATCGACGCTCCGGCGATCATCAGCCCGCTCACCACCACCGCGGTCTGACCCGGGCGGCGGACGGCCTCCCGCAGCGCGATCCGTCCGACCAGCGGACGGCGCCAGATGACGAGCGCCAGCGCGCCGTAGCTCAGCGCGAACAGCGCAAGCAGCATCGTGAGGAAGTTCATGGCCGGTCCCTACTCCTGCAGCCGTAGCGCCTGGGCCGGGGGGGTCCGTGCCGCTGCCAGCGCCGGACCGACGGTGGCGAGCAGGACCGCCGCGTACATCAACGCCAGCGTGCCGGCCAGACTTACGATGTCGAAGCCGAAGGACGTCGCCGCGATCGCCCCGTTCAGATAGAGGTAACCGGTCGTGAGACCGGTGACGGTTCCAACGAGGACCCCACAGGTCGTCGTCAGCGTGGCTTCGGTCACGACGCCTGCGATCACCTCGCCGCGCCGATACCCCAGCGCTCGCAGCACGCCGATGGAACGCCGTCGCTGCACCACCGCTCTCAACGCGAGGATGGCGAGGGAAAGAATGCCGATCACCATGCCCATCCGCATGAAGAGGACGGGGACCGAGGCAAAGAGTCCAAAGGCGACATCTCGCTGCGTGAGAAGATCGGAGATGGCGGTCACCTCGGCACCCTCCGGCAGGAGCGCGTGCTGGAGCTGCGCGGCAAGAGCGTGAGGGTCCACACCCGGTTTCGCCTTGACCAGGACCGTGGTTCCGAGCGGAAGATAGCTAAACGGCGTGAGCGCCTGCGGCGAGCCGATAATGCCGTCGAGAATCGGGTCGCCGACGTCGCCCGCCACCGTCCTGGTCACCAATCCTTCCGGACCGACGAAGGTGAGCCGGACATCGGTGTTGAATCGTGTCCAGAACACCCAGCCCGGATCGTTTTGCACACGACGCCAAGCGGCCGCATCGTTGGGAAATTGCGGCAGTCGATTGGTCATGTTGCTCCCCATCGGCGGATTGCGCACCAGCTCCGGCGTCAGCTCGTAGAGGGAAATGCGCTCCTGGTGCCAGAGCGCTGGCGTCCCCGCCGGCGAGCTGACCTGCACTGGACCCAGGTATGAACGAGTCGGGATGGACAGCGAGGTCGCTACCTGCGCTTGCAGCGCTGTCGATAGAACCACCGCTTGCTGGCTCGGCATGAAGACGCTGATGTCGTACGGGGCGCGGGCGTCGGACTGCCGGGTCTGGTTCGCGAAGTCGGCGATGAGGATGTTGTAGAGCACGATCACCGCCAGCAGCAGGGCAAGCGTGGCGACCGTAACGCTGGCTCGCAGCGGCCGTCGAATCAGGTAGGCGAGTGCCAGCCGCAGCGTGGCGCGAAGCCGCCCTGATGCGACCCCAGCCACCGAGGCCGCGCTCTCGAGGAGGCGCACATTGTTGACGATGGCAAGCGACAGGCCGAGGGCCGTCACGGGAATGGCAATGAACAGGTCGATGCCTCCCGACTGCGAGGTGGCGGTCGAGAAGGAAACGCTCAAGCTGGTCAGCGCCCAGGCGGCCAGGGCTACCCCCGCCGCGGTCAGGCGAGCTCGGTCCGGGATGCGGCCGCGCATCGAGAGTGCCGCGAATGCGATGAGCCCGGTCCCTCCGAGGAGGCGCAACGGCCCGCCTGGGAGCGGTGGCAAGGGATTGAACAGCGCGATCAGCGATCCGATCGCAAGCCCAAAAGAACGCAGGCGTGCCGACAGCGCGCCGCGGTTGACACTCGCTGGGTCGGGAAGGTCGCGGATCGCCGCCGCGATCGTCATGTTGGAGCGGAGCACCGCGGCGAGCACCACGGCCGCCAGTGTGACCACGGCTCCTGCCGCGATCGCCACCGCCAGCGCGCTGGGTCTGACCGAAAGCTGCAGCTGCAGGTCGCGGCCGAATCCGATGCCACCCCCAGCTCCAACGCTGCCGGTTCCCCGGATTGTCGTGGCGACCAGCGCCCAGCTGACAAGCACCCCGGGCACGATCCCGACCACGGCGGCCACCAGGCTGTACAACGCGCCCTCAGTGGACAAGGCCGCCACCAGGCCGAGCCGGGATAGACCTAGCGCTCGGAGGACGGCAAGACGCGGGCGACGCTCCTCCACCAGGGTGGCCATCAGGTTCACTACCAGGACCATGCCCGCAAGCAGCACGATGATGCTCAACACGCCGGTAAAACCGCCGGTGGCGTTGCCGGGATCCTGTTGCAGCCGCGCCGCCGTGGTGTCGTCTGCCTTCGCTTCTCGGACCTGAAGGTGAGATGCCTCAGGTAACCTCGTCAAGGCAGCGGCCACCATCGAGGCGAGGCGGTGGCCCGCATCCAGCTCCGCCTGACCGTCGCCCGGTGCCGCAATGCGAATGATGTTGACCTGGTGCGTGCCCATCAGGGCGGCCATCGTCTTGAGCGGAGCGAAGACGGCGGGACGCAGACCATACGAACCTGGTCCGACCGGTGCGAGGACGCCCGCCACCACGAGGTCGCCGGTCTTTGCCTCTCCATTGCTCTGTCCGATCGAGACACGTATGTTGTCCCCAACCTTGGCGCCGATAGACGCCGCCAGCGATCGGCCGATGAAGACCTGTCCGGACGTTAGGTTTTCGCCGGATGTCTGTTCCCCATCAACCAGGTGAAACCTGCCGAAGGGGGGCTGGGTCGCGGGATCGAAGCCGATCACGCGAACAAATGGGTTGTTCGATCCACGATCCAGGTCCGCCGCAGAGGCGACCACCTCGACACCCGCCTGGACGCCTGCCGCCGAATGGCGTAGCTGCGGATCGCTCGCCAGCGTTTGCGCGATCCTCGGGTCGAGGTAGCCGTTGTCGGGTGCGCTCACCGTCAGGTCTACGCGGTCCCAAGCCTGAAACATCCCGGCCGTCAGCGAGTCATCGGTCGAATTCTCGATGACCTGAGACACGAGGATGGCGGCCGACCCGATCATCAAGCCCGCTACGACAAGTGCGGATTGCCATGGCCGGCGGGTGGCCTCACGAATCGCAATGCGCGCCAACAGCGGACGGCGAAGCGCGATCAGGAGGAGGCTGCCGTATGCCACCACGAACAATCCTCCGAAAAGGAGGAGCGCATTCATCGGATCAGCTGGTCGGAGCCGTCGACCGGGCTGGCTGTTGCGGCGCCTCGATGCGACCATCGCGCATCCGCACCGTCCGTTGCGCGCGGCCGGCGACGGCCGGATTGTGCGTGACCAGCACCATGGTCTGTCCTCCTTTGTTCAGGCGGACGAGCAGCTCGACGACGACCTCGGTTCCCTCGGTGTCGAGGTTGCCGGTGGGCTCGTCGGCCCAGACGATGGCGGGCTGATGCACCAGGGCGCGGGCGACAGCGACCCGCTGTTGCTCGCCGCCGGAGAGCATGTCCGGTCGGTGCTTCGCGCGGTCGGCCAGGCCGAGGGTTTCCAGCATCGCCATCGCTTGGTCACGTGCCGGTCGGGGCCGCTGCCCGAGCAGGAGGAGCGGAATCTCCACGTTCTCGACCGCGGTCAGCACCGGCAGCAGGTTGAAGGCCTGAAAGACGAAGCCCATGTGGCGCGCGCGGTATCCCGTCCGGGCGTTGTCCGACAGCCTTTCCATGTCGGCTCCGTCGACGAGGATCTGGCCGCCGTCGATCCGCTCCAGCCCTGAGAGGCAGTTCAGAAGCGTTGTCTTGCCCGACCCGGACGGTCCGACCACGGCGACCATCTCACCCCGGCCGACTTCGAAGTCGACGCCACGGAGCGCCTCGACCTCGGTCCCGCTCCGGTAGACCTTCCGGACGCGGTGTGCGGTGACGATCGCTTGCTCCGGCGCCTCTGCCCGGGCGACCTCAGGCTCTTGCGTTGTGATCATGGTCTCCTTCCTCCCTGGGCGTATCGAGAGGGTAGCCGCAGCTCGCGAGGTTGTCTATAGCTCGCTGGCCCATTTGTGTACTCGCAGTCTGGCCTACCAAGGGGCCACCGTCGCCCGTGCCTGCCCCCGAATTAGGGGGAAGCTAGCCCTACCGGCACTCGTCCCTGGATCGTCGTCCCCCTGCCGAGCGCGCTCGTGATCTCAAGCGAGCCGCCGAGCGCCTCGAGCCGGTCGCGCATGTTCTGCAGGCCCGCTCCGTGAGGAACTGTCGCGGAATCGAAGCCCTTCCCGTCGTCCTCGATCCGGAAGACGAGCTTGGCGTTTTCGGTCCAGAGGCGGAGGTGGGCGCCCTTAGCCTGCGCATACTTGGCTACGTTCTGCAGCGCTTCGAGGCAACAGAAGTAGACGGCGCCCTCGACCTCGCGCGGCTGCCGCGGGACGTCGTCGAGCTGCAAGTCGACCGGGACCGTGATGCGGCGGATCTGGGCCCGAAGCGCAGCCTCGAGGCCGTCCGACGCCAGAAGTGGTGGATAGATGCCTCGGGCGAGTTCGCGCACGGTATCGAGGGCGTCATCGGCGTCTTGCTTCAGCTGCGTAATCAGGGTGCGGACCTTGGTTTCGGGCTGGGCAGCGGCCTCGGCAAGCCCGAGCTTGATTCTCAGCGCAACCAGATGCTGCTGCGCTCCATCGTGCAAGTCGCGCTCGAGCCGGCGTCGCTCCTCATCCTGGGCCGTGACGAGGCGCTGCCGCGATGCCCGGAGGTCGTCGAGCCTGGCAAGGAGTTCCTGGTTCAGGCCGACGTTCTTGAGTACCAGGCCGGCCTGGCCGGCGAGATCCGCGATCAGCTTCTGTTCGACGATGTTCATGGTCTCGCCTCGCTTCTTGTCGACGGCGAGCGCGCCCAGCAGCTCCCCGGCGTGGCTGACGGGGACGACACTATCGCGTTGCATATCGGGCAACGCGCCGTTTTGCATGACCAGCGGCGTGAGCGGCTCGGCGGCTTTTGGCGACGACGCGGCGAGCACGAGCCGATGGCCGGCGCGCACCCAGACCTCGGCTCGCTGCGCACCGGTGCCCTCGCCCAGGATGCGGGCCATGCGATCGAGGATGTCTTCGTGTGAGTAGGTCTCCGAAAGATGCTCGCTGAACTGTGACAACGCCTCGTACGGCGTTGCTCGCTTCCCGTAAACGAGCCGGTTCGCCAGGCGCTGAGCGCGCTGGCGCAGGGGCTGAAAGGCCAGCGAGATGACGGCCGTCGCGACCAGCGAGAGCAAGAACCGCTGATTGCTGCCAACCATGGCTCCGATGCCAACCACCAGCAGGACGTAGACCGCGGTGATGACCGCGGCGAGTCCTCCGTAGACCAGCGCCCTGTTGATGATCAGATCGATGTCGTAAAGGCGATAGCGCAAGACACCGATCCCGATCGCAACCGGAAGCGTCGCGGCAGCGACTGGGATGAGTGGAACATTTTGTAAAGCCGGAATGAAGAACTGGCCAGCGACAGTGCCCAGAAGCAAGACGACCGCGGCCAACAGCCACTTGAGCTGCTGGCGCTCCTGTTCACCGCCGCGCCGGTAGCGCACCAGGAGCGAAGAAACGGCCAGCCCGTACGTCCCCAGCAGGAGAACAGCGAACGGTAAGCCGAATGGAGCGCCGTTGAGCGCGTTGTTGATCCCGGCCAGCGCTGGGACCCCAACCGGGTTGCGCAAAGGGGCGGTGGCTGACGGATCGAGCGATCCGGCAACGACCAGCATGACCGGAATGGCTGCCAGGCCGATGACGATCGACCAGCGCCGGCTCAGCAATCGACCGTCCGGGAACCAGAGGGGGAGCAGAACCAGCAGTTGCGCGAAGAGAAACATCCACGCAATCTGACTCAGCCAGTAAAGCCAGTCTGCACCGGGCAAGCCGGGGTGCACATAGACGGCGACGCCCGCGTAGAGCTTTGGCAGGTCGAGGAAGATCGCGGAAAAGGCGATCGCCAGCAATAACCATCCGATGCGGTTCGCGGGACGTCGCCAGGCAACCAGAGCTCCGACGCTGCTCATCGCGAGGATCGCGAAGAAGCCGGCTACCGACGAATTACTGGGCCGAAATACGTCCGGCACCTGGCGCCAGTCGACTGCGAACGTGAAAAATACCTGGCACGCCAATAGCGCTAGAACCACGGAAAGTAAGAACGCCGGCACAAAGAAGGCTCGTCCAAGCTTCGGTCCGTGGCGATCGGCGATGACCATCGGCTAGGCGGGCGCCAACGCGGCGATCCGGTACGCCTGGACCGCCGCGTGCCGACCTTTGACGTGGGCGAGCGGCAAGGCGTCCGCATTGACCGAGCCATCGAGCGCCCGATATGTCGCCTCGCTGAGAATCGTCTCGCCAGCCCTCGCGAATTGCTGCAAGCGCTGGCAGAGATTCACGCTGTCGCCAACCAGCGAATACTCGAGCCGCTCCTCCGATCCGAGCAGGGCAGCGGCGACCTGGCCGGTCGACAGTCCGATTCCGATATGAAACGGTGGCAGCTGCTCGGCGGCCCAATGAGCGTTCACGGCTGCCTGCGCCTCATGCATGGCCCGGGCGGCATCAAGCGCGCGCTGTGCATGGTCCTGCTCCGGCAGCGGCGCGCCGAAGACGGCCATCACCGAATCCCCGACGAACTGCATCACGGTGCCGCTCTGCTTAAGGATTGCACGATTC
>Ga0070697_100000735_pt1 | contig 24411 bp, 16 predicted proteins | sample KBSK1501metaG_FD_65475 | JGI IMG/M metagenome (GOLD analysis project Ga0070697, IMG submission 65475) | Corn, switchgrass and miscanthus rhizosphere microbial communities from Kellogg Biological Station, Michigan, USA - KBS K1-50-1 metaG | ecosystem: Host-associated > Plants > Roots >...
TGGCGTAGGCCCCGCAGCGGCAGATGTTGCCGCTCATCAGCTCCTTCACGGCCGCGTCGTCCGGGCCGCAGGGTTCCTTGAGCAGCGCGACGCCCGACATGATCTGCCCCGACGTGCAGTATCCGCACTGGTATCCGTCGTGGGCGACGAACGCCGCCTGCATGGGATGCAGCGCGTCGGGTGCGCCCAGACCCTCGATGGTCGTGATCTCTTCCCCGTCGTGCATCAGGGCCAGGCTGAGACACGAGTTCACGCGCCGGCCATTCACGTGCACCGTGCATGCGCCGCATTGCCCGTGGTCGCAGCCCTTCTTAGTTCCGGTGAGAGCGACCGTCTCGCGGATGCAGTCGAGGAGTGTTGTCCGAGGGTCGACTCGAAGCTGGCGGTCCTTGCCGTTGATACGCAGCGTGATCGGCACCGCTCCCTCGATATTCGGCCCATCCGCAATTTCTGTGGGCGAACTCTCCATGGAAGTGTTTCCGTGTGCGGGTCCGGTCCCCGCAATGACCAGGCCTGCCGCTGTAGTCGCTGTGTTTCGTAGAAATGCCCGGCGGGTCGGATCTGACGGCAACGAGTGTGGATCGTCTCGCATAGAGCCTCCATTCGAATCGAGAGCTTAGTGTTATTGGAGCAATATGTAATTCAAAAGGGTTTTCACCGTCAACAGAATAAGTTTACCCGGTCAATAGCCATAGCGCTTCGCTAACCTATTTTCGTCGTCGTTTGAAATAGTATGCAGGATCAGTTGGTGGTCCTGCGACCGCCACCAACTCCCACCCGTTTGCCCCGAGTTTGTCCAGGTGCTGTTCCAGCACAAATGCCTCTCGCGCGAAGGGCACCGACGGTTCCTTTCGCATACGTGAATTGCCGGTCGGCGTAAGATTGGTAGTACTGGGACCAGCCACCGCTAGGTATTCCCAGTCATCACTTGCAACCGGCTGGCTTGCGCTCGCTGCTTCTTGTCCGGTCGTTCTCAAGACCGCAATGGACGCAAGGAGAACAAGAATGGCCAATACCAGCATAAGAGTCGATTTCATAAAAGCGCTCCTTCCCGCTAAGTTTCTGTCGTCGCAGATTAACCACGCCGGTGCGGGCTCGCAAGTTGCGAAAGTTGCGTTTATCAACGGTTATTGATCGACACCAGACAACGCGCGGACCGAATCCGGGCTCTTAAGCGAACGGGGGATACCATCAAGGAGTGCAAAAGGCACGGCAGTGAGGATAGGAACTATGGACAGACGAAAGAATATGTTAATCGGAATCGTGGTGGGTATCGCAATTGTAGCGGCGTCGGTCTACGCTACTGGTTTCACAAACAGATTGCTGGGTCCCTTTCGCGCCTCCTCCTCTACCTACAAAAGTTCGGAATCTGCTGCCGCCCCGGAACTGGCCACCGGTAATTGGATAAACTCAGAACCCTTGAAGTTAAAGGATCTGCGCGGTCGCGTGGTGCTAATCGAGTTCTGGACTTTCGGCTGCTATAACTGTCGTAACACCTTGCCCATCGTCAAAAGCTGGGATGATCGCTACCGCGAGAAAGGCCTTACCGTCATTGGGGTGCACTCGCCTGAATTTGATTACGAAAAAAAAGTCGAAAACCTTCGCGATGAGGTTGGTTCACTGGAGATTCGTTATCCGGTAGTCACGGATAACGACTACCAAACCTGGGACGCTTACAATGTCGCCGCCTGGCCCACCATGTTTCTGTTGGATAAGCAGGGACGAATTCGATGGAAGCACGTTGGTGAAGGGGATTATGACGAGGCCGAGCGGTTGATTCAGAAGCTACTTGCCGAAAAAGAGATCGTCTGAAAGCCACAGCGGAGTGCCCCCACGATCACCCTTGATTAGGTTTCCTCGTAGTGGACTACGTATCATCACGTCCTGACACCATCGTAGCCCCGTCTTTGAGCCTTGTGCCGTCTTAACCCGGTCATAGAGTCTTCATTGGAATTTTCATTGAAGTTCTCTGATTTTGATGTAATATCCAACCGAAAATTCATCAGCTGTCAATAGTTGAGCTGGGCCACACGCCTCGTGGAAGCTGTCAGCTCTACGACCCCGCTTTCGACACTGATCGGCTCTCTTAGTTCCCCAACCCCTATTTTGTCTTTTGCATAGCGCAGGGCCGCAACTTTTTGTATGGAGGTTCATATGAATCGAATGAGCTATTTCCTTCGCCTCTTGGTGTGCGGAATCTTTATTTTGGTTTTGAGTGGAGTAACGGTCGCCCAGTTCAATGCGGGTGTCCAGGGCTCTGTGAAAGACAGCAGTGGCGCCTTAGTTCCTGAGGCCATTGTCACCCTGACAAATAGGGAAACCAATCAAACAACACAGGTCACAGCGAGTGGGGAGGGTTATTACCGCTTTTCGTCACTGCAACCAGGCCAATACGCCCTCAAGGCTGAAAAGACCGGTTTTGGGACAACCGCAATGAATATCGTCGTTCGGGCGGAGTCGGTTCAGGGCTTCGATATCGTTCTCAATTTGGGGGACGTGGCTGCGACAGTCACCATCACGGACTCTGCTGAGCAAATTCTGCAAACCGAGAACGCTAACGTTGATAAGGTCATTACGACTCGGGAAGTGCTTCGCCTGCCACAGACTGGTCGCGACCCATATGAGCTGGCGCGGCTCGCTCCCGGAGTTTTCGGCGCAGGCGCTCGTAATCCGAACGGAAGCTCAAATGGTTTGCCAAATACCAGCGGCCCAGGCGGTTCGAATATCGGAATCTTTGCGACGGAGAACCAGGTTCCGATTTCTGCTAACGGGCAGCGCGTGTCTTCGAACAATTTCCAGATCGACGGGGTCAGCGTAAACAGTCAAACCTGGGGCGGCGCGGCCGTGATCACACCTACGCAGGAAGCGGTGAAGGAAGTTCAGGTCACGTCCAGTACTTATTCTGCTGAAGACGGACGAAACAGCGGAGCGCAGATTAAAGTCGTCAGTCAAAACGGAACAAACCAGTTCCACGGAAGTGCGTTTTTCAAATACAACGATCCGAAATGGAATGCCTTTAACAGTGGCTTTACGATAGCAGGGACAAACAGGACGGTTCTTCCGCTTCGGGTGGAGAACAAAGATAAGACTTTTGGCGGCAGTTTTGGAGGGCCCGTGATCTTTCCTCGCTTTGGGGAAGGCGGTCCATCGACTTATAGCGGAAAGAATAAGCTGTTTTTCTTCTTCGCCTACGAAGGCTTGCGGACCCAGACGAACCAGCCGGTTGAGCGCTATATTGAAACTCCCCAACTAAGACAATTTATCGCTAGCCGCGGCGGGGTTTCAGCTCGAATTATCAATGATCCAGGCGCGACGCCGAGGGTGATTTCTATTCTGCCTCGCGCATGTAATGCGGATGTGTTTCCGAATGGGAATGCGTGCGCCAATGTAACGGGCGGCGTTGATATTGGATCGCCGGCAGGCGGGCTCCGACAATATTTTGCGGGCAATCAGTCAGTCGGCGGCGGACTCGATGGTATTCCGGATCTTCAATATGCGCTTTTGGAAAATCCGCAGAGCACAGAGGGTAACCAATACGTGACTCGCGTTGACTTCGAAGCCACCGCCCAGGATAGGTTCGCTTTTTCGTTGTTCTATTCGCCGCGGACTAGTTTTGGAGCGGACGTCGTCGCCCAGAGCCGTCCAATGGCTGACCTTACCTCGGACCGCCTCAATTACAATGCTGCGTTTAGCTATATCCGTAATCTCTCAGCAACAATTCTCAACGAGGCCCGCGTTAACTATACGAAATGGGGCTACGATGAAGTGAAGACGAACCCCAATGCCAACTTTGGAATTCCCCGAGTTGAGATCGAATCGTTCTTACCCACGGACCGCTTAAGGTGGGGTTTTAACCGCGGCTCAAACACCCCGGGCACTCTGAATGAGACTCAGCTGAATTTAAGAGACACATTAACGTGGATTGTTGGCGACCACGCTTTAAAATTCGGCGGGGAGTATCGCCGCGATGAGAATATAAATCCGGGCACCGGAGCGCAGCGTCCTTTATTTTCTTTTGTTGGCCCTTGGAATTTCGGTAACGACACGCCGATCTTCGAAGCGATAAGTGCGGATTTTAACGGAAAGCCGTTAGCTGATAATGCGCCGTTCAAGACTGGCGGGATGGCTTTCTTCGCGCAGGACGATTGGAAGATCCGGCGAAATTTTACGCTGAATCTCGGGTTGCGGTGGGAATACTTCAAAGTTCTCGAAGCCGACAACCTTGGAGTTTTTCACTTTGAGCCGAACACTCTTGCCAATTCATTTATTGTTGATGGCGGAAAGCTTACTGAACCGGATTACAATAATTTTGGACCGCAAATTGGCTTCGCCTGGACGCCGCGAATGTTCCACGATAAGTTGGTGCTCCGCGGCGGTTTTGGCTTAGGCTATGATCGCGTACCAAATGCATTGCCGGCCAATGCGCGAGCGAATCCCCCGAACGGGTTCAGGTTCAGTGTCTGCTGCGCAAGCATCACCAGTCCCTTTCTCAACAATCAGATCCTTTACGTCATGGGCTCGAGCAATGCGGTCGATAGCTTCCCGAGAAATCCGAATCTCGGCGGCGGCAGAAACCCTAACGGCGGCCCAAACATCGGCACCGTTGAAATTTACGGTCTTGATCAAAACAATAGACAACCGCAGGTAACTCGGTATTCAGTCGAAGCCCAGTACGACATGTTCTGGAACCTGGTTGGGACCGTGGGTTACCAGGGAAGCCGCAGCAAGAATTTTGTCAGAATCGAACCCCTTCATTTAACTCTGCCGGTAAGAAGTACGACGTTTAGTCCGGTCTATTGGGGCTATGGCGACGTCAAGGGGCACTACAACGGGTTGAATACACGTCTGCAGCGGAGATTTAGCAACGGATTTCAGTTTGACCTTAACTACCGGTATAGCAAAGGGTTTGACTCGTATTCGTTCGAAGGGCCATGTGCCTGTACAAACCAGACCTATCCGGTAGATCAGGAAACAGAATTCGGACCTTCGGATTTCGATGTCAGACACTTTGTCACCGTGTCGGGCCTATGGGATCTTCCGCTTTTCCGGAATCAAAAATCGTGGACAGGGAAATTGCTCGGCGGGTGGCAGATCAATGGAATCTTGACACGGCACACAGGATTCCCATGGACGCCAGTCGTTAGTTCGAGCATCATCGGGCCTAATGGAAACACTATCGGTCCATTTCGCCCGATCAGGTATAGCGGCCGGGAGCAGTTAGAGAATTCGAATTCAAATTTCTTCAGTGCGGGCGGGGTTTTTCCGGGAAGTCTGGTCCTGAATCCTAACGGAACACTGGTGGCTTGCGACAGCGCTGCTGTGCCGGGAGGATGTAATGTCGACTTTTTCACGCGGCGGAACGCGGGAAACAATTTTGTGGACAATCCGCCGGCGATCGGACGTAACGTATTCCGCGGGCCGAAGTATCTTGATGTTGATATGAGTCTCTCAAAACGGTTTGGATTACCGAACCTGGGAGTGTTAGGGGAAAATCCGAATTTAGATATTCGGTTTAACTTCTTTAACATCTTCAACATTACAAACATCGCCCCATTCCAGGCTTTCAGCAATAGCACTCGGGTCGACAGAATCAACTTCGGCGAAGCAACCGCTCTGTTAGCTGGACGAGTTATCGAATTTCAGGCCCGCTTCAGCTTCTAGCCCGTATCGGCTGGTATTAGCTCATCACTGGTGGACCGCCCAGCCATGAAGTTCGGTAGTGGGTCATTTTCGAGTTTCTCATTTCGATCATTAGCGCACGATCCACGAACCTACACGAAGCGTCACGAAACAGGGCCGGTTCGTGCACTTTCGTGTGACTTCGTGGATCGTGCTTTCCTCCATAATCAAAAAATCGGCGTCATCATTGAAACTGACCCATTAGCCGAAGTTCCACCCGTTTGCTTTCGGCTCTCAATAAATTCGGTGTTGGTGAGTTCTAAGATCGATCAGTTCATAAGAGAACCTCGCCGAGGACTTCCCCATGTCGGGGAGGAGTGAAATGGACCAGTCCGCAGCAAGGTGCTCCTTGCCATCATCCTCTAGCACGTTAACCTTGCACGTCTTCGCAGCGCTGCTGTTGGTGATCGCGCTGGCAGCATCCGCATATCCGCAAAAACGCTCCGGAACGTTGTCGGACAGCGACGACGCATTTCTCGAAGATCTTTCGCGACGCTCATTTCGTTTCTTTTGGGAGCAAGCTGACCCCAGGACCGGACTCGTTGCCGATCGCGCGCGGGCAAACGGAGTGGCCTATGATAAGAGTCATCGAAGCATCAACATCGCCAGCAGCGCCGCTACTGGATTTGGTCTCACCGCGTTGTGCATCGGCGCCGAACGTGGCTGGATTGACCGGCAGGCAGCTCGCGAACGCGTACTCACTACACTTCGCTTCTATGCCGAACGAGCTCCCCATGAACATGGATGGTTTTATCACTTCGTTGATCGGGAGACCGGCGAAAGAAGATGGCGAAGCGAGATCTCAACCATTGATACATCTCTACTGCTTGGCGGCGTTCTCACCGCACGCCAATACTTTCGTCACGACCCGGAGATAGTTCGGCTCGCAACCCTGATCTACGAACGCGTCGATTTTCCCTGGATGCTTGCGCCTGGCTCATTGCTTATCTCGCACGGCTGGAGACCCGAAACCGGTTTCATTAAACATACCTGGAACCATTACAGCGAGCATACGATCCTGCAGATGCTAGCCATTGGTTCACCTACACATCCGATTAGTCCTGGTGCCTGGCTGGCGTGGCAACGACTGCGGATTACCTACGCTGGTTATACCTATTTAACTTTTCGACAAGCGCCACTCTTCATACACCAGTACTCACAGGCGTGGATCGACTACCGCGGTCAGGAGGAAAGCTGGTATCCGTACACGAATTACTTCGAAAACTCCGTTAAAGCAACACTTGCACACCGGGAGTTTTGCACCAGCCTGTCCGATAAGTTCCCCGGATATTCAGAGAACGTCTGGGGTATCACTGCTTCTGACAGCGCAAAAGGCTACCGAGCCTGGGGTGGGCCACCGCCCAGTCGTGACATTGATGGTACGGTAGTGCCTTGCGCACCCGGTGGTTCCCTGATGTTCACGCCAGAGATTACGATGGCGGCGTTACGGACAATGCATGAACGGTGGGGAAGTCGTATCTATACTCATTACGGCTTCGTGGACGCTTTCAATCCAAACACAGGCTGGGTTAACCCTGACGTTATCGGCATTGATGTCGGCATCACTCTGCTGAGTGCTGAGAACCTGAGGACCGGGAACGTCTGGCGGTGGTTCATGCGCAATAAGGAGATTCCACGAGCCATGCGATTAGTCGGTTTTCGAAAGGCCCAACGGCATCTTCGAATTCCCGTCGCACGACGTCCCCTCTTGACGACAGTAGGTCGGCGAAACGGAGTCCAGCGTGAACAGCCGGCGGGAATGGAATGAGTCTGATGTCGGCTATTTGTCAAAGGGGGAACTGGACACGCATAATGCTGGCCGAACTCGATGATTCGAACCCCACTTAAGACGCTCCTTGCGTATGTATTGTCCATGACCCTCCTCTGGGTCTTTGCAGCTTGTATTTTGAGCTGTGACAAAGAATGCAGGGAAAGAGCCACCAAGGAATCGCCTGATTCATCGGCTACACTTCAACCTGCTCCAAATTGTGAAGACTGTCCACTCAATTCATTTCCGAAAGCAATTGCACATCGCTTAGGATTCAACCTTGATCTACGGTCACAGGCTTTGTTTCCGTATTCAATTCCTGCAGATCATGGTATGGCCATCATTGACTTGGCGTTTCTTGCGGCGAACTCTTTGCAACCTGCACTGGACCCGCCAATCAAACGTCTGCCCTCACTTCGTATCTAGCTCAATCTGAATCTCTACGTCTCTCTATAGCGGCCGGCACCAGGTGCTACTCAACACCGCTGCTTGCCTGAATCTTGATCCACATTCCTGGAGCTCCAGACGCATGAGACAAATCCTCTTGTTCTTCGTCGTCCTACTGTTTGCGAATACTGCCCTGGCACAGAGCACTTTCAAGGCTCAAATCCTGAGCGAAGAAAGCAAACTCCCGGTCGCAGGAGCTAAAGTTTCAGTAAAGGACACGGCGCTTGCAGCGACTTCCGACGTGAATGGCAGGGTGGAGTTAACCAACATTCCCAACGGTGAACAGACTCTTATCGTGTTCTCGCCGGGACACGAAACAAAGGAACTGAAATTAAGTTTCCCGCTCGCTGCTCAATTAGAGCAACTAATTCTTCTTAAAATCACAAATACAGTAGGCGAAGTAACCATCACTTCTACCACGCGCATCAGTCGTGAAATAGACGATGTGCCAACACGAATTGAAGCGATCAGTGAAGAAGAAGTAGACGAGAAAAGCGTCATGCGCCCGGCCAACGTTTCAATGGTCCTCAACGAAAGCACCGGGATCAAAGTGCAACAGACCTCAGCTACTTCCAACACGCAGAGCGTCAGAATTCAAGGGCTGGACGGAAGGTATACCCAGCTCCTCAAAGACGGCTTTCCGGCGTTTGGCGGCTTTTCGGGGAGCTTGAGTCTGCTGGATATCCCGCCACTGGATTTGAAACAGGTCGAAATCATCAAAGGACCTTCAGCTACTTTCTACGGGGGCGGCGCCATTGCCGGGGTGGTTAACTTCATCAGCAAAGAACCGCAGGCGCAGCGTGCGACGTCAATGATCTTTAATCAGACGTCGGCTTTAGGAACAGATTTCTCTTTGTATGATTCACAGAAATTCAAGCGTTTTGGTTACACCTTTCTGGGTTCCCTGAATTACCAAAGAGAGTATGACGTTGACGACGACGATTTCACGGAGCTGCCCAGGACAAATTCGTTTAGCTTGACGCCTCGCCTCTTCTTTTACATTAACGATCGGACTCAGTTGATTATCGGCAACTCAACGTCCTATCAGAAACGCCAGGGCGGAGATGTTTTTGTAATCCGCGGTAAGGAAGATACTTGTCATCAGTATTTCGAGACGAATAATTCAGTCCGAAACATTACGACAGTGCAGCTTAATCGCGAACTCAGCCGCGGTCGAAAGCTCATCGCCAAACAGAGCATTGCCCTCTTTAATCGGGAGATCGACACTCCAAACTACAAGTTCAAGGGTCGCCAATTAAACTCTTACACAGACGTTACTTATTTTCTCCCGGCTGACCGGCATGCATTTGTGTTGGGAGGGAGTGTCGCTTACGACCAATTTAGGGAAGATCCAACCAGCACTAGTTTGATTCAACGAAACGAAACTCGAACAGCCGTTGGTGGATTCGCTCAGGACAATTTTACCGTTACCAGTAAGCTGTCGTTGGAAGCAGGATTTCGTCTCGATTACTTGAGATACTATGGGATATACCCGTTGCCGCGCGTCTCTATGTTGTATCGGTTCAATGATCATTTGAGCAGCCGTTTCAGTGCCGGTCTGGGTTATAAGTCGCCGACCATTTTCACTGAAGATGCTGAGGAGGTTTTGTTTCGCAATGTGTTGCCGATCGGAAACACTCTAAGAGCTGAACGCAGTCGCGGTGGAACTTTCGATGTGAACTACAGGAATACGATTGGTGAAAAGATTTCGTATTCCCTTAATCACATGTTCTTCTACACAAAAATCGTTGACCCTTTGATCCTCTTAAGCGGTGACAACGGTGTGCTGAGATTTATGAATGCCGGCGAACCGGTCACAAGTACTGGCTTTGAGACAAACGTCAGGTTTGTTTACGACATCGTAAAGGTGTTTGCCGGTTATACGTTCACAGACGCAAAGGCGAGATATCTGGTCGGAAATCAAACCCTGCCCCTGGTGGCCAGGAGCAGGCTGAATTCGGCGCTCCTCTTTGAAAGAGAATCGAACTTCAAGGCAGGCCTCGAGGCGTACTACACGAGCAGCCAAATCTTGACGGACGGTTCCCGAACGAAGACCTTCTGGGTGTTAGGAGTTTTCGGTGAGAAGACTCTAGGAAAGATCGCTGTCTTTTTCAACGCCGAAAATATCACGGACACGCGCCAGAGTCGTTTTGGGCAGGTGGTATTTCCGCCGCACCAAAAACCCACCTTCGCAGAAATCTATACGCACACGGAAGGGCGCGTTTTTAACGGCGGTGTCAAACTCAAGTTCTGACCAGCGTGTGGGCCAGCCGGATCTTGACAGGCATTGGCCGTTTCCCTACAGTGAGCAAGGAGATGAGAGCACGAATCACATCATTGATCGTCCTGTTGATACTCGCTGGGGGCGCTGTTTCTGGTGTGCCGCTTCATTCCAACGAACAGGAATGCAGTATGCCCGAGATGGCCGGTATGGATTGCTGCAAGAAGGCAGCCCAGGCCCAGAGCCTTACTCCAGAAGTTTCAACCGCGCGTTTGTGCTGTGCTCTCAATTGTTCGCAGAGTGGAACCCCTGGCTCGACCGAGTCGCGGCTTCCACGCCCGTCAGCGAGCCAAGCTACAGCGATTCATCCGGCATCTGTTCAACCCGTAGTTGGGTTGCCGCACTTATCTCATCGTTCAAGTTGGGCAGATAGCCCTCCTCCGTATTCCAATCCCGCTTACATTCGACACCTCGCTCTTCTGATCTAGAGACTCCAAGGCCTTAGTGTGTCTTGTTGTCGCTGTTCGGTTTTTAGGAACAGCACAGTTGCGCGTCTCCGTTTGACGCCCGTGGTCTCTATTTCAACGAAGGTCGAATATCATGTCCAAATCTATTCTCGCGTTCAGTCTTCTCGTACTTCTATTGATCGTCGCCGCCTGTGGTTCAAAGACTTCCTCAGTTGACACTGGCAAAGTCATCAAGAGTGCACCAATCGGAAATCTAACGGTCACGCTATCGAATTCTTCCGGCCAACTCAAACATGGCAGTGAGGAGTTCTTCATTACGTTCAAGGATTCGTCGGGCAAGCCTGTGGATGTCGGCGCCGCCGCGCTTACATTTCACATGCCCCAAATGGCCTCCATGGCGGCGATGAACGATCCCGCGACGCTCACGACTACGGACCAACCCGGAGTTTATCGTGCCAAGGCAGAAATTGAGGTAGCTGGTGAGTGGCAGGCGCAAGTGTCTTTTGAAGGGTCGGCGGGAAAAGGGCAGACCTCTTTCTCAGTAACAGCAAAGTAGTTCTGAGTTAATAGACTGCCGGATAACGGCGGTCTAAGGAGAATACTGCCATGATCCACCGGCTCATCGAGATGAGCCTGCGCAATCGCGGGCTCGTCATCGTGCTTTATCTTGGCCTGGCACTATGGGGTTATTGGGCATTAGTGCATACGCCAATCGACGCGATACCTGATCTCTCAGAGAACCAGGTCATCGTCTTTACTGACTGGACTGGTCGCTCGCCACAAGAGGTCGAGGATCAGGTCACCTATCCGCTCGTCACTAACCTGCAAGGTCTCGCTGGTGTTCGTGTCGTGCGAGCAAGTTCAGCGTTCGGGTTCTCGATGATCAACGTGATCTTCGAGGACAACATCGATCTGTATTTCGCACGAACGCGGGTCCTCGAACGCCTGAATCTTGTCACGAAACAACTGCCTGATGGCGTGGTGCCGACACTTGGCCCAGACGCGACGGGGGTTGGACAGGTCTTTTGGTACACGCTCGAATCTGATCAGATGAACCCACGCGACCTGCGCACGTTGCAGGACTGGTTTGTTCGTTACCAGTTGAATTCTGTGCCCGGTGTAGCGGAAGTGGCCTCAGTGGGCGGCTACGTGCAGCAGTATCAGATCGATGTCGATCCAAACAAGCTGAAGGCTTACAACATCCCGCTCTCCACGATTGTTCAATCAGTTCAACGCTCAAACAACAACGTCGGCGGCAATGTGGTCGAGCAGGCCGGCCAGTGGGCCGTGGTGCGCGGCATTGGGTTGATTCAGTCAACCGATGATGTTGCAAACATTGTCATTGGCTCCGCTAACGGTACGGCCATTTATGTGCGCAACGTCGCGGACGTGAAGCTTGGCAATGCGTTCCGCACGGGTGTGCTCGACAAGAACGGCAAAGAGGCGGTAGGCGGAGTCGTTATCGCGCGTTACGGCGTCAACACCCTCGACGTAATCCAGAGCGTAAAGCAACGAATTGAGGCTATAAAGTCTGGCTTGCCTAAAGGAGTGCAGATCGTTCCTTTCTACGATCGTACGCAACTCATCGAACGTGCGACTCACACCTTAAAGCGTGCGCTAATCGAAGAGCTGATCCTGGTCACACTGGCGCACATCATCTTTCTCGCCCACTTCCGCTCTATTCTCATAGTCACTATTCCTTTGCCGCTGGCAGTCCTAACCTCTTTTCTCTTCATGTACTACATGGGCATCAGCTCAAACCTGATGTCGCTTGCGGGGATCGCGATTGCTATTGGCGTGCTGGTGGACGCTGGAATTGTGGTCACCGAAAACGCTTTTCGTTTCTTAGAAAAACGGAAGGTCGATCCCAAAGACCGCCAGAAGGTTTTTGAAACCGTCATAGATTCTACAAAGCTCGTAGGGCGACCGGTGTTCTTCTCAATGGCGATCATCATTCTGGCGTTCATTCCGGTCTTCTCACTCACTGGCCAGGAAGGGAAACTGTTTCACCCGCTTGCCTTCACCAAGACGTTCGCAATGTTCGGTGCGACGATCATCGCAGTCACGCTCGTGCCTGTGCTCTGCACCTATCTCTTGGGAGGGAAGTTTCACTCCGAGCAGTCAAATCCCGTAATGCGCTTTCTGCATGCTATCTATCGGCCCGCACTTCTATTGGCTTTGCGTCATCGTCTCATTACTGTCGCAATCGCGTTACTACTATTCGCTGGCGCGATCATTCTGGCGACGGGAATCGGCAAGGAGTTCATGCCGCCTCTGAACGAAGGCGATGTCATGTACATGCCCGTAACCGACCCGGCTATTTCCGTGGACGAAGCACTCCGAATTCTCAGTAAGCAAGATGAGATCTTGAAGACTTTTCCGGAAGTCGAAATGGCCGTGGGAAAAGCTGGTAGGGCTGATACCTCTACCGATCCGGCTCCAGTAAATATGAACGAAACAATCGTTCATCTGAAGCCTCTCGAACAATGGCGAGCCGGAATGACGCGGGAGAAGCTCATTTCTGAGATGAATGAAAAGTTGACTATGCCAGGTGTCACAAACATCTGGACACAGCCGATTCAGAACCGTATTGACATGCTTTCGACCGGGATACGCTCTCAAGTCGGAATCAAGATCTTTGGTAACGATATTAAGACTCTGGAAGAGCTTTCGCGCCGGATCGCTGAGGTTGTGATCCACGTACCCGGAGCGAAGGATGTATATGCGGAGCAGATCAGCGGCGCGCCTTACATCGACATCCATATCAACCGATCGGCCGCAGCTCGATATGGAATAGATGTCGGCACTATCGAGGATGTTATCGAGAAAGGAATTGGCGAAACGAATCTCACCGTCACCATCGAAGGTCGCAGACGTTTTCCGGTTCGCGTTCGCTACGCCCCGCAGTATCGCAGCAGTGCTGCATCCCTGGGTGAGATTCCCATCGCTTCACCATCGGGTGCATCCATTCCGTTGGCGCAGTTGGCTGAAATTCGCAGTGTCGAAGGGCCAACCATGATTTCCAGTGAGAACGGTCTGCTGAGGGGAACGGTCTTACTGAACGTGCGCGGTCGCGACGTGGGCAGCTTTGTCGACGAGGCCAAGCCGAAGCTGGCGAGCCAAGTGCAAATGCCAGCGGGTTATTACATGGATTGGAGCGGCCAGTATGAGAACCAACAGCGCGCCCGGCAGCGCCTGATGATTGTGATTCCCATTGTTCTTCTCATCATCTTTGGCCTGCTCTACCTGACCTATGACTCCGTGTTGGAGGCAGCGCACGTATTGCTCGCTGTGCCATTCGCATTAACTGGCGGCGTCTATCTGCTATGGGCACTTGGGTACAACTTCTCAGTAGCCGTTTGGGTGGGATTCATCGCGCTGTTCGGAACTGCCGTGCAGACGGGCGTCGTGATGGTCATTTATCTCGAGGAAGCGGTCGAAAGAAAGCGGCAGGAAGTCGGTGTATTAACCCGCAAGACCTTAATGGAAGCAGTGACGGAAGGTGCGTTACTTCGATTGCGTCCGAAGGTCATGACGGTCTCAACCGTAGTTGCCGGTTTACTGCCGATTATGTGGAGCACCAGCGCAGGTTCGGAGGTAATGAAGCCGCTGGCTACGCCAGTTCTTGGCGGAATGGTCTCAAGTCTTTTGCACGTGCTCATCGTGACACCAGTGATCTTCTTCTGGCTGCGTGAACAGCAGTTAAAGAAGCAAGAAATAGCGGAGTAAGTGGCGACTCTTCTTACCAAACAGATGGAAGAGCAAGGGTGGGAGAAGGCGAGTCGCGGTCAGGAACAGAGAAAGAGAGTGGTACCCATGAATAAACATCACAGTGGTCGAGCGTTCTTAATCGCTAGCGTCTTAGCGGTCGCTCAGATTGTTACTGGCACTTCCGTAGTGCCGGCCCAGTCGAGTGACACTGATTCTGAAAAACGCTTGTCGATAACAAATGCGAGCCTCTCCTTGCCTCCCAATTCGTCGCTTACGAAATACTTCGATCCCCAGGCAGGTATCACGGTTGAGCAGGCAGTCGCTTATGCACTTGAACATAACGGCGAATTGCTGGCGGCGCGCAAAGAGATCGACGCCGCCAGTGGGCTCGTCAAGCAAGCGACATTGCGAGCAAATCCGAAGGTGGATGCAAGTCTCTCGAAGACGGTCACAGGTACAGACAACAATATTACTGTCAACGGCATGCTTCCATTGGAACTCGGTGGGCGCCGCCCTGCGCGCATCAGGGTCGCCGAAGGCGAACTCGAAATGCGGCGGCAAGATGTTGCTAATCGAGAGCGAATGCTGGCAGCCGATGTCCGCGTCAAGTTTGGCGAGGCTCTAGCCGCCATTCTCAAACTCGGCTTCGATGAAGATCTGATTGCTACAAGCCAACGCGGATATAACCTGGTCGCCGCCCGGGTCACTGAAGGCGGCACGGCTCCGCTCGAACAGAACATGGTCCTGGTCGAACTCAATCGCTTGCGCTCGATGCGCGAGACCGCAGAAGGCAAAGCTCAAATAGAAATGCTTGAGCTGCGCAATCTCATCGGTATGAGACCCGAAGAGCCGCTTCGGTTACGCGGAGATTTCAACGATGTGATTGCGCCACTGGCAGCGCTCGCTGACGCTACTGAGCGGGCGCTCTCTGATCGACCGGATCTGAAACTTGCGAAAGCCGCGGAGAGCTTCGCGGAAGCACGGATCGAGCAGGCACGCGCTGAGGGAAGATTGGATGCGAGTTTAATCGCTGGTTATCAACGGATGGATTTCGGATATCCGTTGAGCGGGATTAATGATGTTGGTCAACTAAGACCAATCCAGGGGAGCTTTCACTACTTCACAGTTGGCGTCTCTCTTGACCTGCACGTGAGAAATAAGAACCAGGGAGCAATCGAAGCCACCGTGGCCGAAGCGGAGGTGGCGAAGCGCCGCCGAGAGTTCCTCGAACTCACTGTGCGGCGTGAAGTGGCTTCAGCTTATGCGCAGTACAACAGCACGGCACGCGCGGCAGAAATCTTCCGAGTCGGTGTAAAGGATCAAGCCAACGCTAATCTCGACGTGGTTAGGCAAACTTACGAGTTGGGCTCAAAGACGCTAATTGAGTACCTGGGCGAGCAACGACGCTTTATAGACTTGCAGAACGGATACATTGACGCGTTGCTTGATATGTACAAGGCCCGCGTCGAGATTGAGCGTGCGACCGCATCGTCAGCAACAACCAGACAGCAGGTGACACAGAGATGAAGGAAATACCCGAAAGCAAACACACAGAAAGCAATGTCAGCGTCCGCGTTGAGAGTCGTCGTGCAAAGACCGCGATAGTCGCTGTGGTTGCGGTTGTGGCTATCGCAGCCATCGCATTACTACTCTGGCTATTCATCCCACGCGGTAGCGGCGGAAGGCCCGTACCCGCGCCACGCACCATTGGACCTGATCAACCTGCCAATCAAGCGAGTAACACGTCCGGAGATTCCGCTCTCACAATAACTCCAGAACAACTTCAGAGAGCAGGGATCAAGATCGAATTAGTGGGCGAGCGCGTCTCGACTGATGCAGGCGGTCAACAGACCACCGGTGTCGTTCAGCCCAACTCCTATCGCGAAACTCCATTAATGTCGCTTGTCGGAGGGATTGTCCGCACAGTGGGACCGGAACTCGGACAGAGTGTTCGGAAAGGCCAAACCATTGCGGTTGTGTCCAGCAACGACCTTTCCGATGCTCAAACGAAATATCTGACGGCATTCGCCGAACTAGAGGAGCACCACAAGCATCATGCGCGTACTGAGAAGCTGGTAGCGATCGGCGCTGCCAGCCGCGAAGAGTTGGAAATGGCGACCAGCAAACTGAAAGCAGCCGAGTCCGACGTAGCCAACTTGCGCCAGAGGCTTCTACTTCTCGGTCTGAGTTCTCAACGTGTCAGTGCTCTGCGTTCCACGTCGCAGGTCAGTTCGGAGGTGAGCTTGCCGGCACCTGCTTCCGGTACTGTGACCAGTCGCACCGTCAATTCGGGGGAAGTCATTGAGGCCAACAAAGAACTACTGCGCGTAACTGATCTGTCCAGCGTGTGGGTTGTGGGGCAAGTATATGAAAAGGATCTCGGCAAGATTCATATCGGCAGCGGCGCGAGCATCACCACTGACGCTTATCCGGGCCGCGTATTTCGTGGGCGGGTATCTTACGTTGATCCTAAAGTCGATCCGCAAACACGGACTGCGCAGGCACGCATTGAATTAGCCAATCCAGGTCAGCAATTGAAGATCGGCATGTACGTCAACGTGGCATTCGGCGCGCTTGTAAACGCAGCATCCAGCGTGCCGGTTGTACCCGTCTCAGCGGTCCAAAACCTCGGCAATCATCAAGTGGTTTTCATTGCCACGAGCGACCCTAATGTTTTTGCGATGCGCACATTGCGGGTTGGCCCTGAGACCAACGGCTATTATCCGGTGCTGGAAGGTTTGAGCGTTGGAGATCGAGTTGTCACCGAGGGCAGTTTCATGCTGCGTGCTGAATGGTTGAAGTCACACCCAAACGGATAGTAGCTAAGTTGAGTCAAGAATTACCTGGAATCTGAGGAAAAGACAATGCGAATAAGGTCAATCGGAAAAATCCTTGTGGGAACCGCAGTGATGCTCCTTCTTTCAACATCGCTTTGTTTGCCGATCAATGTTCAAGCGCAGCGACGAGCCAAAAGAAAACCGCCCACAGTTCAAAAGGTCACCGTTGCACTGACGGAAAAAGGTTACGAGCCAACGAGTTTCAAATTGCGCAAAGGTGTACCAGCCCAAGTTACTTTCATTCGGAAGGTCTCTCCTACTTGCGGTACTCAGATTGTGATTGCCGACTATGATATCAAGCGCGCGCTGCCTTTGAATGAACCTGTCAAGGTTGAATTCACACCGAAAAAGTCAGGTACATTTGGCTTTACGTGCGGGATGGGAATGCTGCGAGGTTCGTTGGTGGTCCACTGAGTTTTATGGGCTTTTTCGCGTGGGATTCAGCAGCTGCTTCAGCGAAAAAGTATCGACGATGACCGCTACGCCTAAAGTGAAACCCCTTGTACCTTAAGGTTAGTGATTCGACATAGAAGTCCTCAGAAGCTGACCTTCACTCCGAACTGAAACTGACGCGGATCGAAAGCGGCGGTCGGCTGACCAAACGTTGCCAGCGGGGTTGCTCCAGACCCGAACGTATTGTTTGGCACTCCGAAGTTCGCGCGGTTGAAAAGATTGAAACCTTCGGCAAGTACATCCAAACCGACGCGCTCAGTTAGACGGAAGCGGCGACTCAAACGCAAATCAAAAGAGGCAAAGTCGAAACCTCGTCCCGTATTTCGCCCGACGCCCACGGGTCGATCGTTGTTGTTGGTGTCAAAGTTACGATCGCTCCCTAGCAAAACATTGAAGGGCAATCGCGAGGCATAAGTATAAATGTAACTCAGTTGGAAATCTTGCAGCGCCCGACGCAGGCCTTGCTCTTTCCCTTGCGTTGGCGTTTGAAACGAGCCGCTTACCACGAGCCGATGACGCTGGTCGTTGTCTGAACGTCCCATATCGTCGCGCAGATTGAAGTTATTCTGCGGAGTAGAGAAAAAGAAGTTGCCCGCATCGTCGGTAGTCTTGGAAAGAGTGTAAGACACCCTCAGGTTGGCCCAACGCGCGGCGCGCTGGTTGAACGAAACGACCATGCCGTTGAAGTACGAGTCACCGGCGCTTTCGAAGCGTCCGATGTTTCCCCAGTTGGGATCCGGCCGGCCCAGATTCGGAATGCCCGCTGATGCCGGAACTGTCGGCACGTTCACATTTCGAGACGCGACGATGTGCAGCGTGCGGAGATGCAGGTAACCTACGGAGAGCACGGCGTTGCCGGACAGCTCCCGTTCGACCTGCACGTTGGTTTGCTCGCTGTAACTCGCTTCGATGTTCGGATCAATACGGGTGATGTTAGGTTTGGTGATGAATGTAGCCGGTTGAGCCGCCAGCACGTTGGGAAAGACAGGCGCGCCCGCTTGCGTTGGTGAAAACTGCACTACCACATACTTTGAGCCATCCCGTTGCAACGCGTTCGAAGTGGCGCGAAGCGGAATGCGATCATAGTAAATGCCGAAGCTCGCGCGGATAACGGTCTTGCGATCACCCGGTGCATAAGCAAATCCCAGGCGCGGCGAGATGTTGTTCGTATCCGTTTGAATCGGGTTCGGCAGGAATTGCAAGTCATACCTCAGACCCGCATTGACCGTGAAATTCGATCTTACTCGCCACTCGTCCTGCCCGAAGAAACCGGAGTTGGGGTTTGACTGAAACTGGCTCGGTGCGCCAAACGCCTGCTGAAAAGTGCTGTAGTTTCCCGTCAGAAAATTGGCAAGCGAGTTGAATGCATAAACACCCTGTACCGCTCCGGGAAAACTTATGTTGACGCGATTGTAAAGGAAGTCAATTCCCGCCTTGGGTGAATGTGCCCCGAACTGCGTTGACACATTATCGACAGCTTCGAACAGATTAATGTCGCGCTCCAGCGGCGATGAAGTTGCGGTCCCAAAGTTCGCAACACCTGAGATTCCGACTGCTGGTCCAATCGGGTCGTTGATTGGCGCGCCCAACCGGCTGTTGGTGTACTGGAAGCGCGCTTCATTCAGGGTGCGACTACTGAGCGTAGTGATGTTGCTGACCGCAATCGTCTGATCGGTGTCGTCCAAACCTGAGCCGCGACTGACGGCATTCAAGCCACCGACGGTGCGCGAATTGTCTGCCGTGATGTGATAGAGACTGTAGCGCGCGCTGAGCTGATTGCGATCATTGGGCCTGTGATCGACCCGGGCAAAGAAATTTGTCGTGTCGAAGCTGGCCGGCACCACGCCCGTACTGATGCGCTGCCCCTTATAACTGACCGTATTCAGGCGGTTGTTTATTGTAGCTACCGCTGACGGTTCGATCGTGATCACCGCCGAATAATTGCGTCGAGTTTGTTCGAAGTTGGTAAAGAAAAACGTGCCGTCTTGTTTGATGGGACCGCCGATTGAGGCGCCGTATTGCACCTGCGTAAGCAGGTCTTTGGTAGGCGCCAGAGGATTGCGAGCGTCGAAGCGCTGATTTCGGGCGAACCCGTATAAGTTACCGCGCCAGTCGTTCGTGCCTGATTTGGTGATAATGTTGACTACTCCTCCTGAGGCCCGGCCAAATTCTGCAATGCCACCGGAAGTGATCACCTGGAATTGATTGATGACCTCTTCGCTATAATACGTACCCGTCAGATCAGCCGCGTCATCGTTTGCTGAAACCCCATCGACTACGAAGCTGTTGTACAGATTCCGCTGGCCGGCTATCGAAATACCTTGTCCCGGCACAGCAGAGGTTTCGGCGAAGCGTTGATTGCTGGCTGTGTTTGTTGGCGACACACCGGGAATCAGCAAGGCAAGATCGAGAAAGTTCCTACCATTCAAGGGCAGCTCATTAATCTCGCTGGGGCGAATCGTCTCAGTTACCTGCGTGCGCACAGTTTCGATCATCGGCACATCAGTCGTGATGTTTACCTGCGCTGCCAGGCCGGCCACCTCGAGCTTTATTGGAAGATCCAGAGCCTGGCCAACCGTTACGGTCAGCTCCTTAGTCAAGGACGCAAACCCTGGTGCCTCGATCGAGAGTTTGTAGTTGCCTGGTTGAAGATAGGGAAACCGGTAGCGACCGTAATAGTCAGTTGTGACCGTTTGCTTTTGGTTGGTTTCAAGATTGGTGGCCGTCAAACTCGCGCCGCTAACCACAGCGCCCCGGGCGTCAGCGATGCGACCACTTACGGTGGCGGACGTGATGGTTTGCTGGGCATGAATGCACACAGCACTAAACAAAAATAGGGAAAGAATTATTGGGACGATCCTTGATTTAGCAAACAGGGCTCGTCGCCTCTCATGGCATTTCATACGATTGTTTCTCCTGGAAAAGACCAGCAGTCGCGTCGTTTGCTAGTGTCCTAAGTTCAAGTCTTTGCGTGATCTTTGCGTTCTTGGCGCTCTTTGCGGTTAATTGTTTTTCAACGCTTTTTCACCGCAAAGTACGCCAAGAGCCGCAAAGGTCCGCAAAGAACTTCTTCAAATTAGGACACTACCCGTCATTTCGACTTTTGCCGAAGTGACGCGCCTGGAAGTACGCGACTAAACAGTCGAAGGCAGGCAATAGCTGCGACCCTGGTCGCATGCCTCTTGTCCTGCCGAGCCGCTGTCGGCACGAATACTTAGGGGATCAGGAGAAAGCCAATGGCGGGCCGCGTGGACGAAGTTGCTTACAATAAGTTGAGGTAATTAAATCATTGCTGCTTGAGTGTTGCCGTTTTCGACCAGGCGTTGGTGGTCGTGGTCGAGCATTGTAAGCAAGCGCGACCGCGTGACGTGAAGGGCGTACCCCGGAACTTAGAGCCCCCGTGCCGCATTCAGGTGGGCAGGGCTTTGAAAATGACTGCGTTGCGATGCTCGCCGGCTGAGGATAGTCATTGTGTGAAACACCACTCGCAGCCTTCGATTGCGCATCAGTACTGCAGTGATCGCTAGCATCTATTGTTACGTCATCTAAGTCGAGGGACGAGTCGGTACTGGCCTTCATCCCCATAACGCCGGCGGTGATGCCCTTCGTCGCCCCATTGTCGGCTTGAGGTAATTTGCAGAGCTGGTCTGACCCGCGCTCCGTTGCCTCTGCCGCCACCTTCCCGGGCGCCGACATATTCATATGACACGAACCCGCAGCATGCGGTGCCAGTCCGGCACAACACTCCATCGTGCAGAGATGTCCTACTGACGCCGAGCTGAAGGGCACTACTCCAGACAGCAACGAAAGCACCAGCACGACCGCCACGATAATACGTGGCAGAAACGGCAAGCTGGTCTTCATTGCGCTAGCGAGCTGCAACTCCACTCCGAAAAACAAGATTAAGCTAATGAAAAACTCAGGTAGGCTGAAGACTGTATCACCAAGAAATGTGGCGGGCAATCAGAAGTCCACCCAAACGTCGAATCCCACCCACGGTAGAGATTGTGTCAAAAGTCGAATTTGACACTGATCTGCAGTTTGCTGGTTTCGTGATGGTTCGTGTGATTTCGTGGATCGTTCCTGTGGCGGCGTGACGGACGATCCACGAACTCACACGAACTAACACGAACAAAAACACGAAGAGGAATTCGGGTTTTGACACGGCCGGTTCAGGCAGTCGAGCCTATTGCGACTTGTTGATGAACGCGATGAGTTGCGGAATGACCTGACTCGGCGCTTCTTCCATCAGCCAATGGCCTTTACCTTTGATGACAACTCCGTTGACGTTTGTATCAACCAGACGGGCCTGCTCAATCAGGAATTCTCCTGAAGCTTTCTCGCCAGTCAGCACCAGCATCGGCATTGTCAGCTTTGTTTGGGCGAATTGCTCAAAGTCTTTGGCGTCTTGTTCGAAGTTGCGGAAAACTTCGAAGCCCGCGCGCATCGCGCCGGGTTGCGCATACGATCGGGCATAAAACTGTCGATCCGCTTCGGGCACCGAATACTTCGGATCGGCCGCGAAGTCATTCCAAAAATGTTCGAAATAAATTCTCTCGCGGCCTGCGACCAGCTTGAGTGGAGTTTCGCCGTAAAAGTGAAAGTGCCAGAGATCTCTTAACAGCCACACCGTCTTCCAATCACCAACGCCGGGAAGAAAGGCGTCCATCAAAACAATCCGATCGACTTCGTTTGGGTACTGCGCGCCATAGGCGTAAGCGACCATTAAGCCGATGTCGTGACCCACGACGATCTCGCGGTGATAACCGAGCGATTGGGCCAAAGCATGAATGTCCTGGGCCATCGTCTTCTTGTTATAACCAGTCGTGGGCTTGGACGATTGGCCGAATCCGCGCAGGTCCGGCGCGATCACTGTATGACTCTTTGCCAACTCAACCATCAACGGCCGCCACATGTGACTATTTTCGGCATAGCCGTGCAGCAGAATTACAGGGTCGCCCTTTCCCGCGATTAGATAATGAAGTCGAACTCCGTTGACGCTGGCGAAACGATCACCTATCTCGTTGCGCTTCTGCGCATCGACCACGGCGTAGGTTGTCAATAAGAGGACCAGCACTGAGGCGGTGGCATACAGAGCACGCGGCATCATTGTTCGTCGGAACTCCTTTACTGGTTTGCGAGAGCGTTAGATTGCGTGAATCCCTGATTGCTGTACGCGAGACTCCTGCCTTTAGCCTTTGCCGCGCCTGCGAATCCGCGAAAACACCGCGCGAATTCCGCTCGGGCTTTGCGGTATTGGTAGGCGCCCTTCCGTGTCGGCTGCCTTAATCGCTGCCAGCAGGGGCGCGACCTCCACAGCGCCGGTCCAGCGCAACCCATTGATGTAGAACGTCGGCGTGCCCGTTATGTGTTCGTCAAAAAGACTGCGGTTATAGTCAGCTTCGATCTTGCTCGCCAGGGTGTTCTCAGTCATATCGAGCGTGAACTTCTCAGCATCCAGGTGGATGCGCTTTGCGTAAAGGAAGAGATCCTGATCCTCCAGGTGCTGCTGATGGGTGAATAATTCGTCATGCATCTCCCAGAATTTTCCCTGCGCGGCGGCGGCATCAGCAGCCGTTGCGGCTCGCAAAGAGTGAGGGTGGGTTTGCTGCATGGGAAAGTGGCGAAAGACAAAGCGCAGGTTATCTCCGAGAACCTTACGGACTTGCCTGATGACAGGATATGCCCGCCCGCAGTCAATGCATTCGAAGTTTCCATATTCCAGGAGAGTTACCGGCGCTGTTGCCGCGCCTGAGGCATGGTCCCGTTCGGTAACCGAGTTTTTAAGTCTGACTATTTCCGCAGTGCTCATAAAGAACCCTCGATTGATTGGGATCGCGATGCTATCGACGCTATTAATGCTGCTCAGATCCGAAGAATCGTTGCTCCATCGCTTTGCGGAACGCTTCGTCTCCCACCTGCAAACGCATGGCATAGGTTGCTTTGGCATCCTCGCCTGCAACATAGCGAAGTTGATCTTTCCCGTCGGTCGCAGCTTCGTACACTATCTCGGCGATTTGCGCCGGCGAAGAGTAAGTTTCCATCTGATTGGGATCCGTAATTACACTCATGACTTTGTCTACCAGCTCGTCGTAAGCCTCATGACGTCCTGTGTCGAAGGAACGGGTAAAGAAGTCCGTTTTCATTCCGCCGGGCTCCACCGTTTTCAACCCAATGCCAAACTGTTTGAGCTCGAATGCCATGCTCTCACTCCAGCCCTCGAGCGCCCACTTTGTAGCGTGATACATCGAGTTAAAAGGGACAGTGATTAGTCCGCCGATTGAGCTGGTATTTATGAAGAGTCCGGCTCGCTTTCCTCTGAAATAAGGAATGAAAGCTCTGGTGGTCCGGATCGCTCCCATCATATTGGTGTCGACCATGCGCATGATTTGTTTATCTGTGAGGCCTTCGAGCGGCCCTGCCATGCCATAGCCGGCATTATTGAAAACCACGTCCACTCCACCCATGGCCACGACTTTCTCCGCCGCGTCTGTGATTTGTCCGGAGTCAGTTACGTCCAATGGTAGCAATATAACGCCGGCGAGTTTGTCGAGCTCTGTTTCTTTATCAGGGTTTCGCATGGTAGCGATTACTTTCCATCCCCTTGAAGCAAACAGCTTGGCGGTGGCTCTGCCCAGGCCGGATGAGCTTCCGGTAATGAAGATCGTTTTTTGATTCTCAGCGCTCATAAAGTCATACCTCCAGGCGGTCACCGGAATCTGCTTCACACTCGAAGTTTAGACCGTCGGAATTGTTCCGCCGTCAATCACGTATTCGCTTCCGGTGATCGAGGAAGCACGGTCCGATGCCAGAAACGCCACCAGCTCG
>Ga0070697_100000736_pt1 | contig 24406 bp, 18 predicted proteins | sample KBSK1501metaG_FD_65475 | JGI IMG/M metagenome (GOLD analysis project Ga0070697, IMG submission 65475) | Corn, switchgrass and miscanthus rhizosphere microbial communities from Kellogg Biological Station, Michigan, USA - KBS K1-50-1 metaG | ecosystem: Host-associated > Plants > Roots >...
TTGCCGTTGGCGGTGAGCTTGACTGAATAGTTGCCGGGAACGACCCACGGTCCGGCAGAGAAAAAGTGCGATCGCTGCACGCCTTCGGGCAACCCGTAATGCAAATCCCAAATGAAGCGGTGCATGCCAGGTTCGTTGGGAAGAGGCTGCGGGTCGCGAACCCAGTTCATGGTCAGTGGGACGGAATCCGGATTCGTCCGAAACAATTTGTCATCGCTTGCGAAGCGGCGCACCAGCTTTCCGCCGGAGTCGAAGATTTCGAGTTGAATTGGCGACGAAGACTTTTCTTTCAAGTAAAAATCGAGAACAGCGCCGTCGGGCGGATTTGCGGACAGTGGTTCGTCCATCGGGACGGGCGTGCCTTGATCGTAGCCGGGACGAACGCGGTAAGCAGTTTGCGGAGCGAAGAGCCAGGCGTCGCTCGATTCGAGTTGCGAATCGATCTGCTGCAGTGACGTGACATCGTCCAAAATCCAGAAGGAGCGGCCGAAGGTGGCGATCACTAGATCGTTTTCGTGAATCACCAGGTCGCGCACGGAAGTGGTGGGCAGATTTAATTGCAGCGATTGCCAGTCGTCTCCGTCATTAAACGAAATGTAGACGCCTTTTTCGGTGCAGGCGTAGAGCAGACCCTTTCGAACGCGATCTTCGCGCACGCAATTCAAGAAATTGCCGTCGGGGATTCCGCGCGATATGCGCGTCCAGCTTTTTCCAAAATCCCGTGTGCGATAGAGGTAAGCATTTAAATCTTCGAGGCGGTGACGATCGATGGCTGCGTAAGCAGTGCCGGCGTCGAAATGCGAAGATTCGATGTGAGTGACCTTACTCCACGCAGTAATTTCTGGAGGAGTAACGTCGGACCAGGTCTTGCCTTCGTCCTGCGTGACGTGAATTAGGCCATCGTCGGTGCCGGTCCAGATTTCTCCAGCGTGGATGGGAGAAGGCGCGATGGTATAGATAACGCCGCGCCGTTTGTTCGCAGGAGCGTCCTTCGCGGTTGCGGAATCCAGATTTGCGGGAACGCCGGGATCTTCGCGGGTGAGATCCGGGCTGATTCCCTGCCACGAGCTGCCACCGTCCGCGGTTCGAAAGAGAATCTGCGAACCGAAATACAACACATGCGGATCAATAGCAGAAAAAACCAGCGGCAGCGTCCAGGTTCGGCGGAAGCTGCCGGATTGCGCTATCGTCGGCGGCATCGCCTGAATTTTCTCGCTTTCTATATCCTGTCGCGTGACAGTGCCGCCATAAATCACGCCGGGATTCAGGGGATCGGGCGCGATGTAACCGTTTTCGTCGCCGGCTTCGATGGGACGCCAATCGTGAAAATTGAGCGAGCGGTATTTCCCTCGGCTGGGCGTGGCTATGGAGTTGCTGTCCTGTTGCGCTCCATAGACCCAATAGGGAAATCGATTGTCGGTCGCAACATGATAAAACTGGCCGGTCGCCTGGTTGTACCAGGAGCTCCAGGTTTCGCCGGTGTTGCGCGTGACAATGGTGCCTTGATCGCAGCCCATGATCATGCGCTGCGGCTGGTCGGGATCAATCCACAATTCGTGATAGTCGTCGCCGCCGGGCGCACCCTTCCAGGCGTTGAAGGTGACGCCAGCGTTGGTGGATTTGTAGGCGGCGGTATTTGGAACGTAGACAGTGTCGGGATTTTTTGGATCAACGCTAAGTTCGCCGAAATACCAGCCGCGTTGCCAGATGCGGCGGTCGTTCGAAACGCGTTTCCAATTTTGCGCTGCGTCGTCTGAACGGTAGAGACCACCGTCTTTTGCGTCTACGATCAAATAAATTCGTTGCGGATTGCTGGGCGAAATCGCTATTCCGATGCGGCCCAGACCCTCGGAGGGAAGCCCGTGACCGGTAATCGGTTCCCAATGATCGCCGCCATCTGTGGAACGATACAGGCCGCTGCCCGGGCCATTCGAAGGCGGATAAATGCTCCAAGGCGGACGGCGCGTTTGCCAAAGCGAGGCGTAAATTGTTTGTTGGTTACCCGGTTCGAACGCGAGATCGATCGCGCCGGTATTTTCGTCTTTGAATAAAATGCGCTGCCAGTTTTTTCCACCGTCATTCGAACGAAACACCCCGCGCTCTGCGTTCGGGCCGTATGCATGGCCGAGAGCAGCGACAAAAACTTTGTTGGGATCCTTGGGATCAACGAGAATACGTCCGATTTGCCGCGAGTCAGCTAGGCCAATGTTCGCCCACGTTTTTCCGCCATCCCTGGATTTGTACATGCCATTTCCGGCGGAGATCGAGGAGCGCATGTCCGCTTCGCCGGAGCCCACGTAAATTATTTCAGGATTCGAGGGAGCGATTGCGATGGCGCCGATGGATGCGACCGGTTGCGAATCAAAGATAGGATTCCACGTACGGCCAGCGTCATTAGTTTTCCAAACGCCGCCGCCCACCGATCCGAAGTAATAAGTTTCAGGTTCGCCCCGGACTCCTGTCACTGCGACAACACGTCCGGCACGCGCGGGACCAATCGAGCGCCAGCGCAAGTCCTGGAAAAATTTTGCGTCGACGTGTTGAGCACTCTGTGGCGAGGCATTCATTCGCGCCGTGTGCCCTGCGATACAGCCAACAACCAATAACGCTAACGGCCAAATGACACGACGCCATCCCACCATTCCGGTCTCCTTTTACAAGAGCACTCACGCAAAATATTTGAAGAGTTGGGAGTATATCTCAACAAGTAGAAAAGCATGGCTGGCGGAAAACAGTTCGGTTACACCTGAAAGAGTGATAGCGGCTACCTGCCCACATGCTTGGCGAGGAACGTGGCCATGAGCTGATCGGCTTCGTTGGATTCGGGAAGCGCGGGATTGTTCCAGAAGGCGTGCGGCAGCGCTTCGAATACCACCAATTGAGCGTCCACTCCAGCCCGCAGATATGCTCGATGCAAGATGGTGGTACCGCTCAAGAGGAGATCGCGGCCGCTGGTGATGAAGAGCGTCGGCGGAAATCCCGTGAGATCGGCATACAGCGGGGAAAGCACCGGGTCTTTGGGATCGGTCGAAGCCGGGAAATATTCGGAGTCGCGCGCACCGGGCTTGGGCGGTTCGAGGTGACCGGAAAATCCGTTCAAGGCAAAAAGCGCGATCGAATCTCCAACCTGACTGAAATCGCCCAACCCTGAAAACACTCCAGTCGCGGCGGGAAGCGGCAGCTTTAACTGTTTCAACTTTACGGTGACCTCAGCAGTGAGAATTGCTCCAGCCGAAGTGCCGTAAATCCCGATGTGCTCCGGCTTGTAGGTCTTCAGGAGTTCTTTGTAAACGGCTACGGCGTCGTCGAGACCCGCGGGAAATAGATGCTCCGGCGCGAGACGATAGAGAACCGCGATCACTTTTATCCTAGAAATATTGGCGATAGGAATGGTTTCTGAGAGCGAGCCGGAATCGGAATTGAAGCCGCCGCCGTGAAGGTTAATGAGGACGCGGTCGCGCTTGTCAGCCGCGATGGTGAGAGGAGTGACTACGCGCACTGGCACTCCAGCGATCGTGTCGGACGCGATGTTGACCGGATAGAGCTTCTTAAATTGCTCGCCGACTCCTGCTTGCCACTTGTCGGTGCCCGTCCGACGCTCTTCGAGGGTTTGCGGCACGGCGGCGTCTGACTCTACGCGTGCGAGCACCTGCTGTGCTTCCGGGCTGATGGTAGTAGGCACCGGCACCACGCGGGTGACATATGCCGTCCCGTCCGGCGCAATTTTGCTGCTGTTCATTGGTTTTTCTTCCCTGGAAGATTGTCCTGCAACATTCTGTGTTGCCACGAACGAAATAAACAAAAATCCGGTGACGAATGATTTTAAGCAGCGGCGCATGCTGAGTCCTCCGAACCCGGTTAAATCCCGGAAAGGATATCAGGTACGACCGCGATAAGTGCGTCGAAACGGCCCGAGCGACAAGCTCAGCGTCTGCGTTGACTTGGCAGACTCCCGCACCTAATATGAGCGGCACATGACCGGCATCGATTCGCTAATTGGTCAAACTTTTTCGCACTATCGCACCCTGGAACGACTTGGCGGCGGTGGCATGGGTGTCGTTTACAAGGCAGAAGACACCAGGCTACATCGCTTCGTCGCGCTGAAATTCCTGCCGGACGACGTAGCCAGAGACCCACAAGCACTGGCGCGTTTTCAAAGAGAGGCGCAAGCGGCGTCGGCGTTGAACCATCCGAACATCTGCACGATTTACGACATTGGCGAACAGGATGGGCAAGCGTTCATCGCGATGGAGCTTCTGGAAGGTGCGACGCTCAAACATCGCATTGCCGGACGGCCGCTGGAAATGGAAACGCTTCTCGCGCTGTGCATCGAGATTGCCGAGGCGCTTGATGCAGCCCACGTTAAAGGCATCGTTCACCGCGACATCAAGCCGGCAAACATTTTTGTTACGGAGCGTGGTCACGCAAAAATTCTCGATTTCGGCCTGGCCAAGGTCGCCGCCGCGAAGAGCGGCTCGCACGGCTTGGACAATCTGGCCACGGTGGAAGTGGATACCGACCAGCTCACGAGTCCGGGCAGCACGCTGGGAACAGTGGCGTATATGTCGCCAGAGCAGGTACGCGGCAAGGAATTGGACCCGCGCACGGACCTTTTTTCTTTTGGCGTGGTGCTCTACGAAATGGCGACCGGCGCGCTGCCTTTTCGCGGCGAAACCTCCGGCGTCATTTCTGACGCGATCATGAACCGGCCGTTTGCGGCGCCGGTGCGGTTGAACCCAAGTGTTCCGGCAAAGCTCGAAGACATCATCAACAAGGCGCTCGAAAAGGATCGCGATCTGCGTTATCGCTCGGCGGCTGACATGCAAACGGATTTGAAGCGCTTGCGAAGGGACACGGATTCCGGACGAATTTTGTCGTCGGGCAGTGCGGCGGCACAGGCCGCTGCGGAGCAAGTGAGCAGCTCGCGGTTGGCGATCCCCGCGCAGGCTGTGTCGGAAGCGGGCAAGAAAAACAATAATTATTTGGCTATCGCGGGCGCGGTAGCAGCGTTGGCAGTCGTTGGTTTTTCGGCGTACCACTTTGGAGCTGGAGCCAAGCCGACCAGTGGGCCCGCAAAGATTGCGCAGATCAGCCATTGGGATAAACCCATGGACGATGCGAAACTGTCGCCTGACGGACATACGCTAGCGTTTGATTCGCCAGTTGTAGGGGTGGCACAGGTGTTTGTGATGCTGGCGACGGGCGGTGAGCCGCTGCAGCTCACCAGCGACGACGGCGATAAGAATGTGACCGGCTTTTCGCCGGATGGCACGGAAATTTATTACCAGAGGGTGTTTGGGCGGGATGAAAGCTGGTCCGTGCCGACGCTGGGCGGAAAAGCGAACCGCTTGGTGTTAGGCCACGCCGTTTCAGCGTCGCCGGATGGAAGCGCGCTGTACTTCACAAAACTTGCGACGCGCACGGTGTTCCGCGTGAACCGGACGGGGCTGGGCGAGGAGGAGCTGTTCACTCTGCGTTCCGCGGCGCATCCGATCCAGCGAATCCTGCCATTTCCGGATGGCGAGCGCCTGCTGGTGCTGACGGCAGATACCGTTTCGGGCCTGGAAATCTTTCATGCGTATATTGTGGAGATTGCGAGCCGAACCGAAAATGACTTGGGTGAATTGCCCGGCGACGTTTTTCAAGCCAATTGGGGCGAAGCTGGAAAGAGTGCGCTGTTCGGGCGGACCGTAAACGGACTGACCAACATCTGGAAGTTTACTTTGCAGGACAAATCGGTGAGCCAGGTCACGTTTGGGACCGGACCGGACCTTTGGCCGATGCCGGACCCAGCGGGAAAAGGGCTGTACATCGTGAATGGCAAAGCGGCCGGAATGTTGACCGCATACAATCCGAAGACGAAACAAACTCTCGACATCAGCGCTGAAAATCCGACGCAGCCGGCAATGTCGCGTGACGGCAAGCGAGTGATGTATCTAACGGCGCCTTCGCGTGACCGGAATGAGTTGTGGGTGTCCAACGTTGATGGGAGCAACAAGGTCCGGCTGGCGCCATCTGGCAAGCTGGCGACTTACAGCTGGGCCCCAGACAACTTTCATCTAACTTTTGGCTCGGAGGAACCGGGCAAGCCGACCAGAGTGTATGTGGTGGGGGCAGACGGAAGCGGGTTGCGCACGCTGAACTGGAGCGGTGGTGCGGTGCAGGCGTTGGTTTGGAGCGCCGATCAGAAGTCCGTCTTTATGAACACATTTCAAGGGACGACCGCTACTCCGGACAGCATTTGGAAGGAGAGCGCGGAAGGGTCGGAACCGGAGAAGCTGGCCCAAGGATGTGGGTTCACCTTCGACGCGTCGCCGGACGGCCAGTATCTGTTGAGCCTCATCGCTGGCGGGAATCGGGTGGGAATTTACCAGTTCTCGCTCGCCGAGCGGAAATGCACGTCGTTGCTGCCGGGGGTGCTCACGTTTGGCCTGAATTTCGCGCCCGACGGCAAGTCGTTTCTGTATGCGGTACCCTCGCGTAGCGACGTAACGATTTACCGGCAAAATTGGCAGGCGGGGAAATTACTCGGCCAGCCGCAAGTTGCGTTGAAACTTCCGTTTGCGTTTCCGCTTGTCAGTGGCGGCAATGCTTACGATTTCTCGCGCGATCTTTCCACGGTGGTCTACGCACGACCCGGCGGGCACGCCGATTTATATCTCCTGAGCCAAAAGTAACGTGGAGCTCACGCCCCGCCAGCATCGAGCGCTTTGTTCGATTTGCGATACGTTTCTGCCTGTCGCGCCGGGATGGCCTTCGGCAGTCGAGCGTGGCGTTCCCGATGCACTGGCCACGGCTCTGGATTTTAATCCGCGCGCGGTGGACCGCTGGGAATTTCTGAATTTGCTGGATCTGTGGGATTCCTCGATTCATTCCTTCATCGAAGTGGGCCACTGGGTGCAATTTTCCGAGCTTGTCGAAGAAGACAAATACAAAGTGATGTTGTCGTGGGCGGATAGCCGGTTGGCGTTGCGGCGCGCGGCATTCCAGGCGCTACGTAAAGCCGTGGGATTTTTGTATGTGATGTTGCCGGGCGAGGCGGAAGAAATAAATCCGGTCTGGGCGAACATTGGGTATTCCGGACCCATTGGAGTGCAGCGGCCGAACGCGCCGCACAAGCTGAACGTGATCGTGCCGCTGGAGGAGATGACGCTGAAGTCCGACGTTTGCGTGATCGGCTCCGGCGCGGGTGGAGGAGTTGCTGCGGCGGCCCTGGCTGCGGCCGGCAAAGACGTGATTGTGCTTGAGGCCGGAGGATATTTTGACGACGCGGACTTTGACGGTGCGGAGTTGCAAGGATTTCAGAGACTCTATGCCGAGAGCGGATTCGCTTCGACCCGCGATCATAGCGTCGGTTTTCTTGCCGGCGAGTGTCTGGGTGGCGGAACAGTAGTGAACTACTGCACGTCGTTCCGAACGCCGGACGAGATTCGCGAAGAATGGGCCGAGGAAGGCGTTGAATGGATTGGCGGGTCCGAGTACACAAGAAGCCTGGATGCGGTGTGCGAGCGGCTTTCTGTGAATATCGAGCACAACCGCATTTCGAAACGGGAAGCAATACTGGAGCGCGGGTTGAAGCGGCTCGGGTGGCACGTGGATGCGATGCCGCGCAACGTCGTCGGATGCGAACAAAGTAAGTTGTGTGGCTATTGCGGTTACGGATGTGCGATTGGTGCGAAGCAATCCGCGGTAAAGACCTGGCTGGCGGATGCGCAAAAGCACGGCGCGAAATTCGTGGTCGAGACGCGCGCGGATAAAGTGCGCGTGGAGCGCGGAGTGGCGAGCGGCGTGGAGGCATGGTCGAAGAAGGGCCATCGCATCGTCGTGAAATGCAAACACGTGGTGACTGCGTGCGGAGCGATTCACACAGCGGCGCTGCTGCTGCGCTCCGGACTCGAGAATCAGCATATCGGGCGAAACTTGCATCTGCATCCGGTTTCGAACGTGAGTGGAATTTTTGATGAGGAAATCCTTCCGTGGGAAGGAACCATGCAGGCCATCTATTCGGACCAGCATCGCCACTTGACCGGGAATTATGGCGTGAAGTATGAGACCACGGCGCTGCAACCGGTAATCGCCATGGCGGTGATGCCCTGGCGCGAACCGCGGGATTTTCGTGCGCGCATGTCGCAATTGAAAAATACTTCGGCGATTGGCGTGTTATTGCGGGATCGCGGGGCGGGCCGCGTCACCATCGACCGCGAAGGGCATCCAGTATCGAGTTACTCGCTTTCTGATTTTGACCGCAGGCACATGCAACTCGGATTTCGCGGCGCGGCGGAAATTCTGGAAAATGCCGGCGCGCGAAGAATCTATTCGCCGCACGCAAAGCTGTGTTCCTACGAGCCGGGAAAAAACGGATCCATCGAAACGTTTGTGAAGGACATGGACGCGGCAGGCTGGGGCAACGCGCAGGTGGCGTTGTTTTCGTTCCACATCATGGGGACGTCGCGTATGGGCGATTCGCCGAGATTTTCCGCGACGAATCCGGATGGCGAAACCTGGGAAGTGAAGAATTTATACGTGATGGACGGCTCGTCGTTCCCCAGCGCATCCGGAGTGAATCCTATGATTTCGATTGAAGCCATCGCGCACCGGAACGCGGCAGTGCTTTCTTCGCGGATCTAGGTGTCGCTGGATGATCCCGGTTGACGCGCTGATGTTCAAATTGCGCTGGTGTGGGAGGATACATGGCAAGGGTCACTGGACTGGGTGGCGGGTTTTTGCGAGCCGACGATCCAAAGGCTCTTTATGATTGGTACGGGAAGCATCTCGGCATCGCCAGTCCCGAGGGATGTTTTTCTTTTCCGCGGGAAGTGCAACGCGCATACATTGCAGTCGCCTTCTTTCCGAAGTCTTCTGAATATTTTCCTGTGTCCCAGCCTGCCATGCTGATCTCGACGCTGTTTTGCCCGCGTAAGTTTGGATTCCGATTTGAACTAGCCGAGCAAAGGCCAGCGACCATCATTCTCTAGATACTGCAAAAGCCGATGGCGCTCTTTCGTGACATTGTCGATCAGAGGGGCGCGATGGCCGGGGCAAATGAAGTTAGCATCCTAGCGCAGGCAGCGAACGGCCGAGGCTCGTGCTGCGGTCAAGTCAGGAGTCACCGGCCTCGCCATTAGGCCCGGGCGATTCGCCACGACTGCGAGCGCGTCGCCACAGAACAAGGTGTTTTGTGTACGTATGCGACGTGTCCATCCGTATGGCCAGGAGTGGTAATTACGCGAAAGCTCCCCTCAATGCTTTCCCCGTACGTTTCAAGATGATTGGCGGTCACAACTTCAGGCGCTGCTTCTTCCAGTAATCCTCGCAACAGAACTAAAACGCCCTCTTCAGGAACATGTTTGCCGAGCCCGCCACGCATCCCCTTTGTCGCAGTTTGGCGAGTCAGGTACGGCCGATCACCCTCAGCATAGTAAACCGGCACGTTAAATTCGCTTTTCAAGAATGCCGCGCCGGCTGAGTACTCGTTGTGCAAATGTGTGAGAAGGATTCCTTTTAGTCGGCTAGGCGGAATGCCAACTGACTTCACGCCGCCAAGAAATTCTTCGGCATCGGAATCCATGCCAACATCTACCGCGAACGCCCCATCTTCAACGGAGACAAGGTATGAACAGGCAAAATACCAGGGTCTACGAAAACACTATACTCCGTTTGAACGCGGGGGTTACTCGGTAGTTTTGGTGCGAGGAGACGGGCAGCGTATAATGGTCGAATGTCCAATGGCCAAAATAGTGCGCTGATGCATGGCACAACCGTGCTGTGCGTGCGCAAAGACACGAAAGTTGTGCTGATCGCTGACGGCCAGGTGACGATGGGCGATCATGTGATGAAGCACACCGCGAGGAAAACGCGGCGTTTGTATCAGGACAAAGTGATCGCCGGATTTGCGGGATCTACGGCGGATGCGATTTCGTTATTCGAACGGTTCGAAGGCAAGCTGCAGGAATTTTCCGGGAATTTGCAGAAAGCGGCCGTGGAGTTAGCGAAGGATTGGCGTAAGGACCGGGCGCTTCGTCACCTGGAAGCTTTGCTGATCGTAGCCGACACCAAGGGAACCTTTATCTTGTCCGGCAACGGCGACGTAATCGAGCCGGATGACGGTATCGTGGCTATCGGGTCGGGCGGCTCCTTCGCACTTGCAGCAGCGCGTGCCCTGATGAAACACTCAAAGTTGAACGCGAAGGATTTGGCGATGGAGGCAATGCGCATCGCGAGCGAAATTTGCATTTACACCAACGCGAATTTCACGGTCGAGGAATTGGGGTAGGGGGAAGTAATCAATCAGTCGTCAGTTTTCTGTATTCAGCAAGACCAAGATGCTGAGTACTGACAACTGATTGCTGTTCACTGGGAACTTTATATGCCAAGCAAGTCTGATAAAGAACTGATTTTGATGCCCGGCGGCGCGAATGCGAATGGCGGAGCGCCGGAGAGCGAAGAATTTTTGCCGGCGTTGGACGATATGACGCCACGCGAAATCGTGGCGGAGCTAGACAAGTATATTGTCGGCCAGAATGCGGCGAAGCGGGCCGTGGCGGTGGCTCTGCGCAACCGCGTGCGTAGGCAGAAGCTGCCGCCGGAAATTGCCGAAGATATTTTGCCGAAAAATATTTTGATGATTGGCCCCACCGGCGTTGGTAAAACGGAAATCGCGCGCCGTTTGGCGCGCTTGGCCGGCTGCCCGTTCGTAAAGGTGGAAGCCTCGAAGTACACGGAAGTCGGTTACGTCGGGCGCGATGTCGAATCCATGGTGCGCGACCTGGTGGAAATGTCGATTGACATGGTGCGCGAAGAAAAATTGGACGAAGTCGCGGAGCGCGCGGAGCAAGCAGCCGAAGAGCGCGTGCTGGACGTTCTGCTCCCGCCTCCTCCACCAGCCGTTCCAGGAACCACCGAAAGCGATGCCGCCGCGCAACGCGAACAGAACCAGCGCACCCGCGAAAAACTGCGCGCGCAATTGCGCGAAGGCAAACTCGACCAACGCATGGTGGATATCGAAGTCCGCGAAAAGATGATGCCGTCGTTCGAAGTCATTTCCAATCAAGGCGTCGAGGAAATGGACGTCAACTTCAAGGAAATGCTGAGCGGCATGTTCGGCCAGCAAAAAAAGAAACGCAAAATGTCTGTGGCCGACGCGTTCGAATACCTGATCCAGGAGGAAGAAAGCAAGCTTCTGGACATGGATCAGGTGACGCGGACCGCGGTGGAACGCGCCGAGCAGATGGGAATAATTTTTATCGACGAAATAGATAAAGTTGCGGGGCGCGAGTCAGGCCACGGGCCCGACGTCAGCCGCGAAGGCGTCCAGCGCGATATCCTCCCGATCATCGAAGGCACCACGGTCAACACGCGCTACGGCATGATTCGCACCGATCACATTCTGTTCGTGGCCGCCGGCGCATTTCACGTGACTAAGCCTTCGGATCTGATCCCGGAGCTACAAGGCCGCCTGCCGATTCGCGTCGAACTGCAATCCTTGAAAGAAGAGGACTTCGTCCGCATTCTCACGGAACCTAAAAACGCGCTCATCAAGCAGTATGTCGCGCTGCTCGAAACCGAAGGCATTAAGCTCAACATCACCGAAGACGCGGTTCAAAGCATCGCCAAGTTCGCGACTACCGTAAACGAGCAAACCGAAAACATCGGTGCGCGGCGGCTGCATACCATCATGGAAAAAGTTTTGGACGAGCTGTCATTCGAAGCGCCTGACTTAAAGAAAAAAGCCGTCAAAATTGATGCCACCTACGTGAACAAACAGCTAGCGGACATCGTAAAGAATCAGGATTTGAGCCGCTACATTCTTTAGAGCTTTAGAGCCGAAATTCGCATCACGATATTCGAAAAAGTTGCAGACGAAAAACGGGAGCCGAGATTTCGGTGAATGGCCGCTCAGCCAATCTTCCTCGACGGCAACGCTTCTTTCCTTATTTTGTGATTCTCAGTTTTCTGCTGCTCGGCGGCTGCGGAGCTCCCGGCGAACCACAGCCGCCGTCGCCGCCAATACCGTCGGCGATCAATGATCTTGCCGCGCATCAACTGGGCAATGGCGTGCAGTTGGTGTTCACTCTTCCGAGCCACACCGTCGCAGGCGAAAGGCTCCTCTCGCCTCCCGCGATTGAAATTTTCCGCGGTTCGCTGAAATCAAACGGTTCGCCCGACAGCAAATCTTTCAAACTGGTTTACACCGTCCCCGGCGCGTTGGCCGACTCCTACGCGGGGCAGGGCAAGATTCGGTTCACCGATCCGCTTCTGCCGGAAGATTTGCGAGCCGAGCCAGGCGCTGTATACGCCTATCGCGTTCGAACGCGTGCTTCCAAGAAAAAAGATTCCGCCGATTCCAACAGCGTGACGGCGAAGGTTTATCCCGTTCCGGACCGCATCGCTTCACTCGACGTCCGAGTTACGCAGAACGCCATCGAACTCTCGTGGCCGGTTCCCCAGTTTGCCGCGGCTGCAAACTCTGCGGAGACGATCACCGGCTATCATGTCTATCGCGGCGAGCTCGATGCATCATCGCCAGGCCCTGCCTCCAACGATCTCTCTCAGGCCAGGTGGAAATCGCAGCCGATTTTGCTTGCGCCGTCGCAGAGCATTTCGTATCGGGACACGGCCTTCGATTTCGGGAAAACCTACGTTTATCAGGTGCGAAGCCTGGTCATTGCCGATGGAAATCCCATCGAATCCGACGACTCGACGCCTGCGATTGTGACTCCGCGCGACACTTTTCCGCCCGCGCCGCCGCAAAATCTCGTTGTCGCGGAGATTCCCGGCGAAAATGACGCGGTCAGCGTGGACCTCTCCTGGTCCATCAATCCCGAAAACGACCTGGCCGGTTACCGCATCTATCGGAGTGAGCAGCAAGATGAACGTGGACATTCTTTGCAGGCGGAGTTATTGCTCTCACCATCATATCGTGATGTCTCCGTCCAACCCGGCCATCGCTATTGGTATGTAGTGACCGCGGTGGATCGCGCGGAAAATGAAAGTGCGCCGTCCGAGCCCGTACTTGCCGACCTCACGAAAGCTTTGCCCTAGGTTTGTCTTTTCTGCCGGGTCTCCGCCGCTGTCGCATGGATGATTGAGCTGGTTTGGCGGTGCGGCAAAGCCACCCACCCAATCGCATGCGAACCACTGAACTTCGGCACTGACTCTGCTACACTCACCGACGATGAAATTTTGCAGATTTATTTCGTCCGATTCCGCTCGCGATTCGGTATTTCCGCGATACGGCATCCTGGATGGCGACAATGTTCAGGAAATCTCCGCCGCCCCATGGACAAAGTGGAGCAAGACCGGGCCATCCTTCCCGCTGACCGCCGTGCGTTTAACGGCTCCTGTGACGCCGACTAAAATTGTCTGTGTGGGACGCAATTACGCCGCCCACGCCGCTGAACTCGGCAATGATGTTCCAAGGGAGCCACTGATCTTTCTGAAACCGCCGACTTCCATCGTTGGCCCCTCGGAAGCTATTGTTCTGACAAAATACTCGCAACGCGTCGAGCACGAAGGCGAACTCGGCCTGGTAATTGGCCGCAGGTGTTCGCATTTGAATGATTACGAAGATGCGCTGAGTCATGTTTTGGGCTACACCTGCGTGAACGACGTGACCGCGCGTGACTTGCAGAAGTCCGATGTGCAGTTTACCCGCTCCAAAGGCTTCGATACCTTTTGTCCGGTCGGCCCGCACATTGAATCGGAATTGCTACCAGACGATCTGTTGGTCGAAACGCTGGTTAACAATGAAGTGCGGCAGTCCGGCCGCACTTCGTTGATGGTATTTTCTCCCGCGTTTCTGGTGCGCTGGATTTCGCGCATGATGACGCTCGAACCTGGCGACCTGATCGCCACTGGGACTCCGGCCGGCGTCGGACCGCTCATCGCCGGCGACGTTGTGGACGTTCGAATCGAAGGCATTGGCGTGTTGCGCAATCCGGTGCATGCTGCTATTGCGTAGATACAAATCCGCAGCGGGGATTGGTTAAAATGGTTGCGCTTGGGGATTGCCGCCGGACCAGGCGCGAAAGCGCGGATCGTTGTTTCTTCGCGGGCGGCGAGCATTCGAATTAAAATCCGCTGAGGGTCAGAAAACGTTGAAGAGCTTGATTGCAGATTGGAAAACAGTTGCCGCGGTTGCGGGCGCCGCGCTGGCCGGAATCGCCATGATCGTCTACGCATTTTTTCGCCCCACGGTGGATCCCGAAGACGCCGAACGCAAGCGCAGGCTTCACCTCAACCAGATTGGTCGTATCGCCGAGGGCCAGGTGGTCGAATTGGCGGAGCATGAAGCTGTGCCGCCAGTTTCTCGCGGAATTTTTGGCGGCAAGCGGCACCCCGTCACGAACAATCGCGCGCGCCAGCTTGTTTCCTACAGTTACGCTATTTCCGGCGTGACTTATCACACCGCGCAGGATATTACCGGTCTCGAAAGCCAGGTCCGCCTCGAACGCTTGGTTGCCGGACAGCCTGCCAGCATTAAGTACGATCCTTCGAACCCGGTGGACTCGATTCTGGTGGCCGACGATTGGTCTGGTTTGCGCTAAGCTTGAGCGTTGGCATTTTTGCCGAAGCAAAAATTTCCATGAAACGAATCCTCGCTTCCATTCTGACTACCGCTCTTATCATCGCGATGACGTTGGCTGCGATGTTCGTGCTCGTTGACACTACGCTGAAAGTCACCGCCATCGTTTCGCCCTTACAACGCGCGGCAGCCATCGGCGCGGAGTTGGTTCTCGGAATCGTGTTGCTCCTCGGCACCGTTTGGCTTGCCACTCACCTTGCGGTCCGCATTTTTAACGTGCAGGAACCGCCGCCTCCAGGAGCCCCGCTTGCCTGAAAAGAAATCGATTCCTGCGGACACGAATTCGCAGCAGCGCCGTATTGCGGAGTTGCGTCGTCGCAGCGAGGAGGCCGAAGCCGGCGGCGGACTGGAGCGCCGCGAACGCGAACACAAAGCGGGCAAACTGACCGCGCGCGAGCGAATCAATTTGTTGCTCGATGAAGGCACCTTCGAAGAGCTGGACAAATTCGTGCGCCACCATTGCACGGATTTCGGAATGGAAGCTCAGCGCCCCGCGGGCGATGGATTTGTAACCGGATTTGGCCGCGTGGACGGCCGGCTGGTTTACGTCTTCGCGCAGGACTTCACTGTGTTTGGCGGCTCGCTTTCGGAATCCAACGCGCAAAAAATTTGCAAAATCATGGATCTGGCGATGCGCAACGGCGCTCCCGTAATCGGCCTCAATGATTCCGGCGGAGCGCGCATTCAGGAAGGCGTGATGTCGCTTGCCGGTTACGCCGAAATTTTTCTGCGCAACACGCTGGCCAGTGGCGTCATTCCGCAAGTCAGCGCCATCATGGGCCCTTGCGCTGGCGGCGCGGTTTATTCACCGGCCATCACCGATTTTATTTTTATGACCCGCGAAACTTCCTACATGTTCGTCACCGGTCCCGACGTCATCAAGACCGTGACCCACGAAGAAGTCAGCAAGCAGGAACTTGGTGGCGCTATGACCCACAACGAAAAAAGTGGCGTCGCGCATTTTATTTCGCGCGACGATGCCGATTGTTGCGCCATGATTCGCGAATTGCTCGGTTTTCTTCCATCCAACAATTTGGAAGACCCGCCGCGCCGCGCGAGCAGCGATCCGGCCACGCGCCGGGATTCCACCCTGAATTCGCTGGTTCCCGAAGATCCGCAAAAGCCTTACGACATAAAAGACGCCATTCACTCCGTCGTGGACGACGGCTACTTTTTTGAGGCGCACGAACATTTCGCAAAAAATCTCGTCGTGGGCTTTGCGCGCATGGATGGCCGTCCCATCGGCATCGTCGCCAACCAGCCTGCGTATCTCGCCGGCGTGCTCGATATCAACGCCTCAGTGAAGGGTGCGCGCTTCGTGCGCTTTTGTGACGCTTTCAATATTCCGCTGATCACGTTTGAAGACGTTCCGGGTTTTCTTCCCGGCACGCAGCAGGAATTCGGCGGCATCATCCGCCACGGCGCAAAACTTTTGTACGCATTCGCCGAGGCCACCGTGCCAAAAATTACCGTGATCACGCGCAAAGCCTACGGCGGAGCGTATTGCGTCATGGCTTCAAAACACATTCGCACCGACGCCAATTTCGCCTGGCCTATGGCCGAGATCGCCGTGATGGGCCCGGAAGGCGCAGTCAACATCGTCTACAAACGCGAACTGGACAAAGCTCCCGAAGCCAGCCGTGAAAAATTGCGCCTGGAGAAAATCGCCGAATTCCGCGAACGTTTCGCAAACCCCTTCGTCGCCGCCGAACGCGGTTACATCGACGCGGTCATCGAGCCCGCCGAAACCCGCACCCGCATCATCACCGCCCTTCGCTCGCTCGAAAATAAGCGCGACACCAATCCCCGCAAAAAACACGGCAACATCCCACTGTAAAAAGATCGCCTGTGAAGGATCTCAGCGTTCGAAATTCGCCGCAAGCCAAGTGCCCGGACTCTCTTCCTTGCACACTCTGTGCCCTCTGTGGTGAAATCCGATTCCTACTCCAGCAAATACTCCTGCAAGAATTCCACCGTCGCGTAAAACTCAAAATCCCGGTTAGCCTTCTTCTGGAACCCGTGCCCCTCGTCCTTAGCCATCAGGTACCACACCGGCGTTCCTTGTTTCTTCAACGCTGCCACTATCTGGTCGCTTTCGCTCACCGGCACTCGCGGATCGTTCTTTCCGGCCAGCACCATCATCGGTTTCTTGATTTTCTCGATGTTGTTCATCGGCGCGATCCGTTCCAGAAATTCCCGCATTTTCGGATCGCGTTCGTCGCCGTACTCGACGCGCCGCAAATCCCGCCGGTAAGCTTCCGTGTTCTCAAGGAACGTCACCAAATTCGACGGCCCGACGATGTCTACTGAACACTTGATCCGGTCGCTGTAAAACGTGGAAATCGCCAGCGTCATGTGCCCGCCGTAGCTTCCGCCCATCACTGCAACGCGGCTCGCATCCAGGTCCGGCCGCGTCGCGATCCAGTCGAACAACGCGTTGATATCTTTGTAAGTGCCCTCACGCAGAAATCCGTTATCGAGTTTTGTGAATGCCTTTCCGTAACCGGTCGAGCCCCGCACATTGGGCAGAAGAATCGCTACTCCCAGTTCCTTCAGATAGTAATTGTCGGAATCGAGAAACCATGGCCGCGATTGTCCTTCCGGTCCGCCGTGAATCTCAATCAGCACTGGACGCTTTCCCGTGAACTTCGCTGGTGGCCGGTACAAGAACCCGGAAATGTTCCTGCCGTCAAACGTCTTCCAGCGGACCAACTCCGCATCGCGAAGTCCCGCAGGAGTCACCGCCGTTTCGCTCGTTGTCCATCGCTCGATTTTTCCGGCGGCCACATCGAGCGAATAGCAATCGCCCGGCGCGCTCCCAGTTTGCAGGCCGTACCCGAGGTCTCGATTGTTTCTATGCCAGATCAGCCCACTCATCACTCCGACGGGAAGCTTCGGAACCGTATGCTCTTTTCCGGTGGCCGCATCCAGAACATGCAGCTTGCTGAGCCCATCTTCATTGCTCAAAAACGCGATCCACTTGCCATCCCACGATTGCTGGAACTCGTCGATGTCCCACGACATGTCTGGCGTCACGATCTTCAATTTTTCAGTCGCCAGATCAATGTATGCCAGCCGTTGAAACTCGGAATCTTTGTCTGTCGTAACGTAAACGCCTTTTCCGTCTTTGCTAAAATGTGCGTTCGCGTACGCCACCTGTTCCTCGATCTTGCGTGGCGTCAACTCGGTTTTTTCCCCGGTCGCGGCGTCCACAATCCACAGATACGTTTCGTTGACCGAAATCCCTTCCATCAAGAGAATCTTCTTGTCGTCGGGCGACCAGTCCTGCGGTTCCCAGCCGCCTCCGCTCAATTGCGTCAACAAATGATCTGTCTTCGGGCTGGCCGGATTCATCACCCACAAATCTGTGTCCTGCTTATTGCGGCGCGTCGAAACGTACGCGATCAAATCGCCATTCGAGGACCAGTGCGCCGCAGTGTTCCGCGATTTTCCGTCGGTCAACAACGTGCTTTCGCCCGATTCCACGTCGTAGCGAAAATACTGAAACCATTCGCCGCCGCCCACATCTTTCTGGAACAACAAATAATTTCCATCCTTTGGGTGATAGGAGGCACCGTAGACAGGCTCCGGGAAAAATGTCAGTTGTTGCCGCGCGCCTCCCGGCATTTTGACCGTGTGCGCCTGATAGGTATTTCCAAACCGTGTCCCGATGATCATTTCCCGCCGCGTCGGGTGCCAGTCCGTCTGAAAGGCATCGCGGTTTTCCGTGTAGCGCCCGATCGTCTCTGCCAGCGTGGCCGGAATGCTTGGCACGTTTTCCAGCACCATGCTCTCGGGAGCGGGAACTGTCGCCTCCTGCGGCCGGATTCCCGGCGCGGCCGCGCACAACGCCGCAAACAACAATAGGATTCTTTTCATCTCACCCTCCTACCTACGCTCCTTTACGGGAATCTATTTCAGCAAATACTCCTGCAAGAATTCCACCGTCGCGTAAAACTGAAAATCCTGGTTGGTCTTTTTGCGGAAGCCATGCCCCTCGTCTTTGCCCATCAAATACCAAACCGGTGTGCCCTGCTTTTTCAGCGCAGCCACAATCTGTTCGCTTTCGCTGACCGGAACGCGCGGATCGTTCTTGCCCGCCACCACCATCATCGGCTTCTTGATCTTTTCGATGTTGTTCATCGGCGCGATCTTTTCCAAAAAGTCGTGCATCTTGGGGTCGCGTTCGTCGCCATACTCCACGCGCCGCAGATCACGCCGGTACGCTTCCGTGTGTTCTAGGAAAGTCACCAAATTCGACATGCCCACAATATCCACCGAGCATTTAATGCCGTCGCTATAAAAAGTTGAAACCGCCAGCGTCATATGCCCACCGTAGCTTCCTCCCGTAATACAAATCCGGCTCGCATCAAGATCACTCTGCGTTCCGATCCAGCCGAACAGGGAATTGATGTCCTTATACGTATCCTCGCGCTGAAATCCGTTGTCCAGCAGCGAAAATGTCTTTCCGAAGCCGGTAGAGCCGCGCACGTTCGGATAGATCAGCGCGATGCCCAATTCATTCAAATAATAATTGCTACGGCCCAGGAATATCGGTTGCGACTGGCCTTCCGGCCCGCCATGAATCACTACCAGGACCGGCCGCTTTCCGGGGAATTTCGCGGCAGGCGGACGATAGAGAAATCCTGAAATCTCTTTTCCGTCAAAAGTCTTCCATTTCACCAGCTCGGCTTGCGGAAATGCATCTGTCTTCACAGCGGTTTCGCTGTTCGTCCAACGTTCGATTTTTCCTGTGTTTATATCGATCGAGTAGGCATCGCCCGGTCCGCGCGCGTTGGTCACCGTGAATCCAAGATCGTGGCCGTTCTCATGCCAGCGAATGACACCCACAACTCCGACCGGAAGTTGTGGCAAGGTTTCGTCTTTCTCGAAGTCTGCTTTGCGTACGTGCACAACGCTTACGCCGGCTTCATTCGTCACGAATGCCAGGTGCCGCCCGTCATGCGAAATTTGCAAGGTTTCCACGTCCCACGGAATATTCGCAGTCAGATATTTTGGCTGTTTCGTCGCTAACTCAACATACGCCAATCGGTGGAATTCGGAATCCTTGTCCGTTGTTACGTAGACGCCTTTGCCATCTTTGCTGAATTCGCCATCGCCATACGAAACCTTTTCCTTCGAGTCACGCGGGGTTAGAGCTGTTTTCTCTCCGGTACCGGTGTCAACTAACCACAGATAAGCTTCATTGATAGAAAGTTCTTCTTTCAGAAGAATCCACTTGTCGTCGGGCGACCAATCGAGAGGTTCCCCTCCCCCGCCTTCGAGTTTTGTCAAGAGATGATCCGTTTTCGGATTAGCAGGATTCATCACCCACAGATCAGTATCTTTGCCCGTACGCCGCGTGGACATATACGCGAGCTCATCGCCTCTCGACGACCACGGGCCCATCAGATTGCGCGCTTTTCCGTCGGTCAGCAAAGTCACTTCTGCCGTTCTCAAATCGTAGCGATACAGCTGGTACCATTCGCCTCCGCCAATATCCTTGCTGAAGACAATGTAATCGCCACCATTCGGATGGAATCGTCCGTTCGTTACTGCGTCCGAATAAAACGTAAGTTGACGCCGTGCCCCGCCCGGCGCGCTAACCAGATGGAGTTGCGACGTATCGCCAAATCGCGTGGCGATCAGCATTTCGCGCGTAGTCGGATTCCAATCGGCCAGTCCCGCGCTGCGGTAAGCGCCATACCGGCCTGCCGTTTCAACCAGCGAAGTGGGGATCTTAGGAACGTTTTCGGCCACGATACTTTCCGGCGGCGTGAGCGTCACCTCTTGCGCGCTCAGCCCCGGTATCGCCGCAGACACCAGCAAAAACGAAACCCACAGCCGCTTATTCATGGTTTCCTCACAAAACAAATTCGCCGCGAGCGCTGAAGTGTTGCCCCGCTTGACGCGCAAAATCATCGCACACACCTGCCGCGCGCTCCAGCACAGTTAAATGCATGGCTCGTTCTCCATACCACGTGACGCCCTCGTTCCGCCGCTCAATGCATTCAATCTTTGTGTCTCTGTGACTCTGTGGTAGATCCTCTCTTCGTTCGACTCCCCGCGAAACAATTAGACACGCAAGCGAAATGGCGCAGATTCGCATAGCGGCGCACATGCTAAAATTCCGCTGCATCCGAACGAACGTATGTTTCGCAAAATTCTCATTGCCAATCGCGGCGAAATCGCCGTTCGCATCCTCCGCGCCTGCCGCGAACTCGGAATCCCCACTGCCGCCGTATTCAGCGAAGCCGACCGCGGCTCCTTGCACGTCCGCTTGGCCGACGAAGCCTACCCGATTGGCCCCGCGCCGTCGCGTGAAAGCTATTTGCGCATCGACAAAATCATGAACGTCGCGAAACGTGCCGCTTGCGATGCCATTCATCCCGGTTACGGCTTTCTCGCGGAAAATTCCGCTCTGCCGCGCGCCTGCGCCGAAGCCGGAATCACTTTCATCGGACCGAGCGCCGAAGCCATGGAAACGCTCGGCGCAAAAACCGCCGGTCGGCAATTGGCTCGTCGCGCGGAAGTTCCCACCGTGCCTGGAACCAACGACCCGATTGAAGATCCGCAACAAGCGCAGGAGCTCGCGCGCAGCATGGGTTATCCCGTCTTGCTGAAAGCAGTTGCCGGCGGCGGCGGCAAAGGCATGCGCCTGGTCGCGAAGGACGCTGAGTTTACCGCGGGATTTCGCGACGCTTCTTCCGAGGCGCTCAACGCATTCGGCAACGCCAGCGTGTACCTGGAAAAATATCTGGAAAAACCGCGCCACATCGAGATTCAGATTCTGGCAGACACGCATGGGCGGGTCGTTTCGCTCGGCGAACGCGAATGCTCGGTACAGCGCCGCCACCAGAAGGTAATCGAAGAAGCTCCTTCGCCCATCATGACGCCGGAATTGCGCAAACGCATGGGCGACGCAGCAGTGCGCCTTGCACGCGCAGGCGGCTACACCAACGCCGGAACCGTCGAATTTCTGGTTGACGCCCATTACGATTTTTATTTTCTCGAAGTCAACACCCGCTTGCAGGTGGAACATCCCGTCACCGAACAGGTCACCGGCCTCGATCTGGTGAAACTGCAAATTGCGATTGCGGCAGGCCACCGCTTGCCGTTCGCGTGGGAAACCATCACACCGCGCGGCCACGCCATGGAAGTTCGTTTGTACGCGGAAGATCCCGAAAATAATTTCTTCCCGTCGCCTGGAAAAATTCTCTCGCAGCACCAGCCAAGCGGGCCGGGAATTCGCGTCGACGAAGGCGTGTACGAAGGCTGGACCGTGCCGATGGATTATGATCCGTTGCTCAGCAAATTGATCGCATGGGGCAACAGCCGCGAAGAAACCATCGCGCGCTTGCGCCGCGCGCTAGAAGAATATTCCATCACCGGAATCAAAACGAACACTACGCTGTTCCGAAGAATTCTCGCGGAGCCGGATTTTCTGAAAGCGGAAATCCACACCAATTGGCTCGACGAATTGTTGCAGCGGCCGCATCCAGCCGCGCACGATGATTCGAATGGCGCGGACGCCGCAGCCGTCGCAGCCGCAATCTGGCAAGCCACGCACAACGGCAACAGTCCGGCCAGTTCGAACGCTGCGCCGGAATCCGAGTGGAAACGCGAAGGCCGCCGCCGGCAGCTGGAGCGCCTGCCGTGAAGTACGAAGTGCTCCTGGCCGGAAAAACGCGCGTGGTGGAATTATTGCGCGCGGACGACGAATGGATAATTTTCCTGGACGGAAAAGAACTCGAGGCCAGCGTCGCGGAGGTCGCGCCAAACACTTTCAGTGTTCTGTTGAATGGCGAGTCGCACCAGATTCGAATTGCGCCGCGCGCGGATGGAACTCTAACGCTGCATACAGCATTGGCGGAGTACTACGCGGAAGTCACTGACCCGCGCGTGTGGCGCGGCAGAAGACACGGCGCACTGGAAGCGGAAGGACGGCAGCAAATTACGGCGCCGATGCCGGGAAAAATTGTGCGGGTTCTGGTGACTGAAGGAGATGCTGTCGAAACGGGACAAGGATTGCTGGTAGTAGAAGCGATGAAAATGCAGAACGAAATCCGCTCGCCAAAAAGTGGAAAGGTCGAAAAACTGTTTGCTAAAGAAGGGCTAGCGGTGAATGCGGGAGACGTTCTCGCCTGGGTGGAATGAAATTTTAAAGAGCTTTGTTAGGAAATCCTCGAAAGCCATTGAAATAAATTCCGTCGACCAAAACTTCCCAGAGAATCAATTTTGTGGAGTGACTGGCTTCGGTGGCAGGGTGGATTTTGCGGCACCAGGGAGTTTACCATTCGATTCGAGGACCTGCTCGGCGAGATAGTTGCGGACGCGCGCATCGTCGCGAGCGACGGCAAGATACGAAGCGCGCAGCAACTGTTCCTTGCGGTTGCGCAGCGTGTCGCGAATGGTTTGTTGCACTTGCGGATCGGACAGACCGCGCAGGCCGGGGGCCTCGCGCGTAACCAATTTCAGTATGCGGATACTGTCTTTCAGGACGATCGGCTGGCTGACCTGCCCCGGCTTCAGGTTCATCACAATTTTTTTCAGCGCGGGATCAGACTGGTTCAGCGATGATTCCGGGACGTAGCCGAGGTCGCCGCCAGTGGTCGCGGAATTCATGTCTTCGGAATAGTCCATGGCCAGTTGCGAAAAATCCGCGCCGCTGTTTAAACGATCGATCAGCATTTTCACTTTGCGTTGCGCTTCCGCTTCGTTGGTGGCGTCGTCGTTTTTGCGGTTGCGGATTTGCGGCTCCTTGCGCGGAGTGACCACGATTTGGGCGATACGGTATTGCGGCTCGGCGACATCGAATTGCGCGCGGTTGGAGTTATAAAAATCGGTGATGTCCTGATCGCTGATGGCGACTTTGGATACCACTTCGCGATTGATCAATTTCTGAATGGAGAGTTCGCGCCGCACGGTGTTTTTCAGATCTTCGACAGTGACCCCGCGCTCTTTCAGTTGGCGCTGGAATTCATCTTCCGTGTAGGGACTCTTGAATTCGGTGAATTTGTCCTCGACTTCGCCATCGCTGGCTTCAAGGTTCAGTTTCTTGGCGCGTTCGAGAAGAATTTCATTGTTGATCAGCTCGTCGATGACGTTGAGCTTGAGGGAGAGGGCTTCTTCCTGTGAAGGCTCCTGGCCTTCCGGACTGATGCGCGTGCGGTAATACTTTTCGACTTCGTCGCGTTTGATTTCCTTGCCGTTGACGACGGCCCAGACATCGGCCGCGGGCGCGGAAGCATTCTTGCAGCCGCTCGCCAGAAAAGTGACCAGCGGAAAAAGCAGCAGCGCCGCGCAAGGCAGCATCGCTGTGGCGCTGCGCGCTGGATTGGCAGCAGAGTTGCGCTTTCGCAGGGAATTCAGGCGCAGAGTTTGCAAAGGAGTTTGTCCCGCTTAAGCGGCTTTTTTGACTTTGCCCGCGCGGATGCACGCGGTGCAGACTTTGACGCGCTTGCGAGCCCCGGAAACCAGGGCGCGGACTGACTTCAGATTTGGATTCCAGCGGCGCCGCCGGGTATTGTTGGCGTGGCTGACTACGTTGCCGTAGCTCGGGCCCTTGCCGCAGTATTCACACTTCATTGCCATGATTCGTCCTTCTCACCTAAACCCTGTCAGGATCTGTAAATTGAATTCGAGAGAGCAAATAGTATAGCAAAGGAGAAGGAGGTAAAGGAAGTTGAGGAGATAAAGGGTCAGCGATTTCGCAAAGGTAGGCGCGGGGAGTAGTTAATCAGCTGATTCCAATCAAATTGGGCCATGAGACGAGCGGTTTCAGAATTGCGCGAGGAAGGAAGAGTCAGGAAGGCGGCAAAA
>Ga0070697_100000737_pt1 | contig 24391 bp, 24 predicted proteins | sample KBSK1501metaG_FD_65475 | JGI IMG/M metagenome (GOLD analysis project Ga0070697, IMG submission 65475) | Corn, switchgrass and miscanthus rhizosphere microbial communities from Kellogg Biological Station, Michigan, USA - KBS K1-50-1 metaG | ecosystem: Host-associated > Plants > Roots >...
CACCTGAGGCTTCCCTTCCGCGATCCCGATTTCGCACATCAGGACCATAGGAACGGAAGCCTCACCCGCGCGCAAGCACGCGACCAACCACACGGCCGTCACTCCAAAAGAGCCACACCCAGGACCTGATCCGCCTCGGCGTGGTAGCCCCCGGCCCCGGGGCGCGCATTGCCGACGACGCCGCGGCCAGCGCCGGGGACCTGATCATCTGCACCCAGAACGACCATACGGTCGAGGCGGGGGAGCCCGGCCGCACGCTCGCCAATGGCGACCTGCTCCGCATCGAGGCTGTCACCCGCAACGGGCTGATCGTCCGCCGCGCGCTGGACGCCGACCCGCGCACCGGCCAGCGCCGCTGGACCAGCCAGCCCTTCCTGTACGTCGGCTACGGCAGCGCCGAGCTGGGCTACGCGGTCACCGACCACGTCGCCCAGGGCCGTACCGTGCACACTGGCCTGGCGGTGATCACCGGAACTGAGGACCGCCAGCACGCCTATGTCGCCCTGACGCGCGGCATCAGCGTCAACCTGGCTTACGTGTTCACCGTGTCCCCCAAGCGCGCTGACCCCGCTCCCGGCCCCAGGTCCGCGCCCGAGCTGGCCCGGTACGACCAGATATATACCGAACGGGTCGGCGTCCCCGCCCCCGCGGCCTCCCCGTCCGCCGCGTCCGGGGAGGCGCTAGCCGTGCTGTCCGCCGTCCTGGAACGGGACGGGCAGCTCCTGTCCGCCACCCAAGACCAGCTGGGCGGCCTGGCCAATGCCGATCACCTGGCCATCTTGAACGCGATCTGGACCGCCGAGACCGCTCCCGCGCGTCAGCACCGGTACAAAGACCTGCTCGCGGCCAGCCTGCCGCCCGGCTTCCGCCGCGAACTGGGCCATCAGGCCCGGTGGCTATGGCGGACCCTGCACGCCGCCGAACTGGCCGGCCTGGACCCGGAACAGGTCCTGGCCGCCGCGATCGCCGAACGGGACCTGGCCGGATCCCGCGACCTGGCCGCCGTCATCGACGCCCGCCACCGCCTCGGCTCCCTCGTCCCGCTGCCATCCAGGCCATGGTCCGCTCAGGTCCCCGCCCTCACCGACCCCGAACGCCGCGCCTACGTCGCCGAAATCGCCGCGCTGATGGACGCACGCAAGGACCGCCTCGGCGAGCACGCCGCCGCCGACGCCCTGCCCTGGGCGGCCAACACCCTCGGCCCGGTCCCGAACCATCCGCTGGATCGGCTGGACTGGCAACGCCGGGCCGCCTCCATCGGTGCCTGGCGGGAACTATCCGGCTATGACCACCCCGCCGACCCGATCGGCCCCGAGCCCGTCGCGGCCGCTCCGGACCTGCGCGCGGCCTGGCACGAGGCCCTCGCTGCGCTCGGTCCAGCCGACGGTCCCGACGTGCGCGGCATGCCGGACGGGATGCTCCTGCATCTGCGCGACACCTACCCCATCGAGACCGCCTGGGCCCCGCAGTACGTCGGCGACGAGCTCCGCCAGGTCCGCGCCGCCGCCTGGGACGCCCGCCTTTCTGCCGTCCGCGCCGCCGCCGAGGCCGAAGCCGCGCAGCGCCGCAGCGAGCCCGAGGAAACCGCCCGGCAGCAGGCGCTGGCCGCCAGCTACCGGGCCATGCACGACGCCTACACCGAACTCGAAGCCACCTTCGCCGCCGTGATGGCCGACCGGGCCGACTGGGACGCCGCCACCCGCGCCCAGCGGCACCTGGCCGTCGCCGCCGACGCTGAGCTCCGCCGCCGGCACCCCGGCCACAAGTATCCGTCCCTGCGTTCGGCCGAACCCCCGCCTGCCACCCAGGCCCAGCGCGACGAACTTAGCCTGACCCCAGGGGAGCCGATCCCGGAGACGAGCCAGTGGATCAAGGCCCTGACCGCTCAGCGCCACGCGTTCGCCGGCAGGCTGGCCGACCGGCAGAGCCTGATGATCCCCGCCGAAGACCCCGACTACGTCGACCTCGGCCAGGCCTTCCCGCACTGGCCAAAACCAGCCAGGGACGCCATCCTGCAACCACCCAAACCCGAGATCCAGCCATCGGAGCAGATCCTGGAACGCGCCCTCGAGCCCGACCTGGACATGGAAGCCGCGGACTGAGAGTGACGCCGCCGCCAGCCCGTCCCTATAAAGAGGACAATTCCATGGGCTTCGCGACGTAGTAGCCGAGCCCTGGCACTCGTATCAGCAGCCCCTCCTGCTCGAGGAGCTGCATGGCTTTGCCGCAGGTCTGGCGCGCGTGCCCAAGTTCGTGACTGAACGTGGTTATCGAGGGCGCGGCGCCGCCAGGGTGGAAGCTCACCGTCCAGGATCTGGCTCCGCAGGCGCGCCGCCAGCCGGACATACGGCCGCAGGTCGGCCTCTCCCAGATCGACAGGCCGCTTCATGGGCACACGCCTCCAGTCCGGAGGTCTACCATCCTAGTCTATGGTCGTCTAGTCTCGTAGGCTGTCGCTAGACAGTCCGACTGGTCGGAGCCGGAAGTGCAGGGCTTGCCGCAAACGGGGGACATCTCGCGGTATCGCGGGTGCTCCCGGGTCGGCGGCACCGTCGGCGGCTATCTGGCTGTTGTGGCGATATGCCGGTGATGGCGGGCGGGGCGGGGGGTCAAGGCGGCCAGGAGCAGGTAGGTGATGGCGGCGGTGAACCAGCCGACGAGCCAGGAGATGTCGGCGCCGCCGAGCGTCGTGACTAGCGGCCCGGCGTAGTCGGGCTGGGAGACGAACGGCCATTCGGCGGCCAGCCCGATGGCGTAGGCGAGCAGGCCGCGCCAGGCATACCGGCCATAGGCGCCGTCGGCGGCGAAGAACGAGGCGACGTCGTAGCGGCCGCGCCGGATCAGGAAGTAATCGGCCAGGTTCACTGCGGACCAGGGGATGAAGATGACCAGCAGGACGTCCAGGAAGTTGGTCAAGTTGGTGACGAACGACTGGTATCCCAGGTACGCCGTCGCCACCCCTGCGGCCATCACGCAGACGAAGGGGATCAGCCGGACGGTCACCGACTCGGCCTTGAACCGGCGCCACATGCTGGCGAACGCCAGGACCTGGAACGATCCGGTGTAGGCGTTGAAGGTGTTCGCGTTGATCAGGGATAGGGCCATGATGACCAGCGCCCACGAACCCGAGACCTTGCCGATGGCGGCGACCGGGCCGAGGGCGGGCAGCAGCGCGCCCAGGTAGGCACCGACCGCGCAAGAGAAGAAGGTGGCCAGCACGCTGCCGGCGTAGATGCCCCAGAACAGCCGCCGCCCGCTGGTGGCGGCGGGCAGGTAGCGGGTGTAGTCGGAGACGAACGGGCCGAAGGACAGCATGTCGATGACCAGCAGCGCCACCCCGGCCAGGAACAGGCCGGACGCGGGCCGGGCCCAGGTGGTCTCGTGGGCGGGCAGCGCGCCGTACCGCAGGCCTTGGGCGAGCATGATGACCAGCGCCACGCCGACGACGACCGCGGTGGCCTGCATGACCCAGTGGATCCACCGGTAGCCGAAGATCCCGATCAGCACCGAGGGGATGGCCAGGATCACGATCCACTGCGGGATGTCCAGGGCGGCGGTGACGCTGGTCATGGCCTGGGCCTGGATGACCAGCTCGGCGGCGATGAACCCGACGTTGAGCAGCAGCACGGCGGGGAACATGAACGCCGATCCGTAGAACCCGAACTGGCCCCGGCTCTGGATCGACTGGGGGACGCCGAGCCGGGGTCCCTGGGTGGCGTGCAGGGCGATCAGCAGCGCGCCGATGAGGGTGCCGGCGCGGCGAGGCCGTGGCGTAGCACACTAGGACGACGGGATGGTCCTGGAGGTTTCCACCGACCCCGCCGATGTCGGCGACGGGGTCGATGCCCAGCGCCCGCAGCTGCCCGGCCGGGCCGATGCCGGACAGCATGAGCAGCTGCGGTGAGCCGACCGTCCCGGCGCACACGATCACCTCATCGGCGGTGCTGGCCTGGGCGGGTGCCCCGTCGCGCAGGTAGCTGACGCCAGTACAGCGGCCGTGCCGCACCTGCAGGCCGGTGACCAGGCAGCCTGGCTGGATGGTCAGGTTGGGACGGCGCCGGGTGGGCGTCAGGTAGGCATCGGCTGGGCTGACCCGCTGCCCGTCGGCGATGGCCAGGTCGGCCCAGGCCACCCCTTCTTGCTCCCGGCCGCTGAGGTCATCGGTGGCCGGGCAGCCGATCTGGGCCAGGGCTGCGGCGAACGCGGCCGCGACCGGGTGCCGGTCCGCCTCTGGGACGGAGGCGACCCGGACCGGGCCCGCGGTGCCGCGTAGCACCGGGTCGCCGCCGGCGCGCTCGCTGCGCCGGAAGTACGGCAGCAGATCCGCCAATCCCCAGCCGTGCGCCCCGCTCTCAGCCCAACGATCGTAGACCGCGCGGTGGCCGCGGACGTGCGCCATGGCGTTGATCGCGCCGGACCCGCCCAGCACCCGGCCCCGGGGATAGGTCACCGGCCCGGCGTCTGCCTGCGTGCTGGTGACATCGGCCCAGTCCACCGCGGTGCCGAGCAGCTCCGGCCAGGCGTCCGGCACGGTCAGGCCGCGGGGCCGCGCCGGACCACCCGCTTCCAGGAGCAGCACCCGGGTGCTGGCGTCTTCGCTGAGCCGGGCGGCCAGCACGCAGCCGGCCGTTCCGGCCCCGACGACGATGTAGTCGAACTCCGTCACGTCATTTCCTTCCCTGCATCTGCGGGACCGGTCACCGGGTCGTCATCTCCCCGGTCATGTCGGCCAGCGTCTGCCGCAGCGCCCGGGTCAGCGGGTCGCCGGGGGACAGGGCCTGCTCGCTGCGGGCGATGGCATCGCGCAGCAGGGTCATCGCCTCGCCCGCCTGGCCTGCAGCGGAGTAGGCGCGTGCCAGGTCCCCACGGCGGGCTAGGGTGTCCGGGTGATCGCCGCCGAAGACGCGCTCGTAGCCCGCGCATACCTCCTGGTGGAATTGCAGCGCGGCGCTCATCTGCCCGGCGGCGTCACAGGCGGCGGCCAGGCCGGCGCGGGCCGCCAGCGTGTCCGGGTGGTCCGGGCCGAGGGCGTGTTCCCGGCCGGCCAGGACGGTCTTGTGCTGGATGATGGCGTCCTTGGTCTTTCCTGCGGCCAGGTACGCGCCGGCCAGCCGCAGCCTGATGGCCAGGGTCCCGCGATGGCCTGGTCCGCGGAGGCGCTCGCTGTCGGCCAGCAGCCGCTTGCAGCAGCGGATCGCCTCGCTGGTCTTTCCTGCCGCCAGGCACGCGGCGGCATACTCTTCCCGCGCGGCCGCGGTGGCGGCGTCGCCGGATCCGCGGGCACGCTCGCTGCAGGCGGCGGCCTCCTCCAGCCCGGTGATGGCGTCGCCGGGCCGGCCGGCGGCCACCAGCGCGCGGCCGAGGCTGACCTGGGCCGCGATCGCGGCGGGGTGATCGGGCCCGAGCATGCTGGCGCGGCCGGCCAGCAGCCACCCGAACCAGGTCACCGCGTCGGCCGCCTGCCCGGCCGCCAGCAGCGCGGCGGCTAGCAGACCACCGGCCAGGACCGTGTCCGGGTGGCCCGGGCCGAGGATCTTGCCGCTATCGGCGGCCAGCTGGCGCCACCAGGTGACCGCGGGGCCGGCCAGCCCGGCGGCATCCAGGCTCTGCCCGGTGGTGAGCAGCACCCGGGGACAGCCGCCGGCCCACAGCGCATCGGCCGCGTTCTGCCGCAGGTTCGCGGCGCATGACCGCAAGGCCGCGGCCAGCGGTGATTGCGGATGATATTCCGGCCATGCTTCCAGCAGCGCATCGGCGGCCGCCCGGGCCGCCTGGTCCAGCAGTTCCGGCGGCGCAACGGCGCGGGCCGCCGCCTGCAGCGCCGGGCTCACCCACACCGCCGGCGGGGTGCCCGCCGCGTCGATGGCCAGCAGTCCGGCCCGTTGCAGGGCCAGCAGCGCCGGCCAGGCCTGCTGCGGATCGGGCGGGTCCGCGGCGTCCTGGCCGGCCAGGTACCGGCAGGTGGCCGGCGCGGTGACCACCGTGCCGGGGATGCCGTGGCCGTCCAGCAGCGCGGTGAGCACCAGCAGCCGCCAGGTGCCCGCGCCGGGCACGAGTTGCCCGGCATGGCTGGCCGACACCGTCCAGGTGAGCGCTGCCGCGGCTGGCAGCGAGCCGGCCGCCGCCGTCAGCTGCGCCCGCTGTGGGGCGAGGAAGTCCCGGTACTCGCGGCAGCGGATGCCCGAGCTGATGATCACCGCGGCGGCGTGGGCCAGCGCCGACGGCTCGCAGCCCAGGTCGGCGGCCAGGCCGATCGCGCCGCTGCGCTGGTCCGGGTCGGTGCTCAGCCGCCCGTTCAGGTAGTTGAGCGCCTCGCGGGTGCTGAACCCGGGCACCGGGAGAACCAGCACCTGCGGCTCACCGGACACCGCTGCCGCGTCCGCAGCAGTGATCAGCACCCTGCCCGCCGGCCCGGCCGGCCACAGGCCCTCCAGGTCCGCCGCATCGGCCAGGTCATCGAGCACCACCAGCCACGGCCGGCTCGTCCCGTCCAGCCAGGCCGCAAACCGGGCCGCCACCGCCCCGGCATCATCACCACCGTGGTCCAGCCCCAGCTCCGCGGCAGCCTGCCCGTAGGCCGACAGCACCGACGCCCGGCTGGTAGCGGTCACCCAGGCCAGCAGTTCCACCGTGCGCGACCGCCACAAGAAGTCGGCCACATGGGCCGCGAGCTGGGTCTTGCCGGACGAGATGGACCAGTCCCGCGTGTCCCCGCGGGCCTGGCCGGGGACCAGCGCGACGGCGGCACCGGGAGCCAGCGCCGCCTCAAGCCCGGGCACCGTATCCGGCCGGGGAATGAAACCCTCGGCCAGCGGCGGCATCAGGCCCGACCGGACCGGCCACGCCACGCCTCGCATCCGCTCCCCGGCCGGCCCGGCTGGCTGCGCCTGGCGATCCACGGGTACTAACCCATAACTGTCCGTATGCACTGGAGCCTCCCGTCAGCTTCGTCCCAGCCGCGCGTCCCGTCACGGGCAGCGACAAGGAACGGCATGAGTGCTGCTGAGCATTCGTGTGCCTGCTTAGCCCGGGCACGGTCACCGGATCAGGCAAGTCGCCGTCCGGGGTTGTCCTGGCCCGGCGGCGACCCGCTGCGGCGCGGGCGGGCAAAGGTCGCATGCGGACAGGACCGAACGAAGCCAGGCCCAGGCATCCCCGGCCGGAGCGTGCATCGGCTGGCCGAAGTCGCACCAGACCACCCGAGTCCCGGACAGGCGGAAGCTGCCCCACCGGGCGGCGAGCGAGTCGATGACCTGCAGTCCTCGGCCGCCTTCGCCCAGGCCGGCATCCCGGCGCAGCCGCGGCGTGCCGGGCCCGCCGCCGTCGCAGACCACGACCCGGGCGCCGCCGGACCACAGGCAGTAGCCCGCCAGTACCCGGCCGCCGGCCGGGCCGTGCATCACGGCGTTGGCATACAGCTCGCTGACGGCCAGGGCCGCGTCCGCCGCGTCGACGGGACAGTCGTGCCGGGTGACGGCAGACCGGATCCAGTCCCGGACCTGCCTGCCATGTCCAGGATCGGCGTCGACCACCCGCCATCCGGGCCCGCGCCAACCGCCGGTAATCACTGGTGCCTCCCTACGGCCTGCTATTTCCCAGCGGCGCCGGTTCTGGCCTCTGAGTTTTCTTACGCCTTGGCGGCCTGCCTCCGGACCTTTCTCCTACGTTGAGCCGCGATAAGAGCGGAACGATGAAATAGCAGGAGCAGAAGCGCGTATGACGACTGCATGCTGGCCACCAGCACCGATGTGGTGGTGATCAGCGCAATTGGTGGCATCCGGGTTACTCATGCCTGCGATGGTAAGAGGGCCGCGAGCACGCGGTCCACGATGTTGCGAATAGTTGCGCTAACTTAGCTCGTTCAGGGCCTTGACGATCAACGCCCGAGCCGCCGTCCCGTAGACGGCGGCGGCCTTGAGATGCTCGAACATCCTGGCGTACAGCTCGATTTCCTGCGGCCGGGTGACCTCGATGCTTGCTGTCGGCGTCTCCAGCGCAACCAGAGACTCGTCGAAGATCCAGAATCCTGCTGAGGCGACTGCGGCCCGTTCGGCCATCATCGGAATGATCGCGAGGGAAACGGTCGGTATCGACATCGCCTCCAGCAGTCGGCCCAACTGCCCGGCCTGTATCTCGGCAGATCCGAACCAGGTCCGCAAGGCCTGTTCTTCCAGGACGACGACAAATCGCTTGTCGGCTTGATAGATGACTCGCTGCCGTTCCATGCGGGCGGCGACAGCGGCATCAAGATCGTCCGGTGCGTCCAGGAAGTCGATCCAGAACGACAGCATGGCGGCGCAGTAGGCGGCGGTCTGGAACAGGCCCGGTATGACGTTGTGCTCATAGATCCGGAACAGGCTGGTCCGCTCGTACAGCGACACGGTGTGAGCCCCCAGGACACGCTTCATCCCCGCCCGGGCCTGCCGTCGGAATTCCAGGTATGCGGACTGGACAACGCGGGCGGTGGCGATCAGATCGGGGATCTGCTCCTCGGTCCCGCAGGCTCGGCACCAGTCGTGGATGTCCTTATCGGACGGGGCCTGTACCCCGTGCTCAAGCTTGCTCACCCTGGTGAAATGCTGACCGGTCTCCGCCGCCAACGCTCGGGCCGAGAGACCCGCGTCCTTGCGGATCTCCCTGAGACGGGCGCCGAGTGCCTCCTGAGCCTGCTTGGCGGAGCTAGACGGGCTTGTACTCACTGTGAGGTATCGACAGCTTCCAGATGGCCTCGAATGCGGACCGGCACAGCCGGATGTCAACAGGGTCAGCCGAACTGAGCTTGCCTGTGGCCAGGCCGTTGCCCGCATAGAGGAGGAACACGGCCAGTTGGCCGTCGAACAGGTAGAAGTCGTTTCCGGGCAGTGGGACAGATGACACCAGCCGCCGGGGCACCCACCGGATGTCCTCTCCGGCCTCCACCATCGGATGAGCGATGCTGTAGGACCAGCGCTGATAGTCACTCAACGGCTCAGAGACGATCCGCGCCCTGCGGATCGACTTCCCGGCCTTCACATGCCTGCCGAGTGTGGCGCACCACCCCTGAAACCACTGCAGGTCATCGGGCTCTCCGGCCGCCCACTGGGCCATGTGCGGCAGTTCTACCGCTGTCCCGTATGCATCGCGCATCTCCAGGTGGATGGCTTCCCTCCTGAAACTGATCAGCAGCTCCTCGAACTCCTCATCTGTTACCGGCGTCACGGTCCTCCTGCCTGAAGAACTGAATCATCCTGTCCGGGATCTCCACAGCGGTTTCCCCGCCAGGAATGTCCATCTGTGCGAGGGCCTCGACGTCGGTGACGTTCCAGCCCTGTACGATCCAGCTTCCCCGATCGGTGCGGTACACCGTGGGCGACCCGGTCGGGTTGGAGTCCGGGTCTTTGCCGACGAACGTTAGGCGCATGGCCGTCTCCTTGTCATACAAGTTGCCGAATGTTGCGTTCTTAAGCGTTACATCAGGCCTTCGGAACGTCAAGGGCTTTCGTCTCTCACATATCGCGTGCTACGGCCGATGGCCCAGGATGAAGCCGACACACAGGAGACCAGCGCATACGAGTCCATCGTCGCAATCTGCTGTATCGCAATTCAGATCAACGGCCAGCGGAGCAGGTCTCGCTCGATCGCCTAAATAAGGCTCTTGGCCGGGAACTGCCCCGGCGGGATGTCGCCATCAGTTCGATCAGTCTCATCTCTCAGGCTCCCGAGCACTTGTGGACCTGGCACTTGGTTGCTGACGTGCAGTTTGGGGGCTAACTCGGGCCGCCCGGGGAAGGCCCTGAGCGGAGCCTGTGCGGTGCTGGTCGCGGCCGACGCCGATGCCTGAGCCCAGGGCCGGGCCGAGGTGGGCGCCGAGCACCTGCTGCTCGGGCTGTTCGCCGAGCCAGGGCCTGACGGCCAGGGAACTGACCGCCATGGACATCACTCGCACCCCGGTCGAGGCGGCTACCGGCGCGCCGCCCGCGCTCGCCACATCCGCGCCTGCCGGACCCAGGCCACGTCGGCCGGAGACCACCTGCCCTACTCCCGCCGGTCTGGTCACTCGCCGTGGGCGCAACCGGTCCGGTGTGGGGAGTCGGCGGGTGTGACACATCTGCGGATGCTTACTCACGAGCCTGTCGCTCACGACGAGTGATGTAACAGCTTCCCAACCTGCCTGCCACGGCGAGATGTTCGGCGTGTCTTGGTAGATACGGTCTGGCTACCTGGCCGAACCCGCCGATCCCGTAGTGACGCCAGCAGGTCGACGGACATTGAGTTCTCGTGACCGTCGTCACCAGCACGGCCGGCACACGTCGCCGGGCTCCGCCTCGATTTCTTGTGATCTCTTTTCCGAGGTCATCCCGTGAATTATCTCACCGTCATATATCACCGTGATATTGGGGTTGCCCTTCCCGCCGGCCTACCGTCACTCACATGATTCCCGGTACGGAAAAGGGAAGTGGTCCCACGGCGGACCGCCCCATATCAGATGACCGCAAGAGGGTGAGCTAAATGACCCTCGCCATCGGAATACTAGCTCTAGCTGTATTCCTATCAGGAGCAGTGACTGGTGTACTCGTCATGCTCGTCATCAGCATCCGCAGAGCCGATCGAGCCCGGCACCTAGCTGACGAGCCAGGTACGCATGTGGATGCCATCACCCGCCGCATGCTGGGCGTTGGCGTGCGCAGCGATTGCCCCGCATGCAACGGCCGCGCCGAAGGAGCATGACCAATGCATGCTCTAAATCGCAGTGACCGCGCCATATCGGCAATCGCGGGGAACTACCTTCGCCAGCCGCCGGGTGATGAGCGGCCAGGCCAGGCAATGATGCCACATATTCTCATCCCGCTGCCCAATCTGGCCCCGTCGCTCATGGCACGCCTGGATGAGGTAGGAAGAATTACTGGCGACCGCCCCCGGTGGAGTGCGTCCGCCCGAGACCATTCCGGTATCTGGCTGCGGAATGCCGCAACTGGATTGTGCGTGCTGGCTGCGGCTGCGGCGGTGGTGAGTTTCACTGCGCAGTACCGGCTGGTCTATGCCACCCGGCGGCTGGCGGTGGTGGCCGGGCTGGAGGCCGCGATCCCCGATGCCGCCGCCCTGGTGTTCGCCTGCCTGGGGATCGCGCTAGCCCTGCACGGCCGGCGGGCGATCCGGGCCCGGATCCTGAACCTCGCCTCGGTCGGCACCAGCGTGTTCATGAACACGATCGCGGCCGCGCCGGGCTGGCGGAACCTGGCGGTCTGGGCGATGCCGCCGGTCGCCTACGCCCTGGCCAGCGACACGCTGATCGGCGTCGTCCGGGCAGCGGCGCTCGCCCGCCACCAGGACCTCGGCGCGGCCGTGGCCGCGGAGGAGCGGACGCCGCTGGCCGCGCTCGGCGGGCTGGTGTTGTGGCTGCTGCGCCTGGTCCTGGCCCCGGTCTCCACCCTGGCCGGGTTCCGCGCCTGGGTGGTGGGGGAGTGCCCGGTCGCCCCCGGCCGCCGCCCGGCCCCCGGGTCCGGGCCGGCCGGCGCGCCGTACCCGGCTGGGGTCGCGGAGAAGGTGACCAAGACGGCCCGGTTCCTGTCCTTGGTGACCGAACGGCACGGGCCTCTCGCCTCCATCCCGCTCGACGCATCGGCGGAATCGCCGCGGTCCTGGCCCCCCTCGCCGACCTGAACGCCGGCTCAGCCCGCGCGGCCTTGCGCAAAGCCGTCCTGGCCGCCCGGAACGGAGGTCCCCGATGATCGTCAAGCTCGCCATCCTGCTCATCGTCGTGCTCATCGTGGCGGCATTCACCGCGTGGGCGTTCCTGCCCGCCCGGTACCTGCCCGGCAACCGCGCCCGCCACCTGCGCATTCGACTGCACCTGCGGCTGCATCCCGGTAAAGGCTTCGCCCATGTGTTCAGCTTGTGGCTGCGCTGGTCCCGCTTCGCGGTGCTGCGCCGCTCCGGCCAGATCCGCCGCACCTTGCCCTGGCGGTACAGCCTGCTGGACCCGGGCGAGCACTCGGTGTTCCTCGGCCGCGCTCAGTACCGGCACGGGCTGCGGGTCCCGCTGGAGGAGCACTTGCTGGTCATGGCGCCTCCACGGACCTATAAGACGGCGTTCCTGGCGGACGTGATCATGGAGTATCCCGGCCCGGTCATCGCCACCACCACCAAGGCCGACATCTACACCCTGACCAGCGCCGTCCGCTCCGGAATCGGCCCGGTGCACGTGTTCAACCCGCAGCACATCGGCGGCGTCCCGTCGACCTTCTGCTGGTCCCCGGTCGACGGCTGCGAGGACCCGGCCACCGCCATCCGCCGCGCCGACGCGTTCGCGTTCGCCGTCGCCCAGAACGGCGTGGAAGACGGCACCTTCTGGTCGGCCAAGGCCAGCGACTACCTGCGCGGCTATTTCCACGCCGCCGCCCTGGCCAACTATGACCTGCGCGCCGTGGCCGCCTGGGTATCCGGCGCCGATCCCGACGTCCCCGAGCGGATCCTCCTCGCCGCCGGTGCCCGCCAGTGGGCACTCACCCTGGCCGAACTCCGCTCCGAGGCCCACAAGACCGCGGCCACAGTCCGAATGGTCATGTCAAGAGCCCTGGCCTTCATGGCTGACCCTGCCCTGGCCGCTTCGGTCCTGCCCGGGCCCGGCGAAGGCTTCAGCATTCCGGCCTTCCTGGCCCGGTCGGGCACCGTCTACATGATCGCCGAAGCCGTCTCCGAAGACGCCCCGGTCGCGCCGCTATTCGCCGCGATGGCCACTGAGATCCACTACGCCGCCGCGCAAATCGGCCAGGCCTCGCCGTCGGGCCGTCTGGATCCGCCGCTGCTGATGGGCCTGGACGAAGTCACCCAGATCTGCCCCGTCCCGCTGCCTTCTTGGCTGTCAGACTCCGGCGGCAAAGGCATCCAGGTCATCGCCGTCGTGCACGGCGAAGCCCAGCTCGCCGAACGCTGGGGCGACCACGGCCGCCAAGTCGTGCTCGACACCAGCTCAGTGAAGGTGTTCCTGCCCGGCATCACCGACACCACCACCCTCGAAGCCGCCAGCACGCTATGCGGCCAGGCGTCGTGGCGAGTCCGCGGCCAGGACTACGCCACCCGCCACGACGTGGCCACCCCGGACATGATCCGCCAGCTGCCCGCCGGGTTCGCCCTGGTTATCCGCGGCGGCTGCGCCCCCGTCATCGCCCGGCTACCCCGCGCGTGGAAGAACCCGGCCTATCGCCGCGCCCGTCGCCGCGGCTACGTCGCCGGGCCCCTTGGGGAAGCTGCCTCGCACCCCGGTGTTCCGGACCACGTTCCCACCGGGTGGCTCCCCGGCGACGACACCCCCTGCCCCTGGAGCTCACGTGACCTCTGACCCTCTCCCCGCGATCTTGGACCAGCTCGCCGCCCACCACGAGCAGATCATCCAGCTGGATGCCCGCGAGGCCGGCCACTTCGCCACCCTCACCAGCCAGCTCACCGAGCTCGTCGACCTGTCTTCCCGGCCTGCTGACGACGACGACCGCTACCAGCCCGAACCGGCCCCGCCGTGGTGGAGACTCGCACCCGCCGACCGCGCCGAACCCCTGGCCCGGCTCCGCACCTGGGTCGAGCAGGTCTACCGCCCCGGCTACGGCCACCTGGCCGCCACCTTGGCCCCCTGCTGGGAAGCCCATGACCTGTGCCTGTACGCCCTGGACATCGCCGCGGCGTTGTGGTCGGTCCTGTACCTCCAGCCCGACCGCACCCCCGGCCTGCTGTCCGCCCAGGCCGAGTACCAGGCCCGCATCCTGCCCGCCCTGGCCGCCCAGCTGATGACCGAGACCACCCGCTGCACCCACCACCCCCGCACCCCGGCCCCGGTCCGGAGCACGCCATGACCGATGACACCCTTCGCCAGGCCCTGGCCTACGCCACCAACGGCTGGCCCGTGTTCCCCTGCCAGCCCGGCCAGAAGATCCCCGCCACCACCCACGGCTACCGCGACGCCACCACCGACCCCGGCCAGATCATCGCCTGGTTCGCCCTGCGCCCCGAGTGCAACCTGGCCATCGCCACCGGCGCCCCCGGTCCCGACGTCCTGGACGTCGACCAGCACGGCCCGGCCGGCAACGGGTTCGCCGCCCTCGTCCGGCTCCGCGACGCCGGACTGCTGAACGGCGCCGCCGCCTACGTCCGCACCCCCAGCGGCGGCCTGCACGCCTACTTCGCCGGCTCACACCAGCGCAACGGCCATCTGCCCGCCAGTCACCTAGACTTCCGGTCCGCTGGCGGGTACGTCCTGGCACCGCCGTCAGCGGTCGGCGGCACGCCCTACCGGATCCTGTGGGAACCCGGCGGCCGCGGCGACCTGAACTGGGACACGGTCACCCGGCTCCTGCAACCCCGGCAACAGCAGCGCACCCGGCAGCCCCAGGCCACCAGCCCCGATCTGGGCCACCTGGCCCGCTGGGTCGCCGCCCAGCCCGAAGGCAACCGCAACGCCGGCCTGTTCTGGGCCGCCAACCGCGCCCTGGAGACCGACCCCGCCGCCGACCTGAGCCCGCTGGCCGACGCCGCCCGCCAGGCCGGGCTGACCGATCCCGAGATCACCCGCACCCTGAACTCCGCCCGCCGCACCGCCCAGCCGCATCCCGGCTACCAGGCCGAAGCAGGCGATGACAGGTGAGCATCAACCCCGCCGCCGGCCCAGGTCCAGCACCGGCTGACCCGCCGTACCCGGCCACCAGCCTCGCTGCGGCCCGGGGCGCGGCCCGGGCCCGCGTCCGCCGCCTGCGCCAGGACGGCAGCACCTACAGCGGCATCGCCAGCGCAGCAGGCCTGGCCCCTGCCACCGTCTCTGACCTGGCCCGCGACCGCCGCCGGTCCACGCGCGGTACCGCGGCCGCCGTCCTCGCGATGCACGCCGACGCAATCCCGCGTGCCCGCCTGGACGCCGGCGGCACCCGGCTGCGCCTGCGCGCCCTGCACGTGATGGGCCACGGCGCGGTCCGCATCGCCCGCGCCCTCGGCGTACGCCAGACCACCATCCAGGACCTCGTCACCGGCGACGCCCGCACGATCAGCCCCAATCTCCGCGACGCCATCACCGACCTGTACGACGCGTGGTGGGACAAGCGCGGCCCCGAACGCACCCGCGCCGAATGCGGCGCCGCCGCGGCCGCCCGCCGCCGCGCCATCGCCGGCGACTGGTGCGCCGCCGCCGCCCTCGACGACGACCAGCTCGACATCCCCGGCTACCGCCCCAGCCAGGGCTGGAAACCCGCCACCGGCACCGGAACCGCCCCCGACATCCGCCCGCCTGCCCGCCGCCGGAGGCCTCGCCCATGACCAGTGACTACCGCGTCACACCCGGCTTGATCCACGACATCCTGGACGGACTGGAGCGCCACGGCCACTACCGCAGCGACGACCAGCACGCCGCCCGCGCCATCGGGCTCCTCCCCGACGTCGCTCGCGTGTACGAGGGCACCCAGGACTACCCAGCTGGTGCCTACCTCCTCACGGTGCCATCATCCCGGCCCGCCGATCCCGGACCCAGCGGTCAGGCCAGTCAGGATGCCGTCATCCTCGCCGACGGCGACGTCAGTACCGTCGTGGCCGCGCTCGACATCGCCGCCGACCACAAACGCGACCGCGCCGAGCTATGTCCCGACTGCCCCGACCAGTCCTGCCTCACGTGCCAGACCCGCCTGCAGGGCGCCCGGGCCTATGACGGGATGGCCGGCCGGCTGGCCTGGTCCGCCGAAGCCACGCGCGCCGCCACCGCCAGCCAGCCCGAGCCCGACCCCCAGCCTGCCGCCGACAGGGAAGCCGGCCAGTGACGCCCCCCGGCCGGACGCCGTCCGGATCCGGCGGCCGGCGGGCCGCTCAACCCTTCATTCCCGGTCCGCGGGCGGCCAACAGGGACATGCCCGAAACGGCAGAACCCGACGACCTGCCATTCCCCGACCACTGGCCGCCAGGCCGCCCCGACTACGTGATCGTCGTCGACCAGCTCCGCGACTGGCAACCAGGCCAGTCACCATCCCTCGCCGAGCTCCTGGAAACCAGGCCCACCAGGACCCGCGAACCCGAACCGGACCTGGAAGCCGAACCATGACCTTGACCATCACCGACACCACGATGACCAGCGACCAGACCGCTCACACCGCCCGGCAGGCGTCTGACCGCCAGCACCAGTGGGAGGTGTCCTGGCTGCCCGGCAAGGTCCTGGACCGCAACAGCACCATCACCGCCATGACCCTCGCCGACCATGCCGGCGAACGTGACCTGAACGAGCGGCACCGGCTCTGGCCGTTCATCCAGAACTGGGCAGCCGAACTCGGCCTGACCGGATCCGAGGCGATCAATCGGGCCTCCCAGGTCAGCGCCCTCCGCCAGCAGCACGACCGGGAATGCGAGCAGCCCGACCCCGAGGCAGGGCAATGACTACCCAGCCTCGTCGGCACCACGACCGGAAACCTGGACCAGTTGGCCTGCCCCGGCGAACCCCGGATCCGGCACCACCCGATGACCTCATCAGCGCGGCCGCCGACCGGGCCGACCGGGACGCGCAGAGCGGTCGGCTGGCCTACTCCGTCGATGAGGCCGCCCGGCTGACCGGCCTGTCCCGCGACCTGCTCTACGACGAGATGCGCCGCGGCAACCTCGCCTACATCAAAGTCGGCAGGCGGCGCCTGATCACCCGCCATCACCTGCGGCAGTTCCTCGGCATCGCCTCCTAAGACAGCGACGCGATGACCCACGCCCAAGCCCGAGCACAGCCCGGCGCTGCCACAGCACGCCCGGCAGCAGCCGCCCGGCCCCCAGACGGTCGGCCCCACCGTGCCAATGGTTCGGTGGCCGAGACGCGTCCCGGCCCGGGTGTCGAGGAGAGCCAGCTCCCGGACCTGCGACTGTACGAGCGGCTGATCAGCGACGGTATCGTCGCCGCGGACGCCCGGGGGAACGCCGTCGACCACGTCACCGCCCGGCGCCTGGCCATCTGCCTGGCCGCCCGGCCGCAAGCACCGGTCTTCGCCCACAGCCTGGTCCGCTTCGTCCAAACCGGGGCGGTCAGCCACGCGCTGAAGACCCAGCTGCGCATCCACGCCCGCTCCGGCAACACCTACACCGACCATGCGCAGGCCGCCCGGCTCCTGGAGTACTGCGCCTCCCGGGGCACCGAGCTCGGCCCGGTCGGGGAGAACTTCGGCGCCGCCTGCGACCAGATCGACCGCGCCGACAAGATGCTCACCGCCGCTCACGCCCGCGCCCTGCACAGCCGTCGGGCATCTGAGCCGACCTGGCCTGAGGCCGAGGGACCCCGGATCACCGCCCTGGCCCGCCATGACCCCGAAACCGGCATGGTCACCCTCGTCCTGGACGCCACCACGGCCAGCATCGCCATGTTTGCCGTCGCCGCGCACGCCGGCGAGCGCGAAGCCCACGCCCGTGAGGTCGAGCGGTCCGGTGCTGACTGGCCCGAAGGGTCCTACGGTCGGCGCAACCGCCAGGCCATCGCCGCTCGCGAGACCCGGGTAGCGACCCGGCTGCACGCCGTCCAGCACGCCTACCAGGCGGTGGCCGGACGCGACACCGCGTTCACGCCCCCCGAACCCACTCGGACACTCGGCCCTCCCGGGCATGCAGCCAACAGGGAGATCGAGCTCGAGTAGTGTCACAGCAGCGCCGTAGTGCGAGAACGGCTCCGCGCGGGTCCATCACCGACCCATGAGCGACCACGCTGAGCCCGGCGATGCCGGGACTATCTGGTAGCTGTCGCTGAACCCTGACCATTCGAACCTCAGCGTTGCTAACGCCTGGCTGCCTGGGGCCGCTCCGCCAGCGCTTCAGCACCCGCTATCGGAGATAACACGCGGGAGTCAGGTCCGCGCCGGGCATCGTTCCTGCAGTATGGTGTGATCTTCATCGTTAAATGGCGTGGAACCTTGGGTGCTATCTGGCAGGATTCGCGGGCCTGAAAGTGCTGGCCCTGTCAGGTCTCGTCTGCGCGGGGCATGAGGATCGTCGGCAGTCCCACCGCGCCCGCCCGGTATAGCTGCCGGGTGTCGCAGGTTGCCAGCAGTGTGGGCTTACCGGTCATCTCGCGCACGGACAGGGCCTGGTCGATGATCTCGGCGTCGTTGCTGGGGCGCCGCTGATGCCAGTCGCCGTCGAGCAGTACCTCGATCGTGATGTCCGGCTGCCCGGGCAGCGCGGCCGGTTCGGTCGGCTGGGTGTGGTGCAGGTCCCGCAGTTCGCGGGTCGCCTGCCTGGCCTTCTGCTTGCGGTCGCCGCGGCGGTCGTGCAGCAGGTCGTCGAGTTCCTCCACGACCAAGATCGGCACGATCAGCCGGATCTGCCCGGCGGCGAGTGAGGGATCCGCATCGTGCCAGCTCACCTCCGCGAATGGGCCGCCTTCCATCAGCACCGAGGTGTCCAGTACCACCGGCCGTCCTGGCCGGGCGGTGATCCTGTGTTGCTGCTTCAGCTCGATGATGAGCTGGGTGAGGCGGTCGTCCCAGGCGGTGAATTCCCGGTTCAGCAGGCTGTTGAGGTGCCGGACAGAAAGCTGGGGCGCCAGCATGACCCGGTCATGGGAGACGTCCAGCTCGGCGAGCAGCTCCTCGGTCGGCGCGAAGAGGCTGCGCATCTGCGGCCGGGCGTAGTTGTCGCACCAGGCCAGGAACCCGTCCCGCTTATCGCCGGTGACGTTCGCCTCGTTCCTGGCAGCCTGCAGCAGCCGCAGCATCTCCCCGGCGGCATCGATGGCCGCCTGGGTAGTTCCAGGGTTGCGCAACCGCATCCTATGAGGATGCCTTAATGCGCGTAGTGCCTGCTCCGGGCCCATCGGCGCCCAGGCTGCCGAATGCCCTTGAAGGTGCACGAGCTCTCCACGGCGAGATCCAGCGGGCCGCGACCCTGGCCGACAGCGACCGGGTCTGACCGGGTCCGCCTGATGGCGACTGGGTTGACGGCGGCACCTGAGCTCGTCGCATGCGTTATCCGCCCCGGGGTCGTCAGCGTGCTGCCCGGTCCCGGCGCCGACGCGCGGCGCGGATCTCGGTGTCGGCGACCTTGTCGGCGAGCAGGGTGTAGACCTGGGTGGTCTCGGTGGAGGCGTGACCGAGGCGGCGGCGGACGACCTCGATGGACACGCCGCTGTTGATCAGTTCGGTGGCGTGGGCGTGGCGGAGCTGGTGGATGCCGATCCCGGCGCCGGCGGCGGCGCAGTACTTCTTCCACCGGTTGTGCGCCGCGTCGTAGGACAGCGGCCCGCCCCGGCCGTTGATGGACGCGCGGAACAGCGGGCCGGAGGTGTACCCGGACCGGGCGAGGTAGAGCTTGAGCAGCGCGACGTAGCCGCGGTCGTCGAGCAGCACGGTGCGGACGGTGCCGCCCTTGCCGTGGAGGCGGGCGTGCTCGTCGTCCGGGCGCAGGTCCAGGTCCTCGACGTGCATCCCGCAGACCTCCGAGGCGCGGGCGCCGCAGGCGTAGGCGGTCTCGAACAGCACCCGGTCCCGCAGCACGCCGAGGGGCACGTCCTTGCGCGGCCGCCGGGAGCAGATCGCGTCGAGCACCGCGGTGACGTCGGCGGCGGCCGCCGGGCGGGGCAGCGTCCTGGGGACCTCGATGGCGTCGATGCGGTCCATCGGGCTGGCGTCCAGCAGCTCGTGCCGGACGGCCCACTTGCAGAACGAGGCGACCGCGGCGCGCTTGCGCTTGCGGGTCGCGGGGGCCTGCCCGGCGATCCCGGCGAGGAACGCCCGGACCGGCGCCGCGGTCAGCCCGGCGAGCTCGCCGTCGTGATGGGCGGCGAACCCGGTCAGGTCGCCGCGGTAGGCGCGGATCGTGTTGCGCGGCTTGTTGGCGCTGGCCAGGTCGGTGAGGAAGTGGTCGATGTGGCGGGCGAGCGGGTGCCCGGGCAGCACGTTGCGGGCGGCCTGTTCCGCCCGCGTGCCCGTAGTTGCCGGATAACCGGGAACCGGACCGAGCCGCCGCGGCGGCGTCCGCGCAGGTGGCATCTCACCATTGTAGCAGTTTTGCCTGATAACCAAGGTTATCCGGGAACATCTCGAGCTCAAGAATAGAGGTCGGTGCGGCCGAACGCGCGATGATCCGGCAGCAGCCGCTGAGGTCATCGATACGCTCGCCGCGGTCCAAGCGGCCGCTCAGGCAGCGCGCGGCACCGTCGCAGACCTGGCCGTGGTCCCGGACGGACGCCTGGATGACGCGCTGCTGGACCGGCCGCGGCTGGACGACGCGCGGCTGGGAGCCATGCCCGGCCAGCTCCGGGCGCTGGCCGACGCCCCGGCCGAGCCGTCGCGCCGGACGATCAGGGACCTGCCGGGCGGCCTGCGGCTGGCAGAGTGCCGCCGGCCGGTCGGCGTGATCGGGGCCAACTTCGAGGCCCGCCCGAATGTGGCGGTCGACGCGGGCGTCCTGCGCACCGGGTCGGCCGCGATCCGTTCGGCCATCGCGCTGGCTGACGAGGTCATCGCGCCCGCGCTCGGCCAGGCCGGGCTCGACCCCGCGATGATCCAGCTGGTCCGCTTGCCCGGCCAGGACTCGGCCCGGGCGCTGGTCAGCCAGCCCGGCCTGATGTCCGTGCCCGAGACCGGGATCAACATCGACGCCGTGCCCGGCCCCCGCGGCCCGGTCACCTTCCGCGACCTGTACCTGCGTCAGTTCGTGGTCACGCCGTTGTAGTCCCCGGCCGGGGGTTATGCGTTGATGGGGTGTGGGATCCCAGCAACGGGACTTCGCGGAGTTCTACCGCGAATCCTGTGACAATTGCCTCCGCGCGGTCCTGGTCAGCGTCGGTGACCAGGACACGGCCCGGGACTCGGTCGACGAGGCCTTCGCCCGGGCCTTCGCCTCGTGGCGCACGGTCAGCAGGCACCCGGCCCCCGCGGCCTGGGTGGTCCGGACCGCGCTGAACGCGAACATCTCCCGGTGGCGGCGCCGCCGCCGGGAGGTGCCGATGCCCGATCCCGGGCTGATGGCCGACCCGGCGGCGGCCGACGCCGCCGACCGCTCCGTCGATCCGCGGATCATGGCCGCCTTGCTGCGGCTTCCGGCCCGGCAGCGGCAGGTCGTGGCGCTGCGGCTGTTCCTCGACCTGGACACCGCCCGCACCGCGGAGGTACTCGGCATCGCGCCCAGCACGGTCAAGGCGCACCTGGCCCGGGCCCTCGCGGCGCTGCGCGACACCATCCCCACCCCCCAGCAGGAGATGCCCTCATGCACGACGACGACCTGATCACCCTGGTGCGGCAGTCCTTCACCGGCCTTCATGCCACCACCCCGGTGGACCAGATCCTTCACCGCGGCCACGCGGTGCGGACCCGGCGGCGGATCCCGGTACTGACCGGAGCCCTGGCCGTGGTGGCGGGAGCGGCCCTGGCCGTGACCACCCTGCTGCCCGGCGGCCACCAGCCAACCCCGCAGCCGAGCACGCTGCCCACCGCCCAGCTGGCCGCCTGGACAGTGACCAGGCAGGCCGACGGCACCATCCGGGTCAACATCCGCGAACTGCAAAATCCGGCCGGGCTGCAGAGCCGGCTCCGCGCCGACGGCGTGCCGGCCAGCGTCACGCTGACCGGCCAGGAAAACCCGGCCTGCCGGCCCTACCCGGCCAGCGCGGCGGTGCAGAACCGGGTCCTGTCGATCACCTCCGAAATCATCCCGTTGACCCATCAGGGACCTCCGACCTCGCCCCCGGAGCCGAACCTGGTCCTGGTCTTCCACATCAACCCTGCGGCGCTGCCCCGCGGTGCCGGCGTGCAGCTCGCCACCAGCTTCACCCCGGTCAGGCCCGGCCTCGCGACTAGCGCCATCAGGCACGGCCTGGTGTACGCCAGCCCGCAGTGCACGGGCAGCTGAGTTCTATCTGGCGGCCGAGTTGCCGGCCGGAGCGGTCTGCAGGGGCGCTCTCGCAGTCGAGGGCGGCAGCGCAGCCGGGTTGACGAAGGTGCTGCCGCCGGGCCCGGCCCCGTTGCGCGGCTGGCTCGCACGCTGGCCACGAGATCGGGTCGGGTGTGATGGTGCTGGTTTCGCCGCGGCTGATGCGGCCTGCGCTGCGGGTGCCGGCCCGTGGCGGAGATCAGGAGCTGGTGATATCTTGATAGCACCATGCCGATGAAGCCGGGAAGTACCAAGAACCTGCTGCTGCGCCTCGACCCAGAGCTGGCCCGGCGCCTGCAGACCGTGGCCGACGTCGAGGGCCGTCCGGTCTCCGACGTCGTGCGCGAGGCCATCGCCGCGCTGGTGGACCAGCGCCGCAGCGACAAGCGCTTCCTGCGGCTGCTGGAGGACAATCTCGCCCGCCACCAGCAGGCGCTCGAGCTGCTCCGGGACGACCCGCAGTGATCGCGCTTGAGGTCGCCGACCTGGCCGTCATCGCCAGCCGGACGCTCGGGCTGGACACAGACCGGGTGCTCGACCTGCTCGATGTCGCCGCCGCCGAGCGCGCCCTGGACCGGGCCCGGCCGGGCAGCGACCCCGCCGATCCAGCCGGCCAGGCCGCCGTCCTGCTGCACGCGCTCGTGCGCGAGCGGCCGTTGCGGGACGGCAACCAGCAGGTCGCGCTGGCGGCCATGCTGCAGTTCCTGGCCGTCAACGGCTGGGACGTCGACTCTGACCCGCCCGGGCCCGTCGCGGACATGGTCACCCGGCTCGCGGCCGGCGCGGTCGGCACCACGGCCGTCGCAGACATACTGGCACCCCGGCTGCGGCCCAGCGGCCGTGCCGCGTCCCGCGTGAAGGAGGCACCGATGCGGCCAAGACCAGAGCTGCCGCTGATCGGGAGAATCAAGGAGGCAACCTTGCGGACCCGGCGTAAAGGCACGTTCATGCAGTTCACCGACCGGGCCAGGCGGGTCGTCGTCCTGGCGGAGAACGAGGCCAGGGGCCTGGGGCATGGTTTCACCGGCACCGAGCATCTCCTGCTCGGCCTGCTCGCCGAGGGAGAGGGCATCGCCGCCCTGGCGCTGGAGTCGCTGGGCATCTCGCTGGAGGAAGCGCGGGACCGGGTCGAGGAGATCGCCGGCCGCGGCCAGGACGCGCCCGCGGGCCACATCCCGTTCACGCCGCCGGCCAAGCAGGTGCTGGAGCAGGCGCTGCAGGAGGCGCTGCAGCTCGGGCACCACTACATCGGCACCGAGCACCTTCTGCTTGCCCTGCTCGCCGAGGACGACGGCATCGATGCTCAGGTGCTGGCCGGCCGGGGCGCTGGCCATGCCCTGGTCCGGGAACGGGTAGTGGCCCTGCTGACCGGCCGGTACGAGCAGGCAGATCCGAAGACGCGGATGGTCCGCCTGCCCGTCCCCGCCGGCCTTGCGGACGCCATCGAGCAGCTCGGCCAGGTGCAGCGGCAGAAGACGGCCGCGTTCGAGGCCGGTGACCTCGACAGCACCGCGGCGCTGCGCGCGAGGGAAAAGCAGCTGCGCGCCGAGAAACTGCGGCTGGAGCACCAGTGGGCAGCCGGCGTCGACGTCCGGGCCGTCATCGCGGAGAACCAGCGAGTCCACCGCGAGCTCGATCGCCTCCGCGACCTGCTCCGCCAGCACGGCATCAAGCCGGACGGCGGCACCGCCCGCTCCGCCTGAGACACCACGAGATCCTGGTTCCGCGATCTTCGTGTCCGGACGGCCGCGGTGTCTCATTGCGCCGGGCCGGCATCCCAAGTCGCAGCTGGAGGGATGCCTGTGAGGTCCAGGCGGCGGTCGGTCCGTAGCTGGATCTCCCCGTACGGGGTCATGTTGGTGTGGAAGACTGGGGTGAGGCCGCGCCGGTCAGCGTCGGTGAGCACGTCTGCCCATTCGGGCAGCGCGAGGGTGTCCTGGATCATGAGGGTGTTGATCAGGCCGAGGCTGCTCTGCAGGATGTGCAGGCACAGCATCCCGAGTTCTTGCTCCTCGTGCCGGTTGGAGGCGAGCTCGCCGCGCTTGCCGAAGCGGATGTAGTCGTTGACGCCGTTGTAGTTCTCCACCACGTTCAGCCCGGACTCGGTCTCGCGCTGCAGGTCGCGGTCGCGGAGCCAGCGGGCCAGGAAGATGGAGCGCTGGGCGCGCCCGACCTCGAGCATCGCGGCGTACGCCGGGTGGGTGGTCTCTGAGGTGAAGCGGCGCAGCAGCGCCTCGGTGGAGGCGGTGCGCAGCCGGATCGCGGTGGCATACTTCATCATCAGGTCGTAGTTGTTCTCGATGACGTCCCAGCGGATCGGGCGGGTCAGCGCCGGCGCGAGCAGGGGGTAGGCGTACTGGTCGCCGCGGCCCGGCACGTACAGCTTCATCGTGTTGATCTGCTTGAACCGGGCGATCAGGTCGAAGTCCAGCAGCCTGGTGATGCCGAACCCGATGAAGCTGGTTATGTGGACAAGTCAAGGGGACTCCGTCGATTCAGAAGGCGGGTTCGGCCGGGTCGATGTCTGTGGGTATGGTGCCGGGTTCGGGTTCGTCCA
>Ga0070697_100000738_pt1 | contig 24387 bp, 22 predicted proteins | sample KBSK1501metaG_FD_65475 | JGI IMG/M metagenome (GOLD analysis project Ga0070697, IMG submission 65475) | Corn, switchgrass and miscanthus rhizosphere microbial communities from Kellogg Biological Station, Michigan, USA - KBS K1-50-1 metaG | ecosystem: Host-associated > Plants > Roots >...
GGGCTAGTTCTTCGTTGAGACGACGCTGATACTCTCTGCTCGACCATGCCTGATCCATAAGAGTTAGGGTTTTCACAGGTTCAGAAGGGCTAGTCTTTTGGCAGGCTTGCATCACAAAAAAAACGAGGAGACAAACCCCTCCGCGCGCAAAGCGACGAACACGGCGCAGCGGATCAGAGACCCAATTTTCGCGAGTCCTGCATGGGTACGCCAGCTGTCACCCCCGTTTTGGCGAACACCCCAAATCACGATGATAGCCCTCGGCGTGCAAATATCAAATCGACGAGGCGGCTGAAGCTGGGGGCGCCCCCCACCTCTTCTCATACGAGCCTTCGACTTCCAATGAATGTTATTGCTGAATGGGCGTGGGATGGGCCGATTCTGTGCCTTCGTCAAGGGACCGTCTTAAAGACATCGAGTCGCTTGAGATCGCACAAACAGCCGACGGCGTAGAAGGTATTGGAACATGGCGTTAGTTTGGTTGGGCTTGGGATACGGCGGATTTTTCGGAGCCTTCCTAGGGCCGATTGCCTACACGCTAGTGGTTCGCAAGATCGGATTTCAAAAGGCTGTCTAGCCTGCATCTGTCCGCACGCTTGCGGGAGGATTTGCCGGGGCGTTCGCAGGACCCCGACTGGCCGTGGCCACTGGCATTTCTGGATTCTTCATCGGAATCATTTGGGGCAATTCCACGACGCATCGGTCGAGCGGCTGTGGCGGGTCACTTCGACGACCATTCGGCCAATTGAGCGATGGTCGGCGGCGACACCATTGGAGACGAGCCGACAGCAGCTCCAATCAAGTCGTTGCTTGTGCCCCTTTGGTGGGCTTGATGTTGTGGTTCATGCGGAAGAAGTTCGTCGGATCGTATTTGTTTTTCAAGGCGACGAGGCGATCGTAATTGCAGCCGTACGCTTCGCGTGCGATGGTGTCGCCCTCATCGGTTACGTAGTTGCCGTAAGCTGCGGTGATTAGAAATGGCTTCAAGCCTTCCCAACATTCGCGCGTCCATCGGATATTCTTTTCGGATTCAACAGGATCGGTCCAAATGGACCAGGCAAAGAAATTCCACGAGTACTGTCGATGTGGGAAGGCTGTATCTCCGGGGGCGACACGAGTGGCAGCACCGTGCCAGTGTTCAACGAATGGGGCAAAAGTGTAGGGCGAAGGACACTTGCCTACAAACTGTGCGAGATTCTCGATGACGTCGTCTCCCAGGCTACGGAGAAAGTTTGATTTGGTGTAGACCAGCCGTCCTGGTGGGAAGAATGGCTCGAACATGCTTTGGATTTGAATATAGGTCATGGGGCCGAGCATATCCGCGAATGGTTTGGCGAACTTCCTGAGAGGCTGTAACAGCTCTTCACCTTTGCCCACGGCACCACAATAACAGGCCGCCAGGCCAAAGACTGGGGTACCCTCCAGAGTCGCGCCCATGGCCTGGTTGACCAGTTCGTCAGAACTCTGTTCGCAGAATTCACGCCAGAGACGTAGGACCTCCTTTGCCTTGGCAGCAGGGAAGAAAATCGCGCCGCCGTAGATGGGGCCGACCTCGTGAAGGCGGTATTCGATGGAAGTGACCACGCCAAAGTTGCCGCTGCCGCCACGAATGCCCCAGAAGAGGTCTTCGTTCTCCGAGGCGTTCGCGGTCAAAAGGCGGCCGTCGGCGGTGACGACATCCGCGCCGATGACGTTGTCAATGGCAAGACCGAATTTGCCGTGCAAGTTGCCCCAACCGCCGCCTAATGTCAGCCCGGCAATGCCCACTGTAGGAACGACACCCTGCGTTGTGGCAAGGCCAAACGCCTGAGTTTCGCGGTCAAATTCGCCGAGTTTCAAACCGGTTTGGGCATGGACCGTGCGCCTGGCGGGGTCGACACTGATGCCTTTCATTGCGGACATATCAATCATAAGGCCGCTGTCGCAAACGGCTTTGCCGGCGATGCTGTGGCCGCCCCCTCGAACGGACACGAGAATGTTGTGCTCGCGAGCGATGCGGACACAGGCGATGACATCGGCAGCACCAGCACACCGAGCGATGACGGCGGGACGCCGGTCGATCATTGCGTTGGGAACGGTGCGAGCCTCGTCATAGCCCGGATGGCCGGGGCAGAAGATTTGCCCCCGAAAGGAGGACTTGAGATGCTGAACGGCGGAATCCGGGATCATTCCCTCTTCTCCTAGTTGACGAATCTCTTGTGAATCGACTTGCCGGACTGTCGCACGGGACCGGGAGGAAAGTCCTCAAGGAAATCTCAAAATTTGAATAGAATACGGGACCGTGAATACCCTGCCATCCCCAGGCTATGAATTTGGGCCTTATCGGCTGGATGTGACTGCGCGGAGCCTGGAGTGCCGTGGTGAAGTCGTTGCGTTGCCCCCGAAGGCAGTGGAAGTCTTGGCCGAGTTGGTTAAACGGTCCGGAGAAGTCGTCGGGAAACGGGAATTGATGGAAGCCGTCTGGCCGGAGACGTTCGTCGAGGAGGCGAACCTCAACCAGATGATTTTTCTGCTCCGTAAAGCGCTGGAAGCAAATGTCGAAACTGAATACATCACGACTGTGCCGCGACGGGGTTATCGGTTCAGCGGCACGGTTCGCGCGGTAAAGATCCCTTGCCGGATCGACTCTCTCGCGGTGCTTCCGTTGACCAACCTGAGCGGCAATTCGAGCCATGAGTATCTGGCCGACGGAATCACCGAGGCTTTGATTGCCGAACTGTCGAAGATCGGCAGCCTGCGAGTCGTTTCACGAACATCCGTAATGCGCTACAAAGGCAAGGCTGAGCTGCTCGGGCAAATTGCACGAGCGTTGCGAGTGCAAGCAATTGTCGAAGGCTCGGTGGTGAAATCAGACGACCAGTTGCGAATTACCGTGCAGCTTATTCACGCAGGAAGTGACCAGCACCTGTGGAGCAGCGTGTACGAGGACACGATTGCGGATTTGCTCGAGGTGCAGAGCAAAGTCGCGCGTGATGTCGCCGCACGGATTCGCTCGGAGCTCAGCAGAAATGAAAAAGGGCCTCTGACTGTTAGCGGAAAGATAAGTCCCGAAGCTTATTCGCTTTACCTTTACCTGAAAGGCCGAAACTCTGCGCGAATCCTGACGGAAGAAGGGCAGCGCAAGGCGATTCAGCATTTTCAGACGTCCGTTCAGGCCTGTCCCGAGTATGCGCCTGCTTACGCAGGACTGGCGGAATGCCTGATCGAGCTGGCCTATTTTTTCGGGATGGATCCGAAAAAGGCGTTTGCCGAGGCGAAGGCCGCAGCGCTTAAGGCAGTGGCCTTGGATGAAGAATTTGCGGAAGGGCATGCAGCGCTGGGGCTGCTTCGGTTGCTCGATGATTGGGATTGGGAGGCGGCAGATGCGGAGACACGGCGGGCAATCGAGCTTGCACCAGGTAATCCGTACGTGCACTGGAAGCGTGGAGTTTTCTTACGCTATGCGGGGCGTTGCGAAGAATCAGTTGCAGTCCACCTCCATGCCGAATCGCTCGATCCCTTCTCGATTGTCGCCATCCAGGAAGTCGGATTTGCATTCTATTACGCGCGTCGATTTGTTGAGGCCGCCGAACAGATCCAAAAGGCGATCAAGCTCGAGCCCGCCTGGGACCAGCTTTATTTTGGTCTCGGGCTGGTGCTGCTGCAGCAGAAACGATTCGGCGAAGCCATATCCGCGTTGCGCACCGCGGTGCGAAAAGAGCCGGGGAATGTATTTTCCCTGGCGGCGTTGATTTATGGACTCGGCCACGTGGGGCGGAAGAAAGAAGCCAAGCGACTTTTAGACCAGCTTTTGAAGAAATATGCGTATGTGCCGCGCTGGTTCCTGGCCATGGCGCGGGTTGGGCTAGGTGAGAAAGAGCGGGCACTCGATGCCCTGGAGCAGGCTTTCCGTAACCATGAGCCGTGCATGGTGAGCTTGAAGGTGGATGCCATCTTCGACCCGCTACGAAAGGAAGAACGTTACAAACACATGGTTCGCGGCCTTGGACTGGAGCCGTGATTTAACCGTGAATGATCTCGCGAACTTTTGCGGGTGCTTGCCCCGAGTCGCAGGCATTTCGGAACCCTTCCGCTTGGACAGACGCGCTATCCGTAGAGGTGACCCATTTTGGCCACGCGATTCGAGGCGACACGCGAGATAGCTTCCCGATGGTCTATGCGGAAGTTGTCCGCTTCACCGGCGACTCCGAACGTGGGCTCGTCGCTCTTCACGCGGCCTTTTGCCGACGAATCTGGCGCTCTTTTCGGGCCTCCTCCAACTTCTGATCCCGCTGGGCATGGATCTCCGCCTGACTCCCGGCGAGCATGTCCTTCGGCGTGATGTAGCCTAGCACTGTTCAGGCGGACGTTGTTGTAGTGCTCGACGTAACCCTGCACCAGACGAAGCGCATCATCCAGCGAGAGCGGTGTGCTTGGTCGGATGCATTCGCTCGTTTTTGTCAGATTTGTCGAAACATGGAATCAATAACTTACGCGGTTTCTGCGATGGGAGATGTTCCGAATCCCACCCTCTCCGCCATTCCTTTGCCAATAACGCACAGCCCCCTCCAGTTGCCCGTGTGCTCCGCGATTCTGGACCGGCACCCCTCAAATGAAGCTCGGAGAATCTAAGCAGCCGGTACCCCTCCCCTTTTCGCATCTGATGCTTGACTTCTACTCAGAGTTAAAGGTTCTTTAGAAGTGGGCGGATGACCCACAAGGATCTGGCGGTCATCAAACCAGGAAACGTAGGAATCTCCTTGACGCTGCGGGCCGCGCCATGCCCTCCGCCTTTCAGGTGCCGGAAAGAGATCGCTACCAGGTCCAATCTCGCCACGACTTGGGAAATCGCACAATCGCCATTGAATTGTCACGCAAGCGAAATAAGCGACGGCTAATCTCCCGCTCGCGATTACCGCGAAGGTAATCCAGAGGGGTGAATTCCGCATGAGCACAGACCGCCGAGATTTCTTGAAACTATTGACCACAGTCGCAGCATCGGCTGCTCTCCCAGCGAGTATCGCTCGCGCCATGGCAATTCCCGCAAATAACCGCACCGGAAGCATCAGTGACGTCGAACACGTAGTCTTCCTGATGCAGGAGAACCGTTCGTTCGACCATTACTTTGGAACACTGCGTGGTGTGCGCGGCTTCGGAGACCCTCGCGCGGTCAAGCTAGCTTCGGGCAAAAGCGTCTGGCATCAGCCTGACCCGAACAACCCTGATGGATTCGTGCTGCCCTTCCATCCGGATAAGAATAATCTCGGCCTGGCATTCCTGGAGGACACGCCGCACGACTGGGTCAGCACGCACCGAGCGTGGAATAACGGAGCTTATGACCAGTGGGTGCCTAACAAAGGCACGACCGCTATGGCGTATCTCACCCGCAAAGATATTCCGTACCACTACGCGCTTGCCGATGCGTTTACGGTTTGCGACGCCTACCATTGCTCGTTGCTGGGGCCGACCGATCCCAATCGGTATCACATGTGGACCGGATGGGTTGGGAACGACGGCAATGGCGAAGGCCCAGTGATTGACAACTCGGAATCCGGCTATGGTTGGTCCACCTATCCGGAGCGGTTAGAACAGGCGGGCATCTCCTGGAAAATTTATCAGGACATCGGCGAAGGATTGGACGCGGCTGATTTTTGGGGCTGGACCGGTGACCGGCCCTACATCGGCAATTATGGAGACAATTCACTGCTGTATTTTCACCAATACCAAAACGCACCAGACAGCAGCCCCTTGGCCGAAAAAGCCAGAACCGGGACCAATATTCTGAAGAACGGAACGCTTTTCGACATCATCCGGCAGGATGTTCTGGCAAATCAGTTGCCGCAGGTATCTTGGATTGTGGCGCCGGAAGCGTACACCGAACATGGCAACTGGCCCCCGAACTACGGCGCGTGGTACGTCTCACAAATGCTCGATGCGCTGACTGCCAACCCGGAGGTTTGGAGCAAAACAGTCGTGTTCTACGTGTTCGACGAGAATGACGGCTTCTTTGACCATATGGTGCCGCCTACGCCGCCACAGTCGCGCGCGGAAGGCATTTCAACGGTTCCGACGACGAATGAATTGTTCAGCGGCAGTTCCGTTTACCCTGCTTCGACATTCACACCGGGCCCGTACGGCTTGGGTGTGCGTGTGCCGATGATTGTGATCTCGCCATGGAGTAAAGGTGGCTGGGTCAATTCCGAAGTATTTGATCACACGTCGCTGATCCGTTTTATCGAGCGTCGCTTCGGAGTTACCGAGCCGAACATCACGCCGTGGCGCCGAGCGGTGACCGGCGACCTGACTAGCACTTTCAATTTTGATTCACCGAATGATGCGGTTATGGCGTTACCCAGCACCGCTTCGTACGAACCACCCAATACGGATCGCTATCCGGATTATGTGCCTACTCCGCCCACGATCCAGGCACTGCCTGAGCAAGAGTCCGGGACGCGCCCCGCACGCCCTCTGCCTTATGAGCTGCATGTGGAAGGCGAGGTAAACGCAGCGCAAGGCGGCATAGCACTTTCCTTCCGCAATAGCGGCAAGGCCGCAGCGGTTTTTCAAGTGCGTTTCGCCGATGGCCGCGCGCCGAGGACCTACACGGTCGCCGCTGGCGATGAAACGTCAGATATTTTCGGAGCCGTCGGCGCAACGTCGTACGATCTTTCGATCAACGGACCCAATGGTTTCCTGCGCACTTTCGCCGGTGGCCTCGCGCCGGGAAGCGCCAACCTGACGGTGCAGGCGATTTACGACAAGGATACGGAGGGCGTTGCGCTGGTGATCCGAAACCACGGCTCAAGTGATGAGAAGCTGAGCATACTGGACGTCTATTCCGGTAAGACGCAAACGCGCATGGTGCACTCAAAAAACACCGCTACCTACGTCAGCCAGTTGCACAAGTCGTTCGGCTGGTACGAGCTCGTCGTAACCACGGAATCCGATGCCCGCTTTACGAGACAACTGGCGGGACACGTGGAAACGGGAAGGCCCAGCGTGACCGATCCGGCTATCGGCGCGGCGGCGCTGCAAGCTGTGTAAAAAGTTTGAGGACCGCTGCACGGTGGGCGCGCTTATGGCTTACGCACAAATTCGCGGCTGTGTGCTTCCGTGCCACAAAGCAGCAGCACTGCCAGCGTCACGATGGTCACAATTTCGAAACCGGCGAGCGCCCACTGATAGCCGAACAGGTGATGTAGCTCAAATTCGACGCTGTTCGTAGGCGACGCAAATAAAATTCCCAGTTGATAGGCAAGCCCCGGCATCAATCCGCGCGCTGCGTCAGCGGACAATTCATTCAAGTGAACAGGGATCACTCCCCAGGCGCCCTGCACGCCCATCTGCATCACAAATGCACCAACAATCAGCGCCGTGAGAGAACCACTGAACGCCCATATCGGTATCACCAACAAAGATAGCGCAAGCGCGGCCAGCATTCCTTTGCGTCGCCCAGCCGCTTGCGACAAAAGTCCAAACAAAATCGCTCCAACCACCGCGCCGACGTTATAAATCATCGCGATGTTCGCGCGGCCCACGGCCGAAACTTTGTGCACCTCCTGCAAAAAGTCCGGATACAAATCCTGGGTTCCGTGTGACAGGAACATCATGAAGGTCATCAACAGCACCAGATATAGAAATCTGCGCCATTGTCCCGCGACTGTTTTCAACACATCCGCCGTGGAAGCCGCACGATGTTGCTTCCAAGCTTCCGATTCGGGAACCTTGGTCCTTATGTATAGAGCAAGCAACGCGGGCAGCGCGCCGATCCAAAACATCGGCCGCCAACCCCAATGCGGCAACAGAAATCGCGCCGCGATCGCCGCCAATAAATATCCAATCGAATATCCGCTCTGCAAAATCCCGCTTAAAATTCCCCGCAGCCTTGTAGGAGCCGCTTCCATGGCCAGCGAAGCGCCCACTCCCCACTCACCGCCCATACCAATGCCAAACAGCGCCCGCAGGATCAGGAACACGGTGAAATTGGGCGCGAATCCGCATGCCAGCTCGATGATCGAAAAATAAATCACGTTGGCCATCAGAGGAATGCGACGGCCGTAACGATCCGAAAGCAAACCGAACAGCAGCGCTCCCACCGGCCGCATCGCCAGGGTCGCGGTAGTAGTCCAAACGATTTCTCTTTTCGTCACGCCGAATTGCCGGGCCAGCGTGTCAAACAAAAACACCACCACAAAAAAATCAAACGCATCCAGCGTCCAGCCCAAAAACCCAGCCAGAACCGCGTGATGGGAAGCATTCGGTTTTACGGAGGAAGGTTGCGTCATTTTCAGGAATTGTCTTCGCGGCAAATCGGCAATTTGTTCATACCGTTCACTGTAGCGGAGCCCGCGCCGCGCGTCCCGGAAAAACGTCAATCGCTAACTGCGAAGTGGTCACGCCATCGCGCGCCTGGAACTGATAAATTGCGCGGCTCCTGTCCGTGCTCATGCAGATCAATGAATCCCGGCGCGATGACCAATCCGCGCGCTTCGATCGTTTCTTTCCCGCGCAGCTCCATTTCCGAAATCTCTCGTATCTTTCCGCCCGAAAATTCCGACATTGCGCACCGCATCCAAGTTCGTCTCCGGGTCCTTCACCGGTCCATGCAGTATCACGACATCAAAGACAGTGGCCGCGCCGTCCGCTGCCAGCGGTCTGGCCGAAAACAGCGATACCGCCAATGCGACCGCAATCATCCATTTCGTAATTCGCATTTGCAAATCACACCTCGGCACAATCGCGCTTCCGCAAGCGCACCAGTCTCTTCGCGAATCATCGTTCTGTCAAAAGAAAAACCCCGGATCGCTGGGGGTAAACGATCCAGGGTGGGGGTACTGCCTGAGGGGGGCCTGGGGGAAAGTCGTTTGACGTTAATCGGCGACGTCAGTGAACTTGAACTGCCATCTGGCAAATCTGCCGCAGCTCTTCGTAAGTAAAGAAAACCTCTTCCTGATTGCCGGCGCGCTCTTTGTGTCCCAGACCTGAGTCTTCCGAAATCTTGGCCAGTTCTCTCTCTGGAATTCCCAGCAGCGCAGCAGCTCGTTCTCGCGTCACATAACGAAGTTCGGTTTCGTTTTTCACGCTGGCCTCCTTATGCAGGGATCAAAGCCATCGCATCTTCTTCCACCGCCAGGACCATGTTCTTGTAAATATCTATATCCCAGCCGTCGCCAATCCTCATCCGGAGCGTTTCTCCGCCATCCTTCAACAACCTTCCGCGCAGCGGCACTTTCACATCGCCCAACGCCACCTGCAGAACCACGGCCTGTCCAATCCACGGCTGATATGCGGTGTCCATTGAGCCTCCCTCAGAGGACTGCGTTCCTACGGGAGTGAGAATGCGCTCTGCCGCTGCGCCCGCCAATGGTACAGCGGGGATACGGAACTAGTATTTTCGTACTGTTTGCGCATAGGGCATCGGTTGCGGGCAGCTTTACAACAAGTACATCGGTACTGGAATTAAGGGACGCGCGTCCCATTGGCCGTTTCTATCGCAATTGCGAAACTCGCCCCTGTAATGGAACGCGCTTCCAATCCTGCAGTGGTCCACATCCCGCAACGCCCAGGCATCGCTCTCGCCTTGGGTGGCGGATTCGCCCGCGGTTTCGCGCACCTCGGTGTACTGCAGGTCCTCGAACAAAATCACATTCCCATATCACATATCGCAGGCACCAGCGTCGGCAGCGTCTTCGGCGCTGCTTACGCCAGCGGCGCTCCCCTCGCACGTATTCTTGCCACCAGCCGCACCATCCGTTTCCGCGACATCGCGCGCTGGAGCGTCTCCCGCCTAGGCCTCGCCAGCAATCATCGCCTGGCAGACCTTATTGAACGCGTATTCGAGTCCAAACATTTTGAAGACATGAAAATTCCGCTGGCAGTCGTGGCAACTGACCTGGCCAGTGGCGAGCCGGTCGTGTTTCGCCAGGGTCCGCTCGTTGAAGCCATTCGCGCCAGTTGCGCTTTTCCCGGCTTGTTCGAACCGATCCAGATCGGCACGCGCTGCCTCGCCGATGGCGTTCTTGTAGCTCCCGTTCCGACCCAAGCCGCACGTCAACTCGGCGGCACCATCGTCGTAGGTGTCGCGGTCGGCGTGCACGACGGTCGCCGCGACGCACCCAAGAATGTGTTCCAGGTGGTTGCACGCGCAGTCAGCGCCGCGCAAAAACATCAGCTCGACACCTGGGAGCGCCACGCCGACTTGGTCATTCGCCCCGACGTCAATTCCCTCGCCTGGGACGATTTCGCAAAGGCCAACGAAGCCATTGAAGCCGGTGCCGCTGCCACCAGGCTCGCCGTTCCCCGCATACAAAAACTCCTTAGCCTCGCCGAACACTCCGCCACTGTTCTCGGCGACTCCGCCCTTCATCAAACATGGCTCGCCGAGGCTCTCCGCTAATGCCTCGCGCACTCCACCTTCTTCCCGTTTCCACTTTGCTACTTCTTCTGATCGAAGCTGGCGGCGACCCCGGCATTTTCTGTTACCGTATGGGAGTAGACATCCTCTCAGCGGGTCGTGCGCGCTTTTTCGCGCTCGCGCCCTGGGTTAACTGAATTAGGCAGCTGAGTTAGCTAATTTGGCTACCCCGACGTTGGCCGCTCAGCGGCCACAAAGGACAAGGAACCAGGTCGCGTGCTCCAATCTCTTCTCCACTTTCTCCATTTGCTTTTCGACCCTGAAGGACTGAAACAACTCGTTCAGGCGGGCGGCCCTCAGCTTATCTGCGGCGTCGTCTTCGTTGAGACCGGCTTCTTCGTGGGATTTTTCCTCCCGGGAGATTCTCTGCTCATCACTGCCGGGATTTTCGCGGCTTTCGCCGCCATTCCTTTGCAGGTGCTGCTACTCAAATGGTTGCTCCCGGTCATGCTCTGCGCCATCGTCGGTGACCAGATCGGCTACTGGATCGGCCGTTCCGCAGGCGCCGCGCTCTACAAACGAGAAGACTCCTTCTTCTTCCGTCGCAGCCATCTGCAACGCGCCCACGATTTCTATGAAAAGTATGGCGGCCGCGCGGTCATACTCGCGCGCTTCGTTCCCATCGTTCGAACCTTCTGTCCACCGGTCGCTGGGGCCGCCAAAATGCCTTACGGCCGTTACGTGACGTTTGATATTTTCGGCGGAGTTTTCTGGGTCTGCGCCACGATTCTAGGCGGCTATACACTCGGACATTCCGTCCCCAATATCGGCAAGTACATTCATTACGTGATCGGCGTGGTCGTTCTGCTTTCGATTCTTCCCGCTATCATCGGCATCCTGAAAAGCAAAAAACCGTCGCCTCAGCCCGCGCCCGCTGCATCCGCGCGAGACTAGCTCATGCCCAACCTTCCGCTGCGCGCGGTCATTTTTGATATTGGCCGCGTGATCGTAAAATTAGACCTCGCCCCCGCCATCGAAGGCCTCTCCCAAGGCATCTCTCTTTCTCCCGCCGAACTTTGGTCCGCCATCGAAAAAGATCCTCGCTGGCACGATTGGCAGCAAGGCCGCATTTCCCCGCATGACTGGCATCTGCACATCACGAAGCGCTTGGGCAGCCCGTTAAAATTCGAAGAATTCCGCGAAGCCTGGAACCGTACACTGGATCCCGTCCCTCTTCAACCTGACGATCTCTTCGCTTCCCTTGCCAAAAAACACAAATTGGCTCTGGTCTCGAACACCGACCCTATCCACGTCGCCCATCTCGAATCAAACTTTTCCTTTTTCCAATTCTTCCCCCGCCGAGCCCGCATCTACTCTTGCGTGATCCGGGCCAGCAAACCTTCCCCCGTCATTTTCCAAGCTGCCTTAAAAGCCGTTAAAACCCCGGCCTCCCAGGCCGTTTTCATAGATGATATCCTCGAATACGTACAAGTCGCCCGCTCCCTCGGCCTCCGCGCCATTCAATACGTGAATCCCGGCCAGCTCCGCTCCGACTTAAACGCCCTGGATCCTTCCTTGAATCTCTAACCCGCTCCAACACCGCAAATTTTGCAACTCCACATTAATCCCGCGTAAAGATTGCTAGGACTAGTACCCTGCCACCCGATGGCGCTTTTTCTCCCCTCATCACTAACTCCATTTTCCACATAGGCTTACTACCGTATCCGCTCGCCTCTTCGCATCAGGCTCTTTGGCTTTGCACATGCACCTTTCCTGGTATCAGTAGGGGATTCAAGAGAGAGCAGTTGGGGTGCCGAGCGGCTTCCCAGAAGGAGAATCATTCAGTATGAGCGAAGAATACGTCGTGGAGAATAAGAGCGGTGCTTCCTGGCAGTTGCCGGCGATCATCGTTCTCGGTTTGGTTGCGATTGGCGGATTGGCTTTTGGTTGGAACGCATCTTCCAAGCTCGATGCCACTCAACAACAGGTTGCTGCTCAGGTCAACACTCTGAAACAGGGCGTTGATCAGGACATGACTTCCCTGAAAGACCGCGTTGTGCAGGATGAAAAAACCAACGCCGACTTGCAGGGCGACCTAAAAGTCGTCACCGATAAGCTTAAGATCACCCAGGGTCAGCTCAAAAAGGCGCGCGCTGAAGCCGCGAAGGCCGTTGAGGATACCACCACCAAGCTGAGCGCTCTCGATACCAGCGTTCACACTGAACTCGCCACCAAGGCCGCCAGCGATGACCTGAAGAACGTGGATACCAAGGTCGTCGGCGTTCGCACCGACCTCGATACCACTCGCGAAGATCTAAAAATGGCTCGCAGCGAAATGGGTACGCTCATTGCCCGCAACCACGACGAAATTGACCAACTCCGCCGCCTCGGCGAACGTGATTACGTCGAATTCACCATCGCCGGCAAGAACAAGCCTCAGAAGGTCGGCAACTTGACCGTCGAACTCAAGGGCATCAACGAAAAGCGCTCTCAGTTCAGCGTTGCCATGACCGCCGAGGACCGCAGAATCGAAAAGAAGAACCGCAACATGAACGAACCGATCTTCTTCTATCTGAGCGGTACCAAGATCCCTGAAGAGCTAGTCATCAACAAGCTCGGCAAAGACACTGTCAGCGGTTACGTCAGCATCCCCAAGGCTAACAGTCAGTCGCAGCCATCCAGCAGTTCCGGTAAGTAACCCGAGTACACAACAGCCCTGGCCGTGCGCCAGGCCCAACTAAGCGCGGGCAGAATCTTCTGCCCGCGCTTTTTTGTTTGCCCAGGGTTGTGTATTTCGGAACGCCTCCTCTTTTTTCAAATGAGGCTTTTCTCATTTCGCGGCGAAGTCTATTCTTCTCTTTTTCCCGCTATGCCACTGTTCGGCCTCAGCGTTCTGGACACAAATCCTGCTATTTACCAAAACTGCAAAAGCCGCGCCAATCGGCCGCCCTTGTTCCCTCGCGTACGCTTAAAATCAAAGATAGAAAAGCCATGTAGCGGGAGCTGAAGGTCATTTCTTTCCCGGCCCTCCGAACGACCAACCATGTCTCGCCTCTTCAAACCGGACAGTCCTTCCCTCTACCTGGGCCTCGCCCTGCTGTATTTCATCGTTGGAAAGCTCGGCCTTAAACTAGCTTTCCTGAACGCCAGCGCGTCCGCTGTATGGCCCTGCACCGGCATCGCGCTCGCCGCTTTATTGATTTTCGGCTACCGCATGTGGCCCGCGATTTTTGTTGGAGCCTTCTTCGTCAATTTCACTACGGCCGGCACAATTCATACTTCGGTTAGTCTCGCTGCCGGTAACACGCTCGAGGCCGTCATCGGCTGCTATCTCGTTACCCGTTTCGCCGCAGGCCGTAACGCATTTCAACGATCGCAAAATATTTTCAAGTTCGTTCTGTTGGCTGGCATGGTCGGCACCGCCATCAGCGCTTCCATTGGTTCCGCAACTCTGGTCTTGGGCCATTTGGCCGAGCCATCCCGTGAACTTTCCATTTGGCTTACCTGGTGGCTTGGCGACGGCGTCGGCGCGCTGGTCGTAACGCCGCTGCTTTTGCTCTGGGCCGAAAATCCCAGCCGTAACTGGACCCGCCGGCAAATTATCGAACTCGCTTTGCTATTCTTCGGACTTGTCTCTACCACCTGGTTCGTCTTCGGCTACGGCTTCCATAGCGTCGTCAAAAACTATCCCTTCGAATATCTCTGTTTCCCATTTCTGGTTTGGGCCGCGTTTCGTTTCGGCCGCAGAAAAGCTGCCACGGCGATTTGCGTTCTCGCTCTCGTAGCCACCTGGGGCACTGTGCACGGTTACGGACCCTTCGTCAGGATCTCGCAAAATGCTTCGCTGCTGCTTTTGCAATCTTTTATGGCCATCGTCGCCGTCACCACCATGGTTCTGGCCGCCGAAACCACAGCCCACAAACACGCCGAGGAACATGTCCGCCAGTTGGCCGAAAGCGACCCGCTCACCGGCCTGGCAAACTATCGTCGTCTGGTCGAAGCTCTCGATGCTGAAATCAAGCGCTACAGCCGTTCGCATTCGCCGTTCGCGATCGTTTTGCTCGACCTCGATCATCTAAAAAAAATAAATGACACTCGCGGACATCTGGTTGGCAGCCGCGCCCTTTGCCGCCTCGCCGATATTCTCCGCCTGCATTCCCGCGAAATCGATCTTGCTGCCCGCTATGGCGGAGATGAGTTCGTACTCGTCCTTCCCGAAACCACTACCCAATCCGCGCTCCTCGTCGCGCAACGCATTTCCGATCGCTTGCGCAACGAGAGCGAAGATCCTCCGCTCTCCGTCAGCACCGGCGTCGCCATGTATCCCTTCGATGGAACAACCCTCGACGAACTCCTCATCGCTGCCGACCGCGCTCTCTACAGGGATAAATCCTCCGCCAAAGCCAAATTCCACGTCCCTCTGTAAATTCGAGCGTCAGGATAATGGCGTAAATTTCAACGTCTGTTCTTTCTTCCTCACTGCCGCAGACTTCATTCTGTCTCAGTGGGCCAGACTTCAGTCTGTGTCTTGTGAGATACGCCTACATCAACCCGCTCTGCCTAGCCGATTTCAAAGCCTCAATCGCCGCTCCGCGCGCCCCCGCCGTATCTCCGTTTGGAATTACATAAATCGGAATCCCCACCTGTTCCTCACGTTGATTCGGCATTCCCGCGCGAATTTCGTCCATAAACCATTTATGGAATTCTGCGCTTGCTTCCAACGCCCCGCCACCAACGATCAGCGCATCAGGATCGAATGTGTTTACCATCTCGTCGAAGAACAATCCCAGCGCATGTGCCTGTACCCGAAAAACATCTCTGCACAACGCATCGCCTCCGTCCGCAAGTCCGCGCACACGTTTGGCCGCGTCGTGCGGCGTCAGTTTCCCCAATTCGTGCCCTGGATATCGCGGCAAAAAATAGGGCAAAAGATTTCTTTCAATAGCGGTCAAAGAACATAACGACTCCAAATCCCCGGTCCGTCCGCAATTGCATCGCGGATTGATACCCTTGGTTCCCGCAATACTCTGATACGGAATCAACACATGTCCCAACTCTCCGCCGAACCCGTTTTTTCCCTTCACTACATTTCCATCGAGAATAATTCCGCCGCCATTTCCCGTCCCGATAATGATCGAAACTGAGGTCTCCTTGCTATTCGCGCCAAAAATCGCATAGTGCCCCCAAAGCGCCGCCGCATTCGCATCGTTTAAATACGAAACAGGCTTCCCCAGCTTGTGCGCCAATCCCTCGCGAATATCGAATCCCGCCCAATTCGCGTGCACAAAATTGGTTGAACCACGCGCGCTCATCTGGCCAGCCGCGCTTGCCGGCCCTGGGGTATCCAGCCCAACTGCCACTACATCCGTAAGCTCAACACCTCCTAGATCAGTGGCCACCTTCAAACCATCCGCAATCTGCTGCAGACAAATCTCCGGCCCCTGTTTCGCCAGCGATGGATGCTCGCACAATCCCTCCACCAGAAACCTTTCCTGCGCGTCCACCAGCGTATAGTTGACAGCCGTTCCTCCAACATCCACTCCCGCCACTACGGCCACGTTTTTTCTCCCGTTTCGGTTTCTAACCGCTGGGCAAGCGTATCAGAATGTCGTCCTTCGGCGCTTCACGCAATTTGTAGCGTCACAAAATTGCGGCATCCGCTGCGTCGCAGCCGATCCCTATCTCTCAGTTTGTTTTAGGTAAATTAAAAAAGGAATTTAAGCGCGAATTGTACCAGCCGCCCCGGCTGCGACGTCTGAATTTGCCCCACGTCCGGGCTGTTCATGTCGTTCGCCGGAACGCCAAAATTCGCGTGATTGAAAATGTTGAAGAGTTCCGTGCGGAATTGCAGGCTCTTCGTTTCCGTGAACCGGAAATTTTTCAGCGCTGAAAAATCCCACTGTTGCACGCCAGGGCCGGTCACGATGTTGCGCCCCGCGTTGCCGAACTGTCCGATCGGCGCGGTTGCATCGAGCCGTTGGAACGCACTCGGGTTGAACCAGCGCTGCGCCGTTCCCGTGTGTGCTCCATTACTTGCGCACGTTCCGCGGGACGGATCCCCAATCAGGTCCGGGCGGTCGCTGGGAAATCCGGAAATCTCCGGCGCGCCTCCTTGCGCTGAAACTCCGGCCGAATCGTACACGGTAAATGGCGTGCCGGTCTGAAATGTCGTAATGCCGTTCACCTGCCAGCCGCCAAGGACACGTGCATACCAGCCTTGCGCGTGATTAAAAAACGGCAAGTCCCATTCGTAGCTGATCACGAACCGATGCCGCGCATCGAACAGCGATCGCCCATGCTCCGCACTCAGATCGAACGGATTCTGCGCCAGGTCGTTCTCGCCGGCGGTGCTCTGCGAAGCCGACCCGGTGATGTTGAACGACGAAACATCGTCCAGGGTTTTTGAAAATGTATACGATCCGAGCATCGAAAATCCGTGCGAAAAGCGTTTCCGCAGACTGCTCTGCAAAGGAAACCTTTTATCTCCGCCTGCACGCGGTAATGGCTGATGGGTAGTTCAACCACAGTGAAATCGCCCTGCGCTCCGGAAGTGGCGGTCCGAGCAAATCCCGTTTCGAGTTGCGTTACCGTAACCGCAGCGGCGGAAACAGTCGCCCCGCTCGGATCATAAACCGTCCCTCGAATCACTCCGGTGACCTGCTGCGAATTTCCGGAACCCGCAATCAATCCCGCCAGCAGACACGCGAATAGCGTCTTGAATGCAAATCTCATCGAAATCACACTCCCCCTGAGCGTCGCTGTTGACAGAAATCCGCCAGCTTCTAGGCACGAATGTGCCGAATCGTTTGCAATTCCTCGACGGAAATTATTAGAATTGGGCGATTATCCGCAGGGGATCCAAATCACAGAATAATACAAATGCACTACGCGAGAGGTGTCAATTTTCGGGGACCTTACTCAGCTCAAGCTCCTCTTCGTTTGAATTTCGCCCTGCGGGAATGCAAAGTCGCCTGAAAACGAAACCAACAGAATCGAAACTCGCCATGATCAAACTGGTTTATTGCATCAGCAAAAAAGAGGGACTAACGGATCAGGAGTTTTTTGACTACTGGAATAATGTTCATGGACCGATCGGCTCTCGCATTCCGCGATTGCGCAAATTGGTTCAGAGCCACCGCCTCACCATTCAGGGTGACAAATACCAGCCCGCTTACGACGGCATGGCGGAACTTTGGTTTGACGATGCCGAAGCGTTGCTGGCCGCCCGCCAGTCCCCGGAATGGGCTGCCTCGCACGAAGACGAAGCACACTTCATAGACCACAACAAGGTTGCCTATTTTGTTTCAAAGGAACACATCATCCTGGACAAGACAACGCTATAAGCCGGCCCCTCGCTCTCCCCCCATTTTGGAACGCAGACTCTACCGCCCAACGCGCCCACTTCTCCTTTACTTCCTCAGCCTCCTCTATCCCGTCCTCTTTCCGCTACAATACTTCCGACCCCACTCCCTGCGAGGCGCGCTCCTTGATTCATCGCTACGTCTTTCATAACGACCAGCTTCTCCCCATTGAAAAGGTACGCCTCTCTCCTGGACAAGCCGGCCTCATCAACGGCTGGGGACTCTTCACCACTCTGCGCGTCGTGCGCGGCGAAGCCTTCGCCTTTGAACGCCACTGGCGCCGCCTGGAAAAAGACGCTGCCATCATTCACTTGCCCATGCCCTACGCCGGGCCGCGCGTTCGCGTTCAGCTGCAGGAAGTCATCCGTGCCAACAAAGTTACCGAGGGCTGCGCGCGCATCTACCTCGTATACAACCAGGTCGGTTTCTGGCGTAGCGACGAACCGCAACCGTCAGTCGATTTGATTATTTACACCGCGCCGCTTCCCGAATACCACGAGCCAGTTCGCCTCGCCATTCGCGAGCACGGCCGCCACGCCGCCTCCGCTCTCGTCGGCGTAAAAACAATTTCATGGCTCAACAATGTCTGGCCCGTCGCCGAAGCGCAAAAAGACGGTTTCGACGAAGTCATCATGCTCAATGAACGCGGTGAAGTCGCCGAATGCACCGCCGCGAATGTTTACATCGTTAGGGGCGACACCGTTTTCACTCCGCCGCTGACCTCCGGATGCCTTGAAGGCGTAACGCGCAGCGTTCTTTTTGAAATTGTCGGCGAAGCCGGAGCTATCGTGAAAGAGCACACGCTCCGCCTTGAAGATCTCTACTCCGCCGACGAAGTTTTTATCTCTTCCACCAATCGCAACGTAATCGGAGTGGGCGAAATCGCGGGCCACAAATTCGCCAATGCGCCCGGTCCAGTCACTCTGCGCATGAACGAAGCATTCACTACCTATATGAATGACTATGTCGCGCGCCGCTTGGCCGCCGCATCGCGTTAAGAATTTGTGTATTTTTCGATTTCGTGGATCGCTGCCGACTGGAAAAGAAAACGAAGAAGGGAGAAAACGGAGGAAGGAAAAAGAAAAATAAAGACGAAAGAATGTCAGCGCTTTTTCGCAGCGCCAGAGCACGGCTGAAGCTTCACCCACTGCGCAGGATTCACGTTGACGCCATTGACGTAAAGCACCCAGTGAAGATGCGGCCCGGTGGAACGTCCTGTTGAACCAGCGTAGCCAAGAATATCGCCGCGCTGTACCGCCGCCCCCGGAGCCACCACCAGTCGCATCATGTGCAGGTACATCGATTCCAGGCCCTGGCCATGATCGATTCCCACGGCGTTGCCAAGCACGTTGAACTGCTTTGCGAAAGTAATCGTACCCGCAGCAACGGCGCGAATCGATTCGCCCTCCGGTGTGCGCTGGTCCACGCCGCCGTGATATTCGCCTGTGTACTTTCCGTTGTGCAAACGTTTCACGCCAAACGGAGAAGTCATGCATCCGGAAACCGGCGGCGCGAGCGGATCGGCCCACGAACGTGTTTCCGAAATGGCGTCGCGAAAAGCTGTCAACAGCGCCATTTCTTCCGGAGTCGAATGCAGCGCCTCAATTTCCGGAGCGAGCTTGACATTCTGCGAAGGAAAAATAGTTTTGCGAATCACCACCGGCAAGGTTTGCGGCGCTCCGCCGTCGCTCCGAGAACTTTTCAACGAAAACGTTCCTGGTGTATCCTTCACAGAAATTGGCAGTAGTCCAAAACTTTTTCCGTTTGCTTGGAGATAGAGTTTGGCGGATCGCTCGTTTAATTTCACCGACGTAAATTCAGCAGGGCAGGCAATGCGCAAAGTTTCGCCGAGTTTCACTTGCGGGGGCGAAACGGTACACTTCTGAGCCTGCAAAGGCACAGCGTAAAATAGCGCAACGGAAAAAAGGCTTGCGACGGCCGTAGTTCTTGCACAGGCTATAGCGCGGCGGCTCATGGGCTCGATTTGGGCTCGGGTGTGACTAAAGTATTTTGTCGGCTGTGGCCATCGCGTAGCAAGCACATTAAAGGGCGCTGATGCACGCTTTGCAAGGAAGTGCGTGCTACAATCTGCGGCTTGAGAGACAGATGGCAGAGACCCTAGCGACGACGGAAGCGGTGTTGGAAGTGATTTCGCCGGATGGCGCGCGGCGCTACGCGCGCGTTTCACAGACCCCCTACATGATGGGACGCGGAGCGGAAACCGGCAATCATTTGCAGCTGAACGACCGACGCATTTCTCGGCAATGTGCAGCCATCGTAATGGAAGCCAGCCGCCTGTACATAGAAGATCGCGGGCAGCGGCGCGGAGTTTTCGTCAACAACGAAAAAATTGACAGCCGCGCGTTGGAAGACGGCGACATCATCACGTTTGGCCTGGAAGATTCCTACGAGATTATTTTTCGCTCGACACCTGATGCCGGGCAGGAATCCATTCCGAACCTGCTGACGCGCATCGAACACATTACAAGTTCCGAGCCCGCTTCGGGCGGTCTGCGGAAGCTGAACATGCTGCTGGAAGCGAGTTCCCTGCTGCACTCGCAACTGCCACTGGATTCGGTGCTGGCAAAGATGTTGGATCACGCAGTGGCGGTGCTAGACGCGGACCGCGGCTTGCTCCTGGAAAACGGGCTGGACGGAGCTCTGAAAGTACGGCTGGCCCGCCGCAATGGCGGTTTGCGTTTGCCGCCGGAAAGCGTTGCACCGAGCCAGACCGCAATTCAGCTGGCACTGAAGCAACATTCCTCGGTGATCACGGAAGATCTGGCGCAAGCCGAAGGCGATCTGCAGTCGGCGCAGAGCGTCGTCGCGCAGCGACTACGCGCCGTAGTAGTAATTCCACTTTTCTCCGTTATGCGCGCGAATTCGCAGGAATCCGTGGTCAATTTGCGGCGCGGCGAGTTTCTTGGCGTGCTGTATATGGATTCGCGACGCCCCGCTGCCTTTTCCAAACTCGACCGGCAAATCCTGGACGCGCTGGCGGCCGACGCTGCGAGCATTCTGGACAATGCGCGCCTAGTGGAACGCGAGCGTGAACGGCAGCGCATGGAGCAGGAAATCAACATCGCGCGCGATATTCAGCAGGCGCTGCTGCCACGCGATTTCCGCGAATTTCCGCATCTGGATGTTTCCGGATGCAACTTCCCTTGCCTGGCGGTGGGAGGCGACTATTTCGATGTATTCCCGATTGCCGAGGGGCGGACCGCATTTCTGCTTGCGGACGTTTCCGGCAAAGGATTGGGCGCAGCAATTGTTACCACCATGCTGCAGGGCGCGCTCTCCGGAATGACACTGGGAACGGATCCGGCGCGCGTATTCAACCATGTCAACAGGTTTTTGTGCGACCACTCGGAAGTCGGCCGTTATGCAACGATGTTCTTCGGAATTTTGGATCTGGATGGACACCTGGAATTCATCAACGCCGGCCATCCCTCGCCAATGCTGATTCGCCAGAACGCGGTGGAAGAGGCGTTCACCGAAGGCTCGTATCCGGTGGGACTGGTACCTGATGCCGTGTACACAGCGGCATGTTTGAAATTGCAACCCGGAGACACGCTGGTGCTTTTCAGTGACGGCGTGACAGAAGCCATGGATCCGGATGAACAATTATTTGGAGTGCCGCGGCTGCGGGAAGTCCTGGAAGGCAATATCAGTACGGAGCTGGAGCAAATTCAAAAAACCGTGCTGGAATCGGTGGAAAACTTTGCCAGAGGCGCAAGGCAGGCGGACGATTTGACGCTGCTACTGGTAAGGTATCGCGATCCCAAAGCCGCGGACATCACGGATACGGCAATTCCCCCGCCCTCAAGCGAAGTTGCCTGACCTGGATGGTTGGCGAAACACCGAACGAAAAATCTACTTGGACTTCGATGCTCGGCACGCGCGAGTTGATTCATTTTATTTTGAAAAAACTTTTGCCTCCCAGCTTAATTACAAAACTTCTTCTTGCATTCTCTAACATTCAGGACTATTAATTTAGGTCTGCGTCAGTTTTTCCACTCTTGGCAAGCGAGGCACGATGGCTTCCAGTCGTAGAGATTTCCTGAAAATAGGTGCTGTAGGCGGTGCGGCGGCTGCGGTTTTTGGTTTTGATCTGAAGCCGGCATTCGCACAACTGCGCGAATTAAAGATAGAACGCGCTAGCGAAACGCGTTCAACTTGCCCGTACTGCGCGGTGGGCTGCGGCACCATCATCTACACGATTGGCGATCGCGCAAAGAACGTAACGGCGCAGGTGGTGCACGTCGAGGGCGACCCCGATCATCCGACCAACCGCGGCACGCTGTGCCCGAAAGGCTCGTCGCTGCAGCAAGAAATCATGAACGACCGGCGCCTGCTAAAGCCACTGGTGCGGCGGCCGGGCGGAACCGAATGGGAAGATATTTCCTGGGACGACGCAATCGATGAAATCGCGACGCGTGTGAAAAAGACGCGCGATGAGACTTTCCTCGAGAAGGATGCGGCTGGACACACGGTGAACCGGCTGGAATCGCTCGCGTGGATCGGCGGCTGTACCGATACCAATGAGTTTAATTATCTAGTAGTAAAAGCAATGCGCGCCCTCGGGGTCGTGCATATGGAAAACCAGGCCAGGGTTTGACACGGCCCCACGGTCTCAAGTTTGGGACCAACATTCGGACGCGGGGCAATGACCAACGGCTGGGTCGACATGAAAAATACCGACATGATGCTGATCATGGGCGGTAATCCGGCCGAGAATCATCCGTGCGGGTTCAAATGGCCCGTCGAAGCGAAGCGCACCCGCAACGCGAAGATGATTGTGGTCGATCCGCGGTTCACCCGGACGGCTGCCGTGGCTGATCTCCACTGTCAGATTCGCGCTGGGTCAGACATCGCGTTCCTCGGTGGCGTCATTCGCTATGCCATCGAAAACAATCGCATCGCGAAAGATTACCTGGTCAACTTCACGAACGCGGCGTTCATCGTCAGAAGCGACTTCAAGCTGCCTGCTGACCTGGACGGCGTGTTTTCCGGGCTTGACGCCGCGACGCAGACGTACGACAGGACTACGTGGAATTATGCCGGCACAGGAGGCGGCGGAGAAACTGCTGCGGCGCATCCACCAAGCGGAGGCGCTCCATCCGCACCTAAATTGCCGGAAAAAGTCGAATACGATCTAACGCTGCAAAACCCCAATTGCGTGTTCCAACTGCTGAAGAAACACTACTCGCGCTATACGCCGGAAATGGTGGAGCGCATCACGGGGATTCCCAGAGATCAATTCCTGAAAGCCGCCGACCTCTATACTTCGATTCGCAAAGATGGCGACATGAAGAAAGCGGGCACGATCATTTACGCTGTCGGATGGACGCAACACTCGTTTGGCACGCAAATCATTCGAACGGCGGCGATGTTGCAGCTTTTGTTGGGCAACATCGGCCGCGCGGGCGGTGGTGTCAACGCGTTGCGCGGGCACTCGAACATTCAGGGCGCCACCGACATGGCCGGCCTTTTCGACAGTTTGCCCGGCTATCTGAAAGTCCCGACGCCCGCCGACGCCTCCTTCGATGCCTGGATGAAACGCATTACGCCGACGGCTTCGAAGCCCGCTCCGTGGGATTCGTTCAACTATTACGCGAACACGCCGAAATTCGCGGTCAGCTATCTGAAGGCGCTCTACGGCGACGCGGCCACGAAACAAAACAGCTGGGCGTTCGATTATCTGCCCAAAGTGGATCGCAACTATTCGTGGGTGCAGATGTGGGACGACATGCACCACGGGACTGTGAAAGGCATGCTGGCCTTTGGGATGAACGGCGTCGCGATTGGTCCCGATTCCAAGAAAAATATAGACGCGCTGAAAAAAGCCGACTTCCTGGTGGTGGGAGAGATTTATCCGGACGAAACCAGCGAGTTCTGGAGGTCGCCAGGCATCACCCAGGACGAGATGAAACAGATTCAAACCACGGTATATCGTCTGCCTTGCGCCGGATTTGCCGAGAAGGATGGTTCGTTCACCAATTCCGCGCGCTGGCTATTATGGAAGAATACGGCGGTGCCGACGCCCGGAAATGCCCGCCTGGACCAGGCGATCGTGGCGCAAATCTTCTTGAAGATCCGCGAGCTGTACAAGAAGGACGGCGGCAAGTTCCCCGATCCGATCTTAAATCTGACCTGGAACTACAGCGCCCCATCAAGTCCGCCGCTGGCCGAGGTCTTAAAGGAAATCAACGGCAAGGCGTTGGTCGATCTGGAGGATCCAGCGACGAAGCAGCAGATCAAGACCGGCCAGCAACTTCCGGGCTTTGCCTGGTTGAAAGACGACGGCACGACGTCCTGTGGCAACTGGATTTATTCCGGCTCATTCACCGAAGCGGGAAATCAGACGGCGCGGCGCGATCCGTCGGACCCTTCCGGTCTAGGTATACATCCGGGATGGGGCTGGTCGTGGCCCGCGAATCGCCGCGTGCTCTACAATCGCGCGTCGTGCGACGTCGACGGCAAGCCCTGGGACCCTACGCGAAAACAAGTCTGGTGGAACGAAGGCCAACAAAAATGGGTTGGCAACGACGTACCGGACTTCAAGGTCGATTCCAAACCGAAAGATCACATGGGCCCGTTTATCATGAATCCGGAGGGCGTAGGACGACTGTTTGCGCCGCTGGCAGCTTTTGCCGATGGACCGTTCTCCGAATTCTACGAACCGATTGAGAG
>Ga0070697_100000739_pt1 | contig 24386 bp, 19 predicted proteins | sample KBSK1501metaG_FD_65475 | JGI IMG/M metagenome (GOLD analysis project Ga0070697, IMG submission 65475) | Corn, switchgrass and miscanthus rhizosphere microbial communities from Kellogg Biological Station, Michigan, USA - KBS K1-50-1 metaG | ecosystem: Host-associated > Plants > Roots >...
CCGGAATTGGGCGGCTCGGAATCGAGAAAGACAAGCTGCTCGTTTTCCTCGGCGGCCACGGTCCTGTCCTGGGTGTAGAACGTGCCTTTACTTTGGCTGCCGCGCAGGTCGGGAACTCCCACGCCAGCCAGCATCCGGCCTTGCAGAACTTCAGGAGGAAATGTGCAAGGACAACGCAAAATCGTGCTGGGAATGCCCGCCTTGGAAAGGGGTCGCCATAGCGGCACGCCCTGTCGCCGATTTACCACGCGTGCTTGAGCCAGCATGTTCTTCGGCCGCTCGAACCGGGTCAGGGCAACATCGGGCAGGTAGGTCTCTGGATCACGGCTGATGAAGTCAAAAATTCCGTGCCCACCGGGGTTGGTTCCTGTCATAAACGATGACCACGCCACTGGAGTCTGAGCCGGGTAGGTTGTTTTCAGGCGAGTATAGCCGCCGGTGGCTCGAATCTTAGCGAGATGGGGGAGTTCCCCGCGTCTCAGCATCGCTTCCACAATGCTGGGCTCGAGACCGTCCAATCCGATGACGATGACTTTTCTGCGCAAGAAACGGACCCGAGACTACAGAGTTCCTTTTGGAGCGTCTTTGGCGGTTTCAGGTGTGGCAGGAGTGTCGGAGCGGCGGAACATTCGTACCATCTTGAACAAAATTCCCACCACTTTGTTCCAGAAGAGCAGCAAGAGGCCAAGCACGCTGGCCAGCCCGGAGGTCACCGTCATCACCTGATCGGGGCCACCATAAAGTGCCAGCAGGTCAAATCTCATGGACGCTCCTCTGATTTCCCTGGTTTCGAGCCTCTCTGGTTCAGGCTTGAACCCTAAATGATTTTAACACCGCTCGCCGCTGGAGCCTTCGCAAATCAGCCCAAGTACCTTTCCCAGCCAGGTTCTGATGGAATCATTTTTGCAGGCAAGTCCTGTCGGTGTGGCACACTGTCTCGCGGGAGAAGCGCTGGCATGATCGGCCAAGCGATGCACATCGGAGCTATGCACACCGGATCGCTGACCGTTTGGCAGCTAACCGTTCTGGTCTGGATCGGATCGGCCATCGCCGGTCTCCTTGGTTCTCTGACCGGGCTGGGCGGCGGTGTGGTCCTCGTCCCTCTGTTGACGCTTTTCTTCAAAGTAGACATACGCTACGCCATCGGGGCTTCGCTGGTTTCGGTCATTGCCACGTCTTCGGGGGCGGCGGCAGCTTACGTGAAAGAGGGGATCTCCAACATCCGCATCGGAATGTTTCTGGAAATTGCGACCACACTGGGCGCGCTTCTGGGAGCGTTCCTCGCCGCCAAGGTCTCAACTTCCGCCATCGCCATCACCTTCGGCACGGTCTTGCTCTATTCCGCGTACCTGTCGGCTCGCGTCCGCGTCAGATTGAAAAGCGATGAGGTCCCCGATCCTCTGGCCACGCGGCTGCGGCTGAACGGCAGCTTCCCTACCCCGGAAGGCATTCGCCACTATTTTGTTCACCACGTACCGGCAGGATTCGGCCTGATGTTCGGAGCAGGCGCGCTTTCCGGACTACTCGGCATTGGTTCGGGCGCGGTAAAAGTGCTGGCCATGGATCAGGCGATGCGAATTCCCTTTAAGGTGTCCACCACGACCAGCAATTTCATGATCGGAGTGACTGCGGCCGCTAGTGCCGGGGTATATCTCAGCCGGGGCTACATCGATCCCGGCCTTTCCATGCCGGTAATGTTAGGAGTTCTCGCTGGGTCGCTGGTGGGCACGCGCATCCTGGTGCAAGCGGAAACCAAATGGCTGCGCCTGGTTTTCAGCATTGTCATCCTGTTGCTGGGAGCCCAGATGATCTACAACGGCGCCGCCGGAAAAATATGAAAATGATTGGCCTGCCAGTCTGGACGGATCGCAAAGTCGAAGACCTCGTCGGAAACCTGTTGCGCGCCGGCGTGCTAGTTTCCGCCCTGGTCGTCCTCGTCGGAGCGGTCGTTTACCTTGCCAGGCACGGGGGAGACCCAGCCGACTATCGGGTCTTTCATGGCGAACCGAACCAACTCCGTACCATCCCCGGGGTTTTGCGGGAGGCATTTTCGTTCCAGGGGCGGGGCATCATCCAGTTGGGGCTGCTTTTGCTGATCGCGACTCCCGTCGCTCGAGTCGCTCTGTCCATCGTCGGATTTGCAGCAGAGCGCGACCGCATGTACGTGAGCTTCGCGCTCATTGTATTGGCGGTTTTGTTTTATAGTCTTTTCGGATCGTCGTAACCGCCAATTTCAATCGCCGAATATCGAGCCACGATGAATTCTGGCAAGAATCAAGACAATTCGGAACGGAAGAAGTGCCGTCGCTCAAACAGGCTCATGGGCAACTCAAAGACCTTGGTCTCGCCAACCGCAAAAGCGAATTCCTTTCCGCATTCGGGCGACGGACAGGTGGTGCTGACCTTTGCCTTATTTGTTTCCCGGGTTACTTCCCGCTCGACGACGACCCAAGTCCCGCACTTAGGGCAGGTCACGCAGGAGCATACAATCCGATCAGACATTTGATTCAGTGTAAATGATTTTGCCATGAGAGATAGGGGGCCAGATTGGCCAGCCTGAACCTCCAACTGGCGTCATCCCGAAACTCGGCGTCAACCCAGCAAGGGACCTTACTCGCAGCTTTCCGGGACGCGCTTTTCTGAGCAGAACCGCTGCGCTGCGAGGCCTGAAGGCCCTTTAGGATGACCGATTGCCGTTCAGTCAGCCGCCTTTCTTCCCGGACCGCAGCTCCCATAGAACCTGGCGCAGAATGCCTAGCCAGGCTTCGGCATCACGGGTCGACAGATTGAGGCGGCGGACCATGCGCCGCACTCTCTCCTCGGTGGAGGGAGCCCGGTCTGGGCTCATGTAAGTGCTGGCGCCCAGTACCTGTAACAGCGTCGCAGTAATGAGTTCCGTCTCACCCGAGGTTGCGAGCGGCCGCTTAGGGGAAACTCCGACTGCCCTGCCATTGCGAATAAGTTCGTACAGACATACCGCTACCGCCTGGCCCAGGTTCATCGAGATGTGCTGATCGCTGGTGGGAATACGAAGCAGCCAATGACAGTGGCTCAGGTCCTGGTTCGAAAGGCCGAATCTCTCCGAACCAAACAACAGGGCCACTGGGCTGGACCACCCTAGTTGCTTACGAATGAGACGAGCACCGGCTTCAAGCCGTCTGATCGGGTGCTGCGGTTCCCGGTGACGCACCGCCGTCGTCCCCACCACCAGCGTGCAGTCAGCTACGGCTTCGGCTAGGTTGGTGTACTCTTCCGCGCCCGCGAGAACCGCCGCCGCGGCGCCAACCGCGGAACGCGCCTCACGAAATGCCCGGTCATACGGGTTCACCACCCGCAGGCGAGAAAAACCAAAATTGCTCATGGCACGAGCGGCCGCGCCGATATTGAGAGGGTTGCGCGAGGACACCAGGACAACGCGCAGCCGGTCGGATTTAATGGGAACAAGCAAGAAAATTATTCTAAAGCACGGCCGGGCGGGAGCTCAGCTGCGCCCATCGCTGTGAGTTCAGTCTGCGGCCAGTCCCGAGCCTTTATGGACCGACTCGCTCACTCGAATCAACGTCGGCAGCACTTCCGCGAAACCATTCCTTTGGGGATCGCCGAATGCGAAGTAAAGCTTGCTGTAAAGCGGGTAGAGCTCTTCGTAAGCACGCTGCTCGGACTTCTCCGGCTCAAAAACCCGATGAGGTGGGCAAATTTTGTCCTGCGCTTCCTCGATGGTCTTGAACGTTCCGGCGGCGAGAAACGCAAAAATTGCGGAACCCAGGCTGGTAACGCTTTTGCTCGGCACCAGCACGGGCCGTCCCAACACATTGGCATAGACGCGGTTCAGAACATCATTCTTTTGCGGGATGCCGCCCGCATTGATCACCCGCTTGATAGGCACGCCATGTCCAGCCATGCGGTCCAGGATTACGCGGGTGTGGAACGCGGTGCCCTCGATGGCAGCAAACAGCTCCTCTTGAGCCGTGCTTTGCAGATTCCAGCCCAGGGTTATGCCGCGCAGGTTTGGATTTACCAGCACCGTCCGGTCGCCATTGTCCCAGGTCATGCGCAGCAGCCCGGTTTGCCCGGCACGATAGCCTTCGAGGCCTGCGCTTAGGGTCCTGACATCGGTTCCGGCGCGCCTCGCAATCGCGTTGAAGATGTCCCCCACCGCGGAGAGCCCCGCTTCAATTCCGGTCCGGAGCGGGTGCACGCTTCCCTGCACCACACCACACACTCCGGGAACAAGATTCACGGACGGCGTGATCCCGATGATGCAGGTCGAGGTTCCAACCACATTCACCATGTCGTCAGTGCCGCAACCGGCTCCGATGGCGTCCCAGTGCGCGTCGAACGCGCCTACCGGAATCGGAATGCCCGGCTTGAGACCAAGTTGTTCAGCCCAATACTTTGAAAGCGTTCCTGCGATCTGGTCTGATGCCGCATATTCGCCATCCAGCTTTTCGCGCACCCCCGCCAGCAGCGGATCCACCTTGACCAGGAACTCCTCCGGCGGCAGACCTCCGAGGGCTCGGTTCCAGAGCCATTTGTGGCCCATGGCACAAATGCTGCGCTTCACTTTTTTGGGATCGCTGATGCCACACAGCGTCGCCGTCACCATGTCACAGTGCTCGAACGCGGAGACAAATTCCGAACGCTTGGATGGGTTTTGGCGAAGCCAGTGCAGGAGTTTCGAAAATCCCCACTCCGACGAATACACTCCGCCACACCATTTGATCGCTTCCAGTCCCTCGCGATGAGCGGCCGCCGTGATCTCCGCCGCCTCGCCCTTGGCGCGATGATCGCACCACAAGTAGTACTGGCCGAGCGGTTGCAGTTCTTTGCCAACTGCAATAACCGAAGAGCCCGTGGTATCGAGAGCAATCGCCTGCACCTGATGGCCCGAGATACCAGCTTTCTTCACCGCCTCGCGGGTAGCGGCGGCAAGTGCCCGCATGTGATCTTCGTGTGCTTGGGTGGCGTATTCCGGGTCTTCGCGCTTGCGGTGTAGAGGATATTCGGCGATGGCGGAATCCAGCAAGCCGCGCTCGCTGTCCACGATGGAGACGCGCACGCTCAGGGTCCCAAAATCGACGCCAGCCACGATGGCCATCAGCAAGCCCTGTAGTCGTTTGGGTGAAAGTACATATCCCAACCCAGATATCGGGTGGTTGCTTCGTGGAGGGCCGGCGCGACGCTGGACAGGTTGGCGGCGACGTGGTGCTCGAAGCCGTTTTCGCAGATGTAGTGCAGCAGTCTCTGCATCTCGGGAATTTCGACCACGCCGGCGCCACCGAAAGTATTCAGAGCGTCATCGGTAAACCTTCCCTCGCCCACATAGCCGCGCATCTTGCCCGCCGTGTCGTCGGTGGAGAAGCGGGCAAAGCTCATTTTTTCCGGTTTGATCAGCCCCACGCAGGTGCCGAAGGTGTTCTCCTTGCCCACGGTTCCGGCGATAATTTCCTGGAAATCCATTTTCACCGAGCGGAAGAAATGCTTGGGCAGGTTGGAACAATGGAAGCAGACGGCCTTGTTAGGATCGGAACCGTAGTTATTGTTCCAGTCCAAAAGCGCTGAAGGCGTTTCCGACGCCAACCGCAACGCGTGCATGCCGAGCACACCGCAAATGTCCACTTCGCAGGCGCTCGAAAGCAAACCATCGCTCATCATGCTCATGACCGTGCAGGGCACAACGCCGAGATTTTCCTCGATGGAAGTCCAGCATTGCACCGCGCTTACGGCCACTTCGGTCGATGCCATCCAGTGGTCGACCACCGCACCGAGCTTCGCCATCTTCATCAGCGCGGCCTCGGGTACGCCACTCGAATCCACGTATTTCTTGATCGAGGCCAGCTTGGCCTGGGTGCGGTCGTCGCTGTCCTTCATCCGTTCGATGCGGCCCAGTACTTCGGAAAGATCGAGGGTCTCGATCGAGATACCCTGCGATTCAAGAATCTTCTCGCTGTAGCGGACGGTGTTGAAAGCGGTTGGACGCGCACCAATCGCTCCCACGCGCAGATTGCGAAAGCCGTTGACCACGCGGCAAACTCCCGCGAACCACTGCAGGTCTTGGGCGAACTCTGGTGAATCCGGACTCTCCGTGTGTAGCGTCGTAATCGAGTACGGAATACCATACTGCCTCAAATTGTTGCAGGCCGACATCTTGCCGCAGAAACTGTCCCGGCGGAACGCGATGGTCATCTTCTTGGGATCGTCCGGCGTGGCCTGGATTAGCACTGGCACCCCCAGGTCCGCCAGTCGCAAAGTATCAGCAATTGCGCGCTCTTCCCCAAAATTGGGCAGGGTCACGATGACGCCATCAATGCGATCGCGATTGCGTTGGAACAGCTCGGCACACCTCCTGGAGTCTTCCCGGGTTTCCACGGCTCCGTACTTGCTCTCTTCCGGAGTGAGCGCCACCACGTCCATACCGGCCGCTGTCAATACCCGCAACATTTCCTCGCGACCGCTTTTGGCCAAATGATCGGGGAAGAAGCCACGGTTACCCACGATCAGGCCCATCGTCATTATTTTTTTCGTTGCCATACTTTAACCCTTATGAAGATCGTTCGCCTTAGGCCTGTCGCCCGGGAGCAAATCGAATGCAGTAAATCAAGCCAAACACCAGAAGCACAGCGCCCCACCACACATTGGCGTGCAAGTTGAATAAAACCACGCCCGGATCAGCTGGAGGATTTACGAGCTGGAAAATTCCTGCAGCCAAAATCAATGCGCCATTCACGGCAAGTGAGACGCCAATGAAGAACCAGATTGAAATCATGCCGCGCACCTCGATCCAGAAAATCGATCTACCAGAAATAAATGTTCAGTACGAAAAAAACGACGGTCACCACGCCAGCCCAGAAAAGGGGTTTCTCGTACAGGGGGACGTCCCCAACCGAGGGAATTTCCGTCAACCCGTATACCAGACCCGTTAATTCACCGTCAGCGATGGGTTTGGTCGCCAGACTCACCACCACGGTCACGACAACACAGACGACAAAAGACCAGAGTGCCTGATACATATCCTGGGCAAGAGCCTTGGCGTGGGGCGAGAGCGCCACATAACGCAGCGCGCTGGGATCAACCTTAACCCATGCCCACATACTGATGGAAGAAAGCGTTCCACACAACAGTCCCCAAAAGCCGCCAGGGCCGGTCGCCCGCTTCCAGAGCATTCCGAGTACGACGGTACCAAACAAGGGAGCAATGAAGAAGCTGAACAATGCCTGCACGTAATCCATGATGCTGGCGAACTGCATCACCAAGTACGCCGTACCCACGCTGATCAGCACGCCTACCACTGTGGTCCAGCGACCCATGTTCACGTAATGATGGTCGCTGCCCTTGCTATTGATGAGCGGACGGTAGATGTCATACGTCCAAACGGTCGTGAACGCGCTCACATTTCCCGCCATTCCAGACATGAAGCCCGCGATCAGTGCCGTAATTCCAAGGCCGAGCAACCCGGGACCGCAATAGCGGGCAAGCATAAGTGGGAGCACGTCGTTGTAGCTGTGGCCTCCAGTTACAGCCGCCACCGATTCCGGAACCAATTTCACCGGCAATACGGCCAAGCCCAGCAATCCGGGCAGGATCACGATGATTGGAACCAACATCTTGAATCCAGCCCCGATAATCGGCGCCATTTCCGCGCTGCGAATATCTTTCGCGGCCAGGATGCGCTGTACGACCAGGAAGTCCGTGGTCCAGTAGCCCATCGAGATAATCGAGCCCAGTCCAAACACAATGCCGGTCCAATGGATTCCCATGGGATTGGAGGTGAATGAGCCCAAACCAGCCCAGAGATGGACGTACTGTTCCGATGCTCTCGCGGCAATTTGCACCTTGAGGTTGGTCCATCCCCCAGCTTCGTACAATCCGAGGATCGGAATCAGCAGAGCGCCCGCCCAGATAAGGAAGAACTGCAGCACTTCATTAAAGATGGCCGAGCGCAGCCCGCCCAGGGTTACATAAATGGCAACCGTCAGAGACGAGACCCAAATGCTGAAATTGATGTCCCATCCGAGCACGATTTGCATGACCTTGGCCATGGCAAACATGTTGACGCCACTCATAAGCACGGTCATGAACGCAAAGGAGACCGCGGACAGAGCTCGGCTGGGTTCGCCAAAACGCAGCTTCAAGTATCCGGGGACTGAGTGCGTCTTGGAAATGTAGTAGAAAGGCATCATGACCAGCGCCAAGAACAGCATCGCTGGAATGGCGCCGATCCAATACCAGTGCGTGGCCAGAATGCCGTATTGATAGGCAGAGCCAGCCCAGCCCATCAATTCGAGCGCGCCCAGATTGGCGGAGAGGAAGCTGAGACCGGCCACCCAGGCCGTCATCTCGCGTCCCGCCATAAAGAAATCTTCTCCGGTATTGGCCCGCCCGCGCAGGTAGAATCCGATCGCCAAAACCAGCACGAAATAGAAAGCGATGATCACCATGTCCACTGGGGACAAATGCACGAGCCGGGTTTCCGCAAACATCGCTATCGCTGGCATCATTTTCTTTCCTTGGCCTGCCCGTAATATGCGTTCGATCCGTGTTTTCTCAGGTAATGCTTGTCGTGCAACCCGTCGGCGACCGGTTCCGCTCCCGCGTGGATCGTGAGGGTGAAATAGGCCATCCGCGCCACGGCCTCCAGAATTGCCGCGTTATGCGCGGCGGTTGCTGAATCTGGGCCCCAGGCGAAGGGACCGTGATTGGCCACCAGCACGGCCGGAACCGCGGTATAGTCCACTTTCTCAAAGGCCCGGACAATCGCATGCCCCGTGTTTTTCTCATATTCGGAGGTAATTTCGGCATCTTTCATAACTCCGGTCACCGGAACTGGGCCGTAAAAGTAGTCGGCGTGGGTGGTGCCAAAGCACGGAATCGGCTTGCGCGCCTGCGCCCACGATGTTGCATACTCGGAATGGGTGTGAGCCACACCCCCAATTCCCGGAAACGCCTGATAAAGAACAAGATGAGTGGGCAGATCGGAGGAAGGCCTCAGGTCGCCTTCGATCATCTTGCCCTCCAAATCGGTAACCACCAGGTGCTCTGGTTTCATCTTGTCGTAAGGAACTCCGCTGGGCTTAATGACCACCAGTTTCTGGTCGCGGGAAATGCCGCTGGCATTGCCGAAGGTATAAAGCACCAATCCCCTTCGCACTAATTCCAGGTTCGCTTCCAGGACCTCTTCCCTCAGCCGCGGCAGAAGCATATCAGGTTGTTCCCAGTGGCAAGTTCGACTTTAGTTTAGTAATCGTTTACCAAAGACAAAAAAGAGACGGTAGAGCACGCACTAGCCTTTGTCAATGAAGGAATTTTCCGTTCCCCTCGTAGTTTCTTTTTCCGTTAACGTCAACGTTAATGGAAATGAAGGGGTCTCTGGCGGCTTTGGTAATCGTTTGCTCAATCTGCGTCCGGTGCGGGCTCGGTGGCTAGCGCGTCAACTGTCGGATCAAAGTGACTTCCTTCGCGTCGTACGGGTTTCCGTTTTGACGAAAGATGTCATGAAACCAGACTGGCGGCTCACCGCTATAGGTTTTGTCCCACGAATCCCAGGGGTAAATGGTTTGCGATTTCCCGTTCACGAAGCCCCAGTTGTAGGCGCCGACCTTTTCGCCCTTCAGCAGCGGCAGGATTGCGGTGAAAGTGCTTCCCCGCGGCCGCGCCATGTACTCGGTGCAAACGACAGGACGACCATAGCGCCGAAGTGACGCAACGCGACTCTTCATTTCGTCCGGCGGGTCATAACTGTGAAACGTGATCACGTCGGAGTTTTGCAGTTGAAGGCTTGCCATTTCGCTCAGTTTGTCATCGCTTGACCAATCGCCTCGCCACACGCCACTGGTCAAAGGCTGCGACGGTTTGGCAGTGCGCGCCCAATTCCATTCTTCACGGAGTAATCGCAGCGCCACCTCGGCTTTGTTGGGAAGCTCCTGCGCCTTGTACGAGCCATTTTCATTATCCGGCTCATTCATCAGGTCCCACATCAGAACTCGCTTGTCATCCCGAAAATGGGCGATTACTCCCACCACATACGGTTTCAATTCCCGGTTCCAGCGAGGCTCGTCTTTCAGCATCTCCGCCCCGGGAGCTTGCACCCAACCTGAGTTATGAACGTGTGGTTTGGGGTCGCGCTGCCTGCCAAGCTTGGGGTAAGGATCCCAGACAGAGTCCAGCAGCACAAACAAGATTCGAATATGGTGCTTGTCCGCAACCTGGAGAAACTGGTCCATCCTCTGGAGAAATCCAGCGGAATCCTGCTGCCATAGTAGGTTGTGCAGAAACACGCGCATGGTGTTCATGCCCAGGGTCTGCGCCCAGCCCAATTCGCGGTCGATGGTAGGCAGATCAAAGGTGTCCGCCTGCCACATCTCCAGCTCATTGATGGCCGTGCTAGGGATGAAATTGCTTCCCACCAGCCAGGGCTGATGGGCATACCAGTCGTTGGCCTGCTTCGCCGTCCACGGGGGCGCGGCGGCAGTCGCGGTCGAAGAAACTCCAATCAAGATCAGGAACGCGATGATTGTCTTGTGCATGAGGCTGAGTGGACAACTTCCCAAACCGCACCACAATATCACTTTTTTGGATTCGGCTGCATGAACCCGAGGCTGCCCTGCTTGATCCCCTTTGGCAGGTGCCCGAGATAACGTTTGCCGTGCTAAAATCCGGGCTTCATCACATATAGAGTGAAGCCGCGCTATGGATATCCGGGAGATCGCAAAACGGGCACGGGTTTCAACTGCTACCGTATCCCGCACCATTAACCGGGTACCCACAGTCAATGCTCAGTTGGCCAAGCGCGTTTGGAGTGTAATTGAAGAGCTTGGTTACTATCCAAATACTCAGGCCCGGGCCCTGGTTTCCGGGCGCAGCCGGATTTTTGGCCTTATCGTTTCGGAAATGACGAACCCGTTCTTTCCGGAAATCATGCAAGTCTTCGAAACCATCGCTGTCCAGCACCGTTACGAGATTCTGCTGACCTCCACCGGAAATGATCCCAAGCGGATGGAAAGCTCGGTGCGCCGGATGATTGAGCGCCGCGTTGAGGGGGTCGCCATCATGACCTTCGGCATGGAAGAACTGCTGCTGGAGGATCTGAAATTGAGGAAAGTGCCGCTGGTCTTTGTGGACGTCGGGCCGGCTCGCCCCCGGGTCAGCAATATTCGGATTGATTATCTCCACGGAATCCGTCAGGCGGTGCAGCATCTGGCGGCTCTTCGCCACGAAAAAATAGCGTTCATCACCGGTCCCTTACGCTTGAAATCAGCAGTCGCCCGGCGGCAGGCATTCCTCCGCTCCATGCAGGAGATCGGTCTCGAATCGGATCCGGCCTTGATCACGGAAGGCGACCATACCATGGAGGGAGGCATGGCGGCTTTTGCCCGCATACTTGCCGGCCCCGTCCGCCCCACTGCGGTCCTGTGTTCGAATGACATGACCGCAATCGGCGTGATGCGCGAGAGTCACGATGTGGGGATCTCAATCCCTCGAGATCTCTCGCTGGTTGGATTCGACGACATCCGCCTGGCTCAGTTCGTCCTGCCCCCGCTTACTACGGTGCAGATGTCGCAATCCGAGTTGGCACGATTGGCTTTCAACGCACTCCTGGCAGAAGTGGAGCGGGAAACCCCGGCGCCCAACGGGACCGAATACGTGCTTAGAACGAGTCTGGTGCTGCGCGAGTCGACAAGCCTGCTTTCGGGAGCTGTGAAAACCGACGAACCGCAGCGGACCCCGTAAGGTCAACGCCGATACCACCAGCAAAGATCTCCGGCTTGCTTGCTACCCCAGCGTCAGAGCCAGCTTGCTCACCGACGCGGGAGGGAAACTGTAGATAAGAGTTCTTCCCTTGAAATCCAAAGCTCTAGTCTTCGGACTGACCAGGTCGCGGTCCGCGAAGCAATTGTGGGCGTGAATGTCGGAGTGGGTAAGCGTCGTTGCCGTACCCGATTTCAGGCTCCCGCCCCGAATCCCAATCTCCGTTTCTCGCGCTTCACTCACATGCGGATTGACCACGGTCAGCACCAATTCCTTGTCGCGAAGTGACGCAGAACCCTTTAGTCCCCAGAATGAAGCGGGCTTACCGTCACGGTCATAATTTACCGACGGCGCGGAGAAAATCGTCGGCAAAGCCTGCCCGCCTTGGTGGGCGGCGTACATCGCGAATACATGGCCTACGGGGGTTACGCAAAACTTGTCCTCGTGCGCCAGATACAGACTGTTCAGGCAATTGATCAACTGGGCGCAGTTGGCCATGGCCACTTTCTCCGGATGACGGTTGAAAGTGTCCAGAGTCATGCCGCTGAAAACCGCGTCTCGCAGGGTCGGCGTTTGTTCGAGCAGATCGCCCGGCGTTGCTTCGCTGCCCGGCCGGTACCAGGGTCCCCACTCGTCGACCACGAGCTTGACCGAGTGGTCCTTGTCGAATTCTCCCATTACCTGCCAGTGCCCGTTGATCAGGGACTCCATTACATCGCCCTGACGCATGAGCTCATACCAGTCCAGTAGGTCAAACTTCAGCGCATCCCCCTTGCCTTCGTTCCAGTCTTTGGTACGACCGCGGCTCAGGTTCCAGGCATAGTAGTGGAGCGCCAAGCCGTAAATGGAATGCAGCTCACGTGGACCCTTGCGGACGATCTCTTCCAGAAACCCCCGCGTCCAATCCCAGCCTTCATCACTGGGCCCGGAGGCGATGAACGACAACTCCTGCCCATAACGCGGCACCCAAGCCGTGTATCTGCGGAACTCGACGGCATACTCCTGCGCCGTAAAGTTTCCGCCGCAACCCCACGACTCGTTTCCAACGCCCCAGAAACGAACTCCGAAGGGGTCGGCGTATCCAGCGGAAGCGCGAGTATCCGCCAGAGTCGTGCTCCCAGCCGGTGAGTTGCAGTATTCGACCCATTGATAGAACGCCTCGGCGGGAAGACTGCGCACGTTGGCCGCCAGGTAGGGCTGGCTTCCAATCAATTTGCAGAAGCGAATGAACTCATTCGTCCCGAACTGATTCGGATCGTAGTGGTGGTTGGCGGGACTGGAGGCGCTCTCTTCCTGAGCCCAAAAATTAGTCCGACGGGGACGCTTGTCGGCCGGACCAATACCATCGCGCCAGTCATAGCTATCGGCAAAACATCCGCCGGGATAACGAAGCACCGGCGCTTTGATCTTCCGCATCTCCTCGACTAGCTCCTTGCGGATACCATTCAAGTTTGGAACTTTTGAGTTCTCGCCCACCCAGATGCCGTCGTAGATTACGCCGCTGAGATTCTCAGCAAAGTGTCCGTAGATGTTGGGTGAGATTGTTCCCAGCGGTTCTCCCAGCAGAACCTCGATTCGTGAATCGGCTGCGGTTGGGCTCGCGGCGGCAAACGGCTGAGTTCGGCTGAACAGGAAGCACCCAGCCGCCATGACACTGCTGCGGATAAATTTCCGGCGTCCAATCAAAGCAGGCTCAGTCAGATCATGCTCCCCATTGAATTACGCTGTAAGAGCGGGCGGGCACCTCGAATTTCGCCCGGCCCCCCGTGGTCGAAGCTTTGTCCAGCGCTCGCGGAACCACGCGTTGCGGCGCGTCGAAGCTGTTCGAAGCTTTGAGGTCATCTCCGGTCAGCAGGAAAGAGGACAGCACACGCGCCGGCGCTTTGTCCTGCCAATTGATCTCCACCGAATGAGCCTTGGATAAGTCCCGATTGAGCACGAAGACAGAAATCTTCCCATTCTCCGGGTCCATGGTTCCGGCCACATCCAGGTACGGGACCTGGCCCATCCCAGAAACTTCATAAGCAGGGGATTCCACCAGAAGATTCAGCACCGAGCCCCGGGCAAATTGAAGAGCCCAACTGTAGGGATAATAAATCGTCTGCCGGAACATGCCATTTGCGTTGGTCGTGATGGGAGCGATCACATTGATCAACTGAGCCAGACACGCCAGCTTCACCCGGTCCGCGTTGCGAATCAGCGAATTGATGAGCCCGCCCACCAGCAGGGCGTCTTCGAGGTTGTAAACCTCTTCCAGCAAATGGGGAGCTTCCTGTTCGTGCCCGTTTACCGCGTCCCCGCTGCGGGCTCGATACCAAACGTTCCATTCATCAAAAGAAAGCCACAACTTCTTGGGAGAGCGCTTGTGACCGCGCACCAGATCGCAGACCGCGACCGTTTCGGCGATCTGCCGCTCCATGCTCAGGTTCATGGCCAGAAACTTCGCGCTATCGCCTCCGGTTTCCTCCTGGGTATTGCCAAAGTAGCGATGCAAGGACAGTCCATCGACATAGTCGTAGCACTGCTCCAGAACTTCGCGATCCCATTCCAGGTACGTCGGCATGAAAGGGCCGCTCGATCCACAGGCGATGAATTGCAAGGAAGGATCAACATAATGCATCTGCCGGGCCGCATCCTGAGCCTTTAATCCGTACTCCGTAGCAGTCACGTGCCCGATTTGCCAGGGGCCATCCATCTCATTCCCAAGACACCAGTGCTTCACTTTGTAGGGCTCGGCAAAGCCGTGCTTGCGGCGGAGATCACTCCATTTCGTGCCCTTCTCGACGTTGCAATATTCCACCAAGGCCGCCGCTTCTTCCGGCGTTCCGGTGCCAAGATTCAAACCCATCAGCGGCTCGGTGCCGACGGCTTTGCACCACGCCATGAATTCGTTGGTGCCAAACTGGTTGGTGTTGATGGAATTCCATGCCTTGTCGAGCACGCGCGGCCGGTCCTGCTTCGGGCCGACGCCATCGAGCCAGTTGTAGCCGGAAACAAAATTTCCTCCCGGATACCGGACAATCGGAACGCCAAGTTGGTGTATTTGGTCCACCACATCCTTGCGAAAACCATTGGTGTCCGATAGCTTCGAGCCCGGATCGTAAATTCCCTCGTAAATCGCGCGCCCCAGATGCTCCAGAAACGAGCCAAACAGATTGCGGTCGAGGGGCGCTACCGTCCGTCGAGAGTCCAGGTAAACACGAACCGCCTCACTGGGATTCGAGGTCTGCGTCTGCGCCGGCAAGAATCTGCCCAACGCCAGATCCGTCGAGCATGCAATTCCCGCGGCAGCAGCTTGACCCAAGAAACGTCGTCGATTGGGCGAGAACATGTTGGTCATCTCCTGGCGAATTTTGCGAATGAGAGAATTCTGAACGCGACGAATAGTAAACGTTTACCAAGCTTCGCGCCATAGGTTTTTTGGTGCCGCGGCACCTTTGAAGGAAATGCAATCGGCAAGGAATCCTGGGAACAGAGGACCCGACTATTCAGCCGAGCCCAGTGCGGCAGTTTCTATTTGGTCACGCAACCCAGTGGCCGGGTTGCCGCCCGGCCGGGACAGCAAGGGCTGGATTTCGAAATTCGCACAAATATCAATTAGACGAAGCCGGCGTCGGCTCCATCACCGCAGGGGGTACAACCCGCTCCGCGGACACACGAGACGACTCCGGCCGATAACCATTTCGCGTCCGGATTCGGCACTTCCTCATCCGCTCTCCCTTTAACTTCACGGTGATGGTGCGCCACCCGCGGTTCGGATTGGGTTGGGGATAGTAGCTCACTGAATAAAGGTGCGCCAAATCATTGCGAATAGAAGCGAACGCCTTCTGCTGCTCCCTCCACGTCTTGGCAAAGTAGGCTTCGCCGCCGGTGGCTGCGCTCATCCGTTTGAAGACGGTGCTGGAGACCGGTTCCAGCTTGGCTTCCCGGGTGCTGATCATGTAGATCGGAATGCCCTTTGATTGTGCCAGCTCGGCCACATCTTCCGGCGGCACCATGCTGGCGTTGTCCGGGCCGTTCGAAAACACTACTACCACTTTTCTGCCCGTATTCTGGCCCGCATCTTTCAGCGTCATCAGTAGAGCGTTGTAGAGCGCGGCATCGTCGCCGGCGACCGTAGTGCGTACTCCGCGCAAAACCTGGCTGCGATCGGGCGTGAGCGTGGTAGCCCGGGAAAGGTCGCGGCTGTAGGAATAAAATGCCACGCGGTCAGGATTATCCAGGGAGCGAACAAACTCGGCGATAGCATCCTGGGCGAAAACAAAACCCCGGTACATATAGTTGCTGGTATCGAACAAGATGAAAACATTGGCGCCAGCCATTGCCGATCCCAGCTCGGATCCAAGCTCGGACGACGTTTCCGACGAATCCGAGGCGCCGTTCAGCGGGCGGTTGCTGAGCTGTCCGGGCTTGTCGTCGTCGGCCGCGGCCGTCACTCTTCGAGTGGCTTCATTGCCTTCGCCGAAGGTCGCAACCTTTTGCGCAATCCCGTCTTCGGTCACTTCGAAATCGGAAGGTTTGAGACCGGTCACATAGTTTCCCTTGCTGTCCATGACCGCCACGTTCAACTGCACCATGTCGACTTCGACGCGAATGTTGGTTTCGCCCTCCTGCTCTGTCATCCCGCGAACCGAGCCCAAGAGGAATACGGAAATAGCCATGAGAACCAGAGGAAATCGTTTTGCCATAGGACCCTGCCATCACCCGCCCGCGCCTTTTTAGTCTGGCCGCGGATTTTTAAGAATTTGTGAGACTCAAAACAACTTGCCAAACCGTTGTACCTACTGGACCGCCGTACTTAACGCGACTTTTGGCAGGGAAGTGATCTTGCCCTGGCGAAACTCCTCGCCCGTTTCCCGCATCGCGCGCAGCATCGCCGGCCAATCTTCGAAGTCAGTGGCAAAAATCTTCTCCACCATCCGGTAGGTCAGTTCCGGAACTAACCGGTTCAACATGACTGGCGGATAACCCAGTTCGTCCGCCAGGCGAGCCCAGTACAAATTATTGGAATCCCAGGACTCAGCCAGCAGGCGGCTGGAGTAGCCCATGAACGCGGGAAACGGCTTCACGTTCAGCAATTCGCGAGTATAGCTTTGCGCTAACGCGGGATGAGGAACCCCGAAATCCTCGGACAATCGTTTCCAGCTGACTTCCGCGGGATAGCGGCTGGAAAGACTCTCCAGCTCCTCCCCCGCCTTCCCCCAGGAATTGTTTTCTCCAGGAAATCTCCGTCGGAACTCGGCCGCCAGGTAGAAGGTCTCGCCCGGCATCACCCGGGAAAGCGCCTCATTCACGGCTGCCGTCCGAAGAGTCTTTTCCAGTTGCTCCGATCGTTGCGGGACCATGCGCTCGGAAAGAATGTTCAACACCGTAGATCGCAGCTTTTCATCCTGCGCGGAAGCCGCCAAGAGCTCCTCACCCGTGCGCTGGTATAGAGTGACGGCGTGCAATTCGTTCTGAGTAACTCCCCACCAGCGAGGCAAAGTGGCGCTGCTGACCAGACCGGGTACCAACTCGTGCCAGATCAGGGCCTGAACATTTTCCGGAACGATGAAGTCCTGCTCCGCCTCGGCCAGCACAAAAGGCAAATCGGCCAGCGATCCGGCCAGGTGAGCGCCACCGCCAGCGGGCAAGCCTGAACCGAACACGTGCGGCACGTGCCAGGACTGTCCTCCTCCCATCGCCATTTCTCCAGAAAAGTCATGCGAGCGCACGTAAAGAGGATTATTGAGAAGAATCTGCGCTCCCGGCGGCTCGTAATACGCATAATTCAATCCGACCAGGGTGTCCCGCAGGAAGGGGACGACAATGCCGCGCGCGTCCGCCAGTTCTTTGTGCGAGTTGGGCGACTTGATGATCTTCACCAAATCGGTTCGAGTTTGCAAAGAGCTGTGACGGGTGTTATAGAACCCGGCAGCCCATTCGCTGCGTTCGCTGCTGGTGAACATCGGCCGTGGCATTTCAAATTCGCGCAGCTCTCCGGCCAGCGGAATCAAAGTGTCAGCCACGGGTTTCCCTTGCGCCAATTCATTCAAACCGTTTCCCAGAGCCAATAGGGTGTCCAGAGAAACCAGGCGTTGACCGTCCATGACGGAGCGAATCCGGTTCGCCAATTCTTGCCGCACCTGTTGGCCGGCCGGGTGGGACTGCTTGGGGCCTGCCAACAGCGAGATGACTTCGCCCTGGGAGAGACTGGACCTGCCGGCAGCCGCCCGCCAGAGGTCGTGAATAGAGGCTTGGGCCACGTCGAAAAGTTGGGCCTGGGAGGATATCCCGGCAGCGAACGGGCTGATCAGTTTCTGCCAGGAATCGTTCAACTGTTGCGGAGCGATTTGGCCCTGTCGCGCAAGAATCTGCCACAGACCCACATTGGCTTGAAAAATGCCCAAAGCGTTGGCTCGCAAAGTGACATTGGAAGTGTGGTCAATGGCGTCAACCACGCCGAGAAAATGGGTGATCGAAGCATCATTCAAAGCTTCGAATTCAGAAAAAATCAGGTACTGGTTGCCATACCGGGAAAACTTTTCACCCAGCAAACGAACGGTCGGAGGACTTAAGCGCTGCTCCACAGGCCGTGCGCTATCGATGGCACTGAGCATGAGGTAAATGGGCAGGGGTCCGTCTTCCGAACTTTGCCGGGAAAAAGCGAACATCGCTTCCACCAGTTGGTCGGGGCTCTTCCAATGGTTCGCATGCTTGGCCCATTGCCGCACGACTTTGGAGTCGCTCTTCTGCTGGACGATCTGCCCCCACACTTCGAGATTGCCGGGGATGGCGGGTTGGCCGGCCGAATCGAACTGAAGTCGCGTCACCAGCAGTAGCAGCCCGGGGTCGGGCCGAAAAACAGGACGGGCGGGGCCGGGGTTAATATCCCGGCCGCGGAGCGCGTCGTAGAAACGCGGCAGGCGGTGAGCTTCGGTGAAATAGACCTGTTGGGTCGGAGTCAGGCGTGAGAGGGTGTCGAAATAGGCGGCGAGCCAGCCGTCATCTTTTGCCAGCAAGCGGGCCACGAAATCCTTCGCCGACCCCGGGTCCGCGCCTGCCAGACTCTTCCATGCGGATTCCGCCGACGCTCCCCCGGGCACCGTTACCCGCCCGTTTCGAATCAAGATGTGACTGCCGTAAAAGTCAAGAACCGGGGCAAACGGAAGTAGCCTTGGGATTCCGGCAAATTGCCGGAAGGCCTCACCGGTTTCCCCGTCCATCCGGGCCATGGCCCAGTAGAGACGTGCGAGCACGGGATCGTCCAATAAGGCGTTCAGAACGTCACTTCCGGCGGCGCGCTTGCCGTGCGGGTCAGCCTGCGTCCAATCGGCCGGGGAAAACAACACTGGCACGGGCGAGGCTTTGAAAGCATAGGCAAAAGGCTTACCGCCCTGGAGCGTCGCCTCGAGCTCGGCCAAAGGAAACCCTGAATCGATCGTCAGAAAAGCCTTTTCCGGTTCCGCGGTTTCGAGCGACGCGTCCTTGCCGCAACCTCGCCGCAACCGGTAGCCAAGGACCGACAACAGCGGGTCTGCCTGCTCGCAGCCAGAAACCCGAATCACGGCGTCCGGGCCCGCCAGCGTGTCCAACTGTCTCGCCTGTTCCACGTAGCGCTTCAACAGAACCAGAAATTCGGTGGGCCTGCCCTTGCTGTCCTTGCGTCCCTGATAACCCTCCACTGCCACATTGCGGGCAAGCAGAGGCAGCACTTCCTCGGTCGAGATCTTCTGGCTGATGCCCGCCATGCGCAGGAACGAACGCAGCGGTCCAGGAATGGCAACGCTGGCCGCTGACGCGGCTAAAGGCTTCGGAACTTCGGAAGACTGCACGGTAGTAGATGTGTCTGACGAAGAGTTCAAAGCCGCGCTGCAAGCGCTTACAGAGAAGCAAACACCAACATAGAGAGAAGCTTTGAGCAGGAAAAGAGGTTTCACGGCTGGCCCTTCCTTCACAACTTAGGAACGACTTGGTGCCAAAGTAGCAGGACGCCAGGGAACGAAGGAATACTTGCCACGCCGGTGACGTCAGGTTGGCTAACCCGGGCCCGAGTACCGCCACCGCGTTGGACTCTGACTAAGAACCCATCTCTAAGATCTTCCGCCCCCGGAAGCCTAACTTTTGTGCCTGCCAAGATAGATCATCCTGCGCTCGCTGCCAACCCCTTTTCCATTTTTTTTAATGGCGCACATCCCGGATGCGGAGGGGCCCCACAAGTGGCGTAGATTGGGCGGTTTCGGGTAACCGGTCCGGGCGCGGGCCTTAAGGCTTAAAGCTTATCAACTGCAACTGGCAAAAATGCCAGTTCGTTACCGCCCGCCTGCCTAGCGCCCAACCCCTGCACCCTGAAAGCGCCCCACCGCCAGCTTCAATCCCTTTTCGTAGCTGTCGATCAGCTCGTCCCAAATGGCGTTTTCTTCGGAATCGATCAGCTTCCGCCTTGGGTCGGCATCAAACCAGGCCAGCGACCGGCCAATGCCTTCTGCAAAACGCGTGGTAGCCACGTAATCCGGGACAAAGCGCTTGATCTTGCTGTTATCGAATACCACGCTCACCGACTTATCACCGATCAGCGTGCCTTCCATCCCCGGCAAACACGCCACCATAAAGTCCGACGGGATATGCACGATCGCCGGTTCCACCCCAGCTGCTACAGCCACAGTGCGATAGAGTTGATCCCACGTCAATACCTCGTCAGTCGTAATGTGGAACGCGTGGCCGATGGTCTGCTCATGCCCCAGCAAGCCGGTAAATCCCTTGGCAAAGTCGGTATTGTGCGTAATCACCCAAAGCGACGATCCGTCTCCCGGAACGATGACCTTCTTTCCTTTCAGCATTCGGTCGACCACAGTGTAGGAGCGCTGCCAACTATTGATCACCAGTGGTATCAGGTTCTCGCCATAGGTAAGCGAAGGCCGGACGATCGTAACCGGAAATCCTTCCTCCCGATAAGCTTGGAGCAAACGCTCTTCACAGGCGATCTTGTTTCTGGAATAGTCCCAGTGCGGGTTGGCCAGCGGCGTGGCCTCGGTAATCAGATAGTCGGTGCTCGGTTTTTGATAGGCGCTGGCTGAACTGATGAAAATGTACTGTCGGGTTCGTCCGCGGAACAGTTCCAGGTCGCGCTCGATGTCGGCGGGCGTAAACGCGATCCAGTTGACGATGGCATCAAACCGGCGCCCGTGGAGAGCACGCTTGACCGCGGGCGCATCGCTCATGTCCGCGTTAACCGTCTCCGCGCCGCGGGCCCATTCCCCAGAGTGCTGCCCGCGCGTAAGCAGGGTAAGTCCGATGCCGCGCTGCAACGCCAAACGGGTGCAGGCACTGCTGATGATGCCAGTGCCGCCGATAAAAAGTACGTTCATGCGCTCTTTGTAACAGAATCTCCGGGCATTTCACAGGGCGTCGCCCGCAACAGCGCCATTCACCAGCGATTCTGCACCAGCGGGCGAATCTTCTCATCGTAGATGCACCGCACGGCCGCCATGGCGTCTGAGGTGAGAGCGGGAAGGTCGGAAGCGCGGCAGTTATCGGCGACCTGCTCGGCTCGTTTGCCTCCGGGAATGGTACAAGTGACCGCGTCGAACATGAGGATCCAACGCAGGGCGAACTGGCTCATCGAGACGCCAGCGGGAACGAGCTTGCGGATTTCTTCCACTGCCGCCAGACCGGTCTCGTAATCCACCCCAGAAAATGTCTCGCCCGCGTCGAAGGCCTCCCCTTGGCGGTTGAAATTACGATGGTCGTCAGCAGCAAACGTGGTGTCACGCCGAAGCTTGCCAGTAAGTAATCCGCTGGCCAGCGGTACCCGCGCCAAAATGCCAACCTCTTTTTCTCTGGCACGCGCGAAGAAGAGTTCGGCGGGACGTCGCCGGAAACAATTAAAGATGATCTGCACCGTCTGCACGCTGGGCCACTCGATGGCCTTAAGTGCCTCTGCGACTTTTTCGACGCTGACTCCGTAGTGGCGAATCTTCCCCGCCTTCACCAGATCATCGAGGATGGCGAAAACCTCCGGGCGATCATAGAGCTGCGTCGGCGGGCAGTGAAGCTGGACCAGATCGAGGGTGTCGCTGGAAAGATTTCTCAAACTGTCTTCGATCCATGCCGTAAGGTTTTCGCGGCTGTAGCCTGCGACCGATTGCCGGGGCAGTCGCCGTCCAGCCTTGGTGGCCACGATGATCTCTTCCTTACGATCCTTCTTAAGTTGGGCGATCAGGCGCTCGCTGCGGCCATTGCCGTAGACGTCCGCCGTGTCGATAAAGTTGACCCCGCTGTCGACGGCTTGGTGCAAGGCCGCCATCGAATCCTGATCGGAAACCGGGCCCCAGGCACCCCCGATGGCCCAGCCGCCAAAGCTGATTTCTGAAACCTTCCATCCGGTGCGACCGAGGGCGCGGTATTGCATGTCTTGTCTGTCTCCGTGCTGGCTTTCGCTGGGTGCGGAAAAACTCACGATTGTATCAGCCCTTGTTCCCAACAATCAGTACCCTACCTCAGTATTTCTCTATCAGCGGTCTCTAATGAACCACGCCTAATCCTGGGCTTCACCTCATCGCCCGGGCACCGACCAGTTGGGTCCCAACAACGACCCTCCCGGGGTCGCATCTTCAGACCGACGAAACAGTCCCCGTCCATGGTCGGGCAGGGCTCATGGAGCGAAACGGCGGCCAACATCGGCCACTGGTTTGCTCTGTTGCTGGTGGCGGAACCAAGAAATGCCCAAAGATCCATGAGAAAAGTCTTAACCCAGGAAGAAATCGATAACCTGATCCGCGCTGCCCGCTCCGGAACAGGGGCCCCCGCGCCAAGGATCAGCCGCCTGCCGTCACTGCCTGGGACGGGCGCGTAGCCGGTCAAATCGGGCAGGAACATATGCAGGCGATCAATCGCTTGCACCAGACCTTCGCGCTCAACCTGACTCATTCCCTGGGCGCGTATCTGCACATTCAGTTCGAAGCGGCGCTGGTTTCGGGAGAGCATTTGACCTATGGGGAATTCCTCCAAAGCATCCCCGAGGTCACTTACCTGGCTTCCTTCAAACTGATGCCGGTGGGAATTTCTGTCCTGCTGCAATTGGATCTCGCAGTGGCGTATCCCCTCATCGATCTGCTCCTGGGCGGAGAGGGCAAAGGCGCCACCCCGGAGCGCGGGACGACCGAGATCGAGGAGCAGGTTCTGGAGACGGTCATGCACATTATTGGCCGCGAGCTGCAAAGCGCATGGCAGGCTCTGTCCCTGGAATTTCAGTTCGAACACCGGCAACATCCGGGGCAAGTGGAACAATTGATGCCGGTGGCGGAAAGAATCCTGCTGCTTAGCTTTGAGCTCAATTTGTTCGACAGCCGGGGAGCGTTAAATCTAGTGGTCCCCGCGCTGGTATCGAGCGCGCTGCTGCACAAGATTTTAGAGCGTGCGACGGCCAAACCCCGCCTGCGGCTGGAGTCGGAACGCCGCCTGCGCACTCGTTTGCTGAATTGCCCTTTTGACGCCGAACTGGCCATGCCCTCGCTCCGCGTCCATTTGCGGTCCCTGGCGGAACTGTCACCGGGAACCTTATTAGAATTGGGCCGCAGCACGCGGCACCCGGCAACATTGTTCGTGGCCGGCCAGGAAATGTTCTGCGCCGCCGTGCCCGGCACGGTCCGATGCGAGCGGCTCAGGTGTTGACCCGAACCCTGAAACGGGATACGGAAACCAGAAAGTAACAAGCTAACAGGTCCAGAGAAGTTACAGAGAGATCCATGGCCGCAGCCTCCGCACCCCAGCCCGCACCAGAAACCGAAGTTCGCGAGTATCTGAAAGTGTGGGCCGAGAACACGACCCAGGTGCCGACACAGATTGCCGGCGTTTCCTTCACATTGGAATCCACACTCGCGCCGCCGCCCGAGGTTCCCGCTCCCGAAGAACACGATCTGCAAGTCACAGTAGCGGCCGCCGGATCACTGCGTGGCGAAATGAGCCTGCGGATACCACGATTTGCAGTTCTTGGCCTGGGACAACTGTTTCTCCAAGAGCCCCATGAGGAGGCCGCCGAACTCACGCCGGATCATCGCGACGCCCTCGAAGAATTGCTGCGCCAGGTGGCAGGCCAGGTTGCCACCGCCCTGACTTCTCGCTGGGGCGATGTGCAACTGAGGGTCGAACCTGGGCAGTCTCCGACCTGGTCGGCTGCAGCCCGCGGCTGGCTGGTCTCCGCGCCCGCAGCTCCATTCCGCCTGCTGGTGGAATGGCAGTTGAGTTCCGCGCTGGTTACGGCGTTGCGTCCAATCGCTGAGAAGGCACCGGCTAGCGAACCAGCCCAAGGAGTCGCTCCGCCAGCAACCAAGCTCGATCTTCTGATGGACGCGGAACTGGAGGTAACCCTGCGTTTCGGAAAACGGAGCATGCTGCTTCGAGAAATCATGGAACTGGATGCGGGTTCGGTGGTGGAACTGGACCGCCAGGTGCAAGAACCCGTCGACCTGCTCCTGGCCGGCAGGTTAATTGCCCGCGGAGAAGTCGTGGTCGTGAATGGCAACTACGGCCTGCGGGTTCTCGAAGTCGTTTCGCCGTCGCACTGACGGCAGACCGCAAGCAACTGCGAGCTTCCCGCCCGATCTCCCCGCTGCGACTGCTCGCCCAGGCTTTCACCGCCGTCCCCATATGGTATCGTCATG